>Ga0208361_1000175_pt1 | contig 22571 bp, 18 predicted proteins | sample LakMenEpi05Aug10_FD_150670 | JGI IMG/M metagenome (GOLD analysis project Ga0208361, IMG submission 150670) | Freshwater microbial communities from Lake Mendota, WI - 05AUG2010 deep hole epilimnion (SPAdes) | ecosystem: Environmental > Aquatic > Freshwater > Lake > Epilimnion/Euphotic zone ... | reverse complement strand
CGAGACGATCGCGTCTTGATAGGTCAGCACGCAGGTGATGTGCGGCGTGTCGTGCACGACATAGAAGTGCTCGCGCACGGCGATGATCTCCTTGTCGCGGGAGAACTCGGAGAGCGGCGTGTCGTCGAATCCGCCAAGGGTGGCGGATTAGCGCAGGGTCAGGATCTTGGCGCGCATGGTAGCTCGCTTCGGATACCCGCCGTCCCTCCCCAACACCCCCACAAAACGAGGAAATATTCGAAAAAAGTGAGCGCAAATGCAAATGCACCGGCGCTGCGCCTCGCGCTGGCGGCTACGCTCGCCGCGCCCGGCGCGGCGCTTGCACGGATTGCCGTTGTGGGTGGCGCTGCCGCGTGAGCACGAGGAGAGCGCCCCGTCGGTGAAGGTGAAGGCGACAATCGATTCGGGGGTGGCGCCTTCGGCCAGCAACCCGGCAACTCGGCGCGCAATACTCTCGGTCTTGCCCGAACCCGCGCAGGCAATGACCTGAAGGTGTCCACCCCGATGGGATATGACGGCTTGCTGTTGGGGACTAGGGTTGAACGGGGACACGGTCGAATTTGTAGAGGATGCAGTCGACAGGACTTTAGTGCCGGAAACAAGGGTTCAAATTCGCCCTCCCCCCCGGCCATGCAATTCGTTCAATCCCCTGTCGTGTCGTCTGCCATGCGTGAGGCGACCGCCCGCAGCAGGGCTCCCCAGGCAACTGGAAAGCACCCTGCCTTCCCGCCGGCGGCCCCACTCCTCAACCACCATCACACTTTTCCCGCTTACCCCGTGAGAAGCGCACCGCCCGCGGCATTGACCACTTGGAGCCCCCCATGAAGCACCTGCTGATCCTCCTCTTCTGCTGGATCCTCCCGCTCACCGCATCCGCCTCGGACCCCTGGCTGACGGACTACGACGAAGCCTCCCAGCAGGCCGCCGCACAGGGCAAGCACATCCTCGTCGCCGGCCTGGCCCTCGATCAGTCCAACTCGAAGCACTTCCACGATCGGGTGCTCCAGGACAAGGGCTTCGCCCCCGAGCTCTCTGATTCGTTCATCCTCGTGCTCCTCAACCTTCCGATCGACTCCGCCGAGCGCGCCAAGATCCAGCGCGCCAGCGAGCATCAGAAGTTCTACAACCGATTCAATATCGGCCGCCTCACGCCCGAGATCCTGCTCCAGAGCCCCGAGGGCAGCGCCTACGCGCGCTACAAGCCGACCGAGGCAGCGAAACCCGCCGACACCCTCGCCGCCATCGCCAAGCTCCGGAAGAACCGGTTCCCCAGGCTCCAGCAAACCGCCACCGCTCTCGCCGAGTGGGATGCCGCGGCCGGCGAGACGCGCTGGCTCCTGTGGGACAAGCTCGCCAAGCTCTACCGCGAGAAGACCGACGATCCGCTGCACCTGCAGTACGAAGGCGCCGTTCGCACCGGCATCAAGTCCGATCCCACAAACGTCCGCGGACGAAAGAAGCTCGCGCTCGAAGCTCTGCTGCTCAACCGCGCCGCCACACCGGAGGAGATCACGCAAGCCCAGGAGCTCGATCCCAAGAACAAGCTCGGCCTGCTCGAGCTGGCCTTCTACCTCCGGTGCGAATGGACAGCACTCTCCATCAGCTCCTTCGAGAGCAGGATCGAGCAACTCGAGCAGTTCGCCAAGGGCGGCCTCAAGCACAAGGAAAAGGCGTTTGAAGTCTATTTCGTGCAGGGCATGACGGGGTCCCTGGCCATCGCCGCGTACCGGCTGGGCACGACACCGGAAGGCACGACCGTGCACATACACGAAGCCCGCTACCACGCCGTGACGATTCTGTGCCTCGAGCGAGCGAAGGAGCTCAGCAAGCAGCCGGAGCTGACGAAGGTAGTGGCTGATTTCCTGCGGACGATGAAGCAGCTCAAGCCCGCGAATTGAAGGGGGGCGAGGGCCTCCGGCAGGGTGGTGCGTCGCCTTTCTTCGCAAGCAGGCTCTGGCCGTGCAAGTCAGTCCTGCACCCGCGGATGCCGCGCGTGGGCTGCTTTCCATGAGCCCGCTCACCGGTCGGGAGCCCTCCACGCCCGAACGACACGACAGGGCGTCACACGGGCCCTCGCGCTGGCCGCTCACGAGCCCCTTCCCCTTTACGCGTACCCGACGCTTGGTCTTCGCCATCAGCCGCACATGGCCCGGCAGCACCAGCATCCCCAGACAACCGATTCCCGCGGCCGTGCGGTCCAGCGGACCGGCATGCTTGAGCTGAAGCGCACACTCACACTCGAGGAATTCCCCCACGCGCTCACGCCACCCAACCAGCTGACCCCGCGGATCCCCGAAAAGCACGAAGTCGTCCACATACCGCACCTCGCCCGCCACCGGCGTCAGCGAGTAGGTTCGCTCGTTCCCAAAGCGCCCGATTCACGGCCTGAACGCGCCTCGCTCGGCTCACCAGCCGACTCACCGAGGCCCAAGGCGGGCTCCGGCGGCCCTACTTGACAGATAGGCGCCTCAAACCGAGCCTTCGTTCGCGGTGGACGACGAGCGCCTCCGGCGGAAGTCATCCGCTTGGAGTTCCTATCCTCAGTGGGCCGCCGTGCGAGGCGAGTTCCCCATCGGGCCCACAACGACTAAAATGCGAGTGCTACGAGCCCAGTGACGTATCGCCTGTTCCTCGACGACATGAGAAACCCGCCCGACGAAGATTGGGTCGTTTGCCGATCGACACAAGAGGCATTGAAGATCATCAGGGAAAACGGAATCCCGGACTTCATGAGCCTTGATCACGACCTTGGAGGGGAGGACACGACCATGATCTTCCTCAAAAGGCTCGTAGCTGAAATTTGGGACGGCCAATCCACACCGCCCAAGTACCAAGTCCACAGCGCGAACCCGATAGGGACGCAGAATGTCATCTCCTATATGGAGAGCTGGATCAAATCAACCGGGAGCATTCCATGAGTGCAGACAACTTCCTGACTGACTCCGTAGCAGCGGCGCTGGCGGGTGTCCGGACAACCTCGTGCTGGACGGACTGACGAGCCTGAGCGAGGGGCCGACAGCGGCGCTGGGTAGGTACAATCGATGGATCTCCCTCCAAGAGACTGACGAGTCTGGGCGAGCGGGCGGCGTCAGAATTGGCTGCGCACGACGGGTTGCTGGATCCCAGAGGCCTGACGAGCGGCGGCGATGCGGTGGCAGCGTCCTTGGCACAATGGCAAGACAGTCTTTCTCTCAACGATCCAACAAGCCTCAGCGAGACGGCTGCGGGTGCGCGTGGAGGTGCAGCGATGGTACGCGGATCCCGCGGACTTCGGGCGCAGGCTTTGCATTCCCGCGGGTGGAGCAACAGAGGCCCACCCGCGAACACGGGCTCGGGCTCAGGCTCAATCTCGAGTGCCTGGCGAGCGACCTTGTTGCTTGCAGGCGCTATCCGGAGAGGCCGTGCGGGGGAGGATGGCCTGGGCGCTACGGCGTCGCCGTGCGCGCGTGCGGCCGGTACGCGCTGAGCACATCCTCGCGCTCCGCGCACCAGCGTCGGGCGGTCAGCAGCAGCTCCAGCTCCGCCTGCGGCTCGAGCAGCCCCATCCCCGCCTGGCGCACCCACAGCAGATCCCCCATCCCGCGCTGGCGCAGGTCCTCCTCCGAGATCTCAAAGCCGTCATTCGTGCGCTCCAGCGCCGCGAAGCGCTCGCGGGCAGTGGAGTCGCCGAAGAGCAGACACCAGGAATCCTGTGTGCCGCGCCCGACGCGGCCGCGCAATTGGTGCAATTGAGCCAGCCCCAGGCGCTCGGCGCTCTCGACCACGAGCACGGTGGCCTCGGGCACATCGACGCCGACTTCGATCACGGTCGTGGCGACGAGGATTTGCACTGCGCCCGTCCGGAAGCGCTGAAGGCGCGCGGAGCGCTCGGCCGCGTCGAGCCGGCCGTGGACGAGTTCGATACCAAAGCGCGCCAGCGCCGTGCCGGCGAGGCGCTCGCGCGCGGCTTCGGCACTGGCCTGCCCGCTTTCGCGCACGCTCTCCTGCTCGCCTTCCTCGCCGATGCGCGGCGTCACCCAGTAGACGCGCTCGCCCGCGGCGAGGCGCTGATCGAGGAAGGCGGGCAGCTTCTCGCGCTGCTTGCCGCGCAGCCAGCGCGTGCTTACCTGACCGCGGCCGCGCGGACGCTCGCGCAGGATCGAGGTGTCGAGATCGCCGTAGAGGGCCAGCGCCAGCGTGCGCGGGATCGGCGTGGCGGTCATCAGGAGCGCGTGCACGCCCTGTCCCTTGTCGAAGAGCGTCTGGCGCTGGAGCACGCCGAAGCGCTGCTGCTCGTCGATGACGGCGAAGGCGAGGTTCTTGTAGCGCACATCGGCGGAGAAGAGCGCGTGGGTGCCGAAGGCGATGTCGGCCATGCCGCTTTCGAGCTGGGCGAGGACGGACTTGCGCTCGGAGGTCTTGAGCGAGCCGGTGAGGCACACGGCGTGCAGGCCAAAGCGCGCGAGCATGGCGCGCTGGCCGTCGAAGTGCTGCTCGGCGAGCAATTCGGTCGGTGCGAGGAAGGCGGTCTGGCCGCCGGAGCGTGCGACCAGCATCGCGGCGGCAAGCCCCACGAGCGTCTTGCCGCAGCCGACATCGCCCTGGAGCAGACGGCGCATGGGCTGTTTGCGCGCGAGGTCGGCGGCGATCGCGTCGAGGACCTCGCGCTGTCCGCCGGTCAGCTCGAAGGGCAGGGCGTGGAGCACCTCGGCGAGGCGCGCTGCGCCGGTGTCGACGGGCAGGGCGCTGCTCGCGAGGCGCAGTTCCTCGCGCTCGCGCTCGGCCGCGGCAAGCGAGAGCAGCGCCTCGAGCCGGACGCGGGCGCGCGCGGCGGTGAACTGGGCGAGATCGGTGGGCTGGTGCATCTGGCACGCGGCGTCGGGAAGCGGCGGGAGCGCGAGCGAGGCGCGCAGGTCCCCGGGCAAGAGCTCGGGCAGCAGTGCTTGCGCGCGCGGCAGCAACTGGGCGAGCAGCTTCTGGATGCCGCTCGTCGAGAGCCCGGCGACGGCGGGATACTCGAGCAGCAGCTCGCCGGCCTTGGGCAGGGGTTTTTCGGCGCGGCCGATGCGCGGCGATTGGAGCACGAGCCCGCGCGCTTCGACCATGCGGCCGGCGAGCTCGAGCGCTTCGCCGACCTGGAAGTGCTTGGCGAGCCAGGGCTGGTTGAAGTAGACGGCGGTCAGCTCGCCCGAGTCGTCGCGCAGCTTGAGGCGCAGCGTCGAGCGGCCGCCGAAGCGCTGGAGGGAGACGCCGACGACGCGCACGGCGAGGCGCACGAGCTGGCCGGGGCGCGTGCGGGCAGTGGCGATCGGGATCGGCTCCGGCAGGTCGGTTTCGATGCGCGGGATCCACAGCAGGAGATCGCGCACGGAATGGAGGCCAAGCTCCCCGAGGGCCTGCGCACGCGCCGGCCCGATGCCGGGCAGGCCGCAGAGCGGGGTGTCGGTAGCCGGGGTGGCGGACATGGGGCGAGCGGAGAGCTTGGGGCGAAACACAAAAAAAACCAAGTCGGGAGTCTCGGACTCGAAACGCAGCCGTCTCATCTGGTGAGATGATGCGCATGCGCTCCCAACTTTCCCTCCTGGCCAGCCTGCTGGTTGGCGGCTCGTTGTTCCTGATCCCGGCCCTCGCGGACGAGGCCAAGCCCAAGGTCCCGGACGCGCCTGCTGCGAAGGCGGCGCCGGCCGCGCTGCTGCGCGAGGTGCACGTGCTCGGGGCCAGCGTCTCGGCGGGCTTCGGGCTGAAACCCAAGGGCATGAATCTCGGCAAGGTCCTCGCCGCGAGCCTGCCGGAAGGCACGCCGGCACCCAAGGTGCACGCAAGCGAGTTGATGTTCTTCGATCCATTAGGATTCGCCGCTCAGGCGCTGGAGCAGCTCGAGAACGAGGAGCCTTCGCTGGTGATCGCGATCGATTACCTGTTCTGGTTTGGCTACGGCACGACCTGGAAGGATGAAGCCGGTCGGCTGCAAGCACTGGAACTGGGCTTAGGGCTCCTCGAAAAGCAGAGCTGCCCGATCCTGCTGGGTGATTTCCCGGACATGTCGAGCGCGGTGAGTGCGCCGATCCCGATGCTGCCCGCGGCGGCGGTGCCCAAGCCCGAGACCTTGGCGAAGCTCAATGAGCGCCTGCGCGCCTGGGCCAAGGACCGCAAGCACGTGCTGCTGGTGCCGCTCGCGGGGCTGATGGATCAGCTGCTGCGCGATCAGGCGATCAAGCTGGGACCGAATCAGTGGCCGGCGGGCACCGCCAAGCAGCTGCTGCAGAAGGATGGCCTGCACTCCACGCTGGAGGGCACGGTGGCGGTGTGGCTGCTGGCGGACAGCGTGCTGGAGGCGCAACTGCCCGAGTACAAGTCGATCCCGCGCGTGCATGAGGTCGGCGTGCTGATGGACAAGCTCGCACCGGGCACGAAGGTGCTGGCGGAGCCGGCAGGAAAGGCGGGCGCGAAGGCAGGCGGGAAGGCGGGCGAGAAGGCGGGCGGGCGGTGAACGCAGTCCCGCGGTTTCGACTGATGCTGCTGTGCGCGCTCGCGCTCAGTGTCTTGTGCACGAGCGGTCTGGCGCAGAGCAAGGCACGCCTGCTCATCGCCGGCAAGAGCCACGCGCTCAACCAGCTGCCGGCCGATCTCCCTGAGGCCATGCGCGCCGCGGTGCTGCGCTGGAAGCCCTTCTGCGAAAGCCTCGACTTCAACCTGCATGCCGGCGCCGATCCGCGGCTCCTGCTCGCGTGCAGCGTCAAGAACTCGCGCGGCTCCGGGCGCATCGAGAAGCTGCAGAAGACGATCCAGTGGTTCGACGCGCGCCTTCCGGCGGTCGCGAGCGCGGTACCCGCGGGTGACAAGCCGGCCAGCGCGCCACCCGAGGACGCCGACAAGCCGCTCGCACCGGGCGAGTCGCGCACCTGGAGCTGGAGCACCGAGGATCTCGCTCCCGACAGCGATTGCGGCGTGCTGTTCGTGCTGCCGGGCGAGGCCGAGTACAAGCTGCTGCTCGAGGAGCTCGCGCGGCAGGACAAGAGCCTGGAGAGCTGGACGATCGCGGCCCGCAAGGAGACCGGCTTCGTCGTTCCGCGCCCCCTGTGCGCGGCCTTCCTCGAGAATGCGGCGGGCATGCAGGAGTGGGATCCGGAGCACGAGCTCGTCAACCGCTGCGCGCAGCTCCTGCTGGTGCGGCGCTTTGGCCTGCAGCCTTTCTGGATCCAGCAGGGCATCGGCTGGTGCGCGGAGTGGGCTTACGATGGCTCGCTCTACTGCTTCCCGTTCCGGCGCGAGTTCGTGTACGCCACCGAGCACGGCGCCTGGCCCGGTGAACTCAAGCAGCGCTCCGCGAAGATGGAGTCGCCCTTCGACTGGGCGGCGTTCGAGGGCTGGTCGCGCGGGCGCTGGGATGGTGAGCGGGCGCGCCTGGCCTTCGGTGCGCTGGCTGCGCTGCTGCAGGAACCGCCGCCCAAGCTGGCACTCGTACTCGAGGAACTGCGCGTGTTCCGCGACGCGGACAACCGCCGCAAGACCGGCGAGCACAGCTGGGAGCGCGATCCGGGCTACGAGATCAAGTCTGCAAAGCTCGCCGAGGTGCTGCAAAAGCACCTGGGCGCGGACATCGGCGTGAAGACCGTCCGGTTCCTCGAACGCGGCAGCCCAGCGTACAAGAACCTCTAGGTTTCCGCGCGGGCGCCAATTGGAATCGGGGGACTTGCGCTGCGGCTCAGCCGCACTCCCGCTCAGCCGCGCTTGCGCGCCCGGATGCTCATCACCTGGATCTCGCCGTGGGGCGGGATCGTGTCGAACATCTCGGTCGTGACGCTGCCGTCGGGGAGGTGGCGGATCACCGAGCGGAAGGGCCGCTCACCCGCCACATCGATCATCGTTCCGCGCAACTCGATCGCGCCGTCCGGGCCCTCCTTGCCGCGCTGGGAGATCCACCAGGTGCTCATCGTGTCCATCCAAAGCGTGATGTACTCGCCGGTGCGCTTGTCGTAGCCCATGAGGTGTACGCCCTTCATCGGCATGCCCATCAGCTCGAACTGGATTTCCTCCATCAAGTAGCGGCCATCGAGCAGTGTGCGGGCCGTGCTGGTGCCCTTGGTCTCCTGCCACTGGGTATTGGGATCCCAGCGCATGCGGTACTCCTGTTCCCAATCTCCAGCATTGGCCATGAGTTTCGCATGCACAGCGGCGGGGCTTGCGAGTTCCATCGTCCGGGCCATCATCTCGGCTTCGCTCATCGGCTGCGCCGTGACTGCATCGGAATGGGCCGCATCGGAATGGGCGGAGGCGGAATCGGGGGAGGCGGCGACTTCAGCGCGCGTGTAGTTGAAGACCATCTCGTGGTCGACCTCGCCCGACTTGAGCGCCTTCCAGCGCTGCACCATCCTGGTAGCACTGACGAGCTCCAGCGTCATCTCCCCCATGTACAGCGCATCGGGAGCGGCGAGGTCCGTGACGGAGTCGAAGGAGAAGTGCAGCGTATTGCCCTGCAACTGCGTGGCGCGCATGCGGGGCTGGTTGCCGCCTCCGCAGTAGTGCGTCAGCACCAGGCTGTTGCCATCGAGGTGATAGGCATTGGTCATCTGGTGCGGCAAGCCGGGGAACATCGTCTCGACGATCACGGAACCGCCAGCGCTGGGCTCGATGTGCGCATGGGCCGTGCTTCCATCGGGCATCGGCGCGGTCCAGTCGCCCGCGAGCGCCTTCACGGCCGCGAAGAGTTGTTCCCTCTTGGCGGGATCGCGCTCGGCGGTGGCGACCGGGTTGTGTCGGCAGGCGGAAAGCCCCATCACGAGGGTCACGCACAGGGGCAGCAAGGTTCTCATGCGGGCGAAATCCTAGCGTCCTTGCTCCGCGCTGCGTGCCGTCCTACGCTGCTGCGCTCATGGAACTGCGCTTCTACGGCGCCACGGGCACCACCACCGGATCGTGTCATCTCCTGCATTCGGAGGGGCGCACGGTCCTGCTCGATTGCGGGCTCTTCCAGGGCCGTCGTGAGGAGAGCTGGAAGAAGAACCGCGACTTCGGCTTCGACCCGCAGGGGATCCAGGCCGTCGTGCAGTCGCATGCGCATGTGGATCACTCCGGCAAGCTGCCGATGCTCGTGCGCCAGGGTTTCGGCGGCCGTATCCACGCCACGCCCGCCACGCGCGACCTAGCCGACATCCTGCTGCACGACAGCGCCAAGATCGCGCTGGCCGATGCCCAGTTCCTGAACCGCCAGCGCTGGCGCCTCGAGCGGGAGGCGCGCCGCGCGCCCGCGCCGCCTCGCCGGGACCGCCGCACCTCCGGCGGCCTACCACAGCCGCGGAGCCGCAACCAGCCGATGGTGTCCTCGGCGCTGCTGCCCGCGCGCGAGATTGTACCGCTGTACCTCGAGGAAGACGTGCACGACACGCTCCCGCGCTTTGCGAAGCACGAATACGGCATGTGGTTCGAGCCCGTCCCCGGCATGCGCTTTCGCTTCCGGGATGCGGGCCACATCCTCGGCTCGGCCTGGATCGAAGGCGAGATCCGCGAGCGGAGCGGTGTCACGCGGCTGGTGTTCACGGGTGATTACGGCCGCTACCACCAGCCGATCCTGCGCGATCCCGAACCGCTCAGCGAAGCCGAGGTCTACATCTCCGAGTCGACCTACGGCAACCGCTGCCACGCGCCCTTTGACGAGAGCGAGAGCGAACTGGTCAAGGCCGTTGAGCGGCTTGCCCAGCGCCCGCGTGGCCGGCTGCTGATCCCGGCCTTTGCCGTGGGGCGCACGCAGCACATCTTGTACGAGCTCTACAGGATCTGCCGCCGCAAGAGCTGCACGCAGGTCGGCATCGTGGTCGACAGCCCGCTGGCGCAGGCCGCGACGCGCATCGTGATGGCCCACTCGGAATGCTTCGACGAGCAGGCGCTGGCCGCCTTCCGCGCGATGCAGGAGGACGGTTCGTTCCGAAAGCGCATCCGCTTCACGCAGAGTATCGAGGAGAGCAAGGCGCTCAACGACGATCCGCGCCCGCTGATCGTGATCTCCGCCTCCGGCATGATGGAGACCGGACGCATCCTCCACCACCTGGCTTGGAACATCTCCAACCCGGCCACCGAGATCCTGGTGGTCGGCTTTCAGGCCCAGCACACGCTCGGACGACGGCTGGTCGAGGGCGCATCCGAGGTGCGCATCTTCGGGATGATGCACAAGGTGCGGGCGCGCGTGACGAGCATGCTGGGCTTCTCGGCGCACGCCGACCGCGATGACCTGCTGCGCGCGCTCTCACCCCACGCCGGCGCAGCGCGCGCGCTGTTCCTGATCCATGGCGAGAACGACCAGCGCAAGCCGCTGGCCGAGGAAGTGCGCCGCCGCGGCTTCGCGCGGGTCGAGTGCCCGGAGAACCACCGCGCATGGCAAGCGTGAGCCCCGCTCTCCCCGAGCGCGCCGAGACGCGCAGGGTCTGGGGCCTGCTGGGCGCCAGTCTGGGCGCAACGGCGCTCGGGCTGGTGGTCTGGATGCTGCGCTCGGAGAGCGAGAACCTGCACTGGATCTGGCTGCAGATGGTCGGCATCGCGTCGTTCCCGGGCAAGTACGTGATCTTCTCCGGGATCTCGTCCAGCTCGCCCATGGGCCCGGTCGGGCTCGCGCTCCTGTGCATCGCCGTCGACGCGATCGTCGCCTCGATCCTGTGCCTGTTCCTCGGGCCGCTCGGGCGGCTGCCCAAGCTGGGACCGGCGCTGCGCCGCGCCCACGACGGCGCGCAGGCCATGCTGATGGAGTACAAGAAGCTCTCCCGCATGGCCTTCATCGGTGTCGTGCTGTTCGTGTTCCTGCCGCTGCCCGGAACGGGTGCGGTCGGCGGCGTCTTCGCCGGGCAGATCGTCGGTCTCTCTCGTCCGCGCACGGTGCTGGCGGTGGCCGCCGGCACCGGTCTGCAGGCTGTGCTGTTCGCCACGCTGGCCCTGACACTCGGCGCGAAGAGCGAAGAGCTGTTCCACAACCCGTGGATCACCGGGGTGTCGGCGCTCGGACTGATCGTGTTTCTCTACGCGGGCTGGCGCGTCGCCAAGAATCACCTGCGCTGATCGGTCGCAACGGCTGCGTGGATCGAGTACAAGGAGCGTTCAGGTGCACCCATGAACTCACCTGAAGACGATCCGCTGCTCGGTCAACGCGTGATGGGCGCGGACCTGCGCGACGCCTGGGCGGTGCTCGACGCGGAGGCGCGAGTGGAGGGCTTCCGCTACCTGACGAGCGCGGAGGCCGAGGAGTTCTTCCACGAGCTCAACGCGCACGACCGCGCGTTGATCGTGCTGGCCCTGCCGCCGGTCGAGCAACGCTGGTGGCTGCGCGCGCTGCCACCCGACGACGTGGCGGACTTGATCCAGGAGGCGCCTGAGGAATCGCGCTCGATGCTGCTCGGCCTGCTCGACGAGGCCACGCGGCGCGAGATCACCGTGCTGCTCGCCTACTCGGAGGACGAGGCCGGCGGGCTGATGAACCCGCGCTACGCGCGCCTGCGCTCCTCGATGAGCGTCGATGAGGCGATCGGTTACCTACGGCGCCAAACCCGCGAGCGTGTCGAGAACATCTACTACGCCTACGTGCTCGACGAGCAGCAGAAGCTCGTCGGCGTGGTCTCGTTCCGCCAGTTGATGATGGCGCGCGGCGATGCACGCGTGCGCGAGGTGATGGTCACGGAACTGGTGACCGTCCAGGACGAGATGGACCAGGAAGCGGTCGCGCGCATCTTCGCCCAGCACAACCTGATGTGCATTCCGGTCGTCGACCCGGGGGGACGCATGAAGGGCATCGTCACGGCCGATGACATCGTCGACGTCGTGCGCGAGGAGGCGACCGAGGACATCCAGAAGATCGGTGGTTCGGAAGCGCTCGATGCCCCCTACCTGCAGGTGGGCCTGCTCGAGATGCTGAAGAAGCGCGCGGGCTGGCTGATGGTCCTGTTCATCGGCGGCACGTTCACCGTCAGCGTCATCGGGCACTTTCAGGGCAAGATCGCTTCGGTCGGCTACCTCGAGACCTTCATAGCGATGATCATCTCCTGCGGCGGCAACTCGGGCTCGCAGGCTTCCACGCTGGTGATCCGCGCCATGGCGCTGGGCGAGGTGCGGCTGCGCGACTGGTGGCGCGTGTTCCTGCGCGAATGCGCCGCCGGACTCTCGCTGGGCGCGATCCTCGGGACGCTGGGTTTCGTGCGCATCGTGGCCTGGCACCATCTGTTCAAGGACGGGGCCGGGGAGCCGATGTACGGCGAACGCTACCTCCTGGTCGGCATCACCGTGGCGCTGGCGGTGATCGGAGTGGCGACCTGGGGCACGCTGGTCGGCGCGCTGCTGCCCTTCGGACTGCGCCGGCTGGGACTCGACCCGGCCAGCGCCTCAGCCCCGCTGGTCGCAACCCTCTCGGACGTCACCGGCATCATGATCTTCTTCTCGATCGCGCTGGCGGTGCTGTCCGGCTCGCTGCTCTAGCGGAGCGAGCAGCCGCCAGGTCAGGAATCCAGCGAGCACGTAGATCGCGACCGTGGCGAGCATCAGGCTGGCGTAGCGGTTTTCGCCCGAGTCGAGAATCCAGCCGCCCACGTGCGGTCCCAGCACCCAGCCCAGCGAGTTGGCAAGGCTGGTCACGGCGGTCTGCGCCTCGCGCGCGCCCTCGGGCGCCGCTCGCATCGACAGGTTCTTGATCACCGGTGTGGCTGCATTCATCAGGCAGGCCCGCAGCAGGAAGGCCGCGACGGCGATGGGGAGCGATGTCGTGAAGGCCAGCAGCAGGAAGAAGGGCAGCGAGGCCAGTTCCAGTCCGACGATGCTGCGCACGAAGCCCAGTCGCGAGATCAGGAACGGCGTCAGAAGATAGCCGGCCGTCATCAGAACCGAGGCCAGCGCCTGGTAGTTGGCGTAGTCCCCCGCGGAACGACCGAAGCACTCGTGGAAGTAGAGGCCGAGGAAGGGAATCGACATCGAGGCACCGAAGCCGATCATCCACGTCGGCAGCGCAAAGCGCAGCAGGATGCCGCGGTGTGCGCGCAGCACAGGCAGCAGGCTCGAGCCGGACGAACCAGCCGCGCGCTCGAAGCTCTGCGGCCCTTCCTCGATGCGGGAGTAGGGCCAGGCCGCACACAGCGCCATCAGGCCGCCGCTGGTCACGACCCAGGCCAGCGCCGTGGCTTCCTCAACGCTGTGTTGCGTCAGGACAACCGACAGGCGCCCGCCGAGGAATGCTCCGGCCACGGCCGCAGCCGTATGCACAGCCTCCGAGAGGCCGAATACGCGCGCCTGCTGCGGAACGTCGGCGTTGCGAAACAGAAACGGCGCGATCGCCACGTAGTGCACCGACCAGGCTGAGCCGGCGAGCAGGTTGAGCGCCATCATCCAGCCCAGGCTCGGCATCCACGGCAGTAGACAGTAAGCCAGCGCGGCGAGCAGCGCAGAGCCCACCAGGACGCCGCGCGTGGGCCGCCGCGACAGGAGCAGCGCCGCAGGAATCGCCATCAGGACCTTGCCCCAGGCATCGCAGGACTGCACGGCGCCGATGGCGGCCTTGTTGTAGCCCAGCTTGTCGAGCAAGAGCGGGATCATCGTCCACGGCACGGCCTGCGCGGCGCCCATCCAAGCGCTGCCCGCGAGGAAGCGAAGCATCGCGGCTCCAAGCCCCGCAAAGGGGCGCCGCCAGACAGAAGCCGGTGTGCTCACAATAGCGAGAACAGCCGGGCGAGCGCGCCGCGGCGCGCCGCATCGAAGATCAGCGGATCAGAGGGTGAGCGCGGCTGCTGATCCAGGCTGGTTGGCCAGCGTGCGAGGAACACGCCCAGCGGACGATCCTCGGGCGGCAGGCTGCGCAGGGCAGCGCCGATCAGTTCGATATCCTCCGCAGTGCTCGCGTACGAGCGCGACAGCAGCCAGGGTTTGCCCAGGCGCCCGGCCTGCTGGCGGACCGGCAGCAGCACGCGCAGCAGCGCTTCGACGCGCTCCGCGCGCTGCTCGGCGCGCGTCTGGCCCCGCAACGGCACCGGCTTGGCGTCGCAGCGGATGCTGAGCAGATCCAGGGCCGCAGCCGGCGCCAGCTCGAGGCTTTCATGCAGCGAGATGCTGGCGTAGGTCAGCGTTCCGCCGAAGGCGCGCCGCACGCGCTCGTGCAGCTGATTCCAGCAGCGCCGGCGCAGTTCCGCCTCGCCGGGGAGCGCGCGCTGCCCGTATGGCTGCGCGCGGCTGACTCCGACGAGTCCGCTGCCGAGCGACAGCGCATCGGCGCCGGTGCTCTCGCCGAGCAGCGCCAGATGCTCCAGCCGGGCTCCGAGTTGCGCGAAGAGTCGCTCCCACTCGGCCGGGCTGCCAGGCGGATGATCGCCGAGCAGGCCGGCGGAGGGCTGGCGCAGCACATCGGCTTCGAGCAGCACGCTGAGCCCCAGCGCCTTGGCCGCGCGGATCGACTCGGCGAGCAGCGCATCGCCCTCGAGCGTGCCGATGGCGGGCTCGGCCCATAGCCGAGGCTCTGCTGTCGGGGCGCGCTCGAGCGCGAAGCGCACCTGGATGCTGAGGGCCTTGGCTCCCACGGCCTTGGCGGCCTCGAGCGCGGCGCGATCGGGCGGCCCGGCGCAGACCACGCCGCACAGACCGCTCGGCAGCGTGCGCAGCGGCGCGGGCGGCGGCGCGGCCTCGAGATCCCAGCTGGCGGGCAGCGGCGTCGCGCCGTCCTTCCAGAACTGGCGGATGGCCACGGATCCGTGCTGCTTGGACAACTGCTGGAAGGCGCGCGCGCGCAGCGCCATGACCAGCAGCGGACTGTGCGTGCTCCAGGCCGTTTCGCTGCAGATTTCGGCCGGCGCCGGCAGCTTGAGGCGAGCGAGCTGGCGGTGCCACCACGCCAGTTCCTGCTCGCCGAGCTGCTGGGCGGCCGCGAGCGCAGCCCCATCCTCCAGCCAGCGATCGCGCGGCTCGCCGAGCGCCTGGCGCAGCGCGGCGCGCGCGTTTTCGATCACCAGATCGGAGCCCGGCAGGCCCAAGGTCAGGCCGCTCTTGGGATCGAAGTGCGCGGAGCGCTGCACACCGCCGTGGATCCGGTACTCACGGCGCTCGGCACACAGCATGAGCTCCGCCGGCTGCAGCGTCCGCCCGGCGATTTCACCGGCGCGCGCGAGGCTTTGCGCCAGTTCGAGGCCCAGCAAGGCCGGCATGGGCTGCGTCCGCGGCGCGCCATGAAAGCGCGCGCGACTCAGGTCGATGCGCCCGGCGGCATCCAGCGGCGCCTCGAGCTCCAGCAGCGCTCCGCGCCACAGCTGAACGCCATTCCTCCAGCCGGGCAGAACCTCGCGCGGCAGGCGCGCGGCGTCGTTGGCGGCCACGATCGTCAGCGGCAGGCCCGGCAGCTTGGGGTCGGGCAGCACCGCGAGGATCGCATCCGAAGGCCCGATGAATGCGTTGCCTGCGCAGGCGAAGGCCTGCTCCGTCACGACCAGACCGAGTGCCTCGAGCAGCGGGCCGAGCTGTGCATCGCTCGCCGCTCCCGTCAGCACCCGCGCCTCGGGTCTGGCTCGCAGCAAGGCCTGCATCTGCCGACTGCCGCGTGTGTCGGGCTCCTCGTGGCCACAACCCGCGAGGCCGACCGCAGCCGCGCCCACCATCCAGATCCACACAAAGGCCCTCGTCTCCACAGGCGAGCATCCTAGAACGCGGAACTTGCCTCGCGCCACCCTTGCATGCGCTCTAGACTCAGGCCATGTCACATGTTTTTCGCGCCTGGTCGCCCGTGGAGAAGCGCGAGCGGCTGCCTGAATACCAGGCCGCGACGCGCGCGCAGGTGCTGGAGGCCTGCGAACAAGCTGCGGACGCCGCCGAGGCCTGTGCCCAGACCAGCGCCGAGCAGCGGGCCCGATTCCTGCTGCGGATCGCCGCCGAGCTGCAGGCTGACGCCAGCGGGATCCTCGCCTGTGCCGCCTTGGAAACCGGCCTCTCCGGAGCCCGCCTCGAGGGCGAACTGCTGCGCACGCAAAACCAGCTGGCTTTTCTGGCGGGGATCGTGCGCGAGGAGCGCTACGTCGATGCGCGCATCGAGCGCGCCGACCCGGCGCGCATTCCACTGCCCAAGCCCGATCTGCGCTCGATGCTCGTGCCCCTCGGTCCGGTCGCCGTATTCGGGGCCAGCAACTTTCCGCTGGCCTTCAGCACGGCCGGCGGAGACACGGCTTCGGCACTGGCGGTCGGCTGCCCGGTGATCGTCAAGGCCCATCCGCTGCATCCGGGCACGAGCCTGCTCGCGGCAGCAGCCATCGAGCGGGCGCGCACCGCCTGCGAACTGCCGGCCGGCATGTTTGCGCAGCTGTTGAGTGGCGGCGAGCGCGAGCATGCTGTGGGTCTTGAACTCGTGCAGGACCCGCGCATCCGTGCGGTGGGCTTCACGGGCTCACTCGAGGGCGGCAAGGCGCTGCTGCGCGCGATCGAGGCCCGCGCGACGCCGATTCCACTGTACGCCGAATTGGGCGCGCTCAATCCGATCTTCGTGCTGACCGGCGCGCTTTGCGAGCGTCGCGAGGCGATCACCGCGCAGCTATTCACTTCGATCAGCGGTTCCGCGGGACAGTTGTGCACGCGGCCGGGGCTGATCTTCACCACCGATGCGACGCTGGCGGAGGAGCTGGCAGTGCGCGCGCGCGCCGCCGCACCGCAGACGATGCTGTCCCCCGGACACCGCCGTGCTTTGGGCGCGCGCTGGCGCGCACGTGCCGGGCTGGTTGGCCTGGAATGTTTGCACGCCGATGAGCCTGCACGCGACGAGGTCGGTGTCGTCATCGAGCGCTGCCGGTTCGCAACCTTTCTCCGCGAGCCGAGCCTGCGCGAGGAATGTTTTGGACCGAGCACGCTGGTCGTGGTCTGCGCGGATGCCGGGGAACTGCGACAGGCCGCGCGCAGCCTGCCCGGCACCCTGACGGCGAGCGTGCAGCGCGGGGTCGCGGACGAGCCCTTGGCGCGCGAGCTGCTGGCGCTGCTGACACCGCTCGCCGGGCGCTTGATCGTGGATGGCGTACCAACCGGTGTCGAGGTCAATCATGCCATGCAGCATGGCGGTCCCTGGCCGGCGAGCACGCGGCCGGACACGAGTTCGGTTGGCGGGCGCTCGATCCTGCGCTGGCTGCGGCCGGTCTGTTATCAGAATTGGCCGCAGGCCTGGCTGCCGCCTGTGCTGCAGGATCGCGAACCGATTGGCGACTCGCGCCGGATCGACGGGCAGTGCTGAGCATGCAGCGGCTGCGCTTCATCGATTCGCACACCGAGGGCGAGCCCACCCGAGTGCTGTTCGAGGGCTTGCCGGATCTGGGATCGGGCAGCGTGGCCGAGCGCGCGCTGCGCTTCGCTCGCGAGCACGACCCGCTGCGGCGCGCGGCGATCCTCGAACCGCGCGGACATGCGGCGCTGGTCGGCGCGCTGCTGATCCCGCCCTCGGATCCGCGCGCGGTCAGCGGCGTCGTGTTCTTCAACAACGTGGGACTGCTGCGGGCCTGCGGCCACGGCACGATGGGTGTCGCCGTGACGCTTCGGGAACTGGGGCGCATCGGCCCGGGGAAGCACTGGATCGAGACGCCCGTGGGACTGGTCGGACTTGAGCTTCGCGCCGACGGACGCGTCGAAATCGAAAACGTTCCCTCCTGGCGCGAGCGCGCCGATGTCGAGCTGAGTTTCGCCTTCGAGGGACGCGAGCGGCGCGTGCGCGGAGACATCGCTTTTGGTGGCAACTGGTTCTTTCTGTGCGAGGATCACGGGGAACAGCTGGAACTCGCCAACCTCGAGCGGCTGACGAGCTTCGCGTGGGAACTGCGCTGCGCGCTGGAGGCGCAGGGTCACCGCGGCCGCGCCGGTGAAGCCATCGACCACATCGAGTTGTTCGGTCCGCCTGCGCGCGAGGATTGTGACTCTAGGAACTTCGTGCTGTGCCCGGGCAAGGCCTACGACCGTTCCCCGTGCGGCACGGGGACGAGCGCGAAGCTCGCCTGCCTGCACGCGCGCGGCGAGCTCGCGCTCGGCCAACGCTGGCGCCAGGAGAGCATCGTGTCGAGCGCCTTCGAAGGCTGGCTGGTCGGGCGCGGCGACGAGTTGGTGCCGCACCTGTGCGGTTCGGCCTTCCCGACAGCCGAGGGGCACCTGCTGTTCGACCCCGCCGATCCGTTTCGTGCGGGCATCGGTGCATGAGCGCGCGAGCGGATGCGCTGGTGATCGGTGCGGGCATCGTCGGCGCCGCCTGCGCGCTCGAACTCGCCCGGGAGGGCCTCCAAGTGGAGTTGATCGAAGGCGCGACGCCGGGCGGCGGCGCCACAGCCGCGGGCATGGGTCACCTGGTGCTGATCGACGAGCCGCAGGCCGAGTTCGCACTCACGCGCGACTCGCTGGAGCGCTGGCAGGCGCTGGCTTCGGAACTGCCCGCAGGCGCAGAGTACTCCGCCTGCGGCACGCTCTGGATCGCCAGTGACGATGCACAGTGGCAAGCGGCGCAGTCCAAGGCACAGCGACTGGCTGCGGCGGGTGTCGCGCATGAACTGCTCGAGGGCCGCGAGCTCCAACGCCTAGAACCCCAGCTCCGGCCCGGATTGCGGGGCGCCCTGTGCGTGCGCGACGATGCAGTGGTCTATGCGCCAGGAGTGGTGCGCTGGTTGCTGGAGCGTGGCCGGCTCATGCAGCGCATCCGCGTACGCCGGGCCCGGGTCGAGCAACTCGAGGGCAGACGAGCGCGACTGCAAGATGGCAGCACGCTCGAGGCGGGCTGCCTCGTGCTCGCAGCCGGCCTGGATGCGCGCCGATTGGCGCCGGGTCTGCCTTTGCGGGCGCGCAAGGGCCACCTCGTGATCACCGATCGCCATCCCGGGCTCGTGAAACACCAGCTCGTCGAGTTGGACTACATCCAAAACGCCCACGGCACCGCCACGGAATCGGTCGCCTTCAATGTCCAGCCGCGGCCCAACGGCCAACTGCTGATCGGCTCCTCGCGGCAATTCGACGAGGAATCACGCGCGATCGACCCGGTGATGCTGTCGCGCATCGTCGCGCGCGCGGTGGAATTCCTGCCGCGGCTCGGCGCTGCGAGCGCCATCCGCGCCTGGACCGGACTGCGGGCAGCCACGCCCGACGGCCAGCCGATCATCGGCGGACACCAGCGCCATCCGGGACTCTACGCGGCCTGTGGGCACGAAGGGCTGGGGATCACGACCGCACTCGGGACAGCCGCGCTGGTCCGTGCCGCAGTGACGGGCTCTGCCCCGCCGATCGATCCGAGCCCGTATGCTTGGGAGCGCTTCGATGAGTGAGCCCCAGCTGCCGCGCGGGATTGCTGCGCTCAATCAGGGTGCCCTTGCGCTGCGGCGCTCCGTGAGCGGTGAGCCGCGCAGCGCGCTGTGCGGTATGGGCAGTTGCCATGAGTGCCGCGACCGCGACGGTGGGCGCACCTGTCTCCCCCGCTCGCCCAGCCCGGCGTCGACCCCGCGCCGACTGAGCTGCGAGGTCGCGATCTTCGGCGCGGGTCCGGCGGGCCTCGCCGCGGCACAGGCAGCGGCGGGCAGCGCTGCGCGCGTCGTCCTGGTCGACGATCAAGCCAGCCCCGGCGGCCAGATCTGGCGCCGCACCGGGCGAAGCGCGCCCCGCGGAACCGAAGGGCTCGCCAACGCCAGCGTGACGCAGGTGCTCAGGCCCGACTGCGTGCAGATCTGCACACCCGACGAGACGATCGAGTTGGAGTTTTCGCGCGCGGTGCTGTGCACCGGCGCGACGGAGCTGTTCCTGCCCTTCCCCGGCTGGACGCTGCCCGGCGTGCACGGAGCCGGCGGGCTGCAGGCCCTGGTCAAGAACGGGCTCGCGATCCGCGGCCGGCGCGTGGTGCTGGCCGGGTCCGGACCGCTGCTGCTGGCCGTGGCGGCCCTGTTGCGCGCACGGGGTGCGGCGGTGCTGTGCGTGCTGGAACAGGCACCCTGGTCACGCGTGCGCGGCCTGTACTCCACGCTCGCTTCGCGACCCGGCAAACTCGCGCAGGCGGCGCGACTGGGCTTTCAATTGCGGGGCATCCCACGCCATCACGCTGCCTGGGTGACGCGCGCCGAAGGCGACGAGCGGCTGCGCGCCGTGCACGTGCGGATCGGCGCGCGCGAGGAGCGCATCGCCTGCGACGTTCTCGGCGTCGGCTTCGGGCTCGTGCCGCGCACGCAGCTGGCACAGGCTTTTGGCTGCAAGCTCACGGAGGGCTGCGTGGCCGTCGACGAGCGTCAGGAGACCAGCGTTCCGGGCCTGTACGCCGCCGGCGAATGCACGGGCATCGGTGGACTCGACAAGGCGCTCACCGAGGGCCGGCTGGCGGGCCTCGCGGCCGGAGGAAGCGCGCTGCCGCGCGCCGCGCGCTCGGCGTGGCAGCGCGAACAGGCCTTCGCGGCGGCGCTCCAACGCGCCTTCGCGCTCGATCCAGCCCTGCGCGAATTGGCGGAGCCACAGACCATCGTCTGCCGCTGCGAGGACGTGCGCATGGGCGATCTGGCGGGCCTTGAGAACTGGCGCGAGGCGCGCCTGTACGCGCGCGTCGGCATGGGGCCCTGTCAGGGTGCCGTATGCGGACCTGCGCTGGCGTTCCTACGCGGTTATGCTGCCCAGGATGCCCGTCCGCCACTCAGTCCTGTTCCGCTGTTGCGCCTGAGCGAGAGAGCCCCATGACACGCTTCGATTGGACCGGCGTGATCCCCGCGATCACCACGCCCTTTGCTGACGACGACACGCTCGATCTCGATTTCCTGGCGGAGCATGCGCGCTGGATGTGCAGCGCGGGCTGCACCGGGATCGTCGCGCCGGGCTCGCTGGGCGAAGGCGCGACGCTGTCCCTCGAGGAGAAAGGCCAGTTGTGGCGCCAGCTCGCGGCGGCGCTCGAGGGTCGCGGCGCAACGCTGGCGGCGATCGCCGCGACGAGCACGCGCGAAGCGGTACGCGAGGCGCGCGCGGCCCTGTCCGCCGGCTGCACCGGCCTGATGGTCTTGCCGCCCTATGTCTACAAGGGCGAGTGGCGGGAGCTGCGCGCGCACTTCTCGGCCGTGATCGATGCCACGCCGCTCTCCTGCATGCTCTACAACAATCCGATCGCGTACGGCACGGATGTGCTGCCCGAGCAGCTCTGCGAGTTGGCCGAACGGCATCCCCGCCTGCACGCGGTCAAGGAATCGAGCGGCGACGTGCGGCGTATCCGCGCGCTCGGCGAACTTCTTGGCGATCGGCTGACGCTGCTGGTGGGTCTCGATGACTGCCTGGTCGAAGGCGTGCACGCCGGGGCGCGCGGCTGGATCGCGGGACTCGTCAACGCCTTCCCCCACGAGTCGGTGCGCTTGTTCGAGCTGGCCCTGCGCGGTCCCAGCCCGGAGCTCTCCGCGCTGTACCACTGGTTCCTGCCGCTCCTGCGCATGGACACGAGCTTTGACTTCGTCCAGCGCATCAAGCTGGCCCAGTCCGCCGTTGGCCGGGTGGGACGCGGCGGCACGCGGGTGCGCGCGCCGCGCCTGGAACTCTCCGGTGCCGCGCTCGAGCGCGATCAGGCGCTGCTGCGCGAGGCCTTGGCCCGGCGCCCCAGTCTGCGCTAGAAGAACGGACACGCATGCTGCTGGGCCTCCTGATCCTCCTGCCGCTCCTGCTCTGCTGCCCCTGGGGACCGGGGCACCATCTCGAGTTTGCCGTGCGCGTGCTGCGGCGGCGCAAGGAGCGTCTGCCGGCCGCGACCGCCAAGCTGCTCCACGAGCACCGCGATGCCTACCTCTACGGCTCGCTGGCCGCCGACCTGATCACGTTCAAGAACTTCGGCGGCGCCTACAGCCACTGCCACCGCTGGGGCATCCTCGAGGACATGCGCGAACATGCGCACACCGATCGCGGCGAGGCCTTCATCCTCGGCTACCTCTCGCATCTGGCCGCTGACACGATCGCCCACAACCATTTCGTGCCCTACCACCTCGCGCGCTACGCGCGAACCAAGGGCCTGGGCCATCTCTACTGGGAGATGAACGCCGACCGCTTCATCCCCGAGGAGCGCTGGGAACTGGTCACCGAGCTCAAGGGCGACAAGCGCCTCGCCGCACTCGACGAGATCGTCAACCGCTGCGTGCCCAAGAAGGCGCTCTCGATGGGCACCAACAAGCTGCTCTTCAACCACGTGCTGCTGGTCTCCGAGCGCGAGCGCTGGCGCAAGGGGATGGCGAGCATCCATCCGATGCACAACGTGAAGCTGGAGCGGGGCTTCCTGCGGCTGTTCCAGGAGGCCGCCGTCGAGCGCATTTTCCTCGGCCTGCACGCGCGCGGTCTTCAGGAGCTGATGCGCGTCGATGCCAACGGCAAGGACGCGCAGGAGCAGGCCATGCAGACGCGGGCGAGCCTGATCGAGCGCTGGACCAGCGGCCCGGAGCGCAGCGAGGAGTCCGAGGAGCGCGCGGCGGTCTTCCTCGAGGGCATGCAATCCCCGCCCCCGACGCTGCGTTCCGGGCGGTAGCGCTGGCAGGGCTGGCGTGGCCCGTGCAGCGTGTGCAGCGTGTGCAGCGTGTGCAGCGTGTGCAGCTCGTGCAGCGTGTGCAGCTCGTGCAGCGTGTGCAGCTCGTGCAGCGTGTGCAGCTCGTGCA
>Ga0208361_1000169_pt1 | contig 23379 bp, 19 predicted proteins | sample LakMenEpi05Aug10_FD_150670 | JGI IMG/M metagenome (GOLD analysis project Ga0208361, IMG submission 150670) | Freshwater microbial communities from Lake Mendota, WI - 05AUG2010 deep hole epilimnion (SPAdes) | ecosystem: Environmental > Aquatic > Freshwater > Lake > Epilimnion/Euphotic zone ... | reverse complement strand
CTCGTCCCATGAAGCAGCGATGCGCGGGAAGCGGCTACGGCACGGAGTCGCAGCGGAGCGGAGACGCAGATGCCGTAGCCAATGACCGCGCGAGGCATCCCCGCTGAGCCCGAACTCCTCGCGGATCGCACTCAGCGCGAAGGAGTCGAGCATCACATCGAAGGCCTCGAGCATCCAGCCCAGTCCTGCGGCGCGACTCCCGCTCAACCCTCGATCGCCCGCAGCGCCGCTTCCTGCTCCCGCAGGGCGGCGCGAGCCGCTTCCAACGAAACCCACGCGAACCGCAGCTTGCGACCGGGATGCAACTGCCCTGCGCGCGCATGATCGGCCTGGATGAGTGCGGCGATCTTGGGATAGCCGCCGCTCGTCTGGTGATCGACGAACAGGAGGATCGGCTGGCCGCTCGGCGGCACTTGCAGCGCGCCGAGCATCACGCCCTCGCTCGCAAGCTCGCGCGCGGGCATACGGATCGGTTCGTGGATTGGTACACGGATCGATGCACCGCCCGGTGAGGTGGGCTGTGAGCTGGTCGGCTTACCCAGGAGTCGAATTCCCATCCGGTCGGACTGCTCGGCGACACTCCAAACCGTCTCGACGAGTTGGGTGAGCGCTCGCTCGTCGAACCAGTCGGTCTGGACCGAGGGAACGAGGCGCAGGGCCTCGCGATGCGAGTAGCTCGGGATCGTCTCCGGATCGATGCGGAGCTGCTCCTTCACGCGCGTGTGGATCTGCTCGCCCGTCTTTAGTCCATCACCCGTGCGCAGTGTGCGGCCCTCGAGGCCGCCGAGGCCGCTCGACACATGCGTGGCGCGGCTGCCAAGCACCGCCGGCACCTCGATGCCGCCGCGGATGCACAGGTAGGCGCGCGCGCCGTCGCGGATCGGGGGGCAGGTGACGGGGCTTCCTGCGCGCACGAGTTGTGCGTGCCAATGCCCAAGCGAGGGAGCGCCGGTCCACGCGATCCAGGTGTCCTCTTCGAATTGGAGGCTCGGGCCAAGGCGCGTGCATTCCAGCGCGGCGGCATCGGGAGCGTTGCCAAGCAGCGCGTTGCCCGCTCGCCAGGCCACGCGGTCGGCGGCTCCACAGGCGGATACGCCCGCGGTGGCAAAGCCGGGCCGGCCGCCGTCCTGGACGGTGGTGAAAAGCCCTGCTTTCAGGATGTGCAGGCGTGTCATGCGCGCTCGCGATCGAAAAAGCGCACGCGGTCGCCTGCGCGAAAGGTGGCTGCCGGCGTGCGCGACGCGTCGAAGAGCAGCGCGTCGCTCGTGCCGATCAGGTTCCAGCCGCCCGGCGTCGCGCGCGGGTAGACCGCCGCATGCGCTCCGCCGATCGCGACGCTGCCCTCGGGCACGCGCGCGCGCGGGCTCGCGCGGCGCGGGGTGTGGAGGCGCGGATCGAGACCGGAGAGGTAGCCGAAGCCGGGCGAGAAGCCCAGGAAGGCGACGGTGTAGGTGCTGCTGGTGAAAAGCTCGATGACGGCGCGCGGGCTCAGGTTCCTTGCGTGGGCGAGCTCCTCGAGATCGGCGCCCGCTGCGCCGCCGAAGCGGACGGCAAGGCTGTGCACGCGCGGAGCGGGTGCGGCCCAGGCGCTCAAGTGACGGTGACGCTGCTCGAGCTCGAGGCGCAGTGGCGACGGATCGGTGGCGAGGCAGTCGTAGCGCACGAGCAGCGAGCGGTAGCCCGGATGCAGGTCGATCTGGCCGGGCAGCGGCTCGCGCGCGAGCCAGTCGGCGAGCGCATGCAGTGCGGGCGGCTCGAGCTCGACGAGGAGCGCGTTCTCGCTGGCGTCCTGGATGCGCATGGGGGAGTTCTAGCGTATCGGGACTGAGGAGGGGAGTTCTCGGAGGGGGTCCATGTGGTCGCTTCGCCTGCTCGAGGTGGATCGAGCGGAGCGCCCCGTGGTGTGGCCGTGCGGATGGTGGTGCGGGAAGGTGGTGTGGGAAGGTGGTGTGGGGGCTTTCCAGTCAGGCCGCGTGCCGCCATCCTCTGCTTCTGGCACTCTCCGTTCCGCGGAATCCATCCGGATGAACCCTCCCATGCACAAGCGCGAGTTCCTGAAGAGCCTCGGCGGCACCACCATCGCCGCCATGCTGCCCGCCCTCGTCGGCCCTGCGCTCTCCACGCGCGCTGCCAACCTGTCGGCTTTCGAGCTGGCGCGTGACGAGGAGTTCTGGACCGCGCTGCGCGGCAAGTACCGGCTCAACCCGGACTACATCAACCTGGAGAACGGCTACTACTCGATGATGGCGCAGCCCGTGCTCGAGGCCTACCTCGAGCACATCCGCGCCGTGAACTACCGGGCCGCGCACTACATGCGGCGCAGCGCGGATTCGGAGCGCGAGCTTTCCCGCGCGGCGCTGGCGCGCGTCGCCGGCTGCGATGTGGAGGAGCTTGCCATCACGCGCAACACGACCGAGTCGCTCGACCTGGTCTTCGCCGGCCACGATTGGCGGCAGGGGGACGAGGTGGTCTTCGCCGAGCAGGACTACGGCACGATGCAGTCGATGCTCGAACTGCTCGCCGCGCGCCACGGAATCGTCTGCCGGCGCGTCTCGGTGCCGCTCGATCCCAAGAGCGACGCGGAGCTCGTCGAGCTCTACGCCGCGGCCTTCACCCCGCGCACGCGCCTCCTGCTCGTGCCGCACATGATCAACATCACGGGCCACATCCTGCCCGTTGCGAAGATCGCCGCGCGGGCCCACGAACAGGGCATCTTCGTGGCGGTCGACGGCGCGCACGCCTTCGCGCACCTCGAGTTCCGGATCCCGGACCTCGGCGTCGATGCCTACGCCGCGAGCCTGCACAAGTGGCTGGGCTGCCCGCTGGGCGCGGGCCTCTTGTGGGTCAAGAAGAGCCGGATCGAGGAGCTCTGGCCGCTGATCGCGCCGCCCGCCAACCGTGCGAAGGGCGATATCCGCAAGCTCAACCACCTCGGCACGCACCCGGTGCAGACCGACCTCGGGCTGCGCGACGCGATCGCCTTTCACGAGGAGATCGGCATCGCCCGCAAGGAGGCGCGGCTGCGCCATCTCAAGCAGTACTGGCTGACGCGCCTCGTTGGGCAGCCCCGCATCCGGATCAATACGCCCAGTGATCCCGCGCGCTCCTGCGGGATCGGCAATGTGGGCATCGAGGGGCTGCGCACGGCGGAACTGGAGAAGCGCCTGTTCGAGGAGCACCGCATCTTCGTGGTGGGCATCGACACGGCGGGCGTGGACGGTGTGCGCGTGACACCGCACCTGTACACGACCGAGAGCGAGTTGGATCGCTTCGTGGATGCGATGCGCAGGCTGGCGGCAGGGTGAGCGTTTGTCGGCTCGTGATCGTGAGAGCGTGGATGCTGACGAGCGGCTCCGTCAGGCCGGGCTGATCGTCACCGCGAGTGGGCCGCCTCGCGAAACGGTGCTGGGTCGATTTTTCGCTGGGTTGACCCGAACTGTGCCGCTGCGAACTGGGGTGCTGCGAACTGGGGTGCTGCGAACTGGGGTGCTGCGAACGGGGCTGCTGCGAACGGGGCTGCTGCGAACGGGGCTGCTGCGAACGTGGCTGCTGCGAACGGGGCTGATGCGAACTGGGCTGCTCCGAAGTGGGCTGACCTGCACGAGGTTGACCCGGAATGGGTTGACCCGGAATGGGTTGACCCGGAATGGGTTGACCTGCCATTGAGCGGACCTCCGCTCGCATGGCCTGCAAACGGCTCGTCCGCCCTACGCCGGCCTGGGTCTCGCTGTGCGTTCCATCGCTGTCCGATCCAGCGAGCCGCGCCGACTAGCCAAAGATCACGCGGTGCAGCAGCCGTCCCGGAGCCAGCGAGAAAAGACCCGCAATGATCAAGGCGCCGAAGTACAGCATGACCATGTGCCGCTTGTGGGCACGGATGTCGCCTTTGCGGATCGTATGGAAGGCCATCCAGACCCCGCGCAGCGTCAGCAGCACGAGCAAGTGCAGAAAGCCCAGTCGCAAGGATCCGATGCTGACCGTTGGTCCCACCTGCGCCGGAAGAACCGCCGCCGACAGCGCGGCCACCACCATCAGCCCCAGGTAGATCTTGCCGAGGAGCCGATGTCGAGGACCGCCCTTCTTGCCGAGCAGCAACCAGGCTCCGAGAAGGAGCGCGGGCATCACGGCCGCAAGGTGCAGCTGCACGATCCAAGGTGCCCGAGCCAGCAAACCCATTCCATCCATGGCTTGAAGGATAGCGCCGCCTGGATCACCCGACCCGCAGGTGTTCTGCAATGCTCCACCGAATCCCGAAGGGGAAGGAGCGGGCCGACCCGCCCCGAGACTATTCTCCTGCCATGACGCGCTTCACGACCCGTGCCTTTGCCGCCTCCTCCGCCACCAGCCCGCTCGCACCGGCGACCATCGAGCGCCGCAACCCTCAAGCGCACGATGTGCAGATCGAGGTGCTGTACTGCGGCATCTGCCACTCCGACATCCACCAGGCCCGCGACGAGTGGCAGCCCTTCATGCCCACGGTCTACCCCTGCGTGCCGGGCCACGAGATCGTCGGCCGCGTCGCGCGCACCGGCAGCGCGGCCACCAAGTTCAAGGTCGGCGATCTCGTCGCCGTGGGCTGCCTGGTCGATTCCTGCCGTACCTGCCCGGGCTGCAAGAGCGGGGAGGAGCAGTTCTGCGATGGCCCTGCGACCTTCACCTACAACGGACCGGACAAGCACCTCGGCGGCGTGACCTTCGGCGGGTACTCCGCGTCGATCGTCGTCGATGAGCATTACGTGCTGCGCCTGCCGAGCGGGCTCGATCCGGCGCGCGCGGCGCCGCTGGTCTGCGCGGGCATCACGACCTACTCGCCGCTGCGCCACTGGAAGGTCGGCCCCGGCCAGAAGGTCGGCATCGTGGGCCTCGGTGGCCTGGGGCACATGGGCGTCAAGTTCGCGCGCGCGATGGGGGCCACGGTGGTGGTCTTCACCACCACCGCGTCGAAGGCCGACGAAGCCAAGCGCCTCGGCGCCCACGAGGTCGTCCTCTCGACGGATTCCGTCCAGATGCAGCAGCGGCTCGGCAGCCTCGACTTCATCCTCGATACCGTTTCCGCGCCGCACGACCTCAACGCCTATCTCGAGCTGCTGAAGTGCGATGGCACGATGACGCTCGTCGGCGCGCCCGCAACGCCGATTCCGCTGGGGGTGATCAGCCTCTTGTTCCGCCGCCGTCAACTGGCCGGCTCGCTCATCGGCGGCATCCGGGAGACGCAGGAGATGCTCGACTTCTGCGCCCAGAAGGGCATCGCGGCGGATATCGAGCTGATCCCCGCGGAGCGGATCAACGAGGCCTATGCGCGCATCCTGAAGAATGATGTGCGGTACCGCTTCGTGATCGACATGCAGACGCTGCCTGCCGCGCGCTGAGCGGGGGGCAACGCATGCCGGTGCGATCTGTTGCGCTCAGGGCGGGTTCGGCCTGCGAGCGCGATCCTTCAGGTATTGGCCCAACGGCTCATCGACGCAGTAGACATAGCAACCCTTCATCCCGCGCGTCATCAGTGTGCGATAGGTGTTGCGGATCACTGCATTGAGCTTCTTCTCCGCCTCAACAGGCTTCTCTCTGGATAGCTTCTTCCAGCCCTTCATCGTCTTGTCCCTGCGGTCCCTCGCCTGGGGCACGATGCGGACCTCGCCGTCACGGTAGACCAGATCGGGGCCGATGATCACGCCGATGTAGTCCAGTTCCAGCCCCTGGCAGGTATGGATGCAGCCCACCTCGTTGACCGAGTCCGGCTTTACGATCCAGAGCGCTCCGTCATCCGTGAGATTCCACCGCATCCGGAAATCCGTTCCGGGGAACTCGATATCGAATGCACTGCGGTCCTTCTTGCTCTTCCACTGCCAGCAGTAGCCAGCCACCAGCCGGGACTTGTTGTTGGTGCGGTTCTTCTCGAAGATCCGGTCGCGGAGTTTGGAGGCGCTGTCGAGAACGGCGAAATCGTACGTGTGTTCCGTGCCGTACGCATTGGCGGTCGGGCGGATGCCAAGCACGTCATCGAGCCAAGCCAGGTAGCCATCCGATCCACCGCAGCGGAACTGGCTGGGGAGATCCATTTCAATGACGCTTGCCTTGGCCTTCTCGGCATGCCGTCGAATCTCCTCGATAGTGCCGATGTCCGACATGGTTACCCGCTGGTCCTCGTCGATGAAGAAGATGGAGCAGAGGGCCGTTCCAATGATCTCCTTGATCTGGTGCTCTCCCTGATTTCCGTAGAGGCCGGACTTCTCGTTGAGTCGGTGGGCTTCATCCACAATCAGAGCCGGGACAGAGTCGGGCTCGGTTGAGGTGAACTGCCCTGATCCCCGGAAGAGGTTGTTGATCGCGGACTTCTTGTAGTTGCCCGTGAGCTTGCTGGCGTACACCTCGCGAGGCGCACTGTTCTTGGATACATACTGCGCCGCAATTCGTTTCCCGATCAGCCTCGCCAGCACGTTGATCGCCACCACGGATTTCCCCGTGCCGGGACCGCCCTGGACAATCAGTACCTGCTTGTTGCGCGGCGTAGCCTCTTGCGCCATGGCCATGGCCTGCTCGAAGACGAGCTTCTGTTCATCGACCAGCGTGAATTCCGGATTGCCCGTGAGCATTGCCTTGAGGCTCTCCGCGAGCATTCGCGAAGGACGGATCTGACTCTGCTCCACACGCTCCAGAGTTGAATTGCGGTCGCCGTAATGGATGCGCCCTTTCAGGAATTCGCGCAGTCTCAATGCTTCGCCCCGAAAAAAAACCGGGGCTCGCTCCAGGTGCTGTGCGTAGCGCGGATCGCCGATCGCTGAACGATCTCCGCAGTTGTGGAGGTAGGCGCACGGGTGCAGTTGGATCTCGAGATCCTGGATGACCGCATTGAAGTCCCGCAGCAGGGCGGCATAGGACCAGGCCTGATAGGAGGGGTGAGTTACGGAGCGACTGGCCCCCTGGAGGACGGTGGTGACGACGGCGTCCTGTCCAGTCACTCCGGCTTCAGACCACTGCTTCAACTCCACAATGGCGAGGCTGTCACGCTTGCGCTCGTCCTGGCCGCTGATGAGCACATCGATGCGCTTGCTCGTCTGCGGGATGTGGTACTCAATGGCCACCCCGCAATCCTCCGGAATCTCAGGGGACTCAAGCACCTGCTTCATGTAAAGCAGGCTGTTTCTCCACGAAGCCAATTCGCTCTTGGATGTTCGCCTGCCGGTTGCCTGGCGGTAGTCGGAGTAGACCTTGTCTTCGATCCTGTCAGAGATCACATCCTCGACGAAACGGGCTTTCGATTGTTGGTAGATGATCATCGGCGAGCGAATTCTCCCAACACATGCTGCGAGCGAGCCTTGCTGTTTTCAACACGGATCAGCATCACGCCAGGCGTGATTGTGATCACCGCCATCGGGTGCTCTCTCAGACGCGGTGGCGTCGTTGTCTTGTGCAAACAGGACAGAGCAGCGCTACTCAATCGTCCAGTGCTCGCCCTGCTTCTCGCGCATCCAGGCCGTGTCCGCATCCACCTGGTCGCTCACCGCTGCCTGGTTCCTCCTCCCACGCTTGGGCTTCGGCTGGCTCTTGGCGGATGAGTCCGAACCCTGATCCTTGTCCTTCGGACGATCACAGTCACCGGCAGCCAGGTGGCCCCCGGAACGCTTTCGACCGGTTCCCCGGGGGTTGCTTGTGGGTGCCGGGACCGAGGGTTCGACATGGGATGTGTTGCCCTCAAGGCAATCCTTGGGAGTCCTGCCGGGGCCGTAGTCGATCGCCTTGGGACCGGGTGGCTCCTTCTTGAAGCGGTTGCGAATCACGGGGCGAAGGGTATCTTCGCCAGTGCTCGGTTGGGACTTGTGGAATGTCTGCTTGCCGCGCAGCGAATGAGGGTCGGGACTGCCCATGGGAAATCGTGGGAGTGGGGATGGGACCCGCCCGATTGCCGAAAAGGGAGCGTCAAGCCGCCAGCGGGCGGCTTCATCGAGCGATCACTATCGAAAACATATCCCAGGATCGATGCGCGGGAGTTTGGGAGCAAGATCACCCGTGCAGCGCGCTCAGGCACCCCTCCGGACGGATCCATCGCAGCCTTCGCCAGTGGTACCGACCCTTGACCGACCACCAGGGGCAGTGCCCTGCACCGCTTGCTGGGAGCGCCGTGCCTCGCCGATCGGCTCGAGGGGATCGGCGGGCGCCGGAGCTCAGCCCATCACATGATCCGGCGCCCCGCGCTGAGCGGGGGGGACTGGGTGCTCCGCACGGTCCAGGTGGTGGAGAGTCGGTTGCTCTGCCCCGGCGCGAGCGTCAGCAGGCCGTGGGCGCCGGGGTCGGATTCGCCAATCGCATGGGTGTCGTGGCTGACCGGCTCGATCGCGATGCTGCGCGCGGGGTGGCGTCGATCTTCTGGCGCGACGAGAACCCACCCCGCTCGCACCCGAGATCTCTTCCGGTTGGCCCTTGGCCTCGCCGCGGAGATCCGTGGTGCTGCTGCTTGCCCGACAACGACACACCCATGGCTCGGGAATCCATGCGACCGGGTGCTGTCATGGGAAACCGTGGAGCGGGAGCACCCCGACTCGCGGGGCGCTGGGACCTGCTGCGCGTCGACCTGAAATCGCAGGTCGATCACGTTGGGCAAGGTGCCCAACCGTGTCTTCCGGGGTGCCGTAGGTGTTGCAGGCCGCCTGTTTCCGCCAGCTGACGTGGGCACCCAGACCTCGAAGTGGCCTTTGGAGTCCGGATCGCAATCGGAAAAAGTGGATTCGTTGTGAGTTCAGGCAGGCAGCCGAATTTCAGCCAGAGCACCGCCCCACCCGGTCAAACGGGAAGCAAGGCCAAGCCCGTGCAGGCAACTCAGCTGCTCACCCACCCAACACCGCGATCGAAACCAATGAGGACAGAAGTCATGAACACCACGAAGCGTGTATTGGTCGGTTTCTTCAACATCGTCTCCAGCGCCATGACGAGGGTCGTGCCCGTCGGAATGTGGGGCTGCCTGCTGCTCCTCTTCACCAGTCCAGTGCTGGCGCAAGGTGCTTCCGGGAGCAACGACTCCTCTTTCAACACGCTGGATGTTGGCAATTTCGGGGAAGGCCCGGATTCTCCAGTCTACATGACCATCCTGCAGCCCACCGGGAAGGTGCTGATCGGCGGCGCGTTCCGAAGCTTCAACGGTGTGGGGCGCAACAACCTGGCTCGCCTGAACCCCAACGGTAGCCTCGATCAGAGCTTCCAGCCCGGTCTTGGCGTCGATGGCTACGTGAGTAATGCGGTGCTGCAGCCTGATGGGAAGCTCGTCATTACCGGAGAGTTCAGCACCTACGATGGGGTTCCCCGGAAAGGTATTGCGAGGATCCAGCCCGATGGAAGCCTGGACAACAGCTTCCATCCCGGAGAGGGCGTTTCTGGGTCCATCTATGACATTGCTTTGCAGCCCGACGGCAAGCTCATCATTGGAGGTAGCTTTCTACATTACGACGGAATGCGGCGCACGAATATCGCGCGCCTCCAGCCTGATGGCAGTCTCGACGCCAGCTTCGTTCCCCCGATCGCCATCGGCGGCCTGATCGTTGTCTACGCGATTGCGCTGCAAGCTGATGGCAAGGTGGTCGTCGCCGGAACTGCGGATGACTTTTCCAACTCGGGAAAGGGAATCGCACGCCTCGATTCGAATGGCAGCTTGGATCCGAGCTTTCAGACGGGGGTTGGCTTTTGCGCGTGGAGTTGCAACTCAGGCTATTACGCGGCGGCTGTGGAGCTCGCGATCCAGCCGGACGGGAAAATCCTCGCTGGTGGCCAGTTTGTTACCTACAACGGAACCGTGCGGCCAGGGTTGGTGCGCATCGCTGCCGATGGCAGTCTCGATCCAACCTTTCAGGCTTCTGGCTACGACAATTATGGAGCTAATGAGATCGTGCTACAATCCGACGGCAAGCTGCTGATCCTGAACGGGTCGAAGGGGGTGGTGCGTCTGAATCCCAGCGGCAGCAAGGACACTTCATTCACTTATCCTGAATCCAGTCCGTCCGCAAAAAGAGTTCCGGGTGCGCTTGCCCTTGCTTCTGATGGCAGCGTGTTCGTAGCCGGTACGATCGAGAATAGCATTTCCAACTGGCCCGACCAAGGCTACGAGGTTGTGTATGGTGGTTACATCCAGCGCTTGGCTCCGAATGGCAGTGCGGATCCCAACTTCGGCTATGGATCTTCGGGAATGGCGGGAATGGCCGGCGCAAACGGCCGTGTCGGGGACATCCTCCTTCAGCAAGACGGCAAAGCGATTGTCGCCGGTACTTTCAGCCTCTACAACGGGGTCTCGCAACACGGTCTCGCGCGGCTGAACGTGGACGGAAGCCTCGATGCCAACTTTTCGCAGGCCGGTGCCTGGTCGCTCATCACGCAAATGGCCCTGCAGCCCGATGGCAAAGTGCTCATGTGTGGCGGGATCAATAGCTACGGTGGAGTGCTGAGCAATGGCATCGTGCGCGTCCTTGCTGACGGTAGCTTGGACACCACTTTTGATCCTGGAGCAGGTCCCAATTTCCATCTACGTGCGATCGCTGTGCAACCAGACGGTCGGATCATCATTGCGGGAGCAATGACCTACTACAACTTCGTGAACCGTGAGCGAATCGCACGGATCCATCCGGACGGCAGCTTGGATCTGAGTTTCCATCCGGGTGACGGCCCCAATGGTGACATCACGGCTGTCGCCCTCCAGACGGATGGAAAAATCCTGATCGGCGGCCAGTTCAACTCCTACGGGGGCGTGCCCTGTGGGGGCATCGCGAGGCTGAACCAGGATGGAAGCCTTGATACTGCCTTCCACTCCACTAGGTGGGGTTGTGTTGTGAGAAAAATCACTCATCTGCAGGATGGCAAGCTGCTGGTCGCCGGTTGCCCGGACTTGGTGAGGCTCAACAACAATGGAAGCGACGACAACACTTTTTCTTTCGGAGCGGGAGCCACATTCACGGGCAATCCAAAAGTATGGGCCGTGGGCGTGCAGCCTGACGGCAAACTGCTGGTCGGTGGATCGTTCCACCTCACCCATGCCGGTGGATCGTGTGCTGGCCTGGCACGCCTGCATGCGGACGGAAGTATTGATTCCAGCTTCAGCACGAACTCCGGTTTCAACAAGCGTGTGGTTGCTCTAGCCCTGCAGCCCGATGGCAAGGTACTTGCCGGTGGGGATTTCACGAGTTTCGACGGCATCCCACGGCATCGCCTTGCTCGGCTGTACGCGTACGAGCCGTACTCGAACTTCTGCGACGGTCCGCAACTTGCCTGCCCGTGTGCCAACACCGGTCTTGCGGGCTCCGGCTGTGCCAACTCGGTCAGCCTGGGGGGAGCGCGGCTCGCAGCCTCCGGCGTGGCCTCGATTCTCAACGACAGCCTGGTGCTCACCGGCACTGGCATGCCCAATGGACTCACCATTTACCTACAGGGAACGAGCGACTCGGCGATCGCGTTCGGGGATGGTATCCGGTGCGTCGGCGGTGAAGTCCTGCGCGTGGGAGCCAAGTCCAACACGGGGGGTGCCTCAAGCTATCCGGCTGCCGGTGACTTGCCCGTTTCCGTGCGTGGCATGGTCCAGTTGAGCAGCGTTCGCCACTACCAGGCTTGGTACCGCGATTCGGCTGCCTACTGCACACCTGCAACATTCAACTCCACAAATGGCGTCCGTGTGCAGTGGGCGCCCTAGCCCATCGTCCGCTTCGGAGGCCTGTGCTCAGGCCGGTCATTCACGCTGCGCCCGCTCACTGCAAGGTGGGCGAGCGCAGCCTGCTGTTCGCGGGGCGGGATGGAGCTTGCCCCCGTTGCGGGTCCACGAGTTTCGTGAGTCTCCGCGTGGTGCAGTGTTACCGGATCGAGGCCGAGTTCTCGATCTGCAACTGAGCCAGGATTGGGTTGTCACCTGCTTGCAGAGCGCAGGTGCGGTCAGGGGCGGGACAGGAATGGTCGTGAGATTCTCCGCGCACCGTTCCTGTCCCGTCCGCCTTTCCACTGCGTGCGTGACCCCGGGGTTGCATTTGCTTAGAGTTCGCTATGTCGTTCCCTCAAGGAAGGCCGTCAAGGAAGGCGTGGCCCGAGGCGATGAATCTGTGGGCCGCCACTCCGTCCTCGCCCTGCCCGTACACCCTTCGATACTTCTACAGCTTCGTCACAAGGACGAGTGGACCGCCCTGGGAACGGAAAAGCCGCGTCCATGGCCGTGAGACGCGGCCTTGTGGGATAGCAGGACTTCCCCTAGACTCCGGACGGGGAGGGTGGCTCGTGGTGCCACTTTCCTTGCTCTGGCCCTTGCTCTTTTCGCTCCACATTCGAAAGCAAAGGTGTCTTTGTGGTTCCCACTTTCATTCACAGTGCTTCATTCCATGCTCCGCGCTGGCGTGGTGTTGTCTTGCTTCGTGTGCTGCTGACGACATGCATCTTGCTGTGGGCGAGTCGATGCCTCCCGGTTCACGGACAAGGGCTCCCTCAGGAAGCGGAGTACTTGCGGGGCATAAATTTCACCTGCGAGGGTGATTGGAGACTGGTTAGCGACTCGCAAGCTCCGATGCGCCTGTACAACAAGTCGCAGTGCATCCAGGGTCTCCTGGGTACTGGTTACGGGGATGTCCTCCTCGATTTGGCGCCCAATACCGGGAACGCGCAGACGCAGGCTGCTGATTCCAGCACCGGCTGCATGATCCATGCCAGTGCGGAAACCCAGGCGACAAGAATGCTTCAGTTCCAGTATTTGGGTACGGCGGAAGAGATACCGCTGACGAAGGTCAAGGCTCAAACCAACCTTGGAGCCACCATCCACGCGAACTTTTCATCCACGGAAACTGCGTGGGCCATGGGTTGGGGCCTGCAAGTCGAGATTCCGGAACTAGAAATCGATCATGTGCACACAGCAGTCGGCGCCTGGTCGATCGCTCCCTCGACGCAGTCTCCGACACTGGGCGCTTCGTACCGATCGCCGCTGGGGCAATTTGGGTTGAGCCTGTCGGGAGCACTGCCTGTGGCCGTCGGATCGACTCCAGCAATCGTGCTGCTGAACGATCAAGACGGGAATGAAAAAAATGGCCTGCAGCAGTGCTGGATCAAGGTCAAGATGGTGTGCGCCTCGCATGCCACCGCTGATGGGAGCGCCTTTTTCGGCGCCGCATCGGTTGTTGGCCAAGGCAGTGCAACGATCGAGATCAAGGGAACATTCCGGGGGCCCTGAACGCATGTGGAAGTCCATTCTCGGTCTTGTTCTGGCCCTCGGGTTGGTTTGGCTGCTGCTCGCGAGGGATGTTCCATCACGCGCCGGTTCCGCTGTCGAACAAGCCGTTGCCTCTCCAGTCGACCCATCGCAACCAGGACCCTCAGTAGCGCCGGGTGCAGACGGTTCACGCCATCCCGCGGCCACCGGGCCGGTGCCGACTCGATCCCCGGCCATCCCCGCCAAGCGGGCCAAGGTGCTCGATGCGCTCACGGGGCAGCCGATCCCGAATCCTTCATGGGATCTGCAGGAAACGCCCGAAGGCCCGGCATGGAGGGTTTCGGCGCTTCACTATGAATCCGCAACCGTCCTGAGTGCCGCAGTCCAGGGACTGAAGCCGCGGTCTGTACTGCTTCATCCGACGGGCAGTGTGTCGCTCCGCATCCAAGCTCATGAGTCCCTGCGCAATCAAGCCGTTCGGATCCAACTGAGATCTGTCGCGCTGGCCAGAGGCAATCAGATTGTGCACGGAATTCCGACAAGCCCACTCCGCGAGCATCTGGTGGTCTTGGACAAGCAGGGAATGGGCCACCTGGAGACGGTGGCTGTTGGCGAGTGGGTGGCCCGCGCGCCGGGTCTAACCCTGCTGGGGTCGAGTCATGCCGCGGATCCAGGCTACCAGCAGGTGGGCGAGAGCGCTGTCCGCATCACCGGTCTACCCGTCGACGGCGACACGGGTGCCTTTTCCGTGGAGCACGGCAAGGACGTGCTCGTCGAGTTGAGCTTATGCGCCGGTTCGCATGTCATGGGCGAATTGGCCCTTCGATCATCCAGCAGTATTCAAGATTGCGCCATCGAGCTCTTCAGCCATCGGGCGCTCATGAGCGATGGTTTTCCGAAAATCAGCAACATTGTCGGTCGCCTGCGCGGAAAAAACCTCAAGTGTGAGTTTCCCGGGCTACAGCCCGGCCGATATCAAATCAATGCGGTTGTGGCCACTTACGGTGACGAGATTCACCTCTTCACTCAGCGCTTCGAGTTGCATGAGGCTGAGCGCAAGGACCTCGGCATACTCTACACGGCACGCCATGAGCATCAAGTGATCGTGGAAACCGTCGATGGCGTAACAAGGCAGGCCAACGATCTGCTGCAGGCGTGGATCGGGAGCCGTCAGCGCGTCATGGCTAGCGTCCATGGCTTTCGACCTGACGTGTGGTCTTGGAATTTCACGGTATCACCTCGGGGTACGACTCGGGTGATCGGGATTCCGGACATGTCGCGCTTCAGGCTGGGCATCGACTCGCTGGTGATTTGTCCCGAGGGTGAGAGCCCTGTCTTGGAATTCCTCGATGGCGCACGTTCGATGGACGATGAGATAGTCGCCGAGGCACGCCGAACGCTTGGGCTTCCGGAGAACCTGAAGATCGGTCGAGATTACATCGCCGATGTCAAAGAGGGCTCGCAGGTACGCGCCTTCATTCCCTGTCTTTGGAAGCGCGAGCTGCGCGTTCGTGTGCTTCATCCGGGGGTCAGCACCGGTGGAAAGCTGAAGTACCTCTTGCATTCCGATGGAAGTACGGGGACCCACTCCGCAAAACTGACGGCCGGCTCCACGGAAACCGAGTTGCTGATCGAGATTACCCACGAAAAAGCCCTAAAACAATTTGCGGCATGGATCCCAACGGAAGCCGGACTTCAGACGCACGGAGCTTGGGAACCCAAAGAAGGCTTGCTGATCTGGTCGTTGACTCCGGGTCTGGAGATTCCGGTTCGGAGCAAGCGTGGTCGCGCGAGCGAGGAACTGACTGCTTACGAACAGCCGCTCCGTGTGAGAATCCCTGGTGTCGAGAGGCCGTACCACGTTCGATGCATCATCAAATCCAGCGGCAGTGTCGCGTTCGTGGGTATTCCGCCCGGCTGTCAGGTTGCCTACGGTTCCGACGACGCGCCGTTTCAACCGGTCGAGCAACTGCTGGGCGGGATCGAGGTCGAGTAGCCGTCGCGGTCCGCCACCATCGCGCGCTCGAATAACGGGCGCGGGTCGGCGCTGCACCAGTTGCCAATGGCAATCTGCAGGTTCCGTGCTGGGCTTGCGGTGACCACTCTGCAAACTCTGCGAGCCCCGAAAGGACGCGCTGGTCTCGTGGGGGATCGGAAGTCAGGACAAGGCCCAATGCACAAGCCATGGGAGGGGGGGGCCAACTCCCGGTGGGGGAGGCGGGGCGATGTGAGGTCGGTTGGCAGGGCCTTCCCTGGAGTGGGAAGGATCCCCCGAGAGGCCTTCCATGGCCGCAGAATTTTCAGCAATCACGGAGAGGTTGCTCCCGCCGAGGCCTTTACGTTCCTGTCCGCCGCGCCTGAATACGGGCCACGGCGCCCGAAATGCAAACTCCCGATCCCCGTAGGTTCATAAATCCCAACATGCCCATGAAGCCCCTCCTCCAAGCGACTGTCCTGTCTGCCCTGTTCTGTTCGCCCTTGATGGCGCAGAACGCCAACCACTTCTACTTCCTCAGCGAGGAGAACGCACAGCCTCCCGTCCTTCGCAAGGTCGATATCAGCACAGGTGTCATGTTGTCGGAACTGGTCTTGACTGCACCTCCTTCAGCAACGGACACCAACAAGTTTGCATCCCTGCGTGACATCTTGGTCACTCCCGGTGGCAAAATCGTGGTAGTCGGAAACACTCTGTCCTCATCGTCTGTGGACACTCTGTTTTCTGTAGATGCAGCCACTGGCATCGTGACTCGATTTGTAAACTCCTCTGGCAACAGCACGGCGTTTAGTCAAAGTGGTGATATGGTCGGAATCGGCGTCCAGTGCTCGGGCACCGGAGTGGCGTGCTCCAGCGCCGGAAACGTGTTTACATTCACACCCGCGAATGGCCTGAGCTCCAATAACTATAATGTGGATCCGGTCGCTGTGGATTCGAGCTGGGATTACATCGGCGACATTGCCACGTATGATCAGTTGAAGCACTACGCTACCTTCACCATCAATGGCAGTGGGGCGACACGACTGGCATTGGTGGATCGTGGCAACCCAACACCGGGCGGCAATTGGACAACCACCGATCTCGGGGTGCTGCACGCCACCAAGCGCTTCCATGGGCTTGATTTCGATGCCCAAGGACGCCTGATCGCCACGGATGACGCCACTCCTTGCAACTACTACCAGGTGATCATTCCAAGCTCGGGTGCTCTGCAACTGGTCCAGCTGGGCCAACTGAGCCCGTTGCCCGGAAATCAGAAGGTGATCGGCCTCGCCCACGTCGGAGAGATTGCCAACAGCATCTACTGCTCGGCTTCGCTCAACTCGGCAGGGACCACGCCGACCATCATTGCCAACGGTGCTGCCAGTGCAACCGCCAACAACGGCTTCACGCTGGTCGCCGGCAACCTCGCCGGCCAGCGTCCGGTCGCCCTGATGCTCAGCAACTCGGGTCCGACATCCCCGACGCTGGGTGGACTGGGCCTGTGCGTGAGCCAACCGCTGCGCGCGGTGGTGATGATCGCAGATGGCACGCCGGGGCAGTGCAATGGCTCGGTGAGCATCGACCTCAACCGCTATGCACGCGGGCTGCTTCCCGGCTTCCCGAACCCGCCTGGATACCTGTCGCAGGCGGGAACCATGGTCCACTGCCAGTTCATCGGACGCGATATCGGTCAGCCGATGGTCACCCAGGCACTGGAGTTCACGGTCTGCGAGTGACCGGGGGGCCACTCGCGAGGAAAGCGCGCTCTCGAGCGGTCAACCCGCTCGGGGGCGCGCGCCTTCATGGGAGATTGCTGGTAGGAGCCAGCGGAGTGGCAGGCCTGCATGAGCGGCAGCTGCACCGAGGGGCCATTGCCCGATGCCCGCCGGGCTGTAGGTCGGAACCGGCCACCCAGCTGGCTGGCCCGGCTGGCTGGCCCGGCTGGCCGGCCCAGCTGCCGGACCGGGGCAATGGCCGGCCGCAGCCGGGGCTTTTTCTGGGGCGTCACCGGCCAACGCCAGGGAACCCGCCTGCGTCCAATTCAGGTTACTTTGTCCGGAACCTGATTCCTTCCATGCAGCGCCCCATCCAAGCCCTGACCACCCTGATCTCCGTCGTCTTCCCGCTCTGCGCCGCGCAACCGCCGCGCGCCCAGGGCACGCCGGCAGCCGGTTCCGCCGCTCCTGCGCTTTTTGCCGAGATCCCCGGAGTGCAGGAGTTCCGCGGCGTGCTCTGCGCCCGGCCGCTGCAGGCCGAGGATGCGGCGGCGCGTGGGCTCAACGAAGCGGCTCGCGAGCAGCTGGTCAGCGGCGCCCGCGCGCTGCTCTCGAGCTACCGGATCCCGCGCTACTCGCCCGAGGTCGATGAGTACCTCGTCGAGGTGCCCGCCGGCGAGACGGAGGAGAGTGTCGCACGCCGGCTGCTCGCCACCGGAGGTTTCGCCTATGTCGAGCCTGACTGGGTCGTCTTCCCGGTCGAGTGCCCCAACGATGCGCGCTTCATCACGCAGTGGCACCACGAGGCCAACCGGCTGCGCTCCTGCGACGCCTGGGGAATCGAGAAGGGCAAGCCCTCGGTCGTGATCGCGATCTGCGACACCGGCGTGCGCAAGACGCACGTCGACCTCGCGGTCAACCGTCGTGAAGGCTTCCACGTGCCCTCCCAGACCTGGGAAAGCGCCGGCGGGCCGATCGATGACATCAACGGCCACGGCACGCTGTGCACGGGCGCGGCAGCGGGCTATGGCAACAATTCCTTCGGCATCGTCGGCATGGGCTGGAACCTGAGCCATCGCATGATGCGCGTCACGGACTCGCCCAACGGCAACGCCAACCTCTCCGACCTGACGCTCGCCGCGCGCACCGCGGCCGATGTCGGAGATCGCGTCGCGAGCGTCAGCTACAGCGGGGTCAACAGCTCGACCGTGTTCACGGCGGGCACCTACGTGCGCGGGAAGAACGCGATGCTGGTCTGGGCCGCGGGCAACGACAACACGAGCCTGAGCGGCAACCGCAACGACAGCGTGATCATCGTCGGTGCGACCAACAACAGCGACGGCCGCGCGGGCTTCTCCAACTACGGGTCGCTGGTCGATTTCATGGCGCCGGGCACGAACATCAGCACCAGCTCGATGGCGGGTGATGACAGCTACGCCGCGGTCGACGGCACGAGCTTCGCCTGCCCGATCACCGCGGGGCTCGTCGGCCTGATCTGGTCGCGCAATCCCACGCTGACGCCCACGCAGGTCGAGAACATCATCCGCAACTCGTGCCTGGACCTGGGGTCCAATGGCGTCGACAACACCTACGGCTACGGCCGCATCCGCTCCTACGAGGCCCTGCTGGCGACCAGCGCCGGTCCGACGGGCATCACGAGCTTCTGCGCGGGCGACGGCCTGACGCTGGCCTGCCCCTGCGGCAACGATGGAGCGTTCGGACGCGGCTGCGCCAACAGCAGCAACGGCTTCGGCGCACTGCTGTACGGCACAGGCAACCTGAACCCGGACCAGCTCGTGCTACAGGCGCACAATGTCACCGCCACGGCCTCCTGCGTCTTCCTGCAGGGCACGACCAGCGTGGCCCACACGACCTTCGGCGACGGACTGCGCTGCGTGGGCGGCACGCTCAAGCGCCTGGCGGTCAAGAACGCGGCCAACGGCATCGTCACCTATCCGGTCACGGGGGAGACGGCGATCCGCGCCCGCTCGCAGGCGCTGGGCGACACGATCCCGGCGGGCGGAATCCGCCGCTACCAGGTGTATTACCGCGATCCCAACGGCACGTACTGCCCGGGCCCAGTGGGGAACACCTACAACATCACCAACGGCGTGCAGGTGAGCTGGCCGTAGCGTGAGCCACGACTGCCCCTGTGGACAGGGGCAGCATTGCAGAGGCTCGGCCCGTACACTCCGCGTGCCATGACTGCGCAACCGACCCTGCAGGCCTGTTCCCTCGCCCTTGTCGCGCTGGCGCCCGCCTGCGCCACCGTCGATCCGACGGCGCCCGAAACCTCGCTGTTCGCCGAGCGCTGGCCCGCGAAAGGCGGACCCAAGGAAGACCGCTTCGTGCCCAAGGCGCACAAGCCCAACTACGCGATCGTGCGCCTGTCCTCGAATCCCAACCAGAAGCTGTTCGATGAGGAGGCCGCGCTGACTGGGCTGGAGGCTCCGGATCTGCAGGCGACCGAGGTCAAGTTCCAGCTGAGCCTCAAGACCAAGATCATGGACGATGTCGGCGAGGGTGGCTCGCTGTGGGTGGCCTACACGCAGCAATCCAACTGGCAGGCCTTCAACTTCGACGAGTCGGCGCCGTTTCGCGACACCAATTATGAGCCGGAGCTGATCTGGAATGTGCCGCTGGAGGGCGAGGTGCTCGACTGGAAGCTGCGCTTCGTGAACCTGGCCTTCGTGCACCAGAGCAACGGCCGCTCGGAACCGCTCTCGCGCAGCTGGAACCGCTTTTATGCCCAGTTCGGAGCCGAAAATGGCCCGTTTGCGCTGCTCCTGCGGCCGTGGTGGCGCGTGCCGGAGGGCAACGACAACAACCCGGACATCGAGAAGTTCTACGGCTACGGCGATCTGGTCGCCTTGTGGAAGCAGGAAAAGCAGCAGTGGGCGCTGACCTTGCGCAACAACCTCAAGCAGCAGGGCAACAAGGGCTCGGCCCAGCTCGACTACATCTACCCGCTTTCGAATGGGGCTCGCGTGTACGTGCAGGTGTTCACGGGCTACGGCGAATCGCTGATGGACTACGACCGCGCGACGACGACCTTCGGCATCGGATTCCAGCTGACCGACTGGTTGTGAGCGGTCCGTGAGCGCCGCGCAGGGTCTGGTCCCGTTTCGCTTCGCATGCACGCGCTGCGGCCACTGCTGCAGCGGCGGCTCGGGGCACGTGTGGCTGGAGGAGGGCGAGAGCGAGCGCATGGCGCAGCGCCTCGAGATGAGCGCGAGTGCTTTCCAGGCCCGCTATGTGCGCGTCGTCCTCGATCCGCACAGCGGCGAACAACGGCGCTCGCTGGTCGAAGAGCCTGGCGCCGGTGGACGCTGCGCGCTGCTGATCGGCAGCAATACCTGCGCGGTCTACGAAGCGCGGCCCGAGCATTGCCGCCGTTTTCCGTTCTGGGACAGCGTGCTCCACACGCGCGAGGGCTTCGAGGCGGCGCGCTCCACCTGCCCCGGCATCGCGGTGATCGTCGACGAGGCGCTGCGCGCGCGCGCGGAACGGCGACTCCTCGAGCTGTACGCCCGGCTGGAAGCGCAGCATCCCTCGCAGGGGCTGGAGTGCTGCCTCCGCTGCCTGCCCGAGGAGTTGTGGGCCACGGGAATGGAAGCTGACGCGGCCGCCGGCCGCCAGGCGACGGCGGATTGCCTGCTGGGTGCCGGCCGTCCGCTCGCCTGCCGACTGCGCCAGGGCTCGGTCCCCGAGGAGGAGGCGCAGTCCTGGCAACAGGAGTTGCGCGCGCTCGAGCGCGAACTTGGCTATCCTGCCAGCTACGCGCGGCTCGTGGACCTGCTGCGAGCGCGCCAACCGGAATCAAGCGCCTCATGAGCATCCAACGTCTCGGCCTGTACCTCCTGATGATGGTACTCGGCGTGTTCGGGGCCATTGGGCTGTGGCACTGGTACGCCGAAAGGCAGGCGCCGCACGAGCAACCTGCCAGCCCGCGCGTCGAAGAGCCCGCGGCACAGTCCGATGAGCTGCGTCCGCGTCACCGCGAGGTGGTGTTTCGCATCGGGGAGCGCGAGCCGGAAAGTGCAGTGGCGCAGCCGGGTATCGATGCGCGCTGGGTCGAGAAGAACCGTGAGGGCATCGGACGGCTCAAGGCGCGCAAGTTCGCCGAGGCCGCACAACTGTTCGAGGCGTGCGTGGCGGCGGTGCCCGAGGAGCGCGTGTTCCGCGCCAACGCAGCGGAGGCGCTCGCGCGGCTGGGCAACGAACAGTGGGAGCAGGGGAAGCTCGAGCAACGCCAGGCCGGACTGGCGAGCATGCGGCGCGCCGCCGAGCTCGCGCCTGACCGCGCGGACATCCGCCAGCGACTGGATCAGATGCAGCGCCTGCTGGCCTCTGAGGAAGGCAACTGGACCGAGATCCTCGAGCACTACGAGCTTTCCTTCGACGGCGAGCGCACGGATCTGGTCTGGGACTCGCTGACGCTTTCCCCGCTGCTGGAGTCGATCTACGGCGAGTACGGCGAGCACTTCGACTGCTGGCCGGTCGAGCGCGGACGCGAGAAGATCCGCGTCGTGCTCTACAACCGCGAGGAGTTCCACCAGGCCACGGGCATCGGTCACTGGGCCGGCGGCGTGTTCGACGGGGCCGTGCGCATTCCGGTTTCCGATCTCAAGCGCGACAAGCGCGAGGTGGAGCGCGTGCTGCGCCACGAGATCGCGCACGCCTTCGTGGCCTTCTCCGGCGGCCGCGCAGTGCCCGGCTGGCTCAACGAGGGGGTCGCGCAGTGGCTGGAGAGCTCCGATTTCGTCCAGCGCTCGCAACACGTGGCGGCGGTGCGCAAGCTCTTCGGCAGCGGACCGAAGATCCCGCTCCAGGAGCTCGGCGGCAGCCTTGCCGAGCTCAAGGAGGAGGCGCGCATCCAGCGGGCCTACCAGCAGTCGCTGCTGCTGATCGACAAGATCGAGCGCGACTACGGCGAGCGGGTCGTGTTCCAGATGGTCCAAGGGTGCATGCGCAAGCAGAGTCCCGAGCAGACTTTCCGCGAGCGGACGAGTCTGGAGCTGCAGTCGGTGCTCGACGATCTGTGAGCGCAGCGGCTATGCTGCGGGCATGAAGATCGCCGCATGCATGACACCCGCCGTTCATTCGATCCGTCCCGAAGCCAGCCTGAGCGAAGCCGCGAGCTTGCTGTGGACGCGCGATCTGGGCGTGCTGCCGGTGGTCGATGAGCAGGGACTGCTGCGCGGGATGCTGACCGATCGCGACATCTGCATGGCGGCCTTCACTTCGGGCCGCGCGCTGCACCAGCTGGTCGTCGCCAACCACATGGCGAGCAAGGTCTTCGCGCTGATGCCCAAGGACTCGCTCGCCACCGCCGAAAAGCGCATGGCCATGCACCAGCTGCGCCGCCTGCCGGTGGTGGACGAGGAGGGCAAGCTGGTCGGCCTGCTCTCGCTGGCGGACCTCTCGCGCTCCCGCCTCAATGGCGCGCGCATCAAGGCCCTGTTGGCGAAGATCTCCGCGCCGCGCGCGGCGGCCGAGAGCGAGCCGGTCAAGGAAGTCATTCCCGCCCCGCCTGTGGCCACGCGTGGCGGCAAGCCCAAGCCGACGCTCAAGCCGACGCCCAAAGCAGGCTCCAAGCGCAAGAAGAGCGTGGCCAAGCAGGGATGAGCGGCTCGGTTGCGCTGCCGCGCACGGAACTGTCCGCGCTCGACGCCACGCTGGCGCGGGAGGGCTGGGCCGTGCTCGATGCGCACGCGCTGCACCGGGCCCTCGCGCTGCCGCCAGGCGCCTTGATGGCTTGGCAGAGCTATTGGGAGCGGCTGGAACCGGATCATTACCTGCGGGATGGCGGCCGCTACCGCCGCCGTCGCCACGGCAGCTTCACGGTGGTCGAAGGAGCGGTGCAGGCGGTCGCCCACCGGGCGCACTGGCAGTCGCTGGACTACAACGCGCTGCACGGCGGACTCGAACGCTGGTTTGAGCCGCTCGAGCCGAGTCTCGTCGCGGATCCGCTGCTGCTACGCCTGATCGGCTGGCTGGCGGGGCGGGCGCAGCAACTGCGCGGTGCGCGCAGCTGGTTCGTGGAAGTGCACCCTTTTCGCATCGATACGGCCGAGGGCATCGGACGTCCCACGCCCGAGGGGGCGCACCGCGACGGAGTCGATCTGGTGGCCGTGATTCTCGTCGATCGGGTCGGGATCAAGGGTGGCGAAACGCGGGTGTTCGACGCCGCCGGGCCGGCAGGTCGGCGCTTCACGCTGGAGGAGCCTTGGACGGCGCTGCTGCTCGACGATGAACGGGTGATCCACGAGACGACGCCGATTCAGCCCGCGGGTGCGGGGCCGGTGGGGCACCGTGACACGCTGGTGATCACGCTGCGGCAGGGGAGCTTCCAGCAACCCTAAGGGATACTGAGCCCCTTCCGGGGACATCGGCTCGCCATTGCAAGGTCCTATCACTTCAGCGAAAAACGTCCCTTCCAGGCGATCGCTTCCGCCATGCTGAGGCGTCTTTGCACAAGCCCCAGCTTGCTGGCGGCGCTGGGGCGGTGGTCGCGGTTGGTGCGCGGCCGGATG
>Ga0208361_1000168_pt1 | contig 23438 bp, 22 predicted proteins | sample LakMenEpi05Aug10_FD_150670 | JGI IMG/M metagenome (GOLD analysis project Ga0208361, IMG submission 150670) | Freshwater microbial communities from Lake Mendota, WI - 05AUG2010 deep hole epilimnion (SPAdes) | ecosystem: Environmental > Aquatic > Freshwater > Lake > Epilimnion/Euphotic zone ... | reverse complement strand
AATGGCGTGCTGCACCATGAAGCGCTGAACCTCCAGCGGACGCCAGGCGTCGAAGATCGCCAGCCGCCAGCCGGGACTGCGGGCCTCCAGATGGCTCTGAGCCTGTAGCAGCCGTGTGATCACAGCGCCGCGCAACCGGAACGGCGAGCCACAGGAGCCGTAGGGAGCTCCGACGGCAACATAGGGGTGTGGTTCCAGGCAGAACAGCTCCGCCGGCAGAGGAAGCAGCGGATCGCCGTTCTCGATGATCGGGATGGAGCTCCAGCTGCGCAAGGCCATGGGATCAGACGACGGGCGGCGAGGGGTCAGTTCAGGCGAGCGCCCTGGGCCAGTCGATGGCGCTGCTTGGTGAGCACGGCGGCCAGGGCGGCATGACGCTGCAACTCCGGATCCTGCTCGAGAATCTCGCGAGCGACGCGGCGTGCCTGCTCCAGCACCTCACCGTCCTCGCTGAGACTGGCCAGGGCGAGATCGGGCAGGCCGCTCTGGCGGGTCCCGAGAACCTGACCGGGCCCCCTCAGGCGCAGATCCATCTCGGCGATCTCGAAGCCGTCGGTGGAATGCACCAACACCTCCAGGCGCTGACGGGCCAGGGCATTACGGCTGTCGTTGACCAGGAGGCAGTGGGAGGCGGCGGCACCACGGCCGACACGGCCGCGCAGTTGATGCAGCTGCGCCAGGCCAAAGCGATCGGCATGCTCGATCACCATCACGCTGGCCTCGGGCACATCCACCCCCACCTCCACCACCGTGGTGCTGACCAGCACCTGGCAGGCGCCAGTGGCAAAGGCGTTGATGGCGGCCTGCTTGTCGGCACTGGCCATGCGGCCGTGCAGCAGGCCCACCACCAGCTCAGGGAACACCTCCTGGCTCAGCTGGCGGTGCACATCCACCGCTGAGCGCAGATCGAGCTTGTCGCTCTCCTCCACCAGCGGCAGCACCACGTAGGCCCGTTGGCCGAGGCCGACCTGCTCACGGATCAGCTCGTAGGCCTGCTCGCGCTCACCCGCCCCCACCAGCTGGGTGCGGATGGGGGTGCGGCCCGGCGGCAGCTCATCGATCTGACTCACCTCCAGGTCACCGTGCAAGGAGAGCGCCAGCGTGCGCGGGATGGGCGTGGCCGTCATCGTCAGCAGATGGGGCTGCAGGCCCTTATCGAGCAGGCGGTTGCGCTGGTGCACCCCGAAGCGATGCTGCTCGTCGACCACCACCAGGCCGAGACGGTTGAACTGCACCGGGTCTTCCAACAGGGCATGGGTGCCCACCAGCATCTGCAGATTGCCATTGGCGAGATCCGTGAGCAGCTCGCGCCGGCGCCGCATGGGAGTGGAGCCCGTGAGCAGAGCGCAACTCACATGCAGCTGCGGCAGCCACTCGCAGAGCTTGCGGTAGTGCTGTTCCGCCAGCACCTCGGTGGGAGCCATCAGGGCGCCCTGACAGCCGGCATCAATGGCGGTGAGCAGAGAGGCGATGGCAACAACGGTCTTCCCGCTGCCCACATCCCCCTGCACCAGCCGGGCCATGGGCTGATCGCGGACCAGGTCATCGTTGATCTCCGCCAGCACCCGACGCTGGGCTGCCGTGAGCCGGAACGGCAGCAGGGCAAGGAAGGCGCTGACGCGGCTGCTGCTGGCGCCACCGTGGAGCGGTGGCGCGGGGCGGCTGGTGAGCTCGCGTCGTCGCTGCAGCAGACCCAGCTGCAGCAATAGAAACTCATCGAACACGAGCCGGCGACGGGCGAGCGCCAGGCTGTCCCGATCATTGGGCCGATGGATCTGCCAGAGGGCTTCCCCCAGAGCCGGCAATCCCTCCCGTTGCAGCAGTGCTGCCGGCAAATGATCGCTCCAGCCGCGGGCCGCCTCCAGCAGGGGCCTGAGCAGGCTGCGCAGGCGATCGGCGCTCAGGCCCTCCGTGAGGCCGTACACCGGCAGCAGGCGACCGATCTGCTCGCTCTGGATCTGGGCACTGGGACTGCTCAGCACCTCCATCAGCGGGTCCTGGAACACCGGGCCGTAGGGGGTCTGCTTGACCAGCCCACTCACCGCCACCGTGGCCCCGGCCGGGTACTGCCGCTGCTGGGCCTTCAGCCAGCCGGGGGAGCTGAACCGTTTGCCGGCGAAGAACTTCGACACCCGCAGCCTGCCGGTGACATCCGAGAGCTGCAGCTCAAGAATCGAGAGGTTCGGATTGCGCGGGCTTGTGAAGCTGTGGCTGCGGCGCACCGTTGCCACGATCGTGGCCGTGGTGCCGGGCTGCAGGGCAGCGATGCGCACCAGATTGGCGTAGTCGAGGTAGTCGCGCGGGTAGTGGCGGACAAGGTCCTCCGCCAGCCACAGATCCAGAGCCGCGAGGCGCGTGGCTGCCTTGGGCCCGATGCCGCGCACCTCCCCCAGGGGGGTGTCGGGACGGATGGACTGAGGGGGCGACTGCGTGCTCCCGGCACCAGAAGGTGCCGCTGCATCGGGCAGCAGGCGAAGCCGGGGCGGTGCCACCGGTGAGGCTGGCCGGTGCGCGCACTGCAGCTGATGCAGGGTCTGGCGGCTGCGGCGGATCAGGCTCTGACGCCGGGCCAGGCTGAGATCGGCATAGGTGACATAGGCCTGGCTCAGTTCCGCCAGCGCCTGCTGCTGGTGAACCGGCAGGGGGAAAGGCGGAGAGGACAGCTCGCGGGCGAGGAAAGCGCTGAAGGTCTCGCGGCGTCCCATGAGATCGGCGAAGCCGCGATCCGCCTCAAGCTGCAGAGCCTGCTGCAGCGGGCGCAGCCATCCCTCCAGCCCTAGCTGGGTGGCAGCGGCCGGCTCTGGAGCTGGGCACTGTCCTGAAACCACTGCTGCTCTGCCTCCAGGGCCGTGACCCGGCGCTGCCAGATGCGGTAGCGCTTGGCCATTGTGCGCAATGCACGCCGCCGCTGCTCGAGGCGCTGGCGGCAGGTGCGCAGACGCGGCTGATCGAACTCGAGATCGCCCGGGCGCAGCAACAGGGCAAGAACCTCGGTGGGGCCTCCGTTGCCACTCGGGAGCGGCAACGGCAGGCGCAGCAGATTGACCGGGGCCGGCAGGGCCTCAACCTGACCCTCCAGCACCGCATCCAGCAGGTTGAGCGGTAACAGTCCCTGGGCGAGGCCCAGCCGCATCATCTCGACGTTCAGAGCGTGGGAGAGGTTGCGCAGCCGGCGGCTGAGAGCACGGTCGAAGTGCCGCCACCAGCTGACCTGACGCAGGGGATCACGGGGCAGACCACTACCGGTGAGATCCGGATCGAGAGGCGAGGCCGGCTCGAGCGCTGCGGGCATGGCGAGATTGATGCGGCCGTCTGCGGGCTCAGCTGCGGCAGCGCCAGGGGCGACCTGGTCCTGGGGCAGCAGTCCCTCGTGGCCAAGCTCTTCCGCTGCCATCTGGAACAACGACTGCAGCATCTTCAGCTCGCTGCGCCCGGGCGGGACGTCGTCATCCACATCAGCGGACTCCTCAGCGCGCTCCCCGGCCTCGGATGGCTCCAAGGCCGGAGGCTCAAACAGCTCAGGCTGTTCAGCTGCACCGGGCAGGCCTGCAATGCCACGGTCAAACAGATCCGCACTCAGGGGCAGATCAAGTCCGAGGTGAATCGAACCTGGCGCATCCGGGTTCTGGGTGGGTGGCCGTCGTGTGGCTGACGGTGGGGAGGGAGCGGCGGCCGCCTGCGGATCCGGATCATCGTCGTCAGCCTGTGCTTCCGCACCCTCCAGGAAGGCATCGAGCAGGCGCTGGCGGCGGACGCTGCGATGGCGATGATCACGGCGCTGCTGCTGAGCCGCCAGCCCCATCAACTGTTCAACTGTGAGCAGGGCATTGCAGCGCTGCACCAGGGTGGCGAGACGCTGCTGAAAGAGGAGGCGCCGTTCTTCGGGCAACTGGCCATAGCGCTCAGGGACGACCTGCGTCGCCAGATGAAAACAGGCCTGCTGCACAGCGGGCAGCAGGCCTTCGCGCAGCACCTGGAGGTAAAGGGCGAGGTCGCGATAGAGGCCGGGTGCCAGCTCGTCCTGCTGCTGAAGCAGCAACTGAAGCTGGCGCTGCGCCTCTTCAAGGGGCTGGGCGTTGGGATGCAAGGGGGAACCCCGCAGACAACCGGGATCAGGCGGCCTGCATGGCGGCAACTTCGGCGGCGAAGTCCAGCTTGTCGACCTCGATGCCTTCGCCAAGGTTGAAGCGCACGAAACGGCGCACCTGGATGTTCTCGCCAACCTTGCCGGCAACCTGCTTCACCATCTCCTCAACGGTCACACCGCTGTCCTTGATGTAAGCCTGATCCATGAGCGCCATCTCCTTGAGACGCTTGCCGATGCGGCCGGCGACGATCTTCTCCTTCATCTCCTCCTTCTTGCCGGCGAGGTCATCGCGGCCCATCTCGATCTGCTTCTCGCGCTCCGCCACGTCGGCGGGGATGTCGTCCACCTTGACGTAGTCGACGCTGGGGCAGGCGGCGATCTGCATGGCCACGTTGCGGATCAGCTCCTGGAAGATCTCACCGCGGGCCACGAAGTCGGTTTCGCAGTTGACCTCCACCAGCACACCCACGCGGGCACCGGTGTGGATGTAGCTGCCGATGGCGCCTTCAGCCGCGGTGCGGCCGGACTTCTTCTCGGCGGAGGCGATGCCCTTCTGACGCAGCCACTCGACGGCCTTGTCCTTGTCGCCCTTGGTCTCGGACAGGGCCTTCTTGCAATCCATCATGCCTGCGCCGGTCATGTCGCGCAGTTCCTTGACGAGCTTGGCGGAGATCTCAGCCATGGGGAGAAGGGGGGTGGAGGGGGTGTGAAAGGGAGGGGAAGCCGGGCTCAAACGCGCAGGAGCTCCCCCTCAGGGAAGCTCCAACGGTCCGGGGTTTGGGGTATTCGGGCTGACGCAGGAGCGTCGCCGCGACGGGAGGGACTCAGCCCTCTTCGTCGTCGTAGCCGCCGCGCTGATCCTGGGCGCCATGGCGACCCTCATTGATCGCATCGGCGAGGCGACCGAGCACCAGCTGCACCGAACGAACAGCGTCGTCGTTGCAGGGGATGGGCACGTCGCAGAGATCAGGGTCGCAGTTGGTGTCCAGCATCGACACCAGGGGGATGTCGAGCTTGCGGGCCTCGAGCACGGCGTTGGTTTCACGGCGCTGATCCACCAGCACCACCACGTCGGGCAGGCGACGCATGTTCTTCAGGCCGCCCAGATACTTCTGCAGACGCTCGAGCTCGCGGCGCAGCACAGCCGCTTCCTTCTTGGGACGCATGGCGATGGCGCCGGATGACTCCATACGCTCCAGGTCCTTGAGGCGGTCGATGCGGGCGCGCATCGTGGTCCAGTTGGTGAGCATGCCGCCCAGCCAGCGCTGGTTCACATAGGCGGCACCGCAGCGGGTGGCCTCGATGGCGATGACCTCGGAGGCCTGCTTCTTGGTGCCGACGAAGAGGAAACGCTTGCCACTGCGGGCGGCACTGCGGGTCCACTTGTAGGCGTTGTTCATGCAGACGGCGGTCTGCACGAGGTCAATGATGTGAACCCCGTTGCGCGCGCAGTAGATGTAGCGCGACATCTTGGGATTCCAGCGGCGCGTTTGGTGCCCGAAGTGGGCACCCGCCTCCATCATTTCGGCGAGGGTGACAACAGCCATGTTGAGTTGTGGGGTTTCGGGTTTGCCTCCACCTGCCAGGGACAGTGCAGTCGGGATGAATCCAAAGCGTTTGCCCGGAGCGAGGTCCGGTGCATCTGCCTGACTGCCGTCACCCGAAACGTGCAGGTGTGCGGTGTGATTGGAACCCTGGCACCCTATCAAACGGCCGGGCCGCGAACCTCCGCAATCGGCTGGCCCACGGCGGATCTGAAGCAGCCCGGAGCTCAGGCCCGGAGCTCAGGAGCGGTGTTCAGGCCAGCCCCTCGGCACGGGCCTCGGCGTAGAGAGCGCGCACGCCGATGCGATTGAGCGGCAGACGCAGCAGCTCCATGGCCAGACCGGGCTTGCCCTTGCGAATCAGCCAGGCCAGCAAGGGGCGCAGGCTGCGTTCATTCAGCAGACCGCCGCAAGTGAGCAGCTCCCACAGCAGGCGATGCAGAACGGTGAACTGGATGATGAAGCGCACCCTGCGGGTGGGGTGCTTCCGGAAAAACACCAGGCCCATCTTGGCCCGTTCGCCCTCCACGGCGATCAGCCGTGGCACCTGGTCCAGGCTCAGGGGGGGGTGCCAGTGGTAGCCCACAGCCTCCGGACAACGCACCAGCACCACGCCCATGCGGCGCAGGCGCTCGCCCAGCTCCAGATCCTCCCAGCCATACAGCCGGAAGCGGGTGTCGAACAGACCGCTGCGCTCGAGCACCTGCCGATCGATCGCCACATTGCCGGTGGCGAAATAGGCCCAGGAGAGGTCACGCAGCTTGTGGGGCTCGCTGGTGGGATCGTCGAAGTTGGCGGTGTTGATCACCGCGCCGTAGGTGAAGCAGAGGCGATCGCCGCGCTCCTGCCAGCTCTGCTCGAGGCGACGGGCGTGGGCCAGCAGAAAGCCGTCCGTCACCACCAGATCGCTGTCGATGAAGACGATCACATCGCCGCGGGCCTGGTCGACACCGCGGTTGCGCCCCTCCGCCGGGCCGCCATGGTCCTGCAGCACCAGGCGCACATGCGGAAACGCGTCAGCGTTCTCCCGCAGCCAGCTCACCGTGGCGTCGGTGGAGCCGTCATCCACCAGCACCACCTCATAGGCGCTGATCGGTGCCTCCAGCCGCTGCTGCTCGAGGGCCCGCAGACACTTCTGCAGGATCGGCAGCCGGTTGTAGGTGGGGATGACGACGCTGAAGAACATGGCCCGATCGTGACGGATGGCAGGGCACAAAAAGAGGGACCCCGCAGGATCCCAGCTCCCAGGGCAGAAGCGGCCGGCCGTTCACAACAGGAGGCCAACCGGTTCAGCCGCTGGATCAGTCGGCGGCGCCGCCGTTGTTGGCTGTGCCGGTCACGCCGTTGCCGGCACCTTCACCGCGGCCGTCGTTGCGCAGCTTGCGCTTCTTGAACTTGCGGGCGTAGGCGCGGTTGCGCTCCTGCTTTTCCTTCTTGAGGTTGCGGCGCTTGGCCATGGAGGCGATCAGGGATCTTGGAGATCCCTCACCTTACTGAATGATCGCCGGGTGCATCGGGGCGGGTTCCCCCTCCAGCAAGCGGCCGTCCTCCATGCGCACCAGCCGATCGGCGATATCGAGGATGCGCGGATCGTGGGTCACCATCAGCACGGCACACCCCTGCTCGCGTGCCAGCCGCTGCAGCAGCTCCACAACCTCGCGACCCGTACGCGAATCCAGGGCCGCGGTGGGCTCATCCGCCAGCAGCAGACGCGGATGGGCGGCCAGGGCACGGGCGATCGCCACCCGCTGCTTCTGGCCACCCGAGAGGTCGTGGGGGAGCTTGTTCAGCTCATCGCCTAGACCCACCGCCCGCAGCCACTCGCGCGCCTGATCGCGGCGGGCCCGGTAGCCGAGCCCCGGCAGCAGGTCGGAGCCCATCTGCACGTTCTGCTCCGCCGTAAGGCAGCGCAGCAGGTTGTGCCCCTGAAAGATCATGCCGATCGAGCGGCGCAACCGCTGGCGGGTGCCGCGGGTTGCCCCGTTGAGCTGCTCTCCCAGCACCGCCACCGAACCCTGCTGCACCTGGCGCAGGGCCCCCACCAGCGTGAGCAGCGTGGTCTTGCCACAGCCGGAGGGCCCGGTGAGCAGCACCACCTCGCCGGGGGCCACTTGCAGGTGCACGCCCTGCAGCACCTGGCGGCGGGTACCGCCGGCGCCGTACCAGTGGCTGAGTCCTTCCAGATCGATGGCACGTAAGGGCATGGTCTGTGGAGGAATGGCGCGGTGAGGCTGGGCGCTGGGTGGCTCGGCGCTGGGTCGCTCCGCGCTGAATCGAGGCTCTGACGAGGAGTGCACCATCAGAAGATCTCTGCCGGATCGGCATCCGCAAGCCGGCGCATGGCCAGGGCCGCGGAGGCCATGCACATGACCAGAATCATCGTGAACACAGTGACGGCCCGGGTCGTGTCCATCGCTACGGGCAGCTGCGTGGCACCGCGAACGAGCGCATAGAGGCCCTGACCGGCGGCATAGGCCGGCAGATAGCCAAACGCGGCCAGCAACAGGCCTTCACGGGCCACCACACCCAGCAGGCTCGGCAGTTTGTAACCCATCGCCATCAGCGTGGCGTACTCCGGCAGGTGATCGCTCACGTCGGAATACAGCACCTGATAAACGATCACGCAGCCCACCACGAAGCCCATGGCAGCGCCGAGGCTGAAGATGAAGCCGATCGAGGTGCTGGTGCGCCAGTAGTCCTGTTCGAAGTTGATGAAGCCCTGCTTGGTCAGCACGGTGACATCGTCGGGCAGCAGACGTTTGAGCCGCTCAATCGCAGCCGCGGGGTCCGCCCCCGGCTGCAGACGGATCAGCCCCACCTCAATGCTGCCGGGGGGTGTGTTGGGCAGCAGCTCGAGAAAGGTTTCGCTGCTGGTGAGCAGGTTGCCATCGGCGCCGAAGGAGGTGCCCAGACCCACCAGCCCGGCCACCCGCACACGCTTGCCGGCAATCTCACTCTCCACAGTGCGGCCGGACTTGAACCACTTGGCCACAGGGCCGAACTCGGGTCGGGACTGCTCATCGAACAGCACTCGTCCCTTCTGGGTGAGCAGCCGGGCCTTGGGGGCCAGCGCGGGATCGGTGAACAGCGGATCACCGGGTTCAAAGCCGAGGGCAAGAATCGAACGGGTGCCGCGGGTCTGCGGGTTACGCCAGAGCAGCAGGTTCCAGTGCACCGGCGTGATGCCCTCCACCGCAGGATCCGCCATGGCCTGCACCAGGCGACGACGCGGAAAGCCCGCCATGCTCACCGAGCTCGTGGAGCGAGGGCTGATGAGAACAAGATCGGCATCGAACAGCCGATGGATGGTCACGCTGGCATCAAACAGCCCGTCGCGGAAGCCGAGCTGCATGAACATCAGGATCCCGGCGAAGCTGATGCCCGCCAGGGCCACCGCCAGACGCACCGGCTGGCGCGTGAGCAGCAACCAGGCCAGGGGAATGCGTCGCCCCTGCCAGAGGGTCTGCAACCAGCGCCAGGGAGTCACGGGCTGAAGCGGGCGATGATCTTCAGGCCGGCCAGATCGTTCACGCGGGCGGCTGCTTCCGGATCAAGAGCCAGACGCACCTCCACCACGCGGGCATCGGCATCACCGGTGGGATCGGTGGAGAGCACCTGGCGCTGGCGCACCTGCGGACTGATGCGCAGCACGCGGGCCTGCAGGCTGCCGTTGAAGCCGCCGTTCTCACTGAGCAGGGTCACCGTCTGTCCGACGCGAACCCGGTCGATGTCGCTCTCGTAGACCTCAGCGACAGCTTCCATGCGATCGGTGGCCCCCAGCTCGAGGATGCCGGCATCACCGGGGCGCTCGCCCGGGTAGGCCGTGATGCGCAGCACCGTGCCGTCGATCGGGGCGCGCAGCTCACTGAGGACAAGATCGGTCTGCACCTTGGCCAGCTGGGCGCGTGCCTGGCTGAGCTGGCCGCGCAGGTCGATCAGCCGGATCTCACGGTTATCCAGATCGCCGCTGGGGGTGACGCCGCCCTGGGCCAGGCGCCGGTAACGGGCGGTGTCGCGCTCGAGCAGAGCCACCTGCTGGCTGAGGTTGGTGATGCGGGTCTGCAGAAGGCTCTGATCAGCCAGCAGTCCGGGGCGCGTGTCGAAGCTGGCGAGCAGCTGGCCGCGACGCACGCGATCACCCTCCTGCACGAACAGAGCAGTGAGGCGGGGGCTGCCGCCCATGCTGCTCATCGGTGCCGCCAGCTGGCGCACATCACCGGCTGGCTCCAGCCGACCGAGGGCCGACACGGCTTCGGCCGCTGCGGGCCTGACCGGAGCAGTCGCGCCTGAGGTGGTGGAGGCCGGCGGAGATGCAGGCCGCTGGAGGAAGCGGCCCAGCAGCAGCAGGGCCGCCAACAGGGCGACACCGACCACCACCAGCTGCCGGGGACGGCTGAGCAGACGCTGCAGCATCAGGCCAGGGGCAAGGGGTCGTCGAACAGCAGCTCCTCGATGTAGCGATCCGCCCACTGGGGGTTGAACGCCTTCTCGAGGACCCGCCTGGTCTTGTCGTTTTGCTTCTGCTGCCGGCAATAGGAGAGCTGACCCTGATGACGCAACACGGTATCGGGGTGATCGATCGGTTGCGGCTCCGCCTCGCGGCTGGCGGCCGCCAGAACGGTGAGAAAATCAGTCACCACGGCGATGAACTCTTGCTCTTCGGCTGCATCAGCCGGGCGCACGAACCGCACGTACGGGGAAAAGATCGTTCCCCAGGCGGGCAGCTCACGCTCCTGGGAAAAGCGGCGCGCCGGCAGGGCCTCCAGCCGCCGCACCACCGCCTCGGGCAGGGAGCCGGTTACGGGGGAGAGGTCAACGATCGCGGCTGAGACCACGCCGCGTCCGGCAACGATGTCGGCCCCGAACACCGGCAGGTCGTAACGGGGGTCGGGGAAGAACACGCAGTGGAGAATCTGCAGCCCTGCCCCCAGCCGCGCCGTCTCCAGATGGAGTTTGCGCAGGCCACGGCTGGAATGCAGCTCGTTGCGGATGAACAGGTCCTCGCCATCGAGGCTGCCGCTGATGGCCTCAAGGTCCGGATCCACCGCCAGGGGAGCCAGCTCGGGCAGGTCTAGCCAGCAGCCACGGATGCGCTCGGCCAATGCGTCCACCAGTGGATGGATGCCAAGGGCAGCTGCGCTCATGGGGAACACCCGGACAACACAGGCCTGATCCTGCCAGCAGAATGCAGGCACGACCCAGCCCCAACCGCTTGCCGCCCTCCTCTGGTCTGCCCCACGCTCTGTCGAGCAGCCCTCTGCCGCAGCCGCAGCGGGAGCGACTCCGGAACGGCGTACCCCTGGTGCAGCTGGATCTGCCTGAGGCTCCCGTGGTGTGCCTCGATTTCTGGTGCCGGGCTGGCAGCGCCAGCGAAACGGCCGCCGAATCCGGCATGGCCCATTTTCTGGAGCACATGGTGTTCAAGGGCAGCAGCCAGCTGCCTGCGGGCGAGTTCGATCGCCGCGTTGAGGCCCTGGGGGGCAGCAGCAACGCCGCCACCGGCTTCGACGACGTGCACTTCCACGTGCTGATCCCACCGGAAGCAGCCGGCGAGGCGCTGGCGCTGCTGCTGGATCTGGTGCTGGAGCCGCGCCTGAACGGCGACGACTTCGCCATGGAACGGCAGGTGGTGCTCGAAGAGCTGGCTCAGAGTGAGGACCAGCCCGAGGAGGTGGCGTTCCAGGAGCTGCTGCGCCGCGCCTGCCCCAACCACGCCTACGGCCTGCCGATCCTCGGGCGCCGCGGATCACTGGAGGCTCACCGCCCCGAGGCGATGGCAGCCTTCCATCACCGCCACTACCGCGCCGACCGCTGCTGTCTGGCGGTGGCCGGTCCGCTGCAGCACCTGGACCTGAGCCGACGGCTGGACGATTCGGCCCTGGCGGATCTGGCGACAGCCACCGCAGCCGACACGCTCGCGCCCCTCAGCCTCAGCAGCGGTGACACCACCCTGGAGCTGCCGCGTCTGGAGGCGGCACGGCTGTTGATGGCCTGGCGGTTCCCCGGCGCCGCAGACCAGGACGCAGTGGTGGGGGGAGACCTGCTCACCACCCTGCTGGCGGAGGGACGCCGCAGCCGCCTGGTGGAACGCCTGCGGGAGCAGCTGCGGCTGGTGGAAAGCATCGACCTCGATCTGAACGTGCTCGAAGCCGGCTGCCTGGTGCTGCTGGAAGCCGTGTGTGAACCCGACCAGCTCGAAGCAGTGGAGCAGGAGGTGCGCCAGCTGCTGGCGACGCTGCTCGACACCAGGCCGCAGGAGGCGGAGATGGAACGGGCCCGGCGACTGGTGGGCAATGGCTACCGCTTCAGCCTGGAGGCGCCCGGCTCGGTGGCGGCCATGGTGGGCAACAGCGCCCTCTGGGGCCGTGAGCACTCCCTGGACGCTCCGCTGCAGTGGCTGCAGCACTGGGATGGGGAGCGCCTCAGCCAAGAGCTGATCCCCCTCCTGGCACCCGAACGCGCCTTCACCCTGCGGGCGGTGCCGGCATGAGCCCGGCGCTGGAGCAACGCCAGCTGCCCGGGGGGTGCCCCCTCTGGTTGCTGCACCGTCCGGGGCCGGCCATCCTCTCGGCCAAGCTCTGGCTGCGTGGCGGCAGCAGCGCCGATCTCCCCGGCCGCCGGGGTGCGGCCCAGCTCCTGGCCGGTGTGCTGAGCCGCGGCTGCGGCCCCTACAGCGGCGAGGCCCTGGCTGATCTGGTGGAGGGCAGCGGCGCCGGCCTGCGCTGCGAGGCCAGCGAGGACGGCACGCTGATCAGCCTCAAATGCGCCAGTGATGATGCGGCTCTGCTGCTGCCGCTGCTGCTGCAGATGGTGCGCAGCCCCTGGCTGGTGGACGACCAGATCGATCTGGAGCGTCAGCTGACCCTGCAGACCCTGCAGCGCCAACGCGAAGACCCCTTCCAGCTGAGCCACGATCAGCTGCGGCACCAGCTCTATGGCGAGGGGCCGTACGGCCATGACCCGCTTGGGGTGGAAGACGAACTGCCTGAAATCCAGCGCAGCCACCTGCAGGAGCTGGCCGGCGGCCTCGGACAGCAGGGCAGCGTGCTGGTGCTGGCCGGTCTGATTCCTGACGGCGTGGAGGAGCTGCTGCTTGCGGGCCACAACGGCAGCCCCTGGGCAACGCGGGCCAGCGACCGGCGCCAGGGCCCCAGGGGAGAGGGGGGCGCGGGGTTGGTCAGCTGCCAGGACGACACCGAGCAGCTGGTGCTGATGCTCGGCTGCACCACGGCGCCGCTGGGCAGCCCCGAGGCCCTGGCCCTGCGCCTGCTGCATTGCCATCTGGGCGTGGGCATGTCCAGCCGCCTGTTCGTGGCACTGCGCGAGGAGAACGGTCTGGCCTACGACGTGGGCGTGCACCATCCAGCTCGGCTCGGCGATGCCCCGTTCGTGTTCCATCTCTCCAGTTCCAGTGAGCGGGCGGGAGATGCCACCGCGGCCCTGCTGGATGAATGGCAGCGTCTGCTGGAGCAGCCGCTCAGCCGAGCCGAGCTCGATCTGGCCCTGGCGAAGTTCCGTGGCCAGGAAGCCCTCGGCCGGCAGACCAGCAGCCAACTGGCCGATCGGCTGGCCCTGGTGCTGGGCCATAGCCTGCCTGCGGACTTCGCCGACCGCAGCCTGGAGCAGGCGGCGCGCCTTGATCCCGACGATCTCCAGGCCGCGGCACGCCGACTGCTGGGGCGGCCGAGCCTGAGCCTGTGTGGTCCTGCCGCTGCGCTGCGCGAGGCCGAGCAGGTGTGGCGTGAGCACCCGCTGAGCGGCCCAACCACAGGCTGATCAGCTGGGCAGAATCTCAAGCACACGTGCTTCCAGCAGGAAGGTGCCCCGGCGAAAGCGCACGGCGACCTGATCAAGGGCGCGCAGGGCCACCACCTGCCCCAGCTCACCGCTGTCGACCAGATCGGGCGGCCGCAGCATCGGCATCGGATCTGCCGTTTTCAGATAAGGAGGGCTCTGAAGCAGCCTCACCTGATCCCCCACAGTCGGCTGGGCTGTTGCGGGCGGCTTGGCTGTTGCTGGCGGCTCAGGTGTTGCGGGGCTGGATTCCGGGGCCACGGAGGCTTGAGGTTGCATGACGCCCACTCTCCTGCAGGATGGTGCCACTGACTCGCCAGCCGTGCGCGCCCTAGCCAACTGGAGCGGTGCCATCGCCGGGCTGCTTCTGATCCTCACCGGCGGGCTGATTCAGGCGGCCGTGCCAACGATGGGGCCCGGCGGTGTCTCGGTGATCCCACTGCCGATGACCCTGCAGGTGCCGGCCCTGCTGCTGACGGCCCTGGTCTGCGGTCCGCGCTCCGCGATGCTGGCCGGTGTTGCCTATCTGAGCCTGGGGCTGTTCGAACTGCCGGTGTTCCATGCCGGCGGCGGCCTGGCCTACCTGCTCGATCCGGGTTTCGGCTACCTCGCCGGCTTCCTGCCGGCGGCCTGGGTCACCGGGCGCCTGGCGCGCCAGGCAGGGATGGACCACCTGCTCAATCTCACCGGCGCCGCCGTGATGGGACTGGCTGTGCTGCAGCTGTGCGGTCTGGCGAACCTGCTGCTTGGAGGTCTGGTGGGCCGCTGGAACGGCGCCCTCCCCCAGCTGCTGCTGAGCTACAGCATCGGGCCGCTTGTGCCCCAGCTGCTGCTCTGCTGCGCCGTGGCGGTGCTGGCCCTGCCGCTGCGTCGTCTGCTGCTGGTGGACTCGTGATCCATCCGGCGTATCGCATCGCTGGCGCGGTGGTGCTGGCGGATCAACTCAGCAAGGCGTGGGCTCTGAACCAGCTCAGTGGCGCTGGGGCCCAGCCGCTGCTGCCCGGGCTGCTGGAGCTCCAGCTGGTGTTCAACACCGGAGCCGCCTTCAGCATGCTCACCGGCAACACCATGCTGCTCGGCCTGGTGAGCGCTGCGGTGGCGGTCGCCCTTGTGGTGTGGATCCAGACCGCAGGTCCCCTGCGCCGCCTGCAGTGGCTGGCCCTGGGCCTGCTGCTGGGCGGTGCGATCGGCAATGGCCTCGATCGCTGGCGGCTTGGTCAGGTGGTGGATTTCCTGGCCCTGGTGCCGATCCGGTTTCCCGTGTTCAACCTCGCCGATGTGGCCATCAATCTGGCGGTGGCCGCCCTGGTGCTCGACTGGCTGCAGCAGCATCGTGTTCGCCCCCGCTGAACCACGGCGCCCGAGCCTGCGCTGGGCAGACGACTCGCTCGGCGAGGGTCAGCGCTGCGACCTTGTGGGCGAGGCCTACCGCCTGGGGCGCAGCGCTGCCGCTGAAATCCCGTTCCGTTCTGCGGCGGTGAGCCAGCAACATGCCCTGCTCGAGCGGCGCGGCCGCCGCTGGCTGCTGCGCGATCTCGGATCCACCAACGGACTCTGGTGGCGCGGCCGCCGCGTGCAGGAGTTGCTGCTGGTGCCCGGAGACCGGGTCTGCCTGGCACCGGGCGGTGACGAGGCCCCCTGGCTGCTGTTCGAGCACGGGGGGAGTCCTCGCCGGTGGGCACGCTTCGGCGCTGTGCTGCGGGGCAGCAGTGTCCTGCTGGCAGCCGTTGGCGGCCTTGGGCTGGCTGCCCTCGGCCTGGCACTGCTGCAGGTGCCGATCCGTGGCGATCTGGCGAGCGTGCGCGGGCCCCTGGTGCTCTACGACCGCCAGAACCGGCCGATCAGCGCCGCCGAATCGAGCCAGCATCGCGAGAACCGCAACCTCGGGGACTATCCGCAGCTGCTGGTTGATGCACTCCTCTCCAGTGAGGACAGCCGCTTCTGGTGGCATCCAGGGGTGGATCCGATCGGCACGGGTCGCGCCCTGGCGGTGAACCTGCTGGGGGGGCGCGTGCTGGAGGGGGGCAGCACGATCACCCAGCAACTTGCCCGCAGCCTCTATCCGGAGCAGGTGGGCGAGGGGGAAACGCTGGCGCGCAAATGGCGGGAGCTGCTAGTGGCTCTCCAGTTGGAGGCTCGCTTCAGCAAGGATGAGCTGCTGCTCAGCTACCTCAACCGCGTTTATCTCGGCGTGGGCTGGGGCTTCGAAGATGCCTCGCGCCATTACTTCGGGCGACCCGCGCGGGAGCTGAAGCTTGAGGAGGCGAGCCTGCTGGTGGGTCTGCTGCCATCTCCCAACGGCTACGACCCCTGCAGCAACCCCCAGGCGGCCCTGGACGCCCGCAACCGCGTTCTGTTCAAGATGGTGGACAGCGGTCGCCTCAGCGCTGACGGAGCCCGGCGGGCTCGCCGGCAGCCCATCGGCCTGGCGCCAGCAGCCTGCAGCCGTGGCGGCTGGATGGGCGAACGGCCCGCCCCCTTCTACACCGATCAGGTGCGGCGTGATCTGGAGGTCCTGCTTGGGGCGGACGTGGCAGCGGAGGGAAATTTCCTTGTTTCCACCCACTTCGACCCGCTGCTGCAGCGGGTGGTGGAGCGCCGCCTGCAGCGCTTGCTGGCCAGCGCCGGACCGAGCGTCAGCGAGGGCGCCGTGGTGGTGCTCGATAACCGCAACGGCGGCATCCTGGCCATCGCCGGCGGTCGTGATTACAACCGCAGCCAGTACAACCGGGCGAGCATGGCCCTGCGCCAGCCCGGCAGCACCTTCAAGCTGTTCACTTATCTGGAGGCCCTCGAGCGGGGGCTGCGTCCGGGTGATCGGGTCAGCTGTTCCCCGCTCGACTGGGGTGGGCAGGCCTATCGCAGCGGTTGCGGCAGCAACCTCAGCCTGCGCAGCGCCTTCGCCAGCTCCAGCAACACCGCGGCCCTTCGCCTGGCACGGAGATTCGGCCTCGAGCAGGTGGCGGCCCGGGCCAGGGATCTGGGCGTCACGACGCCACTGGATCCCGTTCCCGGCCTGGTGCTCGGCCAGGCGGAGGTGCGACTGCTGGAGCTCACTGCCGCCTACGCAGCCGTGGCGAACGGCGGTGTCTGGCATGCACCCACCACGATCCGCCAACTCACCGACGGGGAGGCCCGGGGAGGCGGCAGCCGCAGCACACGTCCGTTGAGCCCGGGGCGACGGGTGATCCGCGAAGACACAGCCCGGCAGATGCAGGAGCTGCTGCGGGCCGTGGTGCATGGCGGCACCGGCAGCGCCGCCAGCCTCGGCGGCGACGAGGGCGGCAAGACCGGAACCACCAACGACGGCCGCGATCTGCTGTTCGTGGGCTACGAGCCGCAGCGGCAGTGGACGGTTGGCATCTGGCTCGGCAACGACGACAACAGAGCCACCGGCTCGAGCAGTTCCTTGGCGGCCGGTCTCTGGAGCGACATCATCCGCTCAGCCGGCCAGGGCAGCCTTCCCCGCCGCTCCCGCCTGTGAAGCCACCCGCACGGCCCTGGATCTGGATCGGCGCCGCCCTGCTGGCCGTGGTGGCGCTCACCGCGGTGCTGCAGGCGGTGAACAACCTGATCTGGCAGCTGAGCTACCTCCTGCCCGGCTGGCTGGTGGGTCCGGTCGTGCTGCTGCTGTTCGGTGGCGGTGCCCTGCTGCTGGCACGGCTGGCCTGGCCATGGCTGATCGACTGGCGCCGCAACCAGCGCCCGAGCAGCGGCGATCGCGCCGCAGCGTTGCCGCCCCCGGGCAACCGCCAGGAAGCAGCACAGCAGAACCTGGAGGCGATCGACGCCGTATTGAGCCGCATCCGTGACGACGTTCAGCGCCAGGCGCTGGAGCAGGAGCGGCGACGGGTGAGCGAAGAGCTCGAGCGCGGCGATCTGGTGCTCGTGGTGTTCGGAGCTGGCTCCACCGGCAAGACCTCCCTGATCCGCGCCCTGCTCCAGGACGTGGTGGGGGAGGTGGGGGCCGCGATGGGCTCCACCGAAGCCTGCACCAGCTATCGCCTTCGCCTGAAGGGGTTGGCACGGGGTCTGCGCCTGGTGGATACCCCAGGCATCCTCGAAGCGGGAGCGGACGGCCTTGAGCGGGAGCAGGTGGCTCGCCGGCAGGCGGCCAATGCCGATCTGCTGCTGCTGGTGGTGGATGGCGATCTGCGGGCTGCTGAGATGGAGGTGTTCAGTGCCCTGGCGGCCCTGGGCAAACGCCTGCTGCTGATCCTCAACAAAGCGGACCTGCGCGGCGAGGAGGAGGAGCGGCGGCTTCTGGCTCTGCTGCGCCGCCGCAGTCAGGGCCGGATCTCCTCGGAGGACGTGCTGGCCGCCAGCGCCTCGCCCCAGTCGGTGCCGAGACCCGGTGGCCGCCCACTGCAACCTGCGACCGAGATCGATGCGCTGCTGCGGCGCATCGCTCAGGTACTCCATACCGATGGTGAAGAGCTGATCGCCGACAACATCCTTCTGCAGAGTCGCCGCCTCTCCGATGCCGGGCGCCAGCTTCTTGCGGAGCAGCGCCAGAGCGATGCGGAGGCTGTGGTGGAGCGCTACGTCTGGATCAGTGCTGGCGTGCTGGCGGTCACGCCCATCCCGGTGGTGGATCTACTGGGCGCAGCCGCCGTTCATGCCCAGATGGTGGTGGAGATCGGCCGGATCTACGGCGTCTCCCTGGCCCGGCCCGCCGCCCAGGAGCTTGCCGTGTCGATGGGCCGCACCCTGGCAAGCCTCGGGGTGATCAAGGGAGGGCTGAGCCTGATCAGCAGTGCCCTCAGCCTCAACCTGCCGGCTCTGTTGCTGAGCCGGGCGGTGCAGGCGGTGGGCGCCGGCTGGCTCACCCGGGTGGCGGGTAGAAGCTTCATCACCTACTTCCAGCAGGACCAGGACTGGGGAGACGGCGGCGTGCAGGACGTGGTGCAGCGGCAGTACGACCTCAACCGCCGCGATTCCGCTCTGCGCAGCTTCCTGGAGGCCGCCCTCAGCCGGGTGGTGGAACCGCTGCAGCGGCGTCAGACCCAGGTTCAGCTGCCACCACGACCGCCGCAGGGCTGACCGGCACCGTCAGCCCCAGGGCCTCGGGCGGCGGCGGCTGCAGCGGTCCGCGTGCATCGAGCACGGTGATCAGGGCGAGATAGGCCACGGCGATGGCGATCGAGATGGCCCCGGTGACAATCGCCACCCAGCGACCACGGCTGCTGTCGGTGTTCATGCGGGCAGGGAGCTGGAACGTGAATCAGTGGCATCCTCCAGGGAAGCGGCCACGACGGTGGCGATCGCCTGCAGGTGCGCATCGCTGGTATGGGGATTGCCCAGCACAGCCTTGAGATGGTGTCGGCCGCCATGGAGAGGGCGGGAGAGCATCAGCTGGTGATCGAGCAGGCGCTGACGCGTCTGGGCGCTCCAGCGTTCGGCCAGGTCCGGGCTGCAGCCCCGTGGCACGAAGGCCAGCAGATGCAACGGACCGGACACCAGATCCAGTGCGAGTGGCTCCAGCAGCAGCTGCAGGCGCTGACGCCGCTGAACAGCTCCACTGATGACGGCGTCAATGCCCTCAAGGCCAAGCTGGCGCAGACCGAGCCACAGCTTGAGGATTTCAGCCGGGCGTGTGCCTTGCAGGCCGCACTCTCCGCCGTGGGCATCGGCCCAGCTGGGCTCCATGTAGGGGAGCCCCGTTGCGAAGGACTCGGCCAGGTGGCGTGGCTGGCGCAGCAGCAGCAACGAGGAGGTCTTGGTGATGCCGAGCAGCTTCTGAGGATTCACGGTGACCGAATCCGCCAACCCCAGGTCTGGCACCCGAGACACATGCCGGGGCGAAAGCGCGAAGACCGCGCCGATGGCGCCATCCACATGCAGCCAGATGCCCCGCTCGCGGCAGAGGGCTGCCAGCGGGGCGATCGGATCCACGGCGCCGCGCACGGTTGTTCCGGCGGTGGCCACCACGGCAAGCACCGGCTGCCCGCTCGCCTGAGCCGCAGCGAGACCATCCGCCAGAGCATCGGGATCCAGGCGACCGGCGGGGTCCACCTGAACGGAACGCAGGGCAGTGGAAGGCAGACCCATCACCGCCAGTGCCTTGCCGATCGACACGTGGGCTTCGGCGCTGCAGAACACGAGCGCATCGCTGCGGCTCTGTAATCCAGCTTGCCGGCGGGCCACCACCAGGGCCATCAGGTTGCTGAGGCTGCCGCCGCTGGCGGCGACCCCACCGGAGCCTTCCCCCAGGCCGAGCCGTTCCGCCAGCCAGGCCGTGAGGCTGCGCTCGAGCCGACTGAGGCTGGGGGACAGCTCTTCCGCCAGCAGGTTGTTGTTCAGGCCTGCACAGATCAGATCCGCCGCCACCGATGCGGTGAGCGGTGGCGGATCGAGATGGGCCAGGGAGCCGGGATGACAGGGATTGAAGGCCCCATCCATCACCAGCTGCAGATCAGCGAGCAGAGCCGGCGCAGCGAGGCCTTGCTCACGTGGTGCCACCTCCGGCTGGACACTCAAGGTCGGCAGGGGTGGGCGACTGCCGGCATCCGCCCACCAATTGCAGAGCAGGGAACCGGCCCCGTCGAGGAAGGCAGCGAGAGCAGGATCCGCCGTTAGGGGATCAGGGAAGGCGGGCAGGCCAGCCGCACGCTCATGCTCGGGAGCTGGCGCCAAATCCGCGCAACAAGGCCCCCCATTCTCCAGCCCGGCCGGCAGGGACGCGCAGCCGTGCTGGCAGGCTGCAGGAAGCAACCCATGCCCTGGGGTGGACCTCGACTGCGATGCCTGGATGGAGCGGCTGCTGCGCCGCGCCGAAGCGGTGGGAGCCGAGGGGGAGATCCCTGTGGCGGCGGTGGTGCTGGATGGGCAGGGTCGGGCGATCGGCTGGGGCAGCAACCGACGCGAACGGGATCAGCAGCCGCTCGGACATGCCGAACTGGTGGCCCTGCAGCAGGCGGCGAGGCTGCGCGCCGACTGGCGCTTCAACGATTGCACCCTGCTGGTGACCCTCGAACCCTGCCCGATGTGCGCCGGCGCCCTGGTGCAGGCCCGGATGGGACGCGTGGTGTTCGGTGCCGCTGACCCGAAGCGGGGGGCGCTGGGGGGCTGCCTGGATCTCAGCCGTGACCCAAGTGCCCATCACCACATGCTTGTGATGGGCGGCAGCCATGCCGAGGCCTGCTCCGCGCAGCTGGAGGCCTGGTTCAGGCGACGGCGGCAGCGGGGACGCCAGCCGAGGGCGTGAACGCAGGCAGCTCCTCTTCCAGCAGGTTGAGCAGGAGATCCACGTTGTCTTCGCGGCTGTTGTAGCCCATCAGGCCGATGCGCCACACCTTGCCGGCAAGGGCGCCCAGGCCACCGCCCATCTCAATGCCGTGCTTGTTGAGCAGGTGCAGGGTGAAGGCCTTGCCATCCACGCCCTCGGGAATGCGCACCGTGGTGAGGGTGGGCAAGCGAATCTCAAGCGGCGCGTGGGGCTGCAGGCCAAGGCGCTCGAGGCCAGCCCAGAGCTTCTCGGCATTGCGGCGGTGACGCGCCCAGACGTTCTCCAGACCCTCCTCGGCGATCAGGCGCAGGGCCTCGCGCATGCCGAAGTTCATGTTGACCGGCGCGGTGTGGTGATACACGCGATCGCTGCCCCAGTACTGATTGAGCAGGCTCACATCGAGATACCAGTTGGGCACCTTGTCGGTGCGGGCGTTGAGCTTCTCCTCAGCCCGGGGGCCCATGGTGAAGGGGCCGAGGCCGGGCGGGCAGCTCAGGCCCTTCTGGCTGCAGCTGTAAGCCAGATCGACCTTCCAGTCGTCGAGATAAAGCGGCACAGCACCCAAGGAGGTGACGGTGTCGAGCAGCAGCAGGCAGTCGTACTGACGGCAGAGGTCGCCGATGCCAGCCATGGGCTGGCAGACGCCGGTGGAGGTTTCGGCGTGCACCATCGCCAGGATCCTGGGCTTGTGCAGCTTCAGGCCGGCTTCGATCTCCTCGAGACTGAAGGCTTCACCCCACGGCTTCTCGATCGTGCGCACGTCGGCGCGGTAGCGACCGGCCATGTCCTGCAGGCGCAGGCCGAAGTAGCCCTTCACGGCCACCAGCACGGTGTCGCCCGGCTCGACCATGTTGGCGATGGTGGCCTCCATGGCGGCCGAACCGGTACCGCTCATCGGCAGGGTGAGCCGGTTATCCGTCTGCCAGACGTAACGCAGCAGCTCCTGCACCTCGCCCATCAGGGCGACATAGAGGGGATCGAGATGGCCGATCGGCGTGCGGCTCAAGGCCTCCAGCACCGTGGGGTGGGCATTGGACGGTCCCGGACCCAGCAGCAACCGGTCCGGTGTGGCGATCGGGCCGAGTGACAGACGATGCCGATCGGACACGGGAGTGGTGATGGTTGCCAAGGCCTGGGGCGGGTCTGGTGAAGGGGAGCCTACGCAGCGGGGGTCGCTCAGCGAGCCCGCACGTTGGTGTCGGCAAGGCCGCGGCAGAGGTGCTCGAACGGTGCCCGCACCACAGCCGAAAGGCTGATGGCATCAGCGAGGCCAGCGTCGGAAAGCTTTTCGCAAACCACATCGGCCATCAGGGCGATGCTGCGCACGGTTGGGCCGGTGGGCACACCCAGGCTCTTGTAGGTGTCGTCGAGCCCGTTCAGCACCCGCTCGTTGAGGATGGTGCTGTCGTCGGCCACCAGGGCGTAGCTGGCGTAGCGGAGGAAATAGTCCATGTCGCGCAGGCAGGCAGCCCAGCGACGGGTGGTGTAGGCATTCCCGCCGGGCAGCAGCAGCTCCGGATCGGCCTGCCAGAGGCGCTGGCTGGCCTCGCGCACGATCTCCGCCGCCTCGCGATTGATCAGCTCCACCGCCGCCAGACGCAGGGCCGCCTGATCGAAATAGCCGGCAATGCGCTCGATGGCGTCGCGATCGAGATAGCGACCCAGCTGGTCGTAGCGACCGATCAGCCCGGTGATGGCATCGCGCATGACGTGGAGGGTGGAAGCACCTGGGCCGGAAACTAGCACCCGTAAACCGCCAGATCCCTTGCCAGCGCCCGCATCTGGCGAAGTTGACAGAAACGGTTACGCAGGCAGGGGCAGCCACACCAAGCCAGATTTTGGTTACGGCTGATACACAGTCGGGTCCTATTGATCCGTACGGTCCGGCCTGCCCGGTTCCAGGCGGGCATCCCCTTTCGCCTTCACCAACCGCGTCATGGCCAAGACCGCCCAGGACGTCCTCCGTCAGATCAAGGACGAGGGCATCGAGCTGATCGATCTCAAGTTCGTGGATCTCCACGGCAAGTGGCAGCACCTCACCGTCTGTGAGGACCTGATCGATGAGGCCGCCTTCACCGAGGGCGTGGCCTTCGACGGCTCCTCGATCCGGGGCTGGAAGGCGATCAACGAGTCGGACATGGCGATGGTGCCCGACCCCAACACCGCCTGGATCGACCCCTTCTACAGCCACAAGACCCTCAGCCTGATCTGCTCGATCCAGGAGCCCCGCAGCGGCCAGCCCTACGCCCGCTGCCCCCGTGCCCTGGCCCAGAAGGCCCTCGGCTATCTGGCCTCCACCGGCCTGGCCGACACCGCCTACTTCGGCCCCGAGCCCGAGTTCTTCATCTTCGACGACGTTCGCTACAAGAGCACCAACGGCTCCAGCTTCTACGCCGTTGATTCGATCGAAGCACCCTGGAACACCGATCGCGTTGAGGAAGGCGGCAACCTCGCCAACAAGATCCAGCTGAAGGAGGGTTACTTCCCCGTTTCCCCCAACGACACCCTGCAGGACATCCGCAGCGAGATGCTGCTGACGATGGGCTCCCTGGGCGTGCCGATCGAGAAGCAGCACCACGAGGTGGCCACCGCCCAGCACGAACTCGGCATCAAGTTCGCCGAACTGATCAGCGCGGCCGACAACGTGATGATCTACAAGTACGTGGTGCGCAACATTGCCAAGAAGTACGGCAAGACCGCCACGTTCATGCCCAAGCCGATCTTTGCCGACAACGGCAGCGGCATGCACGTGCACCAGAGCCTCTGGAAGGGCGGACAGCCGCTG
>Ga0208361_1000165_pt1 | contig 23738 bp, 23 predicted proteins | sample LakMenEpi05Aug10_FD_150670 | JGI IMG/M metagenome (GOLD analysis project Ga0208361, IMG submission 150670) | Freshwater microbial communities from Lake Mendota, WI - 05AUG2010 deep hole epilimnion (SPAdes) | ecosystem: Environmental > Aquatic > Freshwater > Lake > Epilimnion/Euphotic zone ... | reverse complement strand
AGCTTGCGCACCTGATCCTGCGACTTGCCGCAGAACGAGCACTTCAGGTGGGCATCGAACTTGGCCATCGGGCGGGGGAGGGCTGCGGAGCGCTGGTGGGAACGTCCGGGGTGGGTGGGCTGCGGGCCCGAAACTCCAGGATCGACGTGATCCCGCGCTTCGTCAGCCGTCCTTAAGGATCAAACCGGAGCGCCGTCTTCGACGACCCGATCGATCAGGCCGTATTGAACCGCTTCCGCCGGTGAAAGGAAGTAGTCGCGGTCGGTGTCCTCGGCGATCTTCTCCAGGGGCTGGCCGGTGTGCTCCGCCATCAGGCCGTTGAGGGTGTCCTTGAGGAAGAGGATCTCCTTGGCCTGGATCTCGATGTCCACCGCCTGGCCCTGGGCGCCGCCGAGGGGCTGGTGGATCATGATGCGCGCGTTCGGCAGGGCCAGGCGCTTGCCCTTGGTGCCGCCGGAGAGCAGGAAGGCGCCCATGGAGGCGGCCAGGCCGTAGCAGATGGTCACCACGTCCGGTGCCACCTGCTGCATCGTGTCGTAGATGGCCAGGCCGGCGGTCACCGAGCCGCCCGGTGAATTGACGTAAATCTGGATGTCCTTCTCAGGGTCCTCGGCTTCGAGGAACAGCAGCTGGGCCACCAGGGCATCGGCCACCTGATCGTCGATGCCTGTGCCCAGGAAGATGATCCGCTCCCGCAGCAGGCGCGAATAAATGTCGAACGCCCGCTCGCCGCGGCCCGACTGCTCCACCACCGTGGGCAGCACGCCTGGGGCGGCCATGGGTGCGGTTGAGGCCGCCGCCGCGATGGTGGCCTCAGGGCGCTGACCCCGCCAGCGGTTCTCGATCGGGTGGGGGCTGCTGGCGTTGATCACGCGGCCGGTTCTGATGCGGTCCGGCCAATCTATGGGGATCAGGTCGGGGTGGCGGCGCGGATCACCGGCCACCCCGATCCATCGGAGCCTCAGGCGTCGGCGTCGGTCTCGTCAGCTTCGGCCTTGGCCTTCTTGGCCGCTGCCTTCTTTGCGGCGGGCTTGGCCTGGGTGTCGCCGTCGTCGCTGGGGGCCTTCTCGCTGATGGTGCTGTTGGCTTCCAGGAAGCCCAGCAGCTTCTCGCGCATCAGGTCTTCCTGCACGGCCTCGCGCAGGCGGACCGGATCGATGTTGGAGCTGTCGCTGAAGCCGCGGCTGAGCTCCTTCACCTTGGCCTCGATCTCGCCGGCCTCGAGGGCGATCGCCTCGGCAGTGGCCAGGGCCTTGAGGGCCAGGCTGCGCTTGAGGCGCTCCTCGGCCTCGGGGCGGGAGGTGTCGCGCAGGCTCTGGATCAGCTGCGGGGTGAACAGCTTCTTGACGTCCATCCCCTGCTGAGCGAGCTGGCCGGCGGTCTGCTCCAGCAGCGAAACGATCTCCTGCTGCACCAGGGTTTCCGGCAGTTCCACCTCCAGCTGCTCCACCAGGGCCGCCAGCAGGGCGTCGTGGCGGTTGGAGCGGTTGCGGCGCTCGGCGTCCTCCTTGAGGCGCTCCTCCAGGTCGGCGCGCAGCTCGGCCAGGGTCTGTTTGTCGCTGGCCTGCTGGGCGAAGGCGTCGTCGAGGGCGGGCAGCTCACGGGCCTTGAGCTCGCTCAGGCTGATCACGAAGCTGGCCTTGCGACCGGCGGCGTCCTCCTGGGGGTACTCGTCGGGGAACTGGCAGACCACGGTCTTCGTCTCACCGGGCGTCATGCCGAGGATGCCTTCAACGAAGCCGGGGATCATGCGACCGTCCTCCAGCTCCACCTCCATGGCCTCGGCGCTGCCGCCACTGATGGCCTCGCCGCTGTCGGCGTAGGTGCCCTCGAAGCCGATCACCGCCACATCGCCGCTGGCGGCGGCCCGGCCCTCCACGGGCACGAGCGTGGCCAGCTGGCGGCGGGACTGGTCGATCAGCTCATCCACCCGGGCGGGGTCGAAGCTGACGCTCTCGGCTTCAGCCTTCAGCCCCTTGGTGGCCTTGAGGCTGGGGGTGGGTTCCACATCCATCTCGAGGGTGAGGCTCAGCTCCTGGCCGGGCTCGAAGCGCTCCAGCAGCGCCTCGAAGCCGCCATCGAGGGCGGGCTGGCCGATGGCGGCGATCTCCGCCTGTTGCAGGGCATCGCGGAAGACGCTGTCCACCAGGTCTTCCAGGGCGGTGGCGCGGATGCGCAGGGCGCCGATCTGCTGCAGCAGCACGGCGCGGGGCACCTTGCCCTTGCGGAAGCCGGGCAGCTTGACGCTGCGGCTCAGCTTCTCCACGGCCTGGTCGTGGCAGGTCTGGGTGCGGCCGGCCGGCACGGCGATCTCCACAGCCAGGCGGCTGCCCGGACGGGGCGTGGTGCTCAGCGTCAGCGCGGCGGCGGCCGCCTTGGTGCTGGGCTTGTCGGCAGTGCTGGCGGCAGGACTCATGGAAGGGGAGCGGCTGGGATGGCCGAAGCGATTCGGCAGGGCAGCCCGCAATCCTAGGAACTGGCCCGTGACAGTCCTCCGCAGCCCCTCGCCAGGACCGTGGCGGCCACGTATTGTTGCTGGCAAGAACAAGCGACCTGAATTGCCCAAGTCCGGTATCCCGCAGGGATTCCGGTCAGTGCTTCGCAGGCGCGCTCTACACCGACGCCAGCCTCCAGTCAGTTCCACCTCATTCCACAGGGCATTCAGCCCGTCACCCCATCAAGTCCTCTGAACCGCTGCTGTCTGAGCGGCCGTTCAACTGACTCTCCCCAACTCGCCGCAGTCCGGCGATTGTTTGGCGGCAGTCCGGCGATTTCGATTCACAGCTTCCAAGCGCCAGCCCACCATCTGCCTTCCACAGCGTCGTCGCCTGTTGCGGCGAGCGTGATGCCAGGGCACCGCAACAGGCCCCCATTTCTTCCAGACCCCTTTCCGCATTGACCAGCTCCACCGGCACACCCCGTTCCCTGCCCCAGCGCCCGCTGCATGTGGCCGTTCTCGGCTCGACAGGCGCCGTTGGTCAGGAGCTGCTGGCCCTGTTGGCGGAACGCCGTTTTCCAGTCGGCCGGCTCACGCTGCTGGCCTCGCCTCGCTCCGCCGGCCAGACCGTGACCTGGAACGGCCAGACCCTGACCGTTGAACCCGTCAGCGCCGAAGCCTTCAACGGTGTGGATGTGGTGCTGGCGTCCGCCGGGGGCTCGGTGTCGAAGCAGTGGGCGCCGGTTGCCGCCGCCGCCGGCGCTGTGGTGATCGACAACTCCAGTGCCTTCCGCATGGATCCCTCCGTGCCGCTGGTGGTGCCCGAGGTGAATCCGCAGGCGGCGTTTCAGCACAACGGCGTGATCGCCAACCCCAACTGCACCACGATCCTGATGACCCTGGCCCTGGCGCCCCTGGCGGCACGGCGGCCTCTGCGTCGGGTGGTGGTGAGCACCTATCAGTCCGCCAGCGGCGCCGGCGCCAGGGCGATGGAAGAGCTGCGCCAGCTGAGCCGCACCGTGCTGGAGGGCGGCACACCCGAAAGCGAGGTGCTGCCTTACTCGCTGGCGTTCAACCTGTTCCTGCACAACTCGCCCCTGCAGGACAACAGCTATTGCGAGGAGGAGCTGAAGATGCTGCACGAGACCCGCAAGATCATGGGCCTGCCGGAGCTGCGCGTGTCGGCAACCTGCGTGCGCGTGCCGGTGCTGCGGGCCCACTCCGAGGCCATCAACATCGAGTTCACGGAGCCCTTCCCGGTGGCTGAGGCCCGCGAGCTGCTGGCGGCCGCTCCCGGGGTGGAGCTGATTGAAGACTTCGCGGCCAACCGCTTCCCGATGCCCACCGATGTGACCGGCCGCGATCCGGTGGCCGTGGGCCGCATCCGCCAGGATCTGAGCGAGCCCAACGCGCTGGAGCTCTGGCTCTGCGGTGATCAGATCCGCAAGGGTGCGGCCCTCAACGCCATCCAGATCGCTGAACTGCTGCTGGATCCCGCTGCATCCGCAGGGGTGCCCGCATGACTCCTGGAGCTCCTTCGCCCGCCCCGTTCGGTCGGGTGCTCACCGCGATGGTCACCCCCTTCGCCGCGGATGGCTCCGTGGATCTGGAGCTGGCGGCCCGGCTTGCGGTGCATCTGGTGGATCACGGCTCCGACGGCCTGGTGCTCTGCGGCACCACCGGCGAATCCCCCACCCTCAGCTGGGAGGAGCAGCATCAGCTGTTCTCGGCTGTGAAAGAGGCCGTTGGGCAGCGCGCCCATCTGCTGGCGGGCACCGGCAGCAACTGCACCGCTGAAGCCGTGGAGGCCATCGGCGAGGCGGCGGCCCTCGGCGCCGACGGCGCCCTGGTGGTGGTGCCGTACTACAACAAGCCGCCTCAGGACGGCCTCGAAGCCCATTTCCGTGCAGTGGCGGCCGCGGCGCCTCAGCTGCCGCTGATGCTCTACAACATCCCGGGCCGCACCGGCTGCAGCCTCAGCCCCGACACCACGGCGCGGCTGATGGATGTGCCGAACGTGGTGAGCTTCAAAGCCGCCAGCGGCACCACCGAGGAGGTGAGCGCCCTGCGGGCCCTCTGCGGCGAGCGGCTGGCGATCTACAGCGGCGACGACGCTCTCACTCTGCCAATGCTGGCCGTCGGCGGTGTCGGCGTGGTGAGCGTGGCCAGCCATTTGGCCGGCGATCAGATCAAGGCGATGGTGCAGGCCTTCCTCGCCGGCGACCTGAGTGGCGCCCTCGCCCTGCACGAGCAGCTGCTGCCGCTGTGCAAGGCCCTGTTCTGCACCACCAATCCCATCCCGGTCAAAGCCGCGCTCGAGCTGAGTGGCTGGCCCGTGGGTGCCCCCCGTCTTCCCCTTGTTTCCGCCTCTAGCGACGTGCGCGACCGACTCACCTCCGTTCTGGCAGCCCTGCGTCCCACCTGACGCCAAGGCCCATCGCCCAGCCGATCAGCGGCCGGCGCTCTGTTCCCGCCTCAGCCACATTTCTTCGTTCCCTGGCCGGCGACGCCGGCAACCCTTTCTGAATGACTGTTCAACCCATCAGCCGCAACGGCAGCAATGGCAACGGTGCTCCTCGCAAGCCCTGCCTGCGTGTGATTCCGCTCGGCGGCCTGCACGAGATCGGTAAGAACACCTGCGTGTTCGAATACGGCGACGACATCATGCTGGTGGATGCCGGTCTGGCCTTCCCCAGCGACGGCATGCACGGCGTCAACGTGGTGATGCCTGACACCAGCTATCTGAAGGAAAACCAGAAGCGCATCCGCGGCATGATCGTGACCCACGGTCACGAAGATCACATCGGTGGCATTGCCCACCACCTCAAGAACTTCAACATCCCCGTGATTCACGGCCCACGCCTGGCGCTGGCCATGCTCACCGGCAAGATGGAGGAGGCCGGTGTGATGGATCGCACCATCCTCGAAACCGTCGCCCCCCGCGACGTGGTCAAGGTGGGCCAGCACTTCTCCGTGGAGTTCATCCGCAACACCCACTCGATGGCGGACAGCTTCTCGCTGGCCATCACCACACCGGTGGGCACGGTGATCTTCACCGGCGACTTCAAGTTCGACCACACACCGGTGGACGGCGAAACCTTTGATATGGCTCGCCTCGCCCACTACGGCGAGCAGGGCGTGCTCTGCCTGTTCAGCGATTCCACCAACGCTGAAATCCCTGGCTTCTGCCCGCCGGAGCGCTCGGTGTTCCCCTGCCTGGATCGCCACATCTCCCAGGCGGAAGGCCGGGTGATCATCACCACCTTCGCCAGCTCGATCCACCGGGTGTCGATGATTCTTGAGCTCGCCCTCAAGAACGGCCGCAAGGTTGGCCTGCTGGGCCGTTCGATGCTGAATGTGATCGCCAAAGCACGCGAGCTCGGCTACATGCGCGCTCCTGATGATCTGTTCGTGCCGATCAAGCAGATCCGTGATCTGCCGGATCGCGAAACCCTGCTGCTGATGACCGGCAGCCAGGGCGAACCCCTCGCCGCCCTGAGCCGCATCTCCCGCGGTGAACACCCTCAGGTGCAGGTGAAGAGCACCGACACGATCATCTTCTCGGCCAGTCCGATCCCCGGCAACACCATCTCGGTGGTGAACACCATCGACCGGCTGATGATGCTTGGGGCCAAGGTGGTCTATGGCAAGGGCGAAGGCATTCACGTGTCTGGCCATGGCTTCCAGGAAGACCAGAAACTGATGCTGGCCCTCACCAAGCCCAAGTATTTCGTGCCCGTGCACGGCGAGCACCGCATGCTCGTGGCCCACTCCAAAACGGGTCACTCCATGGGTATTCCCGTGGAGAACACCTTGATCATCGATAACGGTGATGTGGTGGAGCTCACCGCCGATTCGATCGGTAAGGGCGAGCCGGTGAAGGCCGGCATCGAGCTGCTCGATGCGTCCCGTAACGGCATCGTCGATGCCCGGGTGCTCAAGGAGCGCCAGCAGTTGGCGGAAGACGGCGTGATCACCATGCTGGCGGTGATCAGCACCGACGGGGTGATGGCCGCTCCGCCGCGGGTGAACCTGCGCGGCGTCGTCACGGCCGCCGATCCCCGCAAGCTCAGCCTCTGGACCGAGCGTGAGATCACCTGGGTGCTGGAGAACCGCTGGCAGCAGCTCTCGCGCAACAGCGGCGGCAACGCCCCTGACGTGGACTGGATGGGCGTCCAGCGCGAGATCGAGCTGGGCCTGCAGCGTCGTCTGCGCCGCGAGCTGCAGGTGGAGCCGCTGATCATCTGCCTGGTGCAGCCGGCGCCCGGCGGCACTCCGGCCTACAAGGGCCGCGCCGATGCCGAGCCCGATAGCCGTCCGGCGCAACGCGGTGGCCGCGGCGGTGGTCGTGATGGAGGTCGCGATGGAGGGCGTGACCGGAGTGAGCGCGGCGGTGATCGTGCACCCCAACCCCGTCGTGAGCTGGCAGCCGTGGCGGCAGCTCCTACCCCGGGGCCTGCCGCAGTGGCGGCACCGGCTGCCGCGGCAGCTGTGGCTGCACCCGCACCCGCGCCTGAGCCGGAGATCGCCGGCCGCACCCGCCGCCGCCGCTCCGCCGCCAGCTGAGGCCGGCGGTCAGGGGCGGGGGCTCAAATCTCCTGGCTGCTGCTCAGTTCCACTAGCAGCAGCCCGCGGCTGAGCTTGGTCCACTCCTCCTCGCTGAAGCGTGCTTGTGCTGGTTCAGCCACAGCTGCCGCCATGCCCTCAGCGTTAGCGGTGGCTGAGACCTCCACAGCCTCCTGTTGGGCCGGGATGTCGTCTTCAACGGTCACCACCACTGGGATGATCGCCTCGGGGTCTGGCAGGGGGTCTGGCATCGGCTCTGTGTCGGCTGCCGATCCAGGCTCGTCGGCCGGCTGAACGGCAAGATCGCTGCTGCCTGCCATGGGCTGAGCCTCGGCCACGGCTTCGGTTGCGGCGGGGAGCACCTCGGGTTGGACTTCCGGTGCAGGCTCCGTTGTGGCAGGGGTCGCCACGGTGGCCGGAGCGGTCTGGATCTGCTGCAGGGCCAGCTGGGGATCCTGCAGCTGACTCAGCCAGGGGGTGGCTGGCAAAGCCACTGCGTTCTGGGGCTGTGGGCTGGCCTGGCTGACGCTGGGTGTGCCGGCGAGGTCCCCCGCCGCTGTTCCTGGCGCGGCTGGTTCCCAGGGTGTTGCCCCTGCCGTTTCCGGCGCGCCGCCGGGAGTGGCAGCCAGTTGCTGCCGGCTCAGATCCAGCCCCTGGCTGGCCAGGTCGCGGTAAGCGGGTTCGTTGCAGCTCTCCAGAACGGCCGCATAGGCGGTTGCCGCCGGGCCGGGCTGGTTCAGTCCGTAGAGATGAATGTGGCCGAGCAGCAGCTGCAGGCGCTGATCCAGCAGGTCGGGCCGTCCTGCCTGCACCTGGGGGCGCAGCGCTACGGCCAGTTGCAGGGCGGTGGCGAAGTCTCCCTGGCCGTAGGCCCGCTCCACGGCCACATAGGCCTCCTCCAGGGAACCGCTCATCGCTGCTGCCGTGCCGCGTCAGGGTCCCTGTTTAGGGCAGCTGCTCCGCCTCCGCCAGCCACAGGCGCTGCCGGTCCCAGTGCAGAACCCTTCCGCCGGCCAGGCTGCGCCGGCCAGGCCCCCGCTGCGGCTCCAGCTGGCCCCGCAGCTCCTCCAGTTGGCGGGCCGTCAGGACTGGTCCGCCCGTCCGCTCCAGCCACCGCTGCAGCAGGCGGCGTTGCGCGGCCGGTTTCATCGCCATCAGGGTCTGGCGGTTCAGGCTTCCTGCCGGTTCCGGCGCTGCCTTGATCAGCCCCTCCAGGGCCAGATCGGTCAGTTCGGACATGCTCACCTCCTCCTCGGCCAGCCGTTCGCTCAGGGCGCAGATCCTGCGGCCGGCCCCGGGATGCAGCTGTTCCAGCACCGGCAGCACCTCCAGGCGGATGCGGTTGCGTGCAAATGCCGGATTGTCGTTGCTGGCATCCAGCCACACCGGCAGGTCCAGCTCCCGGCAGATGCGGCTGGTGTCCGCACGGCTGAACTCCAGCAGTGGACGGGCCAGCTGCAGCTCCCCCGCCAGGGGGCGCAGGGCCTGAGGCCCGCCGAGGCCGCGGCGGTGGCTGCCCCGGGCCAGCTGCAACAGCAGCGTTTCCGCCCGGTCGCTGGCGGTGTGGCCGGTCACCACCCGCTGGGCACCCATGCGTTGGGCCTGGTGCGTCAGGCGCTGGTAGCGCCAGTCCCGCGCGGCGGCTTCACCGGGTTCGGGTTCGCTCCAGACGTCAATCGTCAGGGGCAGGTCCTGCTCGCGGGCCCAGTCGGCCAGTTCGCTGGCCTGCTGGGCGGAGTCGGCGCGCCAGCGGTGGTCGCCGTGCCAGAGCGCCAGCGACCAGTGGTGCAGCCGGCAGAGATCACCCAGCAGCGCCAGCAGGGCCATCGAGTCCTGCCCGCCGGACACCGCCAGCAGCAGCGGGCTGCCCTGGGGCAGCAGCGCCGGCCGGCTCAGCAGCAGCCGGTGCAGGCGCAGGTGATCGGGACTCCAGCGCTCAGCCATGGCCCCAGCCTGGCGCCAGGCCCAGCGTGGGAGAATCGATCCACTGCAATCCCAGACCGGCATGTCGCGTCTCGCCCAGTTGCCCGCCCCGCTGCGCACGGCCCTGGCCGAGCGTCGGGCCCTCAAGGTGATCGCCGGCCTCACCAACTTCGATGCCGCGAGCGTGGCCCGCATCAGCCGCGCCGCCGGCCTGGGCGGAGCCGATCTGATTGATGTGGCCTGTGATCCCGAGCTGGTGCGGCTGGCCGCCGAGGCCTCCGGTGTGCCGATCTGTGTCAGCGCCGTGGATCCCGATCTGTTCCCCGCCGCCGTGGAGGCCGGTGCCGCCCTCGTGGAGATCGGCAACTACGACGCCTTCTATCCCCTTGGCCGCATCTTCGATGCCGCCGAGGTGCTGGGCCTCACCCGCCGCACCCGGGCGCTGCTGCCCGAGGTGGTGCTGAGTGTCACCGTGCCGCACGTGCTGCCGCTTGATCAGCAGGAGCAGCTGGCCGTTGATCTGGTGGCCGCCGGTGCCGACATCATTCAGACCGAGGGCGGCACCAGCGCCAGGCCCTTCAGCCCCGGCAGCCTCGGGCTGATCGAGAAGGCAGCCCCCACCCTGGCAGCCGCCCACGCCATCAGCCGCGCCGTGAGCGTGCCGGTGCTGTGCGCCTCCGGGCTCTCCGCCGTCACCCTGCCGCTGGCGATCGCCGCCGGTGCCAGCGGTGTGGGTGTGGGCTCGGCTGTGAACAGGCTCGGCGATGAACTGGCGATGGTGGCCGTGGTTCGCGGCCTGCGCGAAGCACTCGGCGCCGGCGTGCGGGCGGCGGCCTGAACAGCTGCCCGTTGAACAGGTGCGGTCCTGTTGAACTCTGCCGGCGGTGATTGGCAGCCGATGCCATCCCGCCTGCGGCCGGATCAGGGCCCGATGTCTAGCTTCCGGGAGACGACTCTCCCTTTGCTGTCATGGGTTCCTTCGTCTGGTTGTTGCAGTGGCCGATCCGGGCCCTGGTGTTGCTGCTCGTGGCCTGGCTGCCTCTCGGTGTCGAGGTGGACAGCTTCCCGGTGGCTCTGCTCTCGGCCGTGGTGATCGGCCTGCTGGGCACGCTGCTGATCCTGCCGCTCAAGGCCCTGCTTGCCCTGCCCTGGGCTGTCGCCAGCCTCGGTGGTCTGCTGGCACCGATCACCGGCCTGTTCAACTGGGTGATCACGGTGATCCTGTTCGGGCTGGCCGCCTGGCTGATCAAGGGCTTCCGCCTCAAGAACGGTGTGATCAGTGCCGTTCTGGGTGCGGTGGTCTACGCCGTGATCTCCACGGTGCTGCTGCGGATCCTCGGCCTGGATGTCGACATGACCCGCGCCTCCGTCGTGATGAGCAGCGTGCCGCTGGCCTGAACTCTGGACGGAGAGGGGCCCGCAGCCCCGGGCTGACTGCCCGAGAATGGGCCGATGCCTATTCCCTTCCAGCTCCACGCCCCCTACCAGCCCAAGGGTGACCAGCCCACGGCCATCGCTGGGCTGGTGCAGGGCGTGGAAGGGGGCGAGCGCTATCAGACCCTGCTGGGGGCCACCGGCACCGGTAAGACCTTCACCATCGCCAACGTGATCGCCCAGACCGGGCGACCCGCCTTGGTGCTGGCCCACAACAAGACATTGGCGGCCCAGCTCTGCAACGAGCTGCGGGAGTTTTTCCCGAACAACGCCGTTGAGTACTTCATCAGCTACTACGACTATTACCAGCCCGAGGCGTATGTGCCCGTCTCGGACACCTACATCGCCAAGACGGCGTCGATCAATGAAGAGATCGACATGCTGCGGCACTCGGCGACGCGCTCCCTGTTTGAGCGCAAGGATGTGATCGTGGTGGCCTCGATCAGCTGCATCTACGGCCTGGGGATTCCCTCGGAATATCTCAAGGCGGCGGTGAAATTCCAGGTGGGTGACACCCTCAACCTGCGGGGTTCCCTGCGGGACCTGGTGAACAACCAGTATTCCCGCAACGACCTGGAGATCTCCCGCGGTCGTTTCCGCGTGCGCGGCGATGTGCTGGAGATTGGCCCGGCCTATGAAGACCGGCTGGTGCGCATTGAGCTGTTCGGCGATGAGGTGGAGGCGATCCGCTACGTCGACCCCACCACCGGCGAAATTCTGCAGAGCCTGGAGAGCATCAACATCTACCCGGCCAAGCACTTCGTGACACCGAAGGAGCGCCTGGCGGATGCCATCAAGGAGATCCGCACCGAACTGCGCGAGCGGCTGGACGTGCTCAACGGTCAGGGCCGGCTGCTGGAGGCTCAGCGCCTGGAGCAGCGCACCACCTATGACCTGGAAATGCTCGAGCAGGTGGGTTACTGCAACGGCGTCGAGAACTACGCCCGCCATCTGGCCGGTCGCCAAGCCGGCACGCCACCCGAATGCCTGATCGACTATTTCCCCGACGACTGGCTGCTGGTGGTGGATGAGAGCCATGTCACCTGCAGTCAGCTGCAGGCCATGTACAACGGTGATCAGAGCCGCAAGCAGGTGCTGATCGAGCACGGCTTCCGCCTGCCCTCCGCTGCCGACAACCGACCGCTCAAGGGGGAGGAGTTCTGGCAGAAGGCGCGCCAGAGCATCTTTGTGAGTGCGACCCCCGGCGACTGGGAGCTGCGCCAGAGCGATGGCCAGGTGGTGGAGCAGGTGATCCGCCCCACCGGCGTGCTCGATCCGATCGTCGAGGTGCGTCCCACCGATGGCCAGGTCGATGACCTGCTCGGCGAGATCCGTGTGCGGGCCGAGAAGCAGGAGCGGGTGCTGGTGACCACCCTCACCAAACGCATGGCTGAGGACCTCACCGACTACCTGGCGGAGAACGGCGTGCGGGTGCGCTATCTGCACTCGGAGATCCACTCGCTCGAGCGAATCGAGATCATCCAGGACCTGCGCAACGGCGAGTACGACGTGCTGGTGGGCGTGAACCTCCTGCGGGAGGGACTCGACCTGCCGGAGGTGTCGCTGGTGGCGATCCTCGATGCCGACAAGGAGGGCTTCCTGCGGGCTGAGCGTTCCCTGATCCAGACCATCGGCCGCGCTGCGCGCCACATCGAGGGAGTGGCCCTGCTCTACGCCGACAACCTCACCGATTCCATGGCCAAGGCAATTTCGGAAACCGAGCGCCGCCGTGCCATTCAGCACGCCTACAACCAGGAGCACGGCATCACGCCGACCCCCGCCGGCAAGCGAGCCGGCAATTCGATCCTGGCGTTTCTGGAGGTGTCGCGCCGGCTCAATGACGACCAGCTGGAGCAGGCCAGCGAACAGGCTGTGCACAACGAAGTGCCGCTGGATTCCCTGCCGGAGCTGATTCAGCAGCTGGAAGATAAAATGAAATCCGCGGCGAAGAATCTGGAGTTCGAGGAGGCGGCCAACCTGCGCGATCGCATCAAGACCCTCCGCCAGAAGCTCGTGGGCAAGGCCTGAGCGCCGATTGGCAGCATCAGCATCTCTTTGGGATCACATTGGGTGTCGTTGCGCCACGGCCCTGTTTTGTGGCTAGGCATGGGATGAGCGCCTGGGTGTCCGTTGGGTCTGTCTCTGCTGCATCTGCATCTGCACGGGCTGTTCCGTGGACACGATCTTGAACTTGGGCGCGATGCGGATACCGGTGGGCAGACCACCTACGTGCTGGAGCTGATCCGCAGCCTGGCGGCCCGCCCTGAGGTGGATCAGGTGGAGGTGATCACCCGTCTGATCGACGACAAGCGCCTCTCGGCCGACTACGCCGTGCCCCATGAGCCCCTCGGGGATGGTGCGGCGATCGTGCGCCTGCCGTTCGGGCCGCGTCGCTATCTGCGCAAGGAGCAGCTCTGGCCCCATCTCGATGACCTGGCGGATGCGATCACCGCTCGTCTTTGCGCTCAGCAGCGCCGGCCCGACTGGATCCATGCCCATTACGCCGATGCCGGCTACGTCGGCGCCCTCGTGTCGCAGCGCCTGGAGATCCCGCTGGTCTTCACCGGCCATTCCCTCGGCCGCGAGAAGCTGCGTCGGCTGCTGGCCGGCGGGCTCACCCATGACCAGATCGAGCATCAGTACGCCATTGCCGCACGCATCGCCGCCGAGGAGCGCACCCTGGCCCAGTGTTCGCTGGTGGTCACCAGCACCGACCAGGAAGCCCGCCAGCAATATGCCCGCTACGACGGCTTCTGCCCCGACCGGGCGGTGACGGTGCCGCCGGGGGTGGATGCGCGGCGCTTCCATCCCGATCCCCTGCCGGGCGAGCAACAGGGGCTGGATGCGCTGTTGCGGCCATTTCTGCGCCGTCCGGAGCGGCCGCCGCTGCTGGCGATCTGCCGGGCGGAGCGGCGCAAGAACATTCCGGCCCTGATCGAGGCCTATGGCCGTTCAGCCCTGCTGCGGGAGCGCCACAACCTGGTGCTGGTGCTCGGCTGCCGTGAGGATCCCACGGCCCTGGAGAAGCAGCAGCGCGAACTGTTCCAGCAGGTGTTCGAGCTGGTGGATCGCTTCGATCTGTATGGCCGGGTGGCCTACCCCAAGCAGCACCGCAGCGCTGAGATCCCGGCTCTCTACCGCTGGGCCGCGGGACTGGGCGGGGTGTTCGTGAACCCGGCCCTCACGGAGCCCTTCGGTCTCACCCTGCTGGAGGCGGCCGCCTGCGGCCTGCCGATCGTGGCCACCGACGATGGCGGTCCGCGCGACATCATGCAGCGCTGCGCCAATGGCCGGTTGGTGGATGTCACCGACCTCGACGCGTTGCAGGAGGCCCTGGAGCTGGCAGCCGCCGATGGCACCCGCTGGCGCAGCTGGCGGGATAACGGCCTGGAGGCCGTGAGCCGCAGCTACAGCTGGGATGCGCATGTGTGCAGCTATCTGGGCCATGGCCAGCGGCACTGCCTCAAGCCGGCACCGGCCCCTCTGCCTGCGCCACCCGTCGCCTCCCCTCTGCCGGAGCGACTGCTGCTGCTGGACCTGGATGTGGCACTCGAGGCACCGGATCCGGCCGGGCTGGAGGAGCTTCGCCGTCGTCTGGCGGCCGATTCCGGCAGCGGTCTGGGCCTGCTCAGCGGTCGCGGCTTCAAGGCGGCGCGCCTGCGCTACGGCGAGCTGCACCTGCCGGAACCCAGGGTGTGGATCGTTCAGGCCGGCAGCGAGATCCGCTACGGGCCCGAAGGAAGCCAGGACCTCGCCTGGCAGGACCACATCGCCAGGGGCTGGCAGCGGCGTGCGGTGGAGGAAGCCCTGGCTGGCCTGGCGCCCCGGCTGGAGCTGCAGGCCGAAGCGCAGCAGGGGGCCTTCAAGGTGAGCTACATGCTGCGCCCCCCGCCGGCCGGGGTGCTGGAGATGGTGCATCGCCGCCTGCGCCAGCGGCAGCTGGCGGCGCGGGCGCATCTGTTCAACCACTGGTATCTCGACGTGCTGCCTGTGCGGGCTTCCAAGGCCGAGGCGATCCGTCACCTGGCTCGGCGCTGGCAGCTGCCTCTCGAGCAGATCCTGGTGGTGGCGGCCCAGCAGGGGGATGGCGAACTGCTCAGCGGTCCCGGCCCCGGTGTGGTGGTCGGTGCCCATGCTGCCGTCAGCGAGGGTCTGCACCCACGCCGCCGCAAGCTGTTCTTCGCCTCACGCCCCCAGGCCTGGGGCGTGCTGGAGGGCATCGATCACCATCGCTTCCTGCGCCGCTGAGGCGGGCGCTTCCGCGGCTGCCGAAGGCTCAGAGCGGTGGCTCCTGCCCGGCCGGGACGTGATGGGCCGTGGCCTCCGGCAGCCAGTAGCTGATGTCGTCGTGCCAGTAGGGCGTTCCGGCCAGGCGGCTGGAGCTGAGCTTCGTGGTGGCCATGGCGGTCACCAGGGTGCCCATGTCCACCGGTGAGAGATCGGTGCGCATGTCGCTGCCGGCGATCTTCATCAGCTCGGGCAGGCGCGTCACCACGCCGGGGCTGGCCAGTTTGCGGAACACCTGAGAAAGCACCAGCTTCTGCCGCTCCATGCGGCCGATGTCGCCCAGCTCGTCGTGGCGGAAGCGCAGGAATCCCTCCAGTTCGGTGCCCTTCAGCAGCTGCCGGCCGGGGTAGAGGTCGATGTAGAGGCCCTGGCTGTTGTCGACGTAGTACATCCGCTTGGGCACATCCACCTCGACGCCGCCGAGGGCATCGGCCAGGCGCTGCACCGCATCGAGGTTGAGCACCAGAAAGCGGTCGACGCGGGCATCGAGCAGCCGGCTCAGCTCCTGCTTCACCATCTCCGGCCCGCCACTGCTGTAGAGCGCGTTGGCCTTCATCACGCCGTACTTCTCTGACTCGATGTAGGTATCGCGCGGAACCTGGGTGAGTTCGGTGCGGCCATCCTTGAGCTGCACCGTCATCATCACGTCGGTGTTGGTGCTGACGTGGTCGGTGCCCAGCACGACGATGCGGCGATCGCCCATGCCGGCGGGCGTCACCAGGGTGGTGAGCATGCCGCTGGGGTGGGGCAGCATCGCCAGCAGCCCCGTCGCCAGGTGGGGCAGGGGGCCGTTCAGGCCGTAGCCGAGTCCGATTCCAGCCAGGAACAGCGGCAGGCGGGGCAGGCCACTGCGGGTCCGCCGCGCTGGCTTGCCGGCCAGGGTCTGGGGCTCGGGTTCCGCCCGGCGGCTGCCGCGGCCCTGGCGGCGCTGCTCCGCCAGGCTGGTCACAGCGCCACCGCGGGCAACGGTCTCAGCCTGCTGGCGCTCGGCCCGGTTGCGGCCGCGGTTCGGTCGGCCGGTTCGGCGCGGTGCGGGGTTGGGCTGAGCCTGGGTCATCGGGCGGCTGGCGTGGCCGCACCTTACGGCCCGTCTTCCCTTGCCGCCAGAGGGGTTGGCGGATCTCAGGCCCCCGGCAGCACCCGGATGGCGGCGGCGGCCCGATCGGCGCGGTTGCGGGCCTCCTCCAGGCTGCTGCCGCTGGCCAGGGCCACGCCCATGCGGCGGTGCGGCCGGGCATCGGGCTTGCCGAACAGCAGCACCTGCACATCGCTCTCGGCCAGGGCCTGCTCCAGGCCGCTGAAGGCCACGCCATCGCTGGCCTGTTCCGCCAGGATCACGCGACTGGCTGCCGCTCCGGTGGAACGGATCTCGGGGATCGGCAGCCCCAGCACGGCGCGCAGGTGCAGCTCGAATTCGCTGAGGTTCTGGCCCACCAGCGTCACCAGCCCGGTGTCGTGCGGGCGGGGTGAGAGCTCGGAGAACACCACCTCGCTGCCGCCAGCGGCCGTGCGGCAGACGAAGAACTCCACGCCGAACAGGCCGGCGCCGCCGAGATTGTCGGTGACGCGACGGGCCATGGCCTGCGCCGCCGCCAGCTGCTCCCACTCCAGGTGGGCCGGCTGCCAGCTGGTCTGGTAGTCGCCCCGCTCCTGGATATGCCCGATCGGCGGGCAGAACAGGGTGGGCCCGTTCCACTGCTTCACGGTGAGCAGGGTGATTTCCTGATCGAAGTGCAGGAACTCCTCCACGATCACGCGGGCACCGCTGCCGCGGGCGCCGGCCATGGCGCTCTCCCAGGCGGCGGCGATCCCCTCGGGGCTCTGCACCACGCTCTGGCCCTTGCCGGAGGAGCTCATCACCGGTTTCACCACCACAGGCCAGCCCAGGGGCGCGGCGGCGGCGGTCAGTTCTGCGGCGCTGGCGGCATAGGCGAAGCGGGCGGTGCGCAGACCCAGCTCGGTGGCCGCCAGGTCGCGGATGCGGTCGCGGTTCATCGTCACCGCCGTGGCGCGGGCCGTGGGAATCACGGTGGTGCCGCCGGCTTCCAGCTCCGCCAGAGCATCGACCGCGAGGGCCTCGATCTCGGGGATCAGCATGTCCGGCTTGTGCCGGCGCACCACCGCCTTGAGCGCCTCGGGGTCGGTCATGGCCACCACCTCGGCCACGTCCGCCACCTGCATGGCCGGGGCGCCGGCGTAGCGATCCACGGCGATCACGCGGCAGCCGAGCCGTTGGGCGGCGATCGCCACCTCCTTGCCCAGTTCACCGCTGCCCAGGAGCATCAGGGTGCGCGGGAAGGTGGGGCTGGCCATGGCCGCGGCTGAGGCGAGAGACTCCCACGATCCTGCCCCGCCATGCACGCTCGTGCCTCTTCTCCCCCTGCTGGCCTATGCCACCGCCGGCGATGCCGCCAACGGGTTCCTCAACGGCTGGGACATCGCCACCCTGCAGCGTTGGACGCTGATCTACCTCGGCCTTTCCTCGCTGGCCTTCGTGGTGGTGTGGCTGGTGGGCTACCTGCGGCGGCCTGGCTGATCAGCCCGGTTCGATCAGGTTGAGCTGGCGCACCGGCGACTGTTCGTCGATGAAGCCGTAGGCCTCGAACACGGCCGGATCGCTGTGGGTGATGTGCTGGCCATCGCTGTGGCGCTCCAGTGCGAAGCCCTCGGCTGCCATGCGCCGCATCAGCGCCGCCGCCTCCTCGAAGCGCGCCGCCATCGCCTCGAGGCTGGCGCAGTCGGCCGTCAGGCCGGTTTCCTTCCAGGTGAAGTAGGCCATGGCAGCGCTGGCGCAGGGGGCTGGCGATCAGGGCAGCAGCAGCAGCCCTGCTCCCACCAGTAGCAAGCTGACGGCCCAGAACCCCACCACCACCTGCTGCTCACTGGCACCGCCCAACTCGAAGTGGTGATGCAGTGGCGCCATGCGCAGCACGCGGCGCCCCACACCATCAGGCCCCTTGGTGGCCTTGAACACCCACACCTGCACGATCACCGAGAGGGATTCAGCCAGGAACACACCGCCCATCACCAGCAGCGGCCAGAGGCTGTTGCTCAGCAGGCTCACCGCCGCCAGGGCGGCGCCCATGGCCAGGGAGCCCGTGTCGCCCATGAACACCCGGGCCGGATGGCGGTTGAACAGCAGGAAGCCCAGCCAGCAGCCGGCCATGGCGGCACAGAACCCCGCCAGGGCTGGATCACCGCTGTGGCCCCGCAGCATCAGCTGCAGCCCAAGGCCGCTGAACACGATGGCGCCGCAGCCGGCGGCCAGGCCGTCAAGGCCGTCGGTGAGGTTGGTGGCGTTGCTCTCGGCCAGGAACACGAACAGCCCCAGGGGCCAGATCAGTAGCCCCAGGGGCAGGGCCCAGCCCAGGGGCAGGGCGATGTCGGCGGTGGGCAGCTGCTGGGTCCACCAGGCCCAGGCCAGGAAGGCCACGGCGCTCAGGGCCTGCAGCAGCAACTTGCCGCGGGGGGTGAGGCCGGTGTTGTGGCGCTTGGTCAGGCTGCGCCAGTCGTCGGCGGCGCCGATCGCCAGGTAGGCCAGGGTGATGGCGGCCACCGCCGGCAGGCGCGGGTCGGCGGGGGCCACCAGGGATCCCACGATCACACCCACCGGCACCACCAGCAGGCCGCCCATGGTGGGGGTGCCCGCCTTGCTCAGGTGCGCCTGGGGCCCCTCCTCGCGGATCACCTGGCCCAGCTTCAGCTGTCGCAGCCGCGGCACGCCCCAGGCGCACAGCCCGGCGCTGATCAGGGCCGCCGCCAGCAGCGGCACGCTCAGCTGTGGCGCCTGGCTCAGGCCGTCGCTGAGCAGCGCCAGGGCCAGCAGCAAAAAGCCCAGCAGCAGCGCCAGGGGGCGACTGTTGCCGGGCAGGGAGGCGATCAGCTTGGTGGGGGAGGCCAAGGGGTAAAGGGATCAGTCTTCCCAGTCTTCCTCGGTGGCCTCGTCTGCGGCGTTGTAGTCCTCCTTTTCGCCCATCAGCGCGGAGAGTTCCTCCTCTTCCACGGTGCTCACATCGGCCGCGGCGGTCTCCTCGTCGGCCACGAGGCGGCCGCTGGTCTCCAGCCAGCTCAGCAGGTCGGGCTCCTCGCGCAGGGGCAGCACCGGCGCCGGCTCGCTGCGGCCGTAGCGGGTGAGCGATGGGTTGATGCCATCCAGCTGAGGAGCCAGCTCAGAGAGGCTTGTGCCGGGATTGCTGCTCATGCTGCCGGTGCTTGGACGAACCAATCCGCCATCCTAGCGAAGGCCATCGGTTCCTTCCTCCCCTGAGCTCCACCGAACGGATCCCCGGTGCCAAGGCTGTTCAGCTGCTGCTCACCTGGGCTGCGGCACTGGCCCTCAGCGCGCTGCTGGTCTGGTGTGGCCGTCACTGGCCCCTGCCGCTGCTGGAGCAGAGCTGGGCGCTGCGCCGGCCCGAGCTGCCCTTTCAGATCGCCGTGGCGCTGGTGCTGCTGCCGCCACTGCTGCTGGGGCTGCTGCTGCTGTGGGGGTTGCTCCGGCATCCCGCTGCGCCGGCCGCCCACCCCGACAGGGGAGAATCGTCCGACTGAGTGCACGGAGAGCGTTAATGGGTCGGGCCAAGAAGGCGGTGCTGGCGTATTCCGGCGGTGTGGACACCAGCGTCTGCATCCCCTATCTGATGCAGGAGTGGGGTGTGGAGGAGGTGATCACCTTCGCCGCCGATCTGGGCCAGGGCGATGAGCTCGAGCCGATCCGCCAGAAGGCGCTGGATTCGGGCGCCAGTCAGTCGATCGTGGGCGACCTGATCGAGCCCTTCATCACCGAGTTCGCGTTTCCGGCGATCCGCGCCAACGCCCTCTACGAAGGCCGCTACCCCCTCTCGACCGCCCTGGCCCGGCCCCTGATCGCCCGCCGGCTGGTGGAGATCGCCCGCGAGGTGGGCGCCGATGCCGTGGCCCATGGCTGCACCGGCAAGGGCAACGATCAGGTGCGCTTCGATGTGGCCATCGGCGCCCTGGCCCCCGACCTGAAGGTGCTTACCCCGGCGCGGGAGTGGGGCATGAGCCGCGAGGAAACGATCGCCTACGGCGAGCGCTGCGGCATCCCCTCGCCCGTGAGCAAGAAGTCGCCTTATTCGATCGACCTCAACTTGCTGGGCCGCTCGATTGAGGCCGGTCCGCTCGAGGATCCGAACGTGGAGCCCCCCGAGGAGATCTACGCCCTCACCGTGAGCGTTGATGCTGCACCCGATCAGCCTCAGGTGGTGGAGATCGGCTTCGAGCAGGGCAATCCGGTGAGCATCGACGGCGTGCGCCTCGATCCGGTGAGCCTGATCCGCCGGGCCAATGCCCTCGCCGGCAGCCATGGTTTCGGCCGGCTCGACATGATCGAGAACCGCGTGGTGGGCATCAAGAGCCGCGAGATCTACGAGACCCCGGGGCTGCTGCTGCTGATCAAGGCCCACCAGGAGCTCGAGAGCCTGACCCTGGCGGCGGATGTGCTGCGCAGCAAGCGTCAGCTGGAGCAGCAGTGGGCTGATCAGGTGTATCAGGGCCTTTGGTATGGCCCCCTCAAGGACGCCCTCGACGGCTTCATCGAGCGCACCCAGCGCACCGTGAACGGCACGGTGAAGGTGAAGCTGCACAAGGGCAACGCCACCGTGGTGGGCCGCAGCAGCGCTAACAGCCTTTATGTGCCGGACATGGCGACCTATGACGCCGGCGATCGTTTCGATCACCGCGCCGCCGAGGGGTTCATCTACGTGTGGGGTCTGCCCACCCGCCTCTGGGCGGCCAGCCAGCGCTAGGCCGGGGCGGTCAGGCAGCCCGCTGCTCAGGCAGCGCGGTTGCTGTCGCTGCGGTTGCCCAGGAACGACCAGCGCTTCGGTGGCTTGTCCGGCAGCGTCGGCAGCTGGAGCGCCTCGGCGGGGGCTGCTGGGGCCGGTGCCGTCGGAGACGGTGAAGCTGGAGCCGGTGAGGTTGGAGCTGGTGTTGCAGCGGGAGCGGCCGGCGGCAGCTGGCGCATCTCGACGTTGGTGGCCGTGAGCTGGCGCATCTGCTGGCGCAGGTGCTGGTTGTCTTCGAGGAGGCGATCCTGGCGCTCCAGCAGGGGTTGAAGCCGCTGTTGGAACTTGCGCTCAAAGATTTCAGGCAGGTCGCGCAGCAGCTCCTCCATCTCCGACAGCCGCAGGCGAGCCTCTGCCAGCTGCTGCTCGCTGAGGGCCAGGCGCAGGGCCTCGGCGCTTAAGCCGGCCTGAGGTGCAGTTGGTGGAGAAGTTTGTGGAGCAATCGGTGGCGCTGGAGGTGGCGGCGGCGCGCCTGGCGACGAGGCGGGCCATCCCGGCTGAGATGCGGCAGGACCTGGCTGGTTGGCGGTCGGATCGATCACGCGGCGCCGCGCCAAACAAAAAATCCCATCACAACCTTACTCAAGGGCTGTGATGGGATCAATCGAGCCTGGAGGCGGTGCGTCAGGCTTCTGTGGTCTGGAGAGCGGCGGCCTCGCTGCTGCCCTGGGGAATGGGGCCGCTGCGGGGTGCGGGCAGAGGGCCGTCCTGCTTGACGGTGAGATAGCGGATCACGTCCTCACTCAGACGCATGGCGCGCTCCAGCGAGGCCACCTGCTGGCCGTCGCCGTTGTGGGCGAGCTGCACGTAGATGCCTTCCTTGTGCCTGGCGATCGGATAGGCAAGGCGGCGCTTGCCGCGCATCTGGCAGTCGAGCACTTCAGCACCGGCCTCGGTCACGAGGTCGCGGTACTTGCTCACATGGGTTTCCACCTCTTCCTCCGGGATGTCCGGACGAAGGATGTACATCGTTTCGTAATAAGGCTGCGACATTGGCTTGCGCGATCCGACGTGGACGCCGAAAGGACTGGCGTGGGTGGCTGATGGCACCTGGCCTGAAGGCCGGTTCACCAGCGACGGATCGTTCACCTTACAGCTGCATGCGCACGGCATCGGAGAGGGTCGGGATGTCGGCCTCCTTGCCGCGCAGGCACTGCACCACGGCGAACAGCACCACCACCAGCACCCCCAGGAACACGGTGTTGGCCAGGGTGCGTACGGCGAAGGTTCCCCCGAGGGGGGCCAGCAGCAGGTTGAAGGCCAGCGAGAGCACCACCAGCAGGATGTCCAGCAGGATCGCCTGCAGGGTGTTGAAGCGGATGTAGACGGGCACGCGCGGGTTGCGCACAACCGCCAGGAACAGCACCAGGAACAGCAGGAAGCCGCCGAACGGCACCGCCTGCTGCAGCAGCACCACCGGCAGGGCCGGCAGGCTCAGCCACTGCAGGGCGGGGAACAGCCCGTAGAGGGAGCGGCCGAAGGGCAGGGCATCGCTCCAGGGCAGCAGGTAGGGCAACAGGGCCAGAAGCCGCATCCAGAAGGGAATCGCCGCCATCGCCATGCCGCCTCACCGGGCCTTGAGGCTATGGCAGCCGCTCGAGCAGTGCTTGGCGCATGGCGTCCACCGGCACATCGCCGCGCCCGCTCCACAGCCGCAGGGCCGCCGCCCCTTGCTGCACCAGCATCTCCAGCCCGTCGATCGTGGCGCAGCCCCGGCGGGTCGCCTCCTGCAGCAGGCGGGTGGGCCGCGGTGTGTAGATCACGTCGTAGACGCTGGCCTCCGGCGCCAGCTGATCCAGCTGAGTCGCGCTCAGCGGGCAGCGCTCAACGGCGTTCGGATCGCTGGCACTGTGCATGCCCAGGGGTGTGGTGTTCACCACCAGGGCCGCGGCCGCCAGTGCCGGCAGCAGCGGGTCGGCCGCCGCGTCGCCGTCGCCTCGCCAGCTCAGCGGCTGCAGCTGCGGTGCCCAGCTCTGGCAGTGGCCGACGAATTCCGTCAGCCGGATCGGGTCGCGGCCGGCCACCGCGATGCTGGCGAAGCCCAGCTCCACCAGGCCCGCCACCACGGCACGGGCGCTGCCGCCGCAGCCGAGCACCAGAGCCTGCCGGCCGTGCCAGCGCCCGGCATCCCCGTCCCGCAACGGAGCGCAGAAGCCCTCCACATCGGTGTTGGTGCCATGCCAGCCACCACCTGCCAGCGGCACCAGCACGTTCACGGCCCCCAGCCGCTGGGCCAGGGGGCTGAGCTCGCGGCAGAGGCCGGCGACGCTGTGCTTGTGGGGGATGGTCACGTTCAGGCCGCGGCACTCCATCGCCTCCAGGGCGCGCACCACCGTGGCGAGCTCCTGGGCGGGTGCCGGCAGGGCCAGGAACACCCAGTCGAGTCCCATGGCCTGCAGGGCCGCGTTCTGCATCACCGGTGAGAGCGAGTGATGCACCGGGTCGCCGAGCACTCCGGCGATGGTGGTGGTGCCGCTGATGGGGGGCAGGCTGCTCACGGTGATCAGGCGGTCGGTACGGGCACGGTTCGGCAACCACACCTAGCCCCATGCCGGGGCCGCTGTTGAGGATGCCTGCAGTTCAGAGGACATCCATGGGCAAGGTTGTCGGCATTGACCTTGGCACCACAAACAGCTGCGTGGCAGTCATGGAGGGCGGCAAGCCCACCGTGATCGCCAATGCCGAGGGCTTCCGCACGACGCCCTCCGTGGTCGCTTACACCAAGAATCAGGACCAGCTCGTCGGTCAGATCGCCAAGCGCCAGGCGGTGATGAACCCCGAGAACACCTTCTATTCGGTGAAGCGCTTCATCGGCCGCCGGGTTGATGAGGTCAACGAGGAGTCGAAGGAGGTGAGCTACGGCGTGGAGAAGGCCGGCTCCAACGTGAAGGTGAAGTGTCCGGTGCTGAGCAAGCAGTTCGCCCCCGAGGAGGTGAGCGCCCAGGTGCTGCGCAAGCTGGCGGAAGACGCCGGCAAGTACCTCGGTGAAACGGTCACCCAGGCGGTGATCACCGTGCCCGCCTACTTCAACGACTCCCAGCGCCAGGCCACCAAGGACGCCGGCAAGATCGCCGGCCTCGAGGTGCTGCGCATCATCAACGAGCCCACCGCGGCTGCCCTGGCCTACGGCCTCGACAAGAAGAGCAACGAGCGCATCCTGGTGTTCGACCTGGGCGGCGGCACCTTCGACGTGTCCGTGCTCGAGGTGGGCGACGGGGTGTTCGAAGTGCTCTCCACCTCCGGTGACACCCACCTGGGCGGCGACGACTTCGACAAGGTGATCGTTG
>Ga0208361_1000163_pt1 | contig 23751 bp, 23 predicted proteins | sample LakMenEpi05Aug10_FD_150670 | JGI IMG/M metagenome (GOLD analysis project Ga0208361, IMG submission 150670) | Freshwater microbial communities from Lake Mendota, WI - 05AUG2010 deep hole epilimnion (SPAdes) | ecosystem: Environmental > Aquatic > Freshwater > Lake > Epilimnion/Euphotic zone ... | reverse complement strand
CCGCCAGTCCCAGCACCGCAGCGATCAGCAAGGCCACCAGCCCCAGCTCCAGGCTGGCGGGCAGGCTGCCCTGGATGATCGACGCCACCGGCTCCTGACTGTTCTGCGACAGCCCGAGGTCCCCCCGCAGCAGGTGTGAGAGGAACTGGCCGTACTGCTCGGTGAGGGGCAGGTCGAGTCCAAGCTGCTGGCGCAGGGCTGCCCGTGCCGCGGCCGGGGCTTTCGGTCCCAGCAGAGCATCGATCGGATCCCCCGGGGCGACCCGCAGCAGCAGGAACACCAGGCTGGCGATCAGCCAGAGCATCACCGGCGCCAGGGCCAGACGTGCCGCTCCATAGCGGAGCAGTGCGCTACGGCGGCTCATCGGCGCGCCTCCCTGGGCTGTGCTGGCGCCGGACGCACTTCTTGTTGCAGATCCCCCAGCTGGACGCGTCCCGAGCCGTCGTAGCTGGGCCTGCTCACTCCCGGGCGCGACCACGCCACCGGGGCCATCAGCCAGACCGGCAGATAGGGGCTGGCGGCGGCGACCCGGCGCTGGATCGTCTGGAGCAGAGCCACGCGGGGCTGCCCCTCGAGCTCGGTGCTTCGGATCAGGTCCTGCTGGAGCCCTGGTTCCGTCCAGAAGCTGCCGCTCAGGGCGCTGTTGCCCTTGAGGCACCGGTTGCCGCGGGACTGTTCGCAGCCCAGCAGCGGGCTGAGGAAATTGTCGGGATCCGGATAGTCGCCGATCCAGTCGTAGAGGAGCATCACCAGCGACCCCTTGGCGAGCTGGTCGTAGGCGGTGGTGGATTCCATGCCGGTGGGCTCCAGCTGCACGCAGTCGCTGAGATCCCGCCGCAGCTGAGCCTGCCAGGTGAGGGCGAACAGGCGGTCGCTTGGGATGTCCGAACGGAAGGTGAAGGGCAGGCTGAGTCGGCGAACGCCGCAGTAGCCGGCCTTGCGGAACAGGGCCCGCGCCCGTGCGGGGTCGTAGGCGGGCCAGGCCTCGGGCTCGGATCCAGGCAGGCTCGGTGGCACCAGCTGGCGCAGGGGAGGGCGCAGCCCCAGGCCCACCCGCTGGCCGAGGGTGCGGCGATCGAGGCTGTGGGCGATCGCCTGGCGCACGGTGACCGTCGCCAGGGGGGGCTGATCGCTGAGCAGGGAGATGAAGCCGATCTCCATCGACGGGCCAACGGCCTCCTTCAGTCGCCCCGCCCGGGCGTCCTGATGCAGCGCCTGCTGGTGGTCGATCTCCATGCCACTGCTGAGCAGCACATCCAGCTCGCCGCTGCGCAGGGCACCGAGCAGGGCCGTGGAGTTGCTCAGCGTCACCAGGGCCAGGCCACGGTTGGCTGGCCGGCGGCCCCAGTAGCCCTGGAAGGGAGTGAGCCGCTGCTGCTGATTGCTGAAGAACGACAGCCGATAGGGCCCGGTGCCCACGAAGCGGTCGTTGAACGGTTTGTCCCGATGGCTGCGGTAGGCGGTGGGTGAGACCGGGGTCAGGAAGATGGCGCTCAGCAGTCGTGGCAGCGGGCCGAAGGGCCGGCGGAGCTCCAGCTCGATCTCGTGGGGACCGGTGGCGCGCACCTCGCGCACGCGTTCGCTGAGCTGATAGCCGAGGGTGCCGATGTCGAGGAACCGCCGCAGGGAGAACACCATGGCGTCGGCATCGAAGCGCGTGCCGTCGTGGAAGACCACGCCGGTGCGCAGGGGGATGCGGGCCCGCAGGCCATCGGCGCTGAGCCGAGGCAGGGCCGTGGCCAGCCGGGGCTCAATGCGGCCGTCGGCGCTGATGACGTACAGCGGATCCCCAAGGGCACTGAGCACCTGCATCTGGCCGCTGCGGGATGCCTTGGCCGGATCGAGGGAGTCGATGCGGCTCTTGTGACCCACCACCAGGGTGCCTGCCGGCCGCTGGGGCTGGCAGCCGGCCAGCAGGGTCAGCAGCACGGCCGCCAGTCCTGCCAGCCCGGCAGGTTGGGCTGCGCCGACCCGGCGGGCGGGCTTCAGGGCCGAGGCGTGTGTTGGCAGCGAAACTGGCGACATCGGCTCGGCCCCAGCAGCAGCGCCAGGGGGTATGGCCTGGGAGGCAGGCGCATGGCGGCCTCTGGATGCTGGGAGCGGCGGCAGCGGCAAGGAACGCGCTCGGAGCGCCACCATTCAACCGGTCGAGCGGCGGATGTGCAGCGTCGGGATAACGCGACGATGGCCGCCCAGGAGCCGGAGTGCTGGGCCGTCCTGCTCTGGGAGGGGTAGACCCAGGATTCAGACCCAGGCTTCAGACCCCGGCGGGCTTGCGTGGCGGATGGGGGTGGCTGCTGCTGGCCACCTGTTGCAGGGAAATTTCAAACACGGGCGAGCCGTGGCGGGCGAGCGGCCAGCGGCGGACCCAGCAACGGTTGTGGCGGTCATCGACACCGATGACCTGGTACACGTTTTCGTCGCTGTTGAGGGTGATGCAATCACCCTGATGGAGCGTCATGACTTCCAGTGAAGGAGGGATCTTGGACGGGGGCGTCTCTGTGGGGCTGGCCTGGTTGGCCGGGGAGGGGTTGACCGGCACATGGGGTGCCGGGTTGGAGCCGGTCGGCTCCTGGGGGATTCGGATCGAGTGGGAGTCCAAGGGGAGAGCGTGGGATCTCTCGGATTGGAACCAGCCTTGGAGGCTCTCTCCCAGCAAAGGGTTGCTGCTGTTACCGGGCAACCGCTGCGTCAGCGCTTGCCCACCTGGCTGGTGGCATGGACCTTGAGCAGAACGGCGCGAATTCTTCCGATTTGCTTCCACTCTGCATCAGCGGCGAGGCCGGCCGCCAGGGTCGGTTGTCCCTACAGGGTGCGCAGGCAGGCCGCCACGGCGGTGACATCCGGCAGGGCTTCGATCGCCGCCAGCGCCCGCCGGAAGCTGGCTTCCGGCACCTCATGGGTGATCACCACGATCTCGGCATCGGCGCCATCGGCACTGCCTTCGAACTGCACGATCGACCGGATCGATACGCCCGCATCGCCGAAGCAGCTGCCGATCTTGCCGATCACACCGGCCTGATCGCTGGTGCGCAGGCGCAGGTAGTTGCGGTGCTGGGTCTGCCCCGGATCCACCAGGCGGCAGCGGCGCCAGCGGCTGGCGGCCAGCAGTGGATCCAGGCTGCCGCCGCTGCCGCTCGCCTCGCGGATGCCAGCGATGTTGAGGATGTCCGCCACCACGGCCGAGGCGGTGGGGCCCGCGCCGGCGCCGGGGCCGTAGAACATCACCCGACCCACCGGATCACCCTCCACCAGGATGGCGTTGTTGACGCCGTGCACCCCCGCGAGGGGGTGCTCCCTGGGCAGCAGGGTGGGGCTGACGCCCACATCAAGTTGCACCGTGCCGTCCGCATCCGTACCGAGGAAACGGGCGCTGGCCACCAGTTTCACCACGTACCCCAGCTGGGCGGCGTAGTTCACATCCCGGGCATCGAGCCGATTGATTCCTTCGGTGGGGATTGCCGGCCGTTCAATCGAACCCCCGTAGGCGAGGCCCGCCAGGATCGCGATCTTGTCGGCGGCATCCCCCCCCTCCACATCGGCTGCCGGGTCGGCCTCGGCGTAGCCCAGCTGCTGAGCGTCGGCCAGCACCTCGCCATAGGCCGCCCCCTCAGCGGCCATGCGGCTGAGGATGTAGTTGGTGGTGCCGTTGATGATGCCGCTCACCCGCTGGATGCGGTTCCCCCCCAGGGATTGCTTCAGCGGCTCGATGATCGGGATGCCTCCGCCCACGGCCGCCTCGATCAGCACGTAGACGCCCTTCGCGGCGGCGGCGGCGGCGATCTCCTCGCCGTAGCGGGCGATCACCGCCTTGTTGGCGGTCACCACCGGCTTGCCGGCGGCGATGGCCCGCAGGATCAGGCTGCGAGCGGGCTCCAGGCCCCCCATCACCTCCACCACGATGTCGACGGCCGGGTCGTCGACAACGGCCTCGGGATCGGTGCAGAGGATCGCCTCCGGCAGCTCCACCGGCCGCGGCCTTGCCAGATCCCGCACCGCCACCCGCCGCAGAGCCAGCTGGCTCACAAGCGGATGGCGCCCCTCCGGGCTGGTGAGAATGCCGGCAACACCTGCTCCCACCGTGCCGAGCCCGAGCAAGCCGATGCCGATGGTCATGCCTGCGTGTCCGTCGAAACCGGGATCCTAGAAATCCGGCCGCAAGCGGTCAGCCGGGATGCGCTCAGCTTCCGGCCGCCAGGGCGCTGGCCTGGGCCTGCATCATCCGCAGGATGTTGAGAAAACCATTGGCCCGCGATGGGGTCAGGCTGGCCTGCAGCCCTGTTTCCGCGAGGAAGGCCGGATCGATGGCGGCCGCGGCGGCCGGTTCCAGGCCCTCCAGCCCCTCGATCAGCAGGGCCAGCAGACCCTTGGTGATGGCGGCATCGGAGTCCCCACGCCAGTGCAGGCGTCCATCCACGAGTTGTCCCACCACATAAACCTGGGAGACACAGCCCTTCACCTTGAAGGCATCGTTGCGGCAGGCCTCCGGCAGAGGTTCGAGCTTTTTCGCCAGCCAGAGCACGTATTCGTAGCGCCGCTTCGGATCGGCGGTGCCTTTGAGGCGTTCAACGATTTGATCGAGCTTCTCGCTGCCGGTGGCCATCAACGGGGGCGTCGGATGCGTTGCAGTCCCAGCAGCATGGCAGCTGCACCAGCACCACCGAGCCCCAGCAGCCAGCCCCTGGGGCCATTCTGGTTCTCGTGCTGGCTGATCCGATCAAGCTGGGGCTTGCCCCCCTTCACGGGCATCTCCAGGTAGTCGCGGTGGCCGGGGCCTCCATCCACCTGCAGCTCCCAGTCGCCGTTGGCGTTGCTGGGCAGGTTGAAGCTCAGCTGGCCGCGGCTGTCGGTGCGGCCCAGCTCCACGGGCTGGCCGCCGGGAGGTACGAGGCGCACCACCGCATCGGCGGTGGGTTGGCCGCTGGAGAACTGGCTCTGAAGCAGGAGCTGATCGCTCAGGTTCTGCAGCTTGGTGAGGCTGCTCTCGATGGCGTGGGCCCGCGCCAGGCCCGGGGACAGCACGAGCATCGTGAGGCCGAAGCAGACGGCCCGGGGCGAGAGGCGCATGGCGGGAGCTGGGTCAGTTCACCCAGTCAAGCGTGATTGGAGCGTGCGTCGACAGGGAGCCGAGGCAATGGCCTCAATCAGGCTGACCAGCGGCTGGCGGCGCTCTGGGTCTTGCCGGCCTGCACCATGTGCACCATCGAGCTGACCATCATCGAGAGGGCATCCGAGGGGTCCTGACGGCCTCGCAGCTCGGAGGCGAGCACCTGCTCGGCGACCGTGCCGCGGTCGAGGCGGATACCGGGACCGCTGCGGCGGCCCGCTGCGGCATGCAGGGACTGACTGGCCGACTGGCTGGCTCCGGTGGCGGACAGGAACGCATCGTTGGCCTGAAGGTCCACGGAAACCGCTGGAACAGCTCCACTGATCCTGCCAAACAGAGGCCAGCAGCGCGCGGTTAGCCGGGCGTGCGTTACACAGCTTGCAACCAATGCAGGCCACGCTCATCCAGCCAGCCATCGAAGGGCACATCCCAGGGATCCCGTGGCAAGTCGCGGGTGATGCAGGCGGCCGGCAGCACCGCCAGAGCAGGGATGGCCCGCCAGGCCGGATCGGCACGCAAGCGGTCGTACCAACCGCCGCCGGAGCCCAGGCGGATGCCGTGCTGATCCAGCGCCAGGGCTGGCACCAGCAGCAGGCTGAGTTCATCCGGTTTCAGGGCGGCTGCTCCGGCTGGTGCCGGGATCCTGCAGGCATCCGGCACCAGTGCCTCGCCCGGTCGCCAGGCGCGGTAGAGCAGGTGGCCTGCCACCACTGCCGGCAGGGCCAGTTCGCCGGTGGCGCCGTTCTGAGCCAGGGCGCGCAGGTCAGGCTCGGCACCGATGGGCCAGTACATCCCCAGATGACGGCCGGGCCTCAGCAGCGGCGGCAGGGCCGCGGCTGCCGACCGGCTGATCGCATCGGCGGCCGCGCACTGGGCGCGACGGCGCTCCTGCCGGAAGCGGCGGCGCAGATCCTGCTTGGACTCGCTGGCCATGGCTTCAGCCCTCAGCGCTGGAACCAACCGGTGAGGGCCACCGCCAGGGCATCGGCGGCGTCATCCGGGCGCGGCGGGTCGCTCAGATCCAGTTCGCGCATCACCGCCTCCAGCACCTCGTCCTTCTGGGCGTGGCCATGGCCCGCCAGGGCCAGCTTGATCTGCATCGGCGGGAACTCCACCACCGGCACCCGGAACCGCGCCAGGGTCATCATCAGCACGCCGCGGGCCTGCACCACCGCGATGGTGGTGCTGGAGCGGTAGAAGAAGAACTTCTCCACGGCCGCCAGCTCCGGCCGCCAGGCGCGGATCAGCTGGCGCAGGTCGCGGGCGATCTCCACCATCCGATCCCCTTCGCTGCGGCCCGGGTCGGTGCGGATGATGCCGCAGTCCAGCAGGCGCTGATGGCCGCCGGGGCCCGGCTCCACCTCGATCACGCCGTAGCCCACCCGGGCCAGGCCGGGGTCGATGCCGAGGATCCTCATGCGGGCCCCCGGCGCTTCATCAGGCTGCCAGGGCCAGTTCGAAGGCGCCGCGGTCGGCGCTTTCGGGGCGCTCGAACACCTTGCAGAACACCTTCACCACCCGGTCGCCCGAGTCGATCTGCTCGAGCGGATCCTTGCGCAGGCGGTGGCGCAGGCAGCAGGCGGCCACACGGGCCACGTCGTCTTCCGTCACCTCGGTGCGGCCTTCGAAAGCGGCGAGGGCGCGGGCGGCGCGGTTGGTCACGATGTCGCCGCGCAGGCCGTCCACATCCAGCTCACCGCAGATGGCGCTGATGCGGATGCGCAGGTCGTCGTCGATGGCCACCTGCGGCAGCAGCGTCTGCGCGGCGATGACCCGATCCTGCAGGGCGTCCTGGGTGGTCTGCACGGCGTTGTTGAAGCCGTCCGGGTCGTTATCGAACGCCGTGCGCTGATCCACCACCTGAACGCGCAGCTCGGGATCGCGCACGGTGCGCACCTCAACGCTCATGCCGAAGCGATCGAGCAGCTGCGGCCGCAGCTCGCCTTCTTCGGGGTTGCCGGAGCCGATCAGCACGAAGCGGGCCGGGTGGCGCACGCTCACGCCTTCGCGTTCCACCGTGTTCCAGCCCGAAGCGGCTGAATCCAGCAGCACGTCCACCAGGTGGTCGTCCAGCAGGTTCACCTCATCCACGTAGAGCAGGCCGCGGTTGGCCTTGGCCAGCAGGCCCGGCTCAAACGCCCGCACGCCCTCGCTGAGGGCCTTCTCGATGTCGATCGTGCCGCAGAGGCGGTCTTCGGTGGCGCCCAGGGGCAGGTCCACCATCGGCACCTGGCGCTTCTCGGTCGGCAGTGTCTCGCCGTGGTCGGCCCGCTGGCGTACCTCGGCGCTCTGCAGATCCGGATCCTGCGGCGAGCTGTTGTAGGGGTCGCCCGCCACCACATCGATCTCGGGGAGGAGGTCGGCCAGCGCACGGATGGTCGTGCTTTTGCCCGTGCCGCGGTCGCCCATGATCATCACGCCGCCGATGCGCGGGTCGATCACGTTGAGCAGCAGCGCCAGCTTCATCTCCTCCTGGCCCACGATCGCGGTGAAGGGGAAGACCCTGCGCTTGCGGGCTTGCGTCACGGTTGGCGGCTGGCGGGGAGCGGTGGCGATTGTTTCACAGGCGCAACGGCCGCTGCCGGGGGCTGCAGCGGCAGCAGGCTGAGCACCTGCGGCGGGGTGGCATCGGCCGGGTAGATCAGCCGCACCTGCAGCTGCCGCTGGGCGCCCGGGGCCAGGCTCACCGTGCCCAGGGCCGGCCCCTGCTGACCGGAGCGCTGGATCAGATGGAACTGGCGGCGGCCGCTGGGCTGGCCGGCGTCACCATCCAGCCCGCTCACCTCCACGGTGCCGCGGAACATCACGGCCCTGCCGGGGGCGGGGTTGAAGCGCAGTCCGCCCAGGGGTTGGTCGTGCTTGAGCGGTGAATCCAGCTGCAGCTGCAGCTGGACCGGCGCGGAACTGGTGTTGCGCAGGGGGATGGCCAGGTCGTACTCCACGCCGTAGTTGCCGTGGGCGGCCCAGGCGGTGCCGGGATAGAACCGCTTCAGTTCGGCGGTCTGCACCTGGCCGGTGCCGAGGCTGCCCCGCTCCAGGGAGCTGATCGGCCACGAGATCGGTGCCCGGCTCGCGCTCAGCCAGCGCTGGCCGGGGTCGGTGATGGTGGCCCTCCAGGTGCTGCCCACCTGCACGCCGTTGACCCTGGAGTAGATGATCGGGCCCTTCTTGTTGTCGCGGGGGGTGGGGCTGTGCTCACGCGGGCTGAGGGGCCCATCCAGCAGGGCGGCCCAGGAGTCCTGCGGCGGTGGTTGATCGCCTTTGCCGAAGGCCGCCACGGTGGCCACGCTCACCGGCCCTTCGCTCTGGAGCCGGAGCTGCAGGTTGAGACCGTTGAGCAACGGATCCAGGCCCCGCACCGGTAGCGGCAGCACCAGCAGCACCGTGGGCTGGCCAGGCGTCAGGGTCCACTGCTGCGGCAGCAGCGGGCTGCGCTGGCGGCTGAGCAGCTCGGTGGCGACGCGGCTGCCGGGGCCGGAGAACACGGTGCCGTCCTGGGGGAGAAGGGCTGGCAGGGGAAGAAACGGAGCTGACGCTTGCTGACGGTCCGTGGCCTGGGAGAGGGCTGTGGCCCCTGCCAGCAGGCGCAGTGGTACGGGCTTGTTTGTGCGGGGCTGGGCCAGCACCGCCAGCCAGAGGGTGGAGTCGAGGGTCTCCGGCCTGCCGGCGTAAACGTGGTGGCTGAAGAGGTCGAAGCGACCGCTGAGCGCCAGATCCAGGTGGGCGTCGGGCTGGGACCTGCCGGCGGCAGGGAAGGTGGAGAGCAACAGCCCCGGTGCCGTGATCAGCTCGGGGTTGTTGTCGTTGAGCATCAGAACGGCATCGAGCCCCCCGGGCAGCGGCGCCACGGTCTGAGGACGCAGCACGGTGCTGGCGGCCTGGGCCAGTGCGGTGGGTGCGGGCGTGGCGGCCAGCAGCAGTGGGGCGAGGGCGGGGATCATCGGGCTGTCGGGGAGACGGTGGGGCCTTTGCCGCTGCCGCGTCCTACGAGCGTGCGGGCCACCTCGGCGGCCATGGCGCGGATCAGGTCGGTGGAGCGCTGGTCGTTGAACGGACCCTTCACCAGGAAGGCCGCCACGGCCCGCTGGCCATTGGGCAGCTCGATCAGGCCGCCGTCGGCGTAGGCGATGCCGATGTCGCCGGTCTTGTTGAGCACGGTCACACCGTGGGCCAGGAGGTCGCTGTCCGGGTCGGCGGAATCACCGCCGAGGCCCATCAGCAGGCCCAGGGGCAGCAGGGTGTTGGTGCGCGACGTGCCCATCACTTCGCGGAACAGGTCGCGAGCGCGGGGGCTGAGCTTTTCACCGGTGTCCACAAGGGCGATGGAGCGGGCCAGGTCGTGGGCACTGGTGGTGTTGGTGCCGTCGAGATCCGGCAGCCAGTTGTTGATCACCGTGCCGGTCAGGCCCAGGGCCTGGAAGCGGCCATTGAGAACGGTCTTGCCCCCCAGGCGCTTGATCAGCAGGTTGGTGGCGCTGTTGTCGCTCACCCGGATCATCTCGGTGGCGGCCTCCCAGAAGGGGAAGCGGGTGCCCAGCGGTTTGCTGGCCATCCAGCCGGCTCCGCCACCGATCACCTCCTTGGTCAGCAGCAGCGGGTCGTTCCAGCGGAGCTTGCCGGTGTCGAGGTCCTCCAGGGCCGCCAGCAGGATCGGCGTCTTGATCGAACTGGCCGCCGGCAGAGGCTTCTCGGCTTGCAGCTGGGCGAAGCGGCCGTCGTCCAGCACCAGCAGATAACCGCTGGCCTGCAGATCCTTGTGCTTGGCCGCGAGCTGGGCCCACTTCTGGCTGAGGCCGGAGAGCTCGCTGCGCGGCTCGAAGCGCCCCAGGCTCAGCCCCCGCTGCAGCGGCTGCAGGGAGGGGGTGCCTGCCGGCAGGAGGGACGGCCCCGGGGTCCCACCGCCGGCCAGGCGTGGTGCCAGCAGCTTGAGCGTGGTGCCGGTGATCACCCCGAGGCCGATGCCCATCACCAGCAGTCGCAGCACCAGCCGCAGCGGAGCTCCCCAGGCGCTGCCGGTGCTGGAGCGGGTGGGGCGGCTGGCGCTCACGGGTGAGGGCAGGGCGGACGGACCGGACCTTAGGGGGTTCTTTGCTGGGCTGCCCAGCGCAGTTGACGCACCATGCCCCGCAGCAGCGCCACCTCCGCATCCGTCACCTGGGCGCGCTGCAACAGGCCGCGCAGCTTGGCCATGCGGGCGTGGGCCGTGTGCGGGTAGAGAAACCCCACTTCCAGGAGCAGTGCTTCAGCATCCGCCAGGGCTGCTTCCAGCGCCGCCCGGGGGCAGGGCTCCGGGGCGTCATCGGCTGGGGCGGCAGCCATGCCAGCCATGGCAGCCGTGCTCGTCCTGCCTCCGTCCTCACCGAGCTGCTGCAGCTCGTGCAGGCAGATGGCCACGGCGTGGGACAGGTTGAGCGAGCTGTAGGCGGCGTCGGTGGAGAGGCGCACCACCCGGCCGGCCAGCAGCAGTTCATCGTTGCTGAGGCCGCGGTCCTCCCGGCCGAACACCAGAGCACCCAAGGCGGGGGAGCGGTCCTGCCGCAGCCAGGCCAGGGCCTCGTTCGCCGGCGAGAGGGGAAATCCCTCCTGCTCGATCCGGCCGCTGGTGGCCACCACGCGTCGGCAGTCCGCCAGGGCGGCTGCCAGGTCGGGGAACAGCAGAGCGCTATCGAGCAAGGCACCGCCATGCACCGCCATCAGCCGCGCTTCAGGCCCCCTGTGGTCGCAGCGGGGGGCCACCAGCCGCAGCTGGGCGATGCCGAAATTGGCGCACAACCGGGCCACGCTGCCCACATTGAGGGGCCCGGCCGGTTCCACCAGCACCAGGGCCAGGCTCACGTGAGCGTGTGCAGGTAGGCCAGCAGATCTGCCATGGCCTGGGGTTCGGGCTGGAACCGCGGCATCGGCGGCGTGCGGCCGCTCACCACCTGCTGGATCAGCTGGCGGTCGCTCTTGCGGGTCTGGACCCCGTGCAGGTTGGGCCCCACCAGCCCCTGGGCGGCGATGCCATGGCAGCCGGCGCAGTTGATCAGGAACAGCTGTTCGCCCCGCTCCTGGCTGCCACTCAGCTGCAGAGCGCTGCGGCTGTAGGGGTCGCTGCGCACGGCCGGCAGCACCACCAGCAGGGCCAGCAGGGTCAGGCAGACGGCCGCCAGCAGTGCCAGGGCCGGGATCAGCCCGCGGCTGCGGGGGGCGGTCTCGTCGCCGGCTGGCGCGCTCACATCGACGCTCACGGTTTCGGCGCTCACAGTTGTTGCAGGACGGTCACAGTCCCCACCGGGGTCGTGGGAGAATTGTGCAACGACTTTCGGTTGCAATCGGACCATGATCGAACCCCTGCTCTGCGGCATCGTGCTCGGTCTGATCCCCGTGACGCTGGTGGGCCTGTTCGTGGCCGCCTGGAACCAGTACCGCCGCGGCAGCGCCCTGGGCGGCTGATCCTCAGCCTCATCGCATTGTCGGCTGCTCGTCAGCGTTGCTCGGCTGTTGCAGCATCAACACGGTGCTGCCGCCGTAGCGGCGCTCTTTGACCAGCCTCCAGCCCGGCGGTTCTTCAGGCACATTGCCCGAGCCACACTCGAGCAGGAGAACCCCATTGCCTTTCAGCCAACCCCGCTCCGCCACGGCCTTGGCGATCGCCCCGTAGAGCCCAGCTGCATAGGGGGGATCGGCATAGATCAGGTCAAAACCAGCAGCGTCAGCCCCTGTGTTGCTGGCCGAGACCGCATCGGGGACCTGCCGCAGCCAGCGCAGCACCTCCTGGCTCACCACGGTCACCCGGGCAGGTGGGGTCTGGGCTGCTGCCACCAGCTCGAGATTGCTGCGGGCCGTGCCTGCCATGCGGCGGTCCTGATCCACAGCCACCACCTCCACGGCGCCGCGCTGCAGCGCTTCGCAGCCCATCACGCCGCTGCCGCAGCACAGGTCCAGCCAGCGCGCCCCCGGCAGCTCGGCGCTCAGCATGTTCATCACCGCCAGCCGCACCCGAGAAGGGGTGGGTCGCGCAGTGTCTCCCGGTGGGCTCTGCAGCTTGCGGCCGCCGCTGAGGCGCAGGGCCATCAGGCCTCCTGCACCCAGGCCAGCCAGCGCTGCAGCAGCTGCGCCCCCGCCAGGCTGGATTTCTCCGGATGGAACTGGCAGGCCGCGAGTGCGCCCTGCCAGACCGCTGCCGTGACGGCGCTGCTGCCGAAACCCACCCGGGCAGTCACGCAGGCTGGATCGCGGGGTTCGGCGGCGAAGGAGTGCACGAAGTACATCCAGGCCTCCGGGGTGTCGGCCGGCAGCAAGGGGCTGGGCTGGGCTGGGCGCAGCGGTTCCCAGCCCATGTGCGGAATCGGCAGGCCCGGGCAGCGCGGCAGCGCGGCCACATGGCCGGCGATCAGGCCAAGGCCGCGGGCCGTGCCTTCATCGCTGCTCTCAAACAGCAGTTGCAGCCCCAGGCAGATGCCCAGCAGTGGTCGCTCGGCGCCGCACCAGTGCTTGATCGCCGGCACCATGCCGGACTGATGCAGGCGCTCCATGGCGGGATCGAAGGCGCCCACCCCCGGCAGCACCAGGGCCTGGCACGGCTCCATGTCCGCCGGACTGTGCACCGCCTCCACCTCGGCACCGAGGCGCTCGAAGGCCCGCTGCACCGAGTGCAGGTTGCCCATGCCGTAGTCGATCAGGCCGATGCGCGTCATGGGCAGGGCGGAACGAGGCAGCGTCGCTGGCCAGGTTGCTCGATCGCCGGTTCGTTCGGCAGCGGCAGGTCGTTGAGGCGATCGATCAGCTGATACAGCAGGCCGATGCGCCGACGGTCGATGTGGAAACGCAGGCAGGGCCGCAGGATGCCGTGGCTGTCGCAGCTCTCGCCCTGGCTGATGCTGCCCTCGTCCACCAGGGCGTCGAAGTCGTGGTTGAGCTCGCTCACCAGCTCGGCCGGCAGGGCCACATGCAGCAGCAGCTCCAGCACATCCTCCTGGAACTGCGAGGTGTGGAAGACCCGATAGAAGCGGCTGATCTGATCCATGGCCTCGGCGGCACTGCGGGCCTGCTTGAGCAGGGAGGTGTCCTCCGCGGAGATCAGACCGCGACTCGCCAGATCGCTCTGAATGTCGTGCAGCCAGGCGGGCCAGAAGTCGTCGCCATCCGGGGCCAGCATCACCAGCGGGATCGGCGGGGTGCGGCCGGTCTGGATCAGGGTGAGGGATTCGAACAGCTCATCGAAGGTGCCGAAGCCGCCGGGCAGCACCACGAGTGCATCGCTTTCGCGCAGGAAGAACAGCTTGCGGGTGAAGAAGTAGCGGAAGTGCAGCAGTCGCCCCTCGCAGCCGCTCACGTAGCGGTTGGCGTGCTGTTCGAACGGCAGCTCCACGTTCAGGCCGATGCTCTTCTCGCAGCCGGCACCACTGTTGGCGGCCTCCATGATGCCGCCGCCGGCACCGGTCATGACCTCAAAGCCCCGCTCGACGGCCTCCACCGCCAGGGCCTGGGCCAGCTGGTAGGCGGCTTCATCGGGCTGGGTGCGAGCCGACCCAAACACCGTCACCTTTCTCGTGAGTCGGTGCGGTGCGAACACCTGGAAGCCGTCGCGGATGTCGGCGAGGGCGCCGCTGATCAGCCGCCAGTCATCACTGTCGCGGCTGTTGCGGGCGATCTCCAGCAGGGTGACGATGCTGCGTTCGATGGAGCGCCGCTGTGGGTGATCCTGCAGCTGGGCTTCCAGGGCCTGCAGCGGGCTCTGCTCCATCGGCGCCGACCTCAGGCTGTCTGAATCAGAGGTACTTACTGATCGTGCCGGAGAGGGTGGTCTTGGGCACAGCGCCGACCACGGTGTCCACTTTCTGGCCGTCCTTGAACACCATCAGCGTGGGGATGCTGCGGATGCCGTACTGGCTGGCGACGTTGGGGTTTTCGTCGGTGTTCAGCTTGAAGACTTTGATCTTGCCCTCGAATTCCTTGGCAATTTCATCGACGATCGGCGCGACCATGCGGCAGGGGCCGCACCAGGGCGCCCAGAAATCAACCAGCACGGGCACATCACTCTTGAGCACATCTTGCTCGAAGGAAGCGTCGGTGACGGCAGCGGCGCTGGACATCCGAGGAGGGAACAGGGTTTTCGGAATCTAGCAACCAGTTTCCGGCTTGCAGCCAGGTGAAGCGGACTCGTTAACGGACTGTTCTGGCTGAGCTGGCTGAGCTGGCTGCCGCCGGGGGAGATGACAGAAAGCCCGGACGCGCCGGGCCGGGGGGTGTGAGGAGTGTGTGGGCCGAAGCCCGCACATGCGGAGGCTAACGCCGCCCCCTCACTTGCCCATGCCGAGCTGCTGAGCTTTCTGGTAAACCTTGCCTTCGGTGAGCAGGGACGGTGCCACCACCACTTCCACCTGCTGCATCTCCCTGAGGGTGCGGGCACCCAGGGTGCCCATCGAGGTGCGGATGCAGCCCAGCAGGTTCTGGGTTCCGTCGTCCAGAGACGCGGGGCCGCGCAGGATCTTCTCCAGGCTGCCGGTGGTGCCCACCTTGATGCGGGTACCGCGGGGCAGCACCGGGCTCGGGGTGGCCATGCCCCAGTGGAAGCCGCGGCCCGGGGCCTCGGCGGCGCGGGCGATCGGCGAGCCGATCATCACGGCGTCGGCGCCGCAGGCCAGGCACTTGCAGATGTCACCGCCGGTGACGATGCCGCCGTCGGCCACGATCGGCACGTAGCGGCCGCTCTCGCTGAAATAGTCGTCGCGTGCAGCCGCGCAGTCGGCGACGGACGTGGCCTGGGGGATGCCGATGCCGAGCACCCCGCGGCTGGTGCAGGCGGCGCCTGGGCCGATGCCCACCATCACGCCGGCGGCACCGGCGCGCATCAGCTTGAGGGCCACCTCGTAGGTGACGCAGTTGCCGATGATCACCGGCACGCCGAAGTCGCGGCAGAGGGCTTCAAGATCCAGGCTTTTCTGGCCCTCGGGACCGATGTGCTCGGTGCTGACCACGGTGGCCTGCACGAAGAACAGGTCGGCACCGGCTTCGGCGATGGCGGCGCCGAACTTCAGCGCTGCCACCGGCGTAGCGCTCACTGCGGCGATGCCACCGCGCTCCTTGATCTCGGCGATGCGCCTGCGGATCAGGTCTTCACGCACCGGTTGGCTGTAGAGCTCCTGCATCAATGGCACGAACTCCTCCTTGCCAACCGCTGCGATGCGATCCAGTGCAGGGTTGGGGTCGTCGTAGCGGCACTGAACGCCCTCGAGGTTCAGCACCCCCAGAGCGCCTTGTTTGCATAGCTCCACGCACATGCCCACATCCACAACGCCGTCCATGGCGCTGGCGATGATCGGGATTTCGCGGCTGATGCCGCCCAGGGTCCAGCTGCTGTCGGTGACAGCTGGATCAACCGTGCGTCCACCGGGAACCAGGGCGATCTCATCGATGCCGTAGGCGCGGCGAACGGTGCGGGAGCGGCCGAGCTGAATGTCCACCGAAAACCATGACGCAATCGCGCCAAGCTATCAACCTGCCCGGCGATGCTCCCCGCGGGATTGAACCTCTCAGCCCTGCCCGCGGAACGACTTCCAGCGTTGCTGCAGGGACTGGATCAGGCTGCGGCGCTCCTCGCTGCGCACCAGTCGGGTGAGGCTGAACTGCACCACGGCGATCAGTCCGGCCAGCTCCAGGAGGCCCGGCAGCAGGGGCAGGCTGTCGATCACCGCCAGCAGGGCGCCGTAGAGGCGCAGGACCAGCAGCAGGGCAATCAGACCCGCCAGCAGGCTCAGGGGCGTGCGTGAGGCCTGCCACTGCTCCTGTAGCTGGCCGCTGCCGATCCACTGGCGCAGCTTCTCCACCAGCAGCTCCCACTCGCCTCCCTCGCCTGAGGTCTGGCCGCCGGGGGCGCTGGCCGGAACCTCGATCGTGCTGGCCACGGTGGGCATGGCGAGCGGTGCCTCGCTTGGCGTGATGACGGGTTCTGCGGGAACGACGTCGGCCGCAACGGGTTCAGGCTCAGTGGGCGCTGCCGCCGACACGACGGCTTCCTCCTGGACCGGTGCCTCCTGGACCTGTGCCGCCTCGACTGGAGCCACCTCAGTTGGTGCCAAGTCGGTAGGGCTTACTGCTTCAGCAGCGGCCTCCGAAACGGTTTCGGCAGCCTCAGGCTCTTCGGCAGCCCTCACCTCGGCAGCCTCGGCAGCAGCCGCCACAGCTTCGGCAGCAGCCACCACAGCCTCGGCGGGCGCCTCGCTCAGGCTGGCATCAGCGGCGATCTCCGGCTGCTGCAGAGGCTGCTGGTCGTTGTCCGGCGTGGGGGCGGCAACGTCAGCCATGGATCCGTGGAGGCGGCAATCGAACCGGGAGCTTAAGGCGATTTGCCGGGGTGTTCATTCCAGCGGTAACAGGGCCGCGCGCTGGGGCAGCGGCTGCAGTGGCAGCCGCAGCGGAAAGCTGCCCTGTCGCAGCCGCTCAGCCAGGCACTCGCCGATCTCCGCCGTGAGCCGGGGGCTGTGGGCCGGGGCGCAGGTGAGCCGATGCCCCCGCAGATGCAGGCTGCCGCTGTGGAGCTGGGCGTAGGTGACGCTGCCGTAGCTGGGCCGCACGCGCCGGGGAATGCCGAAATCCAGCACCGGTGCCTCAAGCGCGTCATCGCCGCAGGCGGCCTGAAGCGCCACCGTGCCGTTGATCAGGGGAACGGGTGCCGCGATCGCCACCAGCAGTCCGCTGCCCCCTCCCTCGAGCCTGGTGGCCCGCAGCCAGCGGTGATCGAGGCTGTGGAGATCCACCTCCACGGCGGCACAGGCCCCGGGGCTGAGGGCATGACCGCTGACCTGCCGCCGGGCCTGGGGGTTATGGCCGCTGCCGGCACCGCTCACCTGGCCGATGGCACCGGCCACCAGCAGGGGTGATCCCGTCCCCAGCAGGGAGAGCCCCGGCATGGTGAGTCCGATGCTGCCGGCGCCGCCGCAGCTGTAGAGCGCCGTGGTCATGGGTCCAAGCACCGGTCCCCAGGGGGTGGCGATGGTGCCCTCGCGGCTGTTCACCGCGACCACGCCGTTCTCCGTGATGCCGCGGTGCAGCAGCAGCCTGCCGGCGCCGATGTCCGCCAGGTTCAGCCGGGTTTCCAGCTCCTGGCGCGGTTGCTGGGCGGTGGCCTCGCCGCTGAGGCTCAGGGATAGGGTCTCGCCTGCGAGAAGGGTGGCCAGTGCCTCGGCGCCTCCCTGGCCGATCGGCACCACCAGATCGGTATTGCCATGGCCGCCGCTGCCCTCGGCGGTTCCCAGGCGGAACCGGCGCACGCGGATCGGCGGATCACTCGGCCCGAGATGCAGCAGCAGGCTGGCCTGGTCGGTGAATTCGGCGTTGGCTGCCACCACCACATCGGTGTGGCGGTAGGCCTCCGCCAGCCCCTGCGCCACCACCAGGGCGCGAAAATCGGTGGCGCTGCGCACCTGCAGATCGCCTTGCTGCTGTCGCTTCAGCAGTTGCCCTTCGCTGCGGCTGGGGCAGCGTCCGGCCTCGGAGCGGAGCGATGCGGAAGACACTGGCCGAGAACCCGATAAAATGGGTTCTAACGAAACGGTGGTGAATGGCGGATCCAACCGGCCCCGGTGACCTGACTCCCGGTGACGGCCCAGGCGGATCTGACGACCGGATCATCCTGGCTGACCTGCGCAACGAGATGTCGCGCTCCTATCTGGAGTACGCGATGAGCGTGATCGTGGGCCGGGCTCTGCCCGATGCCCGCGACGGTCTCAAGCCGGTGCACCGGCGCATCCTCTACGCCATGTACGAGCTGGGCCTCACCAGCGACAGGCCGTATCGCAAGTGCGCCCGTGTGGTGGGCGAGGTGCTCGGTAAGTACCACCCCCACGGCGACACGGCGGTCTACGACGCGCTGGTGCGCATGGCGCAGGACTTTTCGATGCGCATGCCCCTGATCGACGGGCACGGCAACTTCGGCTCGGTGGACAACGATCCGCCGGCGGCCATGCGATACACCGAATCGCGGCTGCAGGCCCTCACCACCGACAGCCTGCTCGAGGACATCGAGAGCGAGACCGTCGATTTCAGCGACAACTTCGACGGCTCGCAGCAGGAGCCCACGGTGATGCCGGCGCGCATCCCGCAGCTGCTGCTGAACGGCTCCACCGGCATTGCCGTGGGGATGGCCACCAACATCCCACCCCACAACCTCACCGAACTGATCGATGGCCTGCTGGCGCTGATCGCCAACCCTGAGATTGAGGACCGTCAGCTGACGGCGATCATCCCAGGCCCCGATTTCCCAACCGGCGGCCAGATCCTCGGCCGCCGCGGCATCCGCGAGATGTATGCCACCGGTCGCGGCTCGGTGACCATGCGCGGCGTGGCTTCAATCGAGACGATCGAGGCCAAGGGCCGCCCTGATCGCGATGCGGTGATCATCACCGAGCTTCCTTATCAGACCAACAAGGCTGCGCTGATCGAGCGCATCGCCGAGCTGGTGAACGACAAGAAGCTCGAGGGCATCGCCGACATTCGCGACGAGAGCGATCGCGACGGCATGCGCATCGTGATCGAACTGCGCCGCGACGCCTATCCGCAGGTGGTGCTGAACAATCTGTTCAAGCTGACGCCGCTGCAGAGCAATTTCAGTGCCTACATGCTGGCGCTGGTGAAGGGCGAGCCGGTGCTGCTCACCCTGCGCAAGATGCTCGAGGTGTTCCTCGAGTTCCGCGTCGAGACAATCGAGCGGCGCACGCGCTACCTGCTGCGCAAGGCCGAGGAGCGGGACCACATCCTGCTCGGCCTGCTGATCGCCCTCGACAATCTCGACGCGATCATCGCCTTGATCAGGGCGGCTGCGGACACGGCCTCGGCCCGCGCGGAGCTGATGGAGCGCTTCGGCCTCAGCGATGCCCAGGCGGACGCCATCCTGCAGATGCAGCTGCGGCGGCTCACGGCCCTCGAGGCCGACAAGATCCGCCTCGAGCACGAGGATCTGCTCGCCAAGATCACTGACTACAAGGACATCCTTGCCCGCCGCGAACGGGTGTTCGGCCTGATCACTGAAGAGCTGGCTGTCATCCGCTCCCGCTACGACTCGCCGCGTCGCACCGAAATCCTCGATCTCGAGGGCGGCCTTGAGGACATCGATCTGATCGCCAATGAGCGCTCGGTGGTGCTGCTCACCGAGAACGGCTACCTCAAGCGGATGCCGGTGAGCGAATTCGAGGCCACCAGCCGCGGCACCCGCGGCAAGGCCGGCACCAAGAGTCAGGGCGAAGAGGCCGTGCGGTTGTTCATCAGCTGCAACGACCACGACAACCTGCTGCTGTTCTCCGACCGCGGCGTGGTTTACACCGTGCCTGCCTATCGCGTGCCGATGTGCAGCCGCGCCGCCAAGGGCACGCCGATCGTGCAGCTGCTGCCGATTCCGCGCGAGGAGCAGATCACCTCACTGCTCGCGGTGAGTGAGTTCACTGAGGATGCCGTCCTGGTGATGCTCACCAGCGGTGGCTACGTGAAGCGCACGCGCCTCTCGGCCTTTGCCAACATCCGCTCCAATGGCCTCATCGCCATTTCCCTGGAGGAGGGCGATGCCCTCACCTGGGTGCGGCTGGCGCAGCCGGGCGATTCGGTGCTGATCGGCTCCCGCAACGGCATGACGATCCACTTCCGCCTCAGCGATGAGGAGCTGCGGCCCCTGGGGCGCACGGCCCGTGGCGTGCGCGCGATGAACCTGCGCGCGGGCGATCAGCTGGTGAGCATGGATGTGCTGCCGGTGGAGCTGGCCGACCGTGTCGAAGGCAGCGCCGCCGCCGGCGACGACGAGGCTGAGACCGACGGCGAGGTGGACGAGGTTGCCGTGAGTGAGGGCCCCTGGGTGCTGGTGGCCTCCGCCAGCGGCTTGGGCAAGCGCGTGCCGGTGGATCAGTTCCGCCTGCAGAAGCGAGCCGGTATGGGCCTGCGCTGCATGAAGTTCCGCCGTGACGGCGACGTGCTGGTGGGCCTGAAGGTGCTCGGATCCGGCGAGGAGCTGCTGCTCGTCAGCGAGCGGGGCGTGATCGTGCGCATGCAGGCCGATGCGGTGCCGCAGCAATCCCGGGCGGCCACGGGTGTGCGCCTGCAACGGCTCGATGCCGGTGATCGGCTGACGGAGGTGGTGCTGGTGCCGCCGGCGCCGGACGATGAGGACGCCGATGCTGAGGCCGAGGCCGGCACCGCAGCCCCCACCGACAGCACGGACGCCGCGGCTACCGATGCCTGATCACCGCGGCGATCTCTGGATCGCCAACACGGTGAGCGATCCCACCAGGCTCGTCAATCGCCTGGTCCTGGAGGTGCGGGTGTGAGCGCCTCACCAGCGGCGCCGGCCCTCGATGTGCTGGTGATCGGGGCGGGGCCTGCCGCCCTGGCGATCGCCGCCGCCCTGGCCGAGCGTGGCGTGCGCCTGGCACTGCTGGCCCCCGCCGACCCGCAGGCTCCCTGGGCCAACACCTACGGCATCTGGGGGCCTGAGCTGGATGGCCAGGGTTTGGGGGAGCTGCTGGAGCATCGATGGAGCGACTGCCGCAGCTATTTCGGTGCCGGCCTGGAGGGGGATGACGCCACAGCTGGAGCCAGCCTGCACCCCTTTGACTACGGCCTGTTCGATCACAGCCGGCTGCAGCAGCACTGGCTGGGCCACTGCCGCGCCGGTGGGGTGGCGTGGGAGCAGGGCATGGCGGCGTCCATCGCCCACGACCGCCACGGCTCCACGGTGACCACCGCCGATGGCCGCAGCCTGCGTGCCCGGCTGGTGGTGGATGCCAGCGGTCATCAGGCGGCTTTCGTGCAGCGCCCCGACGAGGGCCCGGTGGCGGGTCAGGCGGCCTACGGCATCGTCGGCACGCTCTCAGCCCCGCCGGTGCAGCCGGGACAGTTCGTGCTGATGGATTTCCGCTGCGATCACCTCAGCCCGGCGGAGCAGCGCTGCGCTCCGCCAACGTTTCTCTATGCCATGGATCTCGGCGGCGGCCGCTTCTTCGTGGAGGAGACCTCCCTGGCCCTGGCGCCGCCGGTGCCCTACGACGTGCTGAAGGATCGCCTTCACCGCCGTCTGGCCCACCGTGGTGTGATGGTGGAGACGGTGGAACACGAGGAGTTCTGCCTGTTCCCGATGAACCTGCCCCTGCCGGATCTGGACCAGCAGGTGCTCGGTTTCGGCGGGGCCGCCAGCCTGGTGCACCCCGCCTCCGGCTACATGGTGGGGTCGCTGCTGCGGCGGGCGCCGGCCCTGGCGGAGGGGATCGCAAGTGGGCTCGCCGATCCGTCCGTGGAGTCTCCTGAGCTGGCGCGTCGCGCCTGGGCTGCCCTCTGGCCGCTGGAGCTACGCCGCAAGCACGCCCTGTATCGCTTCGGCCTGGAGAAGCTGATGCGGTATCGGGAGGATCAGCTGCGGCTGTTCTTCCGCACCTTCTTCAGCCTGCCCGCTGAGCAGTGGTACGGCTTCCTGACCAACACCCTCAGCCTGCCGGAGCTGATTGCCGCCATGGTGCGGCTCTTCGTCGTGGCGCCGTGGTCCGTGCGCTGGGGTCTGATGCAGCAGCAGGGCCGTGAGCTGGCGCTGCTGATTCGTGTGCTGGCGCCCTGAGCATGGCGTTCCTGAGCCGTCTGCTGCCGCGCTCCATCGGCGGGCAGTGCATGCTGGGCCTGCTGCTGGGGATCCTGGCCTCGCTGCTGCTGGGGCCCCGGGTTGCCGTGCTCACTCCTCTGGGGCAGATCTTCCTGCGGGCCTCCCAGATCGCCGTGATGCCCTACCTGATCTGCGAGCTGGTGGGCTCCCTGGGCAGCCTGCAGCCAGCCTCGATGCGCCTGCTGTCACGCACCGGCGGCCTGGTGCTGCTGGCGATCCTGGCCAGCGGGGCTCTGACGGTGCTGTTCCTGCCCGCCTCCCTGCCGGCGCTCACCTCTTCGGCCTTTTTCAGCCCGGAGATGCTGCAGCCGCCGGAGCCGCCGGATCTGGTGAGCACCTATCTGCCGTTCAACATCTTCTCGGCCCTGGCCGACGACAACTTTCCGGCGGTGGTGCTGTTCGCCGCCGTGCTGGGGGTGCTGGTGCAGGGGTTGCCGCGGCGGGAGCTGTTGCTGGAGCCCCTCGAGCAGCTGCGGCTGCTGTTTCGGCGGCTCAACAAGCTGGTGGCCCGCATCGCACCGATCGGGATCCTGGGCCTCACCGCCACCACCCTCAGCAGCCTGTCGCCCGAGCTGTTGGTGCGCAGCCAGGCCCTGCTGGTGCTGAACCTGGTGGCCCTGGTTCTGCTGTTCGTGCTGGGGTTCACAGCGATCGTGGTGCTCACTCCGCTGGATCTGGCGGCCACCTGGCGCATCCTGCGCGGTCCGCTGGCACTCACCGCCAGCAGCGCCAATCTGCTGATCGCCCTGCCGCTGCTGAATGAGAGCTTGCGCGAGGAGTTCCTGCGCCTGCTGCCCGATGCCGATCCAGCCCGCCAGCAGCGAGCCCTTGAGGAGATCAGCGCCCTGATGCCAGTGGGCTTCGCTCTGCCCAACCTCGGCCAGGTGGTGAGCCTGCTGTTTCTGCCCTTCGCGGCCTGGTTCGTGGACCGGCCGCTGCAGCCACCGGCCATGCTGAGCATGCTGGCCACGGGGATCCCCGCCGTGACGGGCGGTCTCAAGAGCGCGGTGCGTCAGGAGCTGCAGCAGCTTGGGCTGCCCGCCAACCTGATCGGCCTCGTGCAGATCAATGGCGAGTGGCTCTACCGCCAGGAGAAGGTGCTCTCGCTGCTGGGGCTGGCCCTGCTGGTGATCCTGGTGGTGAGTGCCAGCCTGGGTGCCCTGCGTTTCCGTCCCGCGCCGCTGCTGCGGGGCGGGCTGCTGCTGGCGCTGCTGGCAGTGGGCCTGGGGGGCGGCAGCCGCGCCCTGCTGGCTCGCAACCTGGAGGGCACCTATCGCAACGACAAGCTGCTGCTCAACCGCCAGACCACCCAGCCTTCAGTGCGGGTTGCGGTGAGCGCCTGCGGCAGTCTCCGACCCGCTGCCATCAGCGTGGAGGCGATCCAGCGGCGCCGTGCCCTGCGGGTGGGCGTCCGCTCCGACCAGCCCCCCTGGGCCTTCCATGGAGCCAGCCAGGAGCTGGTGGGGTATGACGTGGATCTGGCCCGGGCACTCGCGCGCCATCTCGGGGTAGAGCTCGAGGTTTGCGAGGCTCTGCTGCCGGAGCTGCAGGGTCTGCTCAGCCAGCGGCGGCTTGATCTGGCCATGGGTGGCATTCAGGATCTGCCCCTGCGCTCGCTGCGCTTCCTGGTGAGCGGTGGCTACCAGACCGTTCATCTGGCCCTGGTGGCTCCTGATGACCGGGTGCCGCTGCTTCAGAACCTCTCGGATGCCCCCCTGGATCGCCCGCTGAGGCTGGCAGTGGTCGACCGCGAGCTGATCACTCCCGCTGTGCGCGACCAGATCGCCGCGCAGCTGGGGCGGCCGGGTCGCCCCGCGGCCGTGACCATTCAGACGCTGCCGTCAGCGGCCGCCTTCCTGCAGCAGCCCACGCGCCACGACGCCTTGATCACCACCGCCGAGGGTGGCGCCAGCTGGGCGGTGCTGCACCCCCGCATGACGATGCTGCCGTTGTTCGGCAACAGCCTGCCCTCTGAGCTGGTGGTGCTTGTGGGCGGCTCCGATCGTGGTTTTCTTGATTTCGTCGACGA
>Ga0208361_1000162_pt1 | contig 23839 bp, 18 predicted proteins | sample LakMenEpi05Aug10_FD_150670 | JGI IMG/M metagenome (GOLD analysis project Ga0208361, IMG submission 150670) | Freshwater microbial communities from Lake Mendota, WI - 05AUG2010 deep hole epilimnion (SPAdes) | ecosystem: Environmental > Aquatic > Freshwater > Lake > Epilimnion/Euphotic zone ... | reverse complement strand
GGGGGTGGTTCCAATCCCTGCAACTGCCCTGCATAATCCATCCTGGTAAATTTGAATGACCGCGGATAAGGCGAGAAGGCAGTGGTTTCATTACTCAGTCGTCGATTTCTGATGATATTGAAACCCCAGGATTGAACACTGTCACTTGTTTTGGGGTAACGCAGCGTTTGCCAGGGAATAGCGATCTCAGCCATCCAGCCACTATCTCCCCGATGCGTGCGAACCCGCCACAAGGCATCCCAATCTAAATCGGTAAAATAATCATCGAATACGAGTTGATCGCGCTGCACCCCATAGGCATTGGTAAAAAAAGCCATGGCATTGCGCTGATCATTGAAGCCATCAAATGAAACACCGATATAGTCATGACTTCTAATACTGAAGTCACGCGAAAAATCAGTGGCCCGAATAGCTTTCTTACCTAATGAATCAAATGCCCAGATGCCAATGTAGAGGTATTGTCGGTTAAATAAAACTTTTGTTCGGGTAGGGTGTAGGGCAGCTTTGCCCTGGAAGGGTTCGATTTGTGTAAAGGGAAGGGATGAAGGAGCCCGATTCCATTCGCCTTCATCCAGATGGCCGTCTACTTTTAACAGACGATTGATGTTAAGCGAATGTAACCGACGCTTGACCGAGTCAGGTTTGAAAACGGAAGCATCCTGTGCCAGGCAGGATATGCTCATCAGCAACAAAATTAATATACGGAAAAACATGCAGAAAGGTATTAAAAATTTGTGAATCAATGCCTTGTTTTGACCTTGCTATATGCTGCCCTCCTCATCACTTGTTGATTTTATTGTTATCAATCATATTCATTCGCAATTATTATCTGTGTATCTTTAAGCTCCTCTTTTTTTAAAGTTTTCAAAATACATGCTATGAAGCAAATCCTTTCTCTCACACTTTTTGTGTTGGCTTTTTTTGACACAGGCGCACAAAAAATTAAAGTTCCTTATGAACAGTTCACCCTGCCCAATGGCCTCAACGTGATTCTACATCAGGATAAGACCATTCCGCGCATCAGTGTTAATGTCTGGTACTTCGTGGGTTCCGGTAACGAAAAACCCGGCCGTACCGGATTTGCCCATTTATTTGAACACATTCTTTTTGAAGGTTCTAAAAATGTGCCCGAAGGAAAATTTGATGAATGGCTGGAAGCAGCAGGCGCCAACAACAATGGTTCTACTACCGAAGACCGCACCAATTATTATGAAGACCTCCCTTCCAATGCACTTGATCTGGCATTGTTCCTGGAATCCGATCGCATGGGTTTTCTGCTGTCATCACTCACTGACTCCACTGTCGATGGGCAGCGTGACGTCGTAAAAAATGAGCGCCGTCAATCTTATGAAAACCGCCCCTACGGTAAGGCTAACCTTGAATTACCTGCTTTGTTGTATCCTAAAGATCATCCTTATTCCTGGCCGGTTATCGGATCCATGGCTGACCTTACGGCTGCCAGCAGACAAGATGTAGCTGATTTTTTCACCCAATACTATACGCCTGGTAATGCCTCACTTTGTATCGCCGGTGACATTGATTTGGTGCAAGCCAGAAAAGCCATTGAAAAATGGTTCAGTGATGTGCCCGCCGGAAAACCCGTGGTTCCCCCGTCACCTGTTACTGCTATTCTTAAGGAAGAAAAAAGAGTTGTGATGGAAGACAAAGTGCAATTGCCCCGTCTCCAAATGATTTGGTTGTCACCCGCTAATTTTCAACCCGGCAGCGCAGAAATGGACTTGCTCTCTTCGATACTGGGGGGAGGAAAAAATTCACGTCTGTACAAGCGGCTGGTGTACGACTTACAAATTGCTCAAAATGTTTCCTGCTTCCAAAACTCCAGTAAATTTTCCGGTGAATTTTATGTTGCCGTCACAGCCAGACCGGGTATCGGGTTGAGTCAGCTGGAAAAAGTAGTTCAAGAAGAAATCGATCGCATCAAAAATGAAAATCCTTCCGACAGAGAACTCACCCGGGTGATGAATCAGAGTGAATCCAGATTTCTTACACAGATTGAGCGGTCAGGTGGTTTTAGCGGAAAGGCAAACCAGTTGAATGAATACTTTTTCTATACAGGTAATCCGGACTATTTCAATGAAGACCTGCAACGGTTCAAATCGGTTGATCCTGCTGATATTTCTGCGGCAGCAAGAAAATACCTTCGTTCGGATGCACGCATAGTGATGAGCATTGTTCCTGAAGGAAAAAAAGATTTAGCAGCAACCAAAAACTAAAGTCATGAAAAAATTATTGATATCCTTTTTGTTCTTAGGCTTCATTACCTCTGTGCACTCTCAGAGCCCCGATCGCAGTGGTCCCCCAGCTTTAGGTCAGGTAAAAAATCTGGAGCTTCCTGCCCCTGTTCGGTTTACCCTCACCAACGGACTTAAAGTTGTGTTGATGGAAAAGCACAATGTACCCATGGTGCAAGTTAACTTGCTGATTCAAACCGGTAATTACGATGACCCCGTTGGAAAGGAAGGACTTGCCTCTTTCGTTATGGATGTGCTGGATGAAGGTGCCGGAACTTTCTCTGCTTTACAACTCGCAGATGAAATTGAATTCCTGGGTGCTCAAATCGGCACCGGTAGTCGTCCTTTTTCCTCAGAAGTTAATTGTACCGCACCGGTTGCACGTTTACAACAAGCACTCTTGCTGATGAGCACCATTGTATTGAAACCTACATTTGATGCAAAGGAAATAGAGCGATTAAAAAAATTACGATTAAATGGCCTCCTCCAGAGCTATGATGAACCTAATGCGATTGCCCAGCGCGCTTTCAATCAACTCATGTTCACAGATGCCAGCCCCTATGGGCGTTTTGCGAATGATCGTTCCATACGTTCTTACGTTCGGGAAGATTTGATAGCTTTTCACAAAACTCATTTTGTTGCGGGTAATTCAACTTTGGTGATTGCAGGTGATGTAACGAGACAATCTGTTCAACCCTTGCTTGAAAAATATTTTGCTGCCTATTCCAAAGGCAATGCTCCGGTAAAAAACAGGCCGGTTCCTGCTCAGGTGAAGGGAAGACAAATTTATATTGTTGATAAACCGGGTGCCGCTCAATCAGTTATTTCCATTGGCAGAATCGGACCAGCGAGGAATGATCCTGCTTATTACGCAGTCAATGTATTGAATACCATTTTGGGTGGATCATTTACTTCCCGTCTTAATTCCAATCTTCGTGAGCAACATGGATATGCATATGGAGCCAGCTCCGGCTTTAGTTTCTGGAATATGCCTAGTCCATTCATAGCCAGTTCTTCTGTTCAGACCGATGTTACCGGTCCTGCCCTGAAAGAATTTTTCATTGAATTAGAAAAAATTCGTCAGCCAGTACCTCAAGACGAATTGAGCCGGGGAAAAAATTACAATGCGCTGGGTTATGCCGGTCGGTTTGAAACCAACAGTGATCTGGCAGGTACCCTGGGGGCACAAATTTTATATGATTTACCGGATGGGTATTACAATGGTTATGTTGGAAAGATACTGGCAGTGACGGGGGAGTCTGTAACCGCAGCAGCTAGTCAGTTCATTGTTCCGGATAATATGCTCGTGGTCGTTGTGGGAGATCGTTCCAAAATCGAAGCGGGTATTCGTCAGTTAAATCTAGGGGAAATCAAACTGCTCACGATTGAAGATGTATTGGGTAAAAAGCCGGTATTGTAGTATTTGTAGCAAAAATATCTATCCTGTTCATTTAGGTTGCTGACCTATTTACAATAAAACAGCGACTCTATTAGGGTCGCTGTTTTATATTGTGGGGCGTGTATTAACTGAAATCCAGTAATTACTGTCCTTGGCCGAGTGAATAGCCTGCCTTCCCATCGAAGTTGTAGAGGTTCTCCGTTTTGATGACTTCTACTTTATGTTGCAGGGCATTGTTCAATAGCTGAATGATGGTCTCACTCGATATCTGATTACCAGCTGTTGGCTTGAAGCGGCAACGCCAGTGGTCGGTGCAGAATGTTTCCGGAAAACCCTGTGGCCAAACCTTGATGCCGCGATTGGTAATCATGGTCAGTTCAGTGTTGGCGGTGGCTACATTTTTTACGGTGGCAGCTAGTTCGTCGGCACTCAATCCGCTCCAGTGTACGAATAAGTCAACACCTACCAATTCCTTATTGGCTCTGGCTTTGCGCTGATACTTTGGTAAGTGCATGGGTTTATTTTCCGCATATGAAACCGGATGTAATACCACCGGCTTTTGTCCCAAATTAGCTATCACTGCTTTGGCAAAATCGGAAGTGCTCACTTTCTGTTTGCTGGTACCTTCTTTGAAGATATCATAAGTATGGATGCCATCCTCCAGCGTTTTCAACCAGGCATTTTGAATTTTTTCAGCTACAGGAGTTTGGCCGATATGGTTCAGCATCATAATAGCTCCCTGCAATAAACCCGATGGGTTAGCTACATTTTGTCCTGCCCTTCTGGGAGCAGACCCATGGATAGCTTCAAACATGGCACATTCTTCTCCGATGTTGGCTGAGCCTGCTAACCCTACTGATCCTGCAATCTGAGCGGCCACATCACTTAATACATCTCCGTAAAGGTTCGGCATTACAATTACGTCGAAAGCTTCGGGAGTATCGGCCAGTTTGGCTGCGCCAATGTCAATAATCCAATGCTCATTGATGATATCGGGATATTCTTGGGCGATTTCATCGAATACCTGGTGGAACAATCCGTCGGATTGTTTCATGATATTGTCTTTAGTGAAGCAGGTTACTTTTTTGCGGTTTTGCTGTTTCGCATATTCAAAGGCATAGCGTACGATTTTCTCGCAACCGGGCCGGCTAATCAGTTTCAGGCACTGCACTACTTCATCTGTTTGCTGGTGTTCAATACCTGCATACAGGTCTTCTTCATTTTCGCGGATGATAACAACATCCATCACCGGATGTTTGGTGCTCACAAAGGGATGCAAGCTTCTGCAAGGCCGCACATTGGAATAGAGTCCGAGAAACTTGCGGGTAGTAACATTCAGACTTTTATAACCACCCCCCTGTGGGGTAGTAATGGGTGCTTTTAAGAAAACCTTGTTTCTGCGGATAATATCCCAGGATTCGTTAGAGATACCGGAAGTGTTACCGGCTAAATAAACTTTTTCACCTACTTCTATTTCTTCAATTTCAATCTGCGCGCCTGCAGCGAGCAAAATGTCTAGGGTGGCTTTCATGATTTCAGGTCCGATGCCGTCACCATTGGCCACCGTAATTTTTACTTTACTCATGGGTTTAGTTTTGGCAAAATTGGGGGAATTCAAATAGCACTAATTATTTATTATATCTATAAGTCGTATAAAAAAAGATTATGAATAGCTTCAGCCATTTTTATAGTTTATGAATGATTATTTTCTATCTAAACAATTCAGCATCAAATTTTTTTATGAAGTAATTTTTTCTTTGGTAAAAGAACTGATAAATAAAGATTAAACTTCTATCTGATTGAGTAGTCAATACTATCATGAATCACTTTATAATTATTTTACTCATTTTGTTCAGCTTTGGCTGTATGAAAAATGGTGACAATTCCCCTGCCGGACCACCTGTTGTGAGTTTCCCTTACCCTGATGGACTTAGTACGCAAACCATCCAGGTTAACAATCAGGCAAGAAAGTATTTGGTTTACCGGCCAACCGGACTAAACAAGCCGGTTGCTGTAGTAATGGTTTTACATGGGGGTGGGGGAGCAGGTTTGGATGTGGCACAGCCGGGTGTGCATCCGCTGAGTGTATTTCGAAATGTCGCAGATACTGCTAAGATCTTGGTGGTATATCCGGAGGGAAGTCCGGATAGTCAAGGGAATCCCGGATGGAATGATTGCCGAAATGATGATCAGTCCGGCGCGCAGGGTGATGACCTGAGTTTTTTGCAACAGTTGATGGCCAGACTTTCTCAAGAGATGGGATTAACTGCTAAAAACATATATCTGACAGGTACCAGTAATGGAGCTTTGATGACTTTTTCTTATGCGTTTAATTTTCCTTCAACGATTAAAGCGATTGCTGTCTCGAGTGGTAATCTGCCCTTAAATCCTGCACCGGGTGCTTGCACCAATGGATCTTCGGTTCCTCTGCCTATATTGATAACACACGGCACATTAGATCCTGCCATGCCGTCAGATGGAGGTTGTGTGGCCAATTTAGGGGGCGCCTGTAACAGGGGAAGGGTGGTATCTCAAACTGCTACTTTGAATTATTGGTTACAACGCAACAATCTGACGAATGTAACCCCGACCAGTACCACATTCAATGTAAATAACAATGATGCGGGCAATGTGGTAAAAAGGGTCTATGAGGGCACTAATCCTTTGGTCTACTATGTGTTGAATGATGCAGGACATGCAGTGCCTAGCCTCACTGTATTTTCTGCAACAACGTCTGCCTCCGGCGCACAAAACAGGGACATCGAATATGCTACTGAGGTATGGAAATTTTTCAGGCAGTTTCAATAATTTTTTGGGGTATTGATGTTCTTTATAAGAGTTGAAATTTTGATTTTGACTAGGGGAAATAAAAAAGAGCAGCTGGATGGCTGCTCTTATAGTTATGAATTAAAAAGTAACTTTATTTCTTCAGATCAAATCTGTCGAGGTTCATCACTTTTGACCAGGCAGCCGCAAAGTCATGAACGAATTTTTCTTTCATGTCATCACAGGCATAAACTTCTGCTAAAGCACGTAACTCTGAATTAGAGCCGAATACTAAATCAGCACGGGTACCTGTCCATTTGAGTTCGCCTGATTTTCTGTCACGCCCTTCAAACACATCTTTATGCGGAGTGGTTGGAGTCCAACTAGTACCCAGGTCAAGCAGGTTCACAAAAAAGTCATTGCTCAATATGCCAGGATTTTTTGTGAGAACACCATGATTAGACTGATCGAAGTTGATGTTGATGCTGCGCAGACCACCGATTAATACAGTGAGTTCAGGGGCTGTCAGATTCAGCAGTTGTGCTTTATCGACCAGCAGGTCTTCAGCAATCGCACCATAATGTCCGGCAGCATAGTTGCGGAAACCATCGGCTTTTGGTTCAAGTACAGCGAAAGAAGTGACATCAGTATGTTCCTGTGATGCATCAGTGCGACCGGGCGTAAATGGCACGCTGAGGTGGAACCCACCCAAACGTGCAGCTTCTTCGATACCGGCAACCCCACCCAATACAATTAAATCTGCAAGAGAAATCTGTGCTCCCCCTGCATGCTTCGTATTGAAGGAAGTTTGTACTTTTTCAAGCGTATCCAAAACGGAAGACAACTCAGCAGGATTGTTGACAGTCCAAAATTTCTGCGGAGCCAGTCTGATACGAGCACCATTGGCACCACCGCGCTTGTCTGAGCCACGGAAAGTTGAGGCAGAAGCCCATGCAGTGCTCACCAGTTGTGCTACAGTTAAACCTGAGGACAGCAGTTCTTTTTTAAGTTCGGCAATTTGCTGATCGTTCACCAGGGGATGATTCACAGCAGGAACAGGATCTTGCCAGATCAGGACTTCCTCAGGAACTTCAGTTCCTACATAACGGGTGCGGGGACCCATATCGCGGTGAGTCAGTTTGAACCAGGCACGAGCAAACGCATCGGCAAACTGATCGGGATTTTCAAAGAAACGACGGGATATTTTCTCATAAGCCGGATCGAAACGAAGTGCCAGGTCAGTGGTCAGCATGAAAGGAGCATGCTTTTTGGAAGGATCGTGTGCATCAGGCACAGTTCCATCACCACCATTGTTTTTTGGTTTCCATTGATGAGCTCCTGCCGGTGATTTAGTTAATTCCCATTCAAAACCGAAGAGGTTCTCGAAGTAATTATTACTCCATTGGGTAGGGGTGGTAGTCCAGGCACCTTCGAGACCGCTGGTGATGGTATCGCCACCTTTACCGGTACCGAAGGTATTTTTCCAACCGGTACTTTGTTCTTCCAATGTAGCACCTGCCGGCTCTCTGCCCACATATTTAGAGGGATCAGCAGCACCGTGTGTTTTACCGAAAGTATGACCACCCGCAATCAGGGCTACGGTTTCTTCATCATTCATCGCCATACGACCAAAGGTTTCGCGGATATCTCTGGCAGAAGCGATGGGGTCCGGGTTTCCATTGGGTCCCTCGGGATTCACATAAATCAATCCCATCTGAACGGCACCGAGAGGATTCTCGAGTTCGCGGTCACCTGTATAACGCTTATCACCTAGCCATTCGGTTTCCGTTCCCCAATACACATCTTCAGCTGGCTCCCACACATCTTCACGTCCGCCGGCAAATCCAAAAGTTTTGAATCCCATAGATTCCAAGGCACAATTCCCTGCGAGGATCATCAGGTCTGCCCAGGATAATTTCTTGCCGTATTTCTGTTTCACCGGCCAAAGCAACAAACGGGCTTTGTCCAGATTGGTATTATCAGGCCAGGAGTTTAGGGGCTCAAAACGCTGTTGACCGGCTCCACCACCACCGCGACCATCTGCAATGCGGTAAGTACCTGCACTGTGCCAAGCCATCCGGATGAAGAAAGGACCATAATGACCATAGTCGGCCGGCCACCAATCCTGTGAGGTAGTCATCACTGCCTCAATATCTTTCTTCACAGCCGCCAGATCCAAAGAAGCAAAAGCTGCTGCATAATTGAAATCTTTCTCCATTGGATTGGACAACTCAGAGTGCTGGCGCAGAATATGTGTTTTTAACTGATTCGGCCACCAATCGCGATTGCCGGTACCGGCACCTGCACTTTTTTTGACAGTGCCACCTGAGAAGGGACATTTTGCTGCGGAATTATTTTCCATGGTTTGAAATGTTTATTCTTTAAAAAATTGAAATGATAGTCAATATAGGGGATGGCAAAGTTACTACATCCCTTCCCGAAAAAGAAGTAAATATGCAGATGTGAATATTTTTAGCTAGTGATAAAGTCTTGAATGAAGGAATTACCTATCATGTACAGATAACACGATCCGTATTTTACCGATGTTCATTTTTCTTTATCTATTTCCTTCAATAGGTTAAACATCTTGTTCGACTTCCTCCTTGAATTGCCAGCCTGAAATTTGTTTTTGATAGAGAGAACCTGCGAGTAACCAACTGGAAGCAAAAGAGAGCAACATAAGTAAAATGACCAGTGGGAGCATTTTGAAAATCAGAAAATGAATTCCTCCAAAAATAAAAGGAAGCAAGCCCAAAAAAAGATTGATAAAAAAGGATCTACCCTTTTGTTTATCCATCATATCTCGGGAGAAGGGCATGTGCTTATAAGACAGGTAGGCGAATAAAAAACTATAAGTAGTCACTAGACCAATCGTAAGCAGAAAACTAGGAATGTATGTCCAGCCAATAACCCATAACCCCATTATTCCCAAAAAAATAAAAATGGGCAGCGCAAATTTGCATAGGATAGATTTTACAGCACCGGAGATGATGGCTCCCGGATATTGGATAGGTGTGATGTGATAAATCCAGGCTGCTTTTTTCTTATCAGCGTATTTGCTGGCATCAATGGCTGTCATGATAAAAAAGAATAAAAAATAGCTGCCAATGATGACGATGATTTCCAGCGTATTTTTTTCGGGCAAGGAAAAATTCACTTTTTTTTGTTTAAAGCGAAAAATGGTTAAAACAAAAAACATAATGAAGTATCCAAAGGCAGGATAAGCCATCAATTTGTAATCTCGATTTCGGCCGGTAAGCAACCAGGTGAACTCAAAAGCCATTCTTTCTGCGCCACGGCGGGTAAATAACCGGGAAAGTCGCTGATACAAGGAATAGCCGGATGGGGTAGTTGAAATTGTTTTCCCCGGTGAACTTATACTCACTCCCGGATCAGAGGAGGAAGTAGCCAAGGCGTTGATTTTTCGCAGGAAAACAGGTCCCAAATAAATAACCATCCCAGCCATCATGGCGAGTGGAACGATGAAGGCGAATACTGCTCCTACCCACCTGATGATAGATTGTTCACCGCCCGGATAAAAACTTTCCCATGCCGCTGCCCACCAGTAAGTTGGGATCAATAGGGTCGTACTATCTTCTGGCAATCTCCATTTTTCCAATTCAGCGTCTCTTAAAAGCCGGGGCACAATCTGATAGCCACCATAAATAACAATGGCAATAAGAACCTGAAAATAAGTGATGATGTTTTTAAAGCGATTTACAGTGGTGAAACGCAGCAAGAGCAAATAGAACAGATTCAAAATAAAAACAGTGAATAAAACCGCAAAGGGCAACACGAGTAGCATGATCCATATAGCATGCCATCCTTTGAGGATGCCCATGGTAATGATAGCAGGTATGCTGATGGGAATAGATTGATTCAGTATAAAAATAACCATGTGCAGCAAACGCGCCGCTAGAAAAGTTCGGTCATTCACCGGTTTAGGCAGAATGATCTGGTTGTCTTTTGTGTCTAATAAAATATTCGTGTACGTAGCAATCAGTAAGGCCGCTAACATGATAATGAACATACTAAAGAATAATACCAATGCTAGTATCCATTGTACATCGTTCACCAATGGAAAAATAAGGATGGCACCAGCCAGCGTGGAAACGAAAAATCCTACAATGCCTGCCCATTTACCGGAAAGTGGTTTTTGTTTTTTTGCTGATAGTCCCATTTCCAGTGGTACCCTGTCATCCATCAAAAGTCTCGCAGTGAGAATGGCCTTCAGTTTTTCCGGTTGAATGCCTAAGCCCAGATAGAATGCCCTTGGCAATAATAAAAGTCGTAGCAATATTTTTTTCACTCGGTGGGATTGGAGGGTTGGAACGCTTTTAGTATGTTGGCAGCAGCGTGATTCATGGACTCATCTGACGTGAGTTGCGAAAAGATGAGCTCCAGACTGGTATTGTTGCCCGATTGTTCCCTGAGTTCAGCAATGGTGCCCTGCGCAATTACTTTTCCCTGGTTGATCAGAATGATGCGGTCAGAGACTTTTTCTACTACATCCATCATGTGGCTGCAGTAAAAAATGGTTTTTCCTTCCCTTGCTAATTGTGCTATGAGTTCCTTGATAATTAGAACTGAATTTGCATCTAATCCACTCAAAGGTTCATCTAAGATGATGATTTCAGGATTGTGCAGGATGCCTGAAATAATCAGTACCTTCTGTCGCATGCCCTTACTGAAAGTATCCATGCGCTGGTCTATCTGCGCTTCCAGTCCGATGGCCTGCATCATTATTTCTATTCTCTCCTTCGCCAATGCTTCCGGGAGTTCATATAATTCGGCCATAAGCGTGAGAAACTCACGGGGTGTAAGTACATCATACAGTTCTGCTAATTCCGGAACATATCCTATCTTCCTTTTCACTCCCAATACATCTTCCCGAACATTGATGCCGGCTACTTCCACTTCCCCCTCAAAATCACTGATGAGGCCACATAAAATTTTTACGGTCGTACTTTTTCCTGCACCATTCGGTCCGATATACCCAATGACTTGTCCGGGCATGATGTCTAAATCAATTCCTCCCAGCACTTGTTTGGTGCCGTAAGATTTACATACTTGTCGTAGCGAAATAATAGGTTCCATAGTGTGAAGGTAAAACCGAAGTAAATGCGATACTTACAATTATTTCAATGGTTGATAAGTTTTTTCATATTGATTTAAGTCCTGTTCCAGCTGCTGTAATACTTTTTTCTGTTGGTCGGTGGGCGCAAAATCTGCACCCATAGCCAGCGCTTCTTTGGAGAGACCTAATAAATGTTCCAGCAACTGACTGGGGTTTCGGAAGCTATCCCAGCGGGCTCCGGTTTGCTGCACATCAATAAGTTTGGTTTCCAGTTGATACAGTAGTTCCTCCCTGGTGCTGGCTGCAGGAGAATTTTCTTTCAATAAGCGTGCACGTTGTATTTCGATGGCTTCTATCAATTGAATGGTTCGCCTGATTGACCCTATGAGCCGGCTACCCCACCGATATTGTTGCTGTATATCTTCCGGTTTCGCTTTTGAATGGGGGTCTTGTAGAAATAGTACCGGTTGAGTGAAGGCAGCTTTGTCAGTTTTTAATACTAGCCGATACTTTCCTGGTGGTAATCTGAGTCCCGCCAACCCGGGTGCCATATCAAGGTCGTTGATATATGGATAGCGATTACCCTCGCTATTTAGGGTTACAAAAGGTTTTCCCCGCGGCTGCGTTTTTAAAACCGGTGGTGACAGGTCTTTGTGTGCAAAGCTAAACCAAACCCGATTCATACCCTTTATGTTGCTGCCCTTCCAGCTTTGAATCGTATCACCTTGCCCATTCAGTAAGTACAAGTCAGGGGCATTGCTGTTTGTATCCGTAAGAAAATAATGTGCCACCGCCTCATCCGTAGGATTTTCACCCATTTTCAAACCATTGTCAGCTATGTGAATACCATTTTGCCGGTGAAAGCGATAGGCAGCCCGAACAGGGAAAAGATTGGTAGCAGGTTGTAGGGCAGATTTACTCCAGGCGCGGATAGCAGTGATATCATCCAGCACATAAATGCCTCTTCCATAGGTTGCCACAATCAAATCGCTGAACTGAGGTTGAATATCGATGTGATATACCGGTGCCGGTGGAAGATTACGTTTCAATTGAATCCACTCCTTCCCATCATTGCCACTAACATATAGACCATTATCCGTGCCGGCAAATAGTAACCCTTTTTGTGCCGGATCTTCTTTAATAAAATGAACAAAGCCATTGTTGCCGCGAGGCAGATTGCCTGTTACGGGTTGCCAGGTTTTACCAAAATCAGTTGTCTTGAAAACGTAAGGCGCATAGTCACCCTCCAACTGGAATTTAATACTGACATAAGCCGTGGCGGCATCAAACGAAGAAGCACAAATATTGCTGATAGTACCTCCTGGTTTCAGGTCAGGAATATTTTTACTGACCAGGGTCCAGTTTTTTCCTTCATCACGGGTAACATAGATCTGCCCATCATTACTGCCCGTCCATAAAACGCCTTGTTTTACCGGAGATTCTGCAATAGCATACAAAGTACATCCATCGAAAGTCATTAGATTATCGTTGGCGATACCCCCCGAGTGTTGCTGACGGCTTTTGTCGTTGGTGGTAAGGTCGGGACTGATTACTGTCCACGATTTCCCGGCAGTAGAAGTTTTGTGTAAAAATTGACTACCTACATATACCACACCCGGTTGATGGCGAGAGAGGGTCATCGGGAAATTCCAGTGCCAGCGGTATGGAACATTGGCGGGCGCCCAACCGTATCCGGTTAGTGGCCAAACGCGCACATCATGCGATAGACCTGTAGTCAAATCAGTAACATCCAGACCGCCATCATAACAACCTGACCAAACAATATTCGGGTTGAAGGGGTCTGCTTGGGCAAATCCACTTTCACATCCACCCACTTTTTTCCAGTTACCCAAGGGTATACCCCCCTCGCGGCTAATGGATGCCGTGTGATAAGAATATCCATCCTGTCGGTTACCCATAATATTATAGGGTATGGCATTATCGGTTGATACATGGTACATCTGTGCGATGGGCAGATTAATATTTTTCCAGGTTCTGCCACCATTCATGCTCATGTTCAGGCATCCATCATGTGCTACCAGTATTCTGTTGGCATTGGTGGGGTCGAACCAGATATCGTGGTTGTCACCACCGGGATCGTAGGTTCCATTTCCATTAAATGTTTTTCCACCATCTTTTGATTCCATGATGGTTACACTGATAGTATATAATTTGTTTTCATCTTGCGGAGATACGCGCACACGGGTGTAGTAGGGGCCTCGCTGCGCGAGGGAATGATTTTGCTGCATCCGTTGCCAACTGTCGCCCCCATCAGCAGAACGATAGAGTGTTGGCACGGTATCTTCTACCAATGCATATAGTACACGCGGCAGACCCGCAGCATAGTCGACGGAAGTTTTTCCAACGGGGTGCTCTTTTCCCCAGGGGAGTCCATTGCGCAGCGGTTGCCAGGTTTTACCCCCATCTCTTGTGCGATAAAATCCACTCCCGGGACCACCACTTTTTAATTGGGCGGTCGTCATACTTACCTGCCACATTCCAGCCACCAACTCATCCGGTTGTTGTGGATTGATAGAAAGATCACTGCATCCGGTTAATTCGTCAACGAACAAAACGCTGCTCCAATTCTTTCCACCATCGGTGGTTTTATAAACTCCCCGCTCAGATTGCGGCGCATGCGTGCTGCCAAGCGCTGCTACATAAACAGTATTGGTATCAGTGGGGTGAATAATTACACGGCTGATGCGAATGGTGGCTGAAAGCCCCATATGTTGCCAGGTTTTTCCGGCATCTGTCGACTTGTACACCCCATTTCCATTTGGGTGTGCCGGACGGATGATGAAAGTTTCTCCGGTTCCTGCCCACACATGTTTTGGGTGGGAGGGGGAAACAGCCAAAGCACCAATGGCTGCATTGTCCATTTCATCAAAAATGGGCTGCCAGTGAATGCCACCATCAGAAGTTTTAAAAATACCACCAGATGCTGCACCAACATATGCGACCTCCGGATTGCCGGCTTCGCCCGCTACTGCGATGGTTCTGTTGCCGTCAGGACCAATGTACCGAAACCGAAAAGATTGAAAGGGGAAAGGGGAAGTGGATTGCGCCGATGTCAGGGTATAGACTACTATGCTACAAAATACCAAAATGAACCGGGTAGCTATGCATTTTTTCATAAAAGCAATAATTTAGACACATTAAATTATAGTTTAACTTAATGTATAAATATACGTTTTCCCGAACAAAAACAACTAAAGTCTGTGAATTGGGGTGTTATCGATTGGCAAGGGCAGATTTCTTTTCCGGTGTGCAAAAACTTAATATAGCCGTTATTTTTTTTTCTCTACCTTGCCCAAAATGCAATTCGTATGGATGGAGTTGCCCAACTATCGGAAACACAGTTAGTAGAAAAAATCAGACAAATACGTTCCGAGGCGGAACTGAATCATCTGATTGAAGAAACCCAGCATCGGTTGTCTGATGCAAGTATTGACGGATGGTATAGTTTCAGCTCTGCCGTTATCCGGCTGATCAATGCAGTGAATCCATTGTACATTGAGGATCCCGCTGAGTGGGATATGTTGAAGCGTGCACGTGTGCTTATTCATCGTCAGTCCAGCCATATGCTGGCATCCTGATTACTGCTCCACTTAATCATCCTTTTCTGTTGTTTCGAAAGGCTTGAAGAAGGCTGCCCTGCGGGGAGCTGGTACCACCGCGTTTTCCCCTTTCACTGCTTTCCAGATTACTTCAGTGAATAAGCGGTCGGGTGCACGATCTTCCTTCGTAAAATCGAGCTTTTCACTGATGCGTTGCCAGGCGTTTTCTACTTTATTTTTTTCATTGATATCTACCTGCAAGGCTCTTGCTGTGAATGGAGTAAGGTTGGGCGTGGCAGTAAAGCAACGCCACATGGGTTCTGCAGCGGCATCATATTGACTCATTGGTTCGAGACCCAAAATTAATTCGATGGTTCTAAGCATCGAGGAAGTAGTGTACATAGTATGGTCAATAAAATTTCTTTTTACGAGACCTCCTGCCACATAAGCGGTACTGCGGTGTGCATCAACATGGTCTGGGCCATCCTGGGCATCATCTTCCAAAATGAAAACAACAGATTCTTTCCAGATGGCACTCTTGCTCAGGTGTTCAATGAACATACCTACTGCATGGTCGTTGTCGGCTACATGCGCAAATGGTGTGGGTTTGCCTTTTCTCAGTCCCTCTGTGTGGTCATTGATGAGTCGGAGGGTACTTAGTTGGGGTACGGCATTGATGGCAAGCAATGAATCGAAGTCTCTCTTCCATTGGTTGACTCGGGTGGTATCACGCACGCTTTCATCCCAGCTGGTGTAATAGGGGCAAAAATGGCCTGCCAGGGCTGGAATATTGGGTTTATAATCATCTGCAAATTCACCATAAGTTCTATAACTGATGCCGGCTCGCTTACAATAATCCCAGATGAACCCCTTTTTGTTGTTGGCAATGGCCCGATTTCCTTCTGCATCATAGTTGCCACCTCTTCCCCCATAACTGGTTACCCATGTTTTCTCCAGATAGTCGGTAGCATAGGCACCGAAACTCCAGTTATGACCGTCGGCACTTACTTCTCCGTCTACATAAAAGTTATCGAGTAAAACAAATTCCCTTGCCAGTGCATGTTGGTTGGGTGTAATCTTTTCTCCAAATAGGCACAGACTGGTATCGCCATTTCCTTCGGGCAGATCGCCCAAAACCTGGTCATAGGTTCTGTTCTCTTTTACGATATAAAAAACATATCGAATCGGTGACGCATCACCTTTTTTTCTGGGAATGGGGTTGCCGCTTTCACCGGAGGTAAAGTATTCTCGGTCTTTGCTGTATGGACTATTTCCATAAACGGCGCGGGTATAAGTTGTAAGTTGTACGGGCGATGGAGTTGGAATGATGCTCAATGTTCCCTTGAATAACCCACCAATATATTGCACTTCTGTGGCATGACTTGTATCGCCTTGCTGGTACGACAGACTAATTTTTTTACTGACGGGTTGGGGCCCTTTTGGATTAGCAAAAGAAGTGTATCCCTTACCATTGCTGACATAAATTGTGTTGCCTGCCGTTCTTACACAAGTCGGATACCATCCTACAGGAATGAATCCTTTGGGCTGGCTGTTACCTGGCTGGGATACATCAAAAACTGAGAGGCAGTTATTATCTGCGTTTGCGATGTATAAAGTTTTTTCGTCGGCACTGAGCGCTACGCTGTTGGTGGTAGATCCTGAGGGAGCATCGGGAAAAAGACCAGTTTGCAGGGTCTCCATCACTTTACGATTTTTGATGTCAATGACAGAGACACTGTTATCATTTGCATTGGCAACATAAAGGAAGCGACCATTTTTATTGAGGCAGAGGTCATTTGGATTACTGCCTACTTTTATGGTGCTAATTACTTTTTCCTGTTGTGTATGGTAGACGAGAATGCTGGCTCCACCCCAGGAACTGATGTAGAGTTCTTTCTTATCCGGAGAAAGCAGACAGGTATAGTTTTCTGCCGGTAAGGGAATCTGTTTTCTTACTTTTTTTGTGATGAGGTCAATGACATACAAGGCGTTGTTCTCTTTGGTGACGGCATAGAGCAGGTGTCGGGTATCGTCGACATCTATACCCGCCACAGAAATTTTTTCTGGCCAGGAAGGGCCCAGCACGATGCTGTCTTTCAACACCAGTTGCTTGTTTTTTACTGCGTATCGGATGATACGATTATCATTTCCTCCGGAAACATACAAGGTAGCATCATCGGCACTAAATCGCAATCCCAGCCACGCTTTATCGATTTCCAGTGTATGGATAACCTGATTATTTTTCAGGTCAATGAGTTGAATGCTTTGGGTACTTTGACCATTATTCGTAACTGCCAGCAGTTCCCTGTTGTGAGAGATGCTTATATTGAGTGGCAGGTCACCGAGTGGAACACTTTTTCCTACCGGGGTTAATTTCCAACCATTGGGGAGTCCGATGCGTCGGGCTTCCAGTTCCTGCAGTGTTTGTGCGGTAAGAGGAATAGCTGCAAGCAAGAACAGGGCAAGAACAATAGTAGTATTTCTCATATAAGCCATTAATATTACTTCAAATTAGTGAATAATTGATAATGATGCAAGGTATCAACAGTATCCGCCTTGCTGATACAATTTTGTCATCATTTGTTCAAATCGAGTATGATGTATGCATCATCAAATACCGGCTGTCAAAGGTGTCAGACTGGTATCGCAATAACGATCTGCTGCAGTGATGCTCCGCTCAATAACTAATCTTACCAGTTGTTCGGTACTATGAGTGATTGTCAGAGGTGAAGGCGCAGGTGCAAGCAGCCATTTTTGTAGTTGGTACTGAAATCGGGCATCAATTTTATCTATAACCGTGACCATTCTTTTTTCCATGGCTGCAGCATTGCACAGTTGTTCATATTGACCTCTGATGGGAAGAACCATTAACTTTTTTCCGAGATACAATGTTTCAGCAGGCGTTTCAAATCCTGCTCCCGTGATGACGCCCTCACTATTAATCATACTTTGTGTAAAAGCTTCATTACTTACCGGAAAGAATCGACAGTTGCCCTCGGTATAGGGGGTTGATACAAAGGGAGAAAAAATTTCAAAAGAAACAGATTTGTTTGTTGCAAATTCCTTGTGCAACGAATTTAATCCATAGTGTGGCAGGTAAACTGTTATATGGCCATTATTTTTAGGAACTGCTTGTAAAATTTTTTCTTTGATAATTGGATTGAATATGTGCTCATCGTATGATTCGAAATGCAGTCCAACGTATTGTTGCGCCCAGCCATAATACCGTAAAATGGTCTCACCCATTACATCTTTCTTTGCTGGTCGGGGGGTTAACCTACTTTGAAAACTTGCTTGATGTCCGAAGCCAATACTGGCTTTTTTTCTAAGCCGACAAGCCAATGAGGTAATGCTTTCGAAGTCATTGATCACCAGATCATATTTTTGAACTGGCAACTCCATGGCTTCTTTGATGGCACTCGTGATTTGCAGTTCCTTCCCAATCCGCCAGTAATCAAGTTTTCCCTGGGGACTGTAAAAGAGGCTTAGTCCACGACTACGATACTGAACGGGGAGGTCTACCTGCAAATGGCTATTACTTCCGCTAAGGAAGATGTCAACTTCACCGTATTTTTTTAGGTAAGGCAGAATTTCAATGGCCCGAGCGATATGTCCGTTTCCGGTAGCTTGAACGGCGTATAAAATTTTCATTAGAGTGATTTTATTTTTTAGCAGCTGCGCTGAAGGCTACTTGATGTGATAACAGGCTTTCAACAGATAAAACTTTGCTCAGTGGAACGACTTTGCTTGTTTTTTCCACCACCGGCATAGCATGTTGATCGTGGTGATAGATGGTCCATTTTCCCTGATCATATTCCAGTGATGTCAGGTTTTCGATCCAGTCGCCACTATTGAGGTAGGTCACAGCACCTTTATCTGTTTTTATTTCCCGCTGCTGCGGTTGGTGAATGTGGCCGCAAATCACAAAATCATATTGATTTTCTATGGCGAGTTCTGCGGCGGTTTGTTCAAAATTGTTGATCCAGGCTACTGCCTTTTTCACACCATTTTTTACCTGCTTACTCAGGCTCATTTTTTCTCGGCCGGCCATGGTCATTACGTGATTAATGGCCCGATTAATGAGTATGAGCAGATCGTAGCCATAACCACCCAGTTTAGCAATGATTTTTGCCGAACCGCGTGTGGTTCTATCGAATACATCACCGTGGAATATCCAAGTAATCTTGCCATCCAGTTCCAGAATCAATTTATCAGTGAGTTCCAGTTGGCCGATCGTAAGGTCACTATATCGACGCATGATCTCGTCATGATTACCCGTTATATAAACTACCCGGGTACCCAATGACAGGAGGCTGAAGATTTCTTTTATCACCTGCATGTGCGACTGAGGAAAGTATCGTTTGCTAAATTGCCAGATATCAATGATGTCGCCATTCAAAACAAGGGTTGCGGGCTGAATACTGCGCAGATATTGAACAAGCTCGTTGGCATGGCAGCCAAATGTGCCGAGGTGCACATCACTGATAACGACCAGCTCAACTGATCTTCTTTTCATAATAAAGGTTTACCGAAGGTCAAACCCCTGTGTTAACAGAGTCTTATGTGATAATTAAGCAGGTGTGATTTTTTTATTACCAAATTGTAAATGATTCTCCCTGACATAATAAATCTTGAGTTTTGCTCATTCACCTTCTTCAAAGGACAGTATGATCAGTGTAAGTGATTTTGGAAGTGATTTTTTGTGGGGGGTTGGCATGTCTGCGCCACAAAATGAAGGGGCTGCCAATGAGGATGGACGTGGACTTTCAGTTTGGGATGTATTCTCCAGAAGGGTGACAGCTATTCGCGGTGGGGCACGTCCAACAGATGCTACCCTTTTTTACCACCGTTATAAAGATGATTTATTGCTTGTAAAAGCGCTGGGATTTACCACCTTCCGCTTCTCCATTTCATGGAGTCGCATTTTACCCCAGGGAACAGGTAAAGTAAATCAGGCAGGACTTCAATTTTATCACGCACTGATCGATGAGTGCTTGTCGTTAGGACTTGAACCGATTGTGACCTTATATCATTGGGACCTTCCTCAGGTTTTGCAGCGGGAGGGTGGCTGGACCAATCATCAGGTGATTAAATGGTTTGGTAAGTACGTTAAGATATGCATGCAGGAGTTCAGTAGTAAAGTCAAGTACTGGATTATTATGAATGAACCTTTCGCTTTCACAGCGTTGGGTTATATGACTGGTTTTCATGCGCCGGGTAAGATGGGTCTGCGTTCCTTTTATCTGGCAGCTCATCATGCTGCATTGGCAACAGCTGAAGCTGCACGCATTATGCGAGTCGCCGACTCAGCCGCGATTATTGGTAGTAGTTTTTCTTTTAGCGAAGCTCACCCTCTTACTAACAGTAAATCGGATGTGTTGGCAGCACAAAAAGCGGATTTACTCTTGAATAAGTTTTTTCTGGAACCGGCATTGGGTTTGGGATTTCCTATGATGGAGCAATTTCCGGTGATTGAAAAATTTCATTTATTCAACCGAACATGGCGTTTCACGGAGGCGTATCAGTGTGATCTCGATTTTATAGGGTTTCAGAATTACTTTTCTGTAACGGTGCGCAGTAATCCATTTATCCCTTACCTCGGCGCCTCGGAAGTTAGTGCCAAAAGCCGAAAGGTTCCACATACATTATTGGGGTGGGAGATTAATCCGGAAAGCTGTTATCGAATGCTCAAGCGAATATCAGATTATAAAGGTGTAAAGCGCATTATCATCACCGAGAGCGGCTGTGCTGAAAAGGAAATAGTTCGGCATGGAAAAATTGATGACCAGCGTCGTATAGATTATTTCAATCAATATTTATCTGCCATACATTTGGCGAAGGCTGAGGGTGTTCCCATCGATGGATATTTGGTTTGGACGTTGACGGACAATTTTGAGTGGGCTTATGGCTATACTGCCAGGTTTGGACTGGTGCGGGTAGATTTTCCCAGTCAGTTGAGAACGATTAAGGATTCGGGTTATTGGTTCAGATCGTTCTTACAAGGTATGTCAACTTTATCATAGCGATTCCAACGTTTTTTTCAATTGACGCTCTGTCTTTTTTTCGGCTGTTTCCAATAGTTCCTGAATACGTGAAGTAGCCAGTGCATGCTGCTTTCTAAAGGCAATAGACAGATTTTCCATCGATTCTGTTTCCACCAGGTGTTGGCTGATTACCCAATACTCGTTCCAATCGCCGATATGCTTTTCCAGCTTATTTAGTAGTATAACTTGTGCCTTTGGCGGTAGTTTTAACTCCTCTAAATAGTTCAGGGCATATATCCATTTTTTAATCAGCTTCCTCATTTCGTGCCAGTCTTTCTTTTTTATTTTTTTAAGTTGTTTTTTTAGACCGGAATTCAGTTCTTGCCAATATTGATCGCAAAGAATCGGATTTGTTTTTTCAGCGAGGATATCTGCTTTTTTTATGCCTTTGCTGAAGTTGGACTGATGTTCATGTAGTAAAATTTGCAGGGCCGACAATTCTTTTGCTATAGCCTGATCGCTACAATTTAGTGATTCAAATAAGTCAAATTTCTCTTTTTTTAACCAGGTATTGATGAGTTGCAATTCTCTCACCCGGCCGGCCTGTCTGAAAATTAGTCTGATTTCTTCAGATAATAGTTGCAGTGCTGATTTGCCATACACCCAAGAAAGGAATTGCTGGCAGGATCGGGTTTTTTTTAGAAGAACACGTAAGTCGTGTAAACCGGTATCTGTTGGGTGGGAATTCGTTTCCATCCAACAGTTGAAAACCAAGGTGGTAAGTTGTTTGAAGTACGTCTGGAAACGCCCTTTCATACAGGAATTTACCCCATTCTTTTCATAATGGTGTATTACTGATATGAATTAATTGTTAACTCCTTTCTTCTTGGTGAATGTAAGGTGTCGGATGGGGACTTCTTTTTGTGGAAAAAAAGGGCTGCCGATGCTGGCAGCCCAAACCTAAAGTAGATGGATACGATTAGAAAAACAAATTACTCAATGCATTTCCTGCAATGCCTGCGCCTTTGGGTTTCATTCCCAGAAATTTGCTGAATGCAGCAGCACCCATTACGCCTTTTAGTTGTGAGAAAAGTCCTTTCTGCATAGGGGCCAATTTTTGAAGGTAGGCGGCTGGTTGACTGCCAGCTAATCCCATAATGCCTTGTTTTTCTTTCAGGAAACCGCTCACTATATTATTCAGGGGCCCTGCCTGTGCAGCTGGCAGGCCTAGTTGGCTGGTAAGTTGTTTCACAACCTTACTGGAAGTACCGGTAATGTCTCCGATAGCAGGGGGTGTTATAAAGTTACTCAGCGTTGAGGTAGCTGTCTTTTTAATATCAGTAGCCTTTAAAATACCAAGCTGTGCCTGCGAAAAAGTAGTTAGTGTGATACCGACTAGCAGAAGAATACATTTTTTCATGATAAAAAATTTTAATTGGCAAGTTTTCAATTTTATTTGATTGTAAACATATACACCATGAATAGTCCTAAAATAGGTTGACAGTTATATAATTATCCCGGTTGCCTCAGGTAGCCGGGATTTTTTCATAATAGACCTTATCTGGCGTTTTCATTTTTAATGCTAGATGAGGTCTTTTGTGGTTATACAAAAATATACTTTCTGCAACCAGTTTTTTAACTTGTTCCTTACTTTTCAGTTTTTTATCCATTCCAAATTCCTCTTTTATTGTTCTATTCATTCTTTCAGCTAGGGCATTCTCATAAGGGTCACCATTTTCGGTCATGCTCAACTTTATATTGTTTTTAGCCGCAGCAGACACATATTCTTTACTACAGTATTGTACCCCCCTGTCTGTGTGGTGAATAGTTTCTATTAAAGGATTTTTTCTTTCAATCAATGCCATTTTTAGTGCTTCAATCATGCTTTCAGTCTCCATATTTTCCTCCACGGCATAGCCCATTATTTTCCTGCTATACGCATCAGTTATCATGTTTAAATAACAGTTGCCCTCCTCTGTTTTTATATAAGTAATATCGCTAACCCAAACTTGATCCTGACATTTAACTGGCTTATCCTTTATAATGTTTGGCCATTTTTTCATCCAATGTTTGCTCATAGTAGTCTTCGTATATTGCCTCTTGGCCTTGATTTGCAGATCGTAAAAGCGCATCAAATCAAATAGCTTATCCCGGCCAAACTTTACCCCTTGTGCCTGCAAATCATCTTTTATCAAGTAATATATCTTTCTTGTTCCAATCCTGGGCAATTGCTTCCTTTCTCGATCAACCAAATATTTTACTCTACTGAGTTGCTGCTCGTTTGCTTCAATAGTATTTCGCTGCTTATACACATATTGGCGGCTATATCCTAAAGTAGTTGCTATTCTTCCGACGGAGTATTTCCCTCTTTTTTCCCCTGCCCGTCGGAAGCTTCTTGTGACAGGGGTAAGTACTTTTTTCGTATCTCGGTATTTAACATGTCATCCGCAATATCAATCGCCCGATTCAGTATTTCCTTCTCTGCTTCGAGACGCTTGATCTTTTTTTCCAACTCTGAGATGTAAGTCTTGGGAGGTGCTTTCTTTTTCATGGGAATCTTACTTGTCCAATCCAAAGTTCCGTGTTTTCTTAACCATACCAAAACAGTACTTCTACCTTGAATCCCATACTTCGCTTGACTCTGTTTCCATGTTAAATGGCCTTTTTCAACATCATTAACTACCTGGAGCTTGAAAGCCAGACTGTAGTCCCGTTGGGTTCTCTTTAAATGATTCTCATTCATAATAAGTCAACTTTTTTGTCAACTTATTTCAGGACGAGGCAACCAGGTTAATAAAAAA
>Ga0208361_1000160_pt1 | contig 24077 bp, 22 predicted proteins | sample LakMenEpi05Aug10_FD_150670 | JGI IMG/M metagenome (GOLD analysis project Ga0208361, IMG submission 150670) | Freshwater microbial communities from Lake Mendota, WI - 05AUG2010 deep hole epilimnion (SPAdes) | ecosystem: Environmental > Aquatic > Freshwater > Lake > Epilimnion/Euphotic zone ... | reverse complement strand
GGGCTCATATCCGCAATCGGCACCCAACATCGCAGGATGGGTGGCAGGTTCTAAAAGTGTGTTACCGCCTTTTTATTATTTTCTGAAAGAACGCAGCAGCGATGCGGTTCGATTCAATGTGTATAATGAAAAGGGAGTGAAAATAAAAGATTTCAATGGTACCGGCCTGAAAGGCTTGAACCGGGTGCAATGGGATCTCACCATTAATCCCCCGAAAGTAGCTAAGGGTGGTTTTATCGCCCAAAGTTCAGTACTATTTGCATCCGTGATCGCTCCTCGTGTGCCCGCAGGAAAATATCGTGTGGTAATGACGCACAATAAGAAAGATTATGAGCAGTGGATTAGCATACAGCCCAATGACGCCGCAGGGTTATCTGCAGCCAGACTGCAACAATTATATGATCAGTCGATGCGACTCTATAAGGCCGAAGAAGAACTTTATTATCTGGTCGATACGCTAGACAAGAAAATAGCGCAGGTAGCTATTGCAGATACCTCCAAAACTGAGGTTAAGCAAAAGTGGAATGCCATGAATGAGTTGCGGAAGGAAATACTGGAATTGAACCGTAAAACGATATTCTTCGATGAATTTAAATTTAGAAGGAGGCTGTGTGACCTGTACGTCAATGTTTGTACCCAGACAGAGCCGCTCAGCAGCAACGAGGAAAAAGGTATTACTGTAATGGAAAAGGAACTGGCCGACATCAGCAAACGGGTGAAGGCCTTGTTATAAAGGCAGTTGGGAATTTGGTAATAAAAAGGGTGGGGGACCTGCGGGTTCGCTACCCTTTTTGCTTTAAGAGGAAATGACCAGCAAGGCGCAATCCTTTTTCATCGTCCCGAACTTTTTGCATCAGTAGCCGGCATCCTTCCGGTAGCGCTTCAGCCATGCCAGGGGCGAGCCACTCAAGGGTTTCAACAAAATCATCCGAGTCGTCATATGATCCTGCCACCCAGGCATATCGATCCCCGCCATAATACCGCAAGGATGTCTGGTTGTCGTCGTCATCGAATTCGGTAATCACAGACCAGGTTTCCTGATCTTCAAAATCAAAACGGATGTCCACTTGCGGCAGTTGCGAAAGGCGTTCCAATAGGGCAAGAACGGGTTGCATTTCGGGTGATGTAGTAGATGAAGAAGCCATTAGAATTGAGTTAAAAAAATAATATTTATTGATTACTAATAAATTATATATAAAAATTAATCAAATGTAGGATATCTTTACAACAAGAATAGTAAAATTACTACAAAATGACGCCAATATGCAGCGTAATTATACGTTCTGAATAATAGTCCGCCTTTGGAAGATGAACTTTGTTAGAAAAGTAAGAAGAAGATTATGAGAATTTTAATTGCTGACGACCATACCTTAATCCGGGAAGGATTACGAAAAATCTTAGCAGAAGCTTTCCCTTTTGCTGAGATTACTGATGTGCCCGATTCGGCCGACCTGCTGAAAAATGCCCTGATGCATGCCTGGGATATTATTATCTCAGATATCAGCATGCCTGGCCATTCAGGTATTGAAATACTCAAGCAGATCAAAGAACACGCACCCCAAACACCCGTGCTGATTCTTTCTATGCACGCCCCGGAACAATATGCGGTGCGCTCCCTGCGCTCGGGTGCCTCCGGCTACCTGACCAAGGAAAGTGCCCCTTTTGAATTGGTAAAAGCAGTGAAACAAATACTATCCGGCAGAAAATACATCACCAGCGAAGTGGCTGAAGTGCTCGCCGGCTCCATCGAAGAAAATAATTCCCAGGTTCCCCATGAATTACTCTCCGACAGGGAATTTGAAGTGTTTAAGATGATCGTTATGGGACAAAGTATTTCATCAATTGGTGAGCAACTTAGCCTGAACGTTAATACCATTAGTACCTACCGTGGTCGAATTCTCGAGAAAATGAATATGAAAACCAATGCCGACCTGGTTAAATACGCGATACTGAACAACATCATCTAATCGCTATTTCTCTCTTTTTGTAGTATTTTCTTGACAGTACCCTTTTTTTGACCGACACAAAAAGAACCAATAGTTCTATCCTGATCCGGGGTGTCTCTTCGTTACTTTGTTCTACAATATCCAAACGGAAGAATTGACATCCCGTTTTAAAATCCAATGAACTGCTGCATCCAATGGGGTGCAGCACCAACAACCGGCTAACCACCAGCACATCCAATAACCCGCAGTAATCGCCCTCTGGCGATTACACGAAAACATAGTATATGAACAACCAATCCCTGAATGTTCTGCTGGTGGATGATGTAAGCATCATTCTTGAAAAAATGAAAATGTTTCTCTCCATCGTGCCCAGCGTAAACAAGGTAGATACGGCCGATAATGCTGAAATGGCCTACTCATTGCTTGACTCCCATCAACCAGAACTGGTCGTATTAGATGTAAATATGCCAGGAACCAGCGGTATTGACATGCTACGTAAAATCCGAACTGAAAACGAACATCAACCCGTTGTTGTGATGCTCACCAATCAAAAAGAAAAACTCTTTCGGGATACTTGTCTCAGCCTGGGGGCAGACTATTATCTCGATAAATCAACTGATTTTCTCTGCATCCCTGAAATTATTCGGGAAATGGCTGCCAAAAGAGCCTAAGCAGGCAGGGTATACACAACTCTGTAGTACAACATGCTCTTTGATTACAATCAAAGCACTACAGCTGATTACACACTAACATTGAAATCACGTAAGGCATCATTGAGACTGGTTTTTAGGTCAGTGCTGGCTTTACGCTGACCAATAATCAATGCACAACTAACACCATATTCCCCGGCAGGGAAAGCTTTCTGATAGCTCCCGGGAATAACGACACTCCGCGCAGGAACTCGGCCCCGATATTCCACCGGCGTTTGGCCGGTAACATCAATGATTTTTGTTGATTGGGTAAGTACCACATTGGCGCCCAATACAGCTTCCTTTTCTACCCGTACACCTTCTACTACAATGCAGCGGCTTCCAATAAAACAGCCATCCTCAATAATTACCGGACTCGCCTGTAAGGGTTCGAGCACGCCCCCTATACCAACACCACCACTGAGGTGTACATTTTTACCTATTTGCGCACAGCTACCTACAGTTGCCCAAGTGTCAACCATCGTTCCCTCAGCCACATAAGCACCGATATTAACATAACTCGGCATCAGAACAACCTGGGGTGCTATATAACTTCCATACCTGGCTGTAGCCGGTGGTACTGCTCTTACACCTAACTCACGGTAGCCCTGTTTCAGCAACATTTTGTCGTAGAACTCGAAAGGTGCCAGTTCCCAGGTTTGCATGGGCTGAATACCAAAGTAGAGAAGAATCGCTTGTTTTACCCATTCATTCACCTGCCAGCCATCCTGAACAGGTTCCGCCACGCGCACGCTGCCTTTATCCAATTCCTCTATGACGAAACGTACCGCATCCGCATAGTTGCTTTCCTTGAGCAATGACCTGTTCGCCCATGCTGCCGCTATCAGTTCCTTTACATCCATGATCTTTTTTTGCAAACATACAATGAGAATATTTTTTTCGTTCCTTTATTTAGTCAGTATGGCGTAATTTTCCGATACGATGATGAGCCATGCCTTTGAATATGATATCGATCCCTGTCTGAAGGTACTGCAGAACGGCGGACTGATTCTTTATCCCACCGATACCGTGTGGGGTATAGGCTGTGACGCTACGAATGCCGAAGCGGTTGATCGCATCTATCGCCTGAAACAGCGGCTAGATCATAAGGCTATGGTTGTTTTGTTAGCCGATGAACGGGATATTTTGACCTATGTAACACAAACAGATTTGCAGGTATTTGATTACATCAAGGGGGTGCATCAACCTACCACCATTATCTATGATCAGGCAATCGGTCTGGCCGATAATTTACTGGCAGCAGATGGTTCAGTTGGCATTCGTATTTCACGTGATCATTTTTGTCGACAACTGATCAAGCGATTTCGTAAACCCATTGTCGGTACTTCTGCCAATATCAGCAGCTATCCACCCCCGACCTGTTTTAATGACATAGATGCATACATCATCAATGGGGTTGATTATGTTGTTCACTACCGCCGCGATGATACCAATCCGGGCCGCCCTTCCTCTATTGTTAAATGGGAAAAAGACGGTACTTTGTCCATCCTACGCTCCTAAGGAGTCTATTTTTTTTCTTTTTCAGTGCCCACCGCCCATACTTCTCCTATTTTTGTAACATGGCTAAAATCCTGATCATACAAACGGCCTTCATCGGCGATGCCGTTTTGGCCACTGCACTGCAGGAGAAGATACATGCCACTGACGCTGCTGCAGAGATACATTGGTTGGTTCGGAAAGGCAATGAAACCTTGTGGTCGGGGCATCCCTATGTAAAAAAAGTCTGGATCTGGCACAAGGCGAAAAATAAATACACTGAATTATACCGTCTTATTCATACCATACGTAAAGAACGATATGATAAAGTCATCAATGTGCAGCGGTTTGCAGCTACCGGTTTGCTCACTGCTTTGTCCGGAGCCACCGAAACCATTGGATTTGATAAAAATCCATTCGCCAGATTTTTTACACGTAAGATCAAACACATCATTGGCACGGGTACGACAAGTTTGCATGAAACAGAGAGAAACCAGCGGCTGATAGATCACTTTACAGATGGGGTGGCAGCTCGACCCCGATTGTACCCAACCGACGCCGATCGACAAAAAATTAGCTCCCTGACAGCAGAACCCTATATCTGTATTGCACCAGCTTCTGTATGGTTCACCAAACAATTACCGGGTGAACAATGGACCCAACTCATCAGCCAATTACCCGCCTCTTTTCATATCTACCTCTTGGGTGGTCCCGGAGACCGTAAATTATGCGATCAGATTATTCGTAGTGGTAACAGATATCATGTGACCAATCTATGTGGTCTCCTTGATTACCTGGCGTCGGCTGCCCTGCAGCAGGGCGCTGTAATGAATTATGTAAACGATTCGGCCCCCCTGCACTTCGCTTCCGCAGTGAATGCCCCCGTTACTGCCGTCTATTGTTCGACCTTACCCGCTTTCGGTTTCGGGCCATTGTCAGAGAATAGCCACATCGTGGAAACCAAACAACAATTGGCTTGTCGGCCATGCGGACTTCATGGAAAAATTGCTTGTCCCCAAAAACATTTCAACTGCGCAACCACCATTACTACCGAACAGTTAGTGAGCGTGTTACCTGCCACCAACTGAAACAGTTGTAACTTTGCACTCGATGTATATCCATTGTACCCCTTCAGAGAGCAAATTGCTGTCAATCATCGCCCTGCGTGCTGCAGAGCTGGGGTATCCCTGTTACCTGATTGGCGGATTTGTGCGCGATAAAATCATGGGGCGGCCCGTAAGTGATGCTGATGTTGTTTGTCTGGGCGATGGCATACAACTGGCCCGGGCGGTGGCCGATTCCTTCCAACCCCGACCCCCACTGTCAGTATTTAAAAATTTTGGTACTGCACAGATCAAATTACCTGATCTCGAAATTGAATTTGTAGGCGCGCGCAAAGAAAGCTATCGACAAGACAGCAGAAAACCCGCCGTAGAAGCAGGAACGATTGAAGACGATCAAAATAGGAGAGACTTTACCATCAACGCCATGGCCATCTCCCTCAATGAAGCCGACTACGGTGAATTGGTTGATCCATTTGGCGGCATGCAAGACCTCGAGATTCAATTGATCAAAACGCCCCTGCAACCGGAACAAACTTTTGCAGACGATCCCCTGCGCATGATGCGGGCCATTCGATTTGCCGCACAGCTGGATTTCACCATCGTGCCGGAAACATTTGCAGCCATTCGATCACAGGCCCATCGCATCCGAATCGTATCACAGGAGCGTATCTCGGAGGAGCTTAATAAAATCATGCGTTGCAAAAAACCCTCTGTCGGTTGGCAATTGCTGATGGATAGTCATTTATTGCCCATCATTTTCCCCCAGGTGGTCGATCTGAAGGGTGCTGAATATATTGACGGGATGGGTCATAAAGATAATTTTACCCACACGCTGCAGGTATTGGATAATGTAGCAGCTGTATCGGAAGATCTGTGGCTACGCTGGGCAGCCATGTTGCATGACATTGGCAAACCGGCTACCAAACAATTTGAACCAGGGCACGGTTTTACCTTCCATGGACATGAAGTAGTAGGCGCCCGCATGGTACCCAAAATTTTCAATCGACTCAAATTACCGCAACATGAGAAAATGAAGTTCGTGCAGAAACTTGTGCTGCTTCATCTTCGCCCAATCAGTTTAACCAAAGAGAACATCACCGATAGCGCTGTTCGTCGTCTTCTATTTGATGCCGGTGAAGATATTGATAGCCTGATGCTCCTCTGTGAGGCAGACATCACCAGTAAGAATAAAGTGAAGGTCAAGAAGTACCTGCGCAACTTTGAATGGGTGCGCAAGCGGATGCAGGAGGTAGAGGAGACCGATCGCCTTCGCAACTGGCAACCACCCATTACAGGGGAAATGATCATGGAATATTTTCAGATTACCCCCGGGAAACAGGTCGGCATTATAAAAGATGCTATAAGGGAAGCAATTTTAGACGGTATCATTCCCAATGAATATGAAGCCGCCTTCAGCTTCATGCAGGAAAAAGGCAAAGAACTACATTTGAGCGGAAGAAATTGAGTATTTTTACGGCAGTCCGGCATTTTCCGGCTGACAACATCCGATGGCAGTTCTAAAATTCAGAGTATACCTCGAAGAAGATGATACCGTATACCGGGACATAGTTATTCTTCATCAACAGTCCTTTTTTGAATTGCACCTCGCTATTCTGAAATCTTTTGAGTTCGATCAGCAACATGCTGCCACTTTTTATCGCAGCAATGATAACTGGGCACGGGGACGGGAAATCAGTTTAGCGCGCTATGAAAAAGACTATCGGGTAGAACCGTTGTTGATGGCCGAGGTACCGATCGGAACAGAAATAAAAGATACCAACCAGAAATTTGTTTACGAATACGATTTCAATAAGCACTGGATTTTTTTGGTGGAATTGATTAACGTAAGTAAAGACATGAACAACCGACTGACCTATCCGGCAATTAGCCGCACAGAAGGAATCGGACCCCAGCAATATGGTACGAAAAGTCTGCTGGGAAATAAGTTCGCCGATATTGAAGAGAAATATGATCTCTCTCAAACAGCTGATGGTTTTGGCAGCGAGGGAGAAGAAGACGAAGTTGCCGATGATACCGATGGCGAAGAAAGCGCTTCCGAGGATTTTAGTAACAACGATGAATTCTAGCCGTTCATCCTTTATTCAATCCCAGCATTGATCAGTTCACCTACTGTGATTATTCTTGCCGGACCAACTGCCGCCGGAAAAACAGCCCTCGCTATACAATTGGCTGAAAGATATGGTGCAGCCATCATATCCGCAGACTCCCGTCAGTGTTATCGTGCAATGAAAATTGGTGTGGCAAGGCCGAGTGAGGAAGAATTGCAGCGAGTACCTCATCATTTTATTGCCGAGTATGCTTTACATGAACCCATCAATGCTGCTTATTTTGAGCAGATGGCTTTGCAAACCTGCCAGCAACTTCACAGCAAGAATCCGGTGGTGGTAATGACCGGCGGTACTGGTTTATACATCAAGGCTTTTATGGAGGGGCTCGATGCGATGCCCGCCATTCCCGGAGACATCAGAACAGAATTGCAAGCTGAATATGAGGAGAAAGGACTTGATTGGCTGCAAGCGGAAGTAAGGAAAGCTGATCCTACATTTTGGGAACAGGCAGAACAGCAAAACCCACGCAGACTTCAGCGCGCACTCGAGGTGCTTCGAACAACGGGGCACTCTATACTACACTACCGAAAGGCGGCGCAGGCGCAACGACCTTTTGAAATAATACCTTTTTTCTTACAACTTCCCGCTCCATTATTACGCGATCGTATTGATCAGCGGGTAGATGCCATGATTGCTGCCGGCTGGGTGGAGGAAGTGCGTTCTTTATTGCCTTATCGAACATTTCCCGCTCTTCAGACAGTAGGTTATCGCGAACTCATGCAATACCTCGATGGCGCTTTTTCGCTCGAAGAAGCCATTAGAAAAATAAAAATTAATACCTGGCAGTATGCCAGACGTCAAATGACCTGGACAAAAAAGCAATCCGGCTTTACTTCGGTCGCAGGCGATAAAGATCCATTGGGATCCATGCTACAAATGCTGGGGTAGTCAGTTAACTAATTTACTGATTGGCTGAAAGGTACGGCAGGTGTAGTTGAAGCACCATGCCTGGTATGATTTATTTTTAGAACTTAAAGCCAACTGTTACCATTGCGCGGCCAATGCTGCCTGTTTGTTCTGCATAGGTATTGGGTTGATCGCTCAGCAGATATGGGAATCTGACATCGCGATTAAAGGTATGCGCATACGTAAGATCTATGAACATGCCCTTATTACGATAACCAATACCCCCACTGGCTACAAACCTGTTCGCATTAAAATCATTGTTGTAGGGACTTCCATAATAAGCAGCTCCCCCGCGTAGCATAAATGTGTTGAGCTTTAATTCCATACCCAGTCTTGCATTGATGTTGCCGCGATAAATATCACGAATGGTTTCATTCAGGTATCTATAATAAGCATCCAATTGTTCTGATATGAATTCGCCACCATGAAATCGCGCTGAGCGATAATTTACGTACTCCAGGTCAGCGCTGATGAAGGCGCGTTGCTGACGCGTGTCACTGATTTCACGAAACACATGGCTCAAACTCAGAATAGCTCGCCAGGGAGTAGTGAATGTGTATTGACGTTCACCAGCATTACCGCTATTCAATTGGTCACTGGTTTCTGTACGCACGCCGGCATATGATTCTGTATCAGCAGTGATGGAGCTTCTGATTTGATCCTTGAATCCGATGATTTGTGGTGTATGGAAAGCAAAGCCTACGCGCCACATTTCTGCAGGCTTATAGATCATACCCAGTTTGGCACCAAAACCAAATCCGTTGGAGGAAAAAAGCTCCTTATACTCAAAAAATCTGAACTGGTTATTCGGGTTATTGGTTGCATCTCGCTCACTGTAAAATAATTCCCTGCTAAAGCGTATGATGGGTAAGGTGATGCTGGCGCCCAGATAAAGTCTGTCTTCGACATTACCTGCCGTACCGATGGCGATTTCATTGTAACTGCCACGCGTTATCGCATCATAAAATTGATTCACACCGGTAGAGATGGGAACCAGACTTTGATAGCCGGAAACGCTGCCACCGGGTCCAGAAGTAGTATCTACCAGAAAAGTGCGGAAGGCAAGGGAAGAACCAAAAATATAGTTACTGAGGGCAGCATTTGTATCGGCCCGATCGCGTACCAGTTCTTCCAAGTATTGTTCTGTAAATGAGGTTGCATTATTAAAACCCCTGAAAGATTCGCGGTTTTGGTAGTTGGCCAGTTGGGTAACAGAAATAGCGAAGGCACTGCTATTGTAGCGGGAATAATTTTTATTTCTCCCCGTACCCCATACAATACCCATGGTACCATATTCAAATGAATTTCTTTTTCCTGCCGTATCGGTGCCGCGATAAGCAAAGCGATTGTTATTCATTCCAACACCAGGTGTTATGACGAACTCGCGGGTTTTAAATAAACCAAGACCGGCAGGATTCACATGGTTGACACTGATATCGCCTCCCAGGGATCCCATGGCACCACCAATGGCGACCATTCGGGCTGTTCCATTTTGGGTGAACCAGGAAGAGCGGATAGCATCTTCAGGTTGCTGCGCCTGCAGTTGTGATACCAGGCAAGTGGATAGCAGCAGGAATATAATGTTGGCTTTCATGTTGATCTGTTTTCATCCCGGGCAATACATTGAATTCTCCCGGAAAGTAGAAGTAATGGTTACCTATTCAAAAATGAAAGGGAAATTAGTTGCCTCTTCCTCCACGTCCGCCGCCCGCAGAAGAGCCCGCACTTCCAAATCCTCCGCTGAATCCACCAGCTGAAGAGGAAGGAGCAGAAGAACTACCCATGCTGGAACCGCTGTTGCCGAATGAGCGGGAAGGACGACTGTAAGTACTACCTGCATAACCATTGCCGGCGGGCGAGAATACGGTCCGCATCAAACTTCCAAAAGAACGGTTGGAAGAAGGATTGGCCACACCGGGTTTAGGCAGGAAGTTTACAGAATTTGCGTTATTGAAATTTCTGTTGCGGGCAGCATTCAGGTTACTGAGTGAAACAGAACCACGTGAAAAATTAGGCGTACTGTAATTGATCAGCGTAAAGAATGGATTGTTCCAGCCAAAACCACCGCCCCAGCCTCCCCAACCGCCAAAACCAGCACCAAAGCCAAAGCCGAGGCCTCCTCCGTGCAAGGGCATGAAAGGATGTCCCCAGTTATTGAAACTAGGACAGGTAAAGCAGTTATAGAAAGAATTGAAATGAGAGAAAGTCGTAGGGAAGAAGTTATACCGGCAATCATTCCAATAGCTGAAATCATCTATGGCTGACCACCTGTTCCGGTTAGTAACTTTTCTGCGCAGGTAGGCATCATCCTGTGAGCCCGTATAATCCTGGTATTCCTCCCGGTTGTTTCTTTTAGTGTTATATTCTTCTCCCCCCACCGCTTTTCCGGGAGAGAAATAGATATCGTCCGGTGTTTGTCCAGCTTTATAAGCCGTGCTGCAGGAAGACAACATAAGCACACCTACTACCAGCGTGTATAAACTGAGTGTTTTCATAAAGGCGGTTTTAGAGATGAGATAAAGTTAGTTACATTTGCGCAGCTTTCTGCTTTTTTTACATTTGCAAAAGTCATGCCAACAATCGTTAGTTGAATAAGGCATTCATAAATAACTGATTATGAGTAAGGAAGTTACCTCCCGCGCACAAGATTATTCCCAATGGTACAATGACCTGGTCATTAAAGGCAGTCTTGCAGACTATAGTGCTGTAAGGGGTTGTATGGTCATTAAGCCTTATGGTTTTGCCCTATGGGAAAATATGCGTGATGTATTGGATAAGATGTTTAAGGATACAGGCCACCAAAACGCTTATTTCCCCCTGTTTGTGCCGAAAAGTCTGTTTGAGGCAGAGGAGAAGAATGCGGAGGGGTTCGCCAAGGAATGTGCTGTAGTAACTCATTACCGCTTGAAATCAGATCCTGAGCACCCCGGTAAATTGATGGTAGATCCGGAAGCCCGCCTCGAGGAAGAACTTGTCGTTCGCCCGACCAGCGAAGCCATCATCTGGAATACTTATAAAGGCTGGATTCAATCTTACCGTGACCTCCCTATACTCGTGAACCAATGGGCCAATGTGGTTCGCTGGGAAATGCGCACCCGACTTTTTTTGCGTACCGCTGAGTTTCTCTGGCAGGAAGGTCATACTGCTCATGCCACCCGGGAAGAGGCACTGGTGGAAACACGCAAGATGCTGGATGTATATGCAGACTTTGTAGAGAACTGGATGGCACTACCGGTAATCAAAGGTGTAAAAACACCTAATGAACGCTTTGCAGGAGCTGAAGATACCTATTGTATCGAGGCATTGATGCAAGATGGGAAAGCTTTGCAAGCCGGGACTTCCCATTTTCTGGGTCAAAATTTTGCACGTGCATTTGATGTGAAATTCAGCGATCGCGATAACCGCCTCGATTATGTATGGGCTACCAGCTGGGGCGTAAGTACCCGACTGATTGGTGCACTCGTGATGGCGCATAGCGATGACGAAGGATTGATTCTCCCACCTCGACTTGCCCCTACACAAGTAGTGATTGTGCCTATCTTCAAAGGGCCTGAACAGAAAAGTATGCTCGACGAAGCCGTGTCATCCATCCAGCAAGATCTGCGTGCCCTGGGAATATCTGTTAAATATGATGACAGCGATAACGCGCGACCCGGATGGAAATTTGCAGAATATGAAATGAAAGGGGTGCCTGTTCGCCTTGCCATTGGTGCCCGTGACTTGGAGAACAAAGTGGTGGAAGTTGCCCGTCGCGATACCAGGGAAAAAGCAACAGTGCCCCTGGAGGGAATAGCTGCCCATATCCAACAGTTGTTGGAAGATATTCAGCAGAACCTTTACAACCGTGCTTTTACATTCAGAGCCGAACATACTACCCAGGCCAACAGCTGGGAAGAATTCATGAACTTACTGGAAAACAAAGGTGGATTCATTTCCGCACATTGGGATGGAACTGCTGCAACGGAAGAAAAAATCAAAGAACTCAGCAAAGCCACCATTCGTTGCATCCCACTCGATAACCAGCAGGAAGCAGGCAATTGTATCCTCAGCGGTCAACCTTCAACACAACGGGTGCTGTTTGCACGTGCCTATTGATTCCCATATCCCGTTAATCAACCGGCACCATGAAGCAGAAGGAAGTTCCACCATACCTGCAACCGTTTTTGAACGGTCAGGTGTTATTATTAGATAAACCACTGGGCTGGACATCCTTCGATGTGGTGAGAAAAATCCGTTATCTCACCCGAGTAAAGAAAGTGGGGCATGCGGGCACGCTCGATCCACTTGCTACCGGACTCCTAATCGTTTGTACCGGTAAGTTTACCAAAGAGATCAATCGATACATGGGCATGGAGAAGGAGTATACAGGTACTTTTACCATTGGTGCAGTTACACCAACGTATGATCTGGAAAGTGAACCTACTCAATTAAAATCTTTCGAGCACATTACCCCAACTGACATTTATAAAGCGGTTGAGCAGTTGACAGGTCCCATTCAACAAATTCCACCACAACATTCTGCCATAAAAAAAGATGGTCAACCGGTTTATCTCGCAGCGCGCAAGGGCAAAGAGATTCAACTGGAACCTCGACCTGTGACTATTTACACTTTCGAAATTACCTCCATTGCTTTACCAGTGCTGCAATTTCGTATCGTATGCTCTACCGGAACCTATATCAGAAGTCTTGCCCATGATCTGGGCCAACTTCTTGGAACGGGGGCTTATCTGAGTAGTTTACGCCGCACACGTATTGGCGAATTCAGCGCTGAAGATGCCGTATTACCGGAGCAATTTCAGCAGCAGATGGAAAAACTTGCTATCAAATCAGAAGGGGAGTCCAATTCCTAATTGCAGTGCGAAATTTTCTACTGTTAATCCATTCGGTCTTTTTTCAGTAAAGGCAATGCTATTCATCCAGCCATTGTTATAGGGTCGTGCAGGATCTTTTACTTTATATGCGGCATCGAGTCTGATCAGGAAGTATGTAAAGTCAAAACGTAATCCGGCACCTACATCGACGGCGAGATCTTGACCCAATCGTTTCAGAGAGAACCGCGCTTCCGGATCGCCCGGAATGTTTTTGATACTCCAGATATTACCTATATCGGTGAACACCGCCGACTCAATTTTGAAACCACCGATGCTGGTGAGCCGGAAACGATATTCCAAATTAAATTCTAACTGCATATCACCAAAGCGGTCACGATAATTGGAATTTGAAATAGTATCACTTTGTATCGAACCGCCCAATCCTATCTGACGCAAGCGCCAGGCCCGCATGCTGTTGGGCCCACCAGCAAAAAATTGCTTGAAGAAGGGGAGGGTATTACCTATCCGCGGATCTGTACCGTAATTGTATCCTACCCCTGCAAATGCACGAAAGGCAAGTGAATTTTTATCATACTTGATGGTCTGTCTATATTCACCCTCTGTTTTAATGAACCGATAAATCTGTGATGCATTGGCATTGAACAGGGCGAAGAGAGAACCTGATTCTTCTAAGCCCAAGCGAATAAAATGACTTTTATTCGGATTCCTGGGTGAAACAATTGTTTTGAATACAGTGAGTGTTTGTCCGAAAACCCGCCCCTCATTGAAAGATGTTTGCAGAAACGGATTGCTGATCAGCAAACTATCCAATTTGAAAAAACGCTCTATCGTATATAATTCCGCATTCAGTGGTTTATACAGCCAGGTAACATTCTTCTTCTTCCACTCATAACCCCAACTGGCAACAAGGGAGCGTAGGAGATAAAAATCTCTGCGGTTAACAAATGATCCGGTTAAACTCAACAGCGTTCTCCGGTCATCGGCCTGTTGCAGGGGCCTCCATTTTTTAACGGGTAATATAAGTTGCGGGAAAGAGTAGGTGTGGCCTAAACTGACGTGGAAAGTCTGCACCAACGGGCCAGCTTGACTATTTAAGATATTCAGTTCGACACCGGTTCTGAAAGAGGTAACCGACTGGATCGATCTTTTCCAGACATTTCGATTAATATAATTCAAATTGGTAGATAAACCCCAAAGATTTCCTGCTCCCAGATCAGTGGTATTGCGGCTACCCTCCAGATCGATGGAAAAGCTTTGCTTGATCGCAGGTACAAGAAAATAGTGAATATCTAATGTGTCTTTATCTCGCGGAATGATTTTAGCATCTGCTGATTGCCAGGCACCCAGTCTTCCCAAAGCATTCAGGGTTTTAAAGTATTGCTGCTCGTTGTACAATTCTCCGTGTACCTGATAAGTATGTTCCAGCAGTGGCTGATCGACGAACAATCCTTTTTTGTAGCGCATTACAGCATGTGGGCGCCTTGTTTCCAGCCAGTTCTTTGCAAACGGTAAACTGTCGGGCAAGTCCGACAGCCTGGTTTCAGGATAATAATACAGCGTGCCGATTTTATATGATTTCAAAACATTGCTATCGACCTTGTCCCTCCTTTCCATGGCTACCGGCCAGCTGGTATTCTTTTGCCGATTTTTATTGGCCAGCATAATCAGTTCTACCTGTTTGATGGGGTCTAGGGTGAGCTGAAACAGTGATCGATCGAGTGTATCTACATGCGCAAAAATATGTTCGCGGGTAAACTGAAAATACCCATTTTGGCGGTATAGACTCACCAGCCTATCCAATTCATTGCTGATGGCACTTTTTGTATAGGGGTCACCGGCCTTGATCCGACTTTTATCCCGCTCTTGTTCCGTCAATAACTGCAGATTACTGTCCTTTAATTCATAGCCAATTGAATCAAAAGTGATGTTCTTACCCAATTCGATGGTGAGTGCAATTTTTTTCCTTTCTTGGTTTTTTACATAGTCTGTGCTGATGACCGGTTCAAACAAGGCATAATAAAATCCCTGTGAATTCAGGTATTCATTCATGTAATCAATGCTTCTCTCCAGATTGGCAGAATCGAAGGCAGCCGGATTCTTGATAACATATCTGATACCCAGCTGGGAAACTTTTTTTACGCGAATACTATCGTCCCAATAATTTCCCAGTTCATTGGTAAGCCGGATTTTCTCATCTTTGGTAATATTTCCGTTCACATTGATCTTCGTGTCATATACGAACGGTTTTCCTTTGGGCGGATTACTGATGATGGTTCGTTTCTCAAGACTACAGGAAGCGATCAACAGGAGACCCGCTGCAAAGGCAATATGATAAAACAATTTACGCATTCAATCTAGATACATGGTCAGTAAGCGGGAGGTCAAATATATTCAAAGTTTATGCCAGAAAAAACACAGAGCGGAAGAACGTTTGTTTATCGTGGAAGGGGAGAAGGCAGTGGAAGAACTCATTCAAAGTGACTGGACCATCCGCCAGTTATATGCTGCTGCTGACTGGATGGCGGCACACCTTTCATTGAACTTACCTGTTCAGGAGGCATCCGAGGAGCAATTACAGCAGATGAGCGGCTTACGCTCGGCACGTGCGGTGATTGCCCTGGTTGAAATGCCTAACCAACAAGAACTTCCGCTGCAACCCGATGGCTTTACACTGGTACTCGATCAGTTGCAGGATCCGGGTAATATGGGAACAATTCTCCGGATTGCGGACTGGTTTGGTATTCAGACGATCGTTGCAAGTGAGTCTTGTGCCGATCTGTATAACCCCAAAGTGATTCAAAGCAGCATGGGCAGCTTCCTGCGTGTACAGGTTCATTATACCGATCTGACTGCTTGGCTGGAACAATACAGGGCGCCTATTTTAGGTGCTGTTCTAACCGGGGAATCCGTTTTCATGGCATCTCCCCACGAGAGAGCCGCTCTTATCATAGGTAATGAAGGTCAGGGTATCGGGCAACAGTTGCTACCCTTTATACAAGAACCTGTCAGCATACCCCGCCTGGGAAAGGCTGAATCATTGAACGCTGCAGTAGCAACAGGTATTTTGCTGTCTTATCTGAAAAGAAAATAGTAGCTGATTAAGACGCGATACGGGCTAGCTCAGCTTCCTCCAATTCTTGAATGCGCTTTTTCTGGGCAGCAATCGATTCGGCGGCAGCAACTACCGGCATTGTTAGCGGAACTGTTGTCTCCGGAAGGGTGGTAGGCAGTATCTCCTCTGTTTGAACCGGCTTGCTTTGTGCCTGATCTCTCTTGCGGTCAGCAATGGCCCTGCTTCTTTGATCCTCATCAAGTTCAGATAAATGAATTCCTGCCACAATAAGTGACAGGGCGGGCATAAAAATGGCCAGCAACATAGGATCTTGCAACCACTGGCGGCGCTGGTATGAAATGCGTCCTATCCAGCTCATTACAAGAAGACGTAAACCGATGGCGCCACCAGCCAAAGTTTTTAAAAACAAGGCAGTTCCGTCAAACAAAATATGATCGTTCAGACTGAAATAAATGAATAGGCAGGGTGCGATGAGTAAAATCAATCCGCCGAAGAGCAATTCGCCATAACCATATATGGTTTCTTCCCATCTGTCTGCGTGAAAAAAAGAGCGGCGATATGATTGATAAGTGGCTGCAAAGGGGTCACTTGACCTTGCAGGCGGCGTACCAATCTTGAGAATAGTATACCTACCCAAGACCTTCACAGACAGGTAGGAGGGGAGAGGGAAAGCAGCAGCATCAGTTCGGCTCATAGCAGGGGGTACTATTCTTAACAGAATCGCCACAAAGTAACATTTTTTTAACCTTTCAGGATACTAACCTCCTAACCTTCAGACTGAATCGTTGAAAGAATGTGAATAAATAAAATGGGTGGCGACGATTACCTCATTTGGATGTACTGTATGGGCCTGTCCGTGCGTATGATGAAGGTTGGAATCAGCAAACAAAGGAAACAAATGAACAGGGCGGCGATCACGATTAACATTATTTGCCACCCGATGATGTGCACCGGTGCATAGGAAACATAATAAGAGGCTTCGTCTAACCGGATGAAGCCGGTCCATTGTTGGAGCCAACAGATGGCGAGACCCAGCAGACTGCCCAGTACGATACCGGCAAAGGCAATCAGCATGGCCTGGTAAAGAAATATATGTCGAATCATGCGCGAGGGTGCCCCCAGCGTTTGCAGGATGCCTACCATACGGGTTCTTTCCAAAATAAGCACCAGCAGGCAAGTAGCCATATTGATTATACCAACGATCCCCATGATGATGAACAGCACGTTTCGATTCATGTTTTGAATCAGCAGCCAGTCGAAGATATTAGGAAATAGTTCCCGTATGGTGATGCTGCCAGTTTGCAGGGGCAGGTGCTCTTCTACACGGGCATGCACAGCATCCAGTTCTGCATTGTCTTTTACGAAAACTTCATAGCCGCCGATCTGGTCGGAAGGCCAGTTACTTACCCGTTGCAATAAGCGCAGGTCGGCCAACACGAAAAGCTGATCATATTCTGCAATGGATGTTTGAAAGATGCCGGCTACCCGTACCTTTCGATAGGTGCGCGTGCCTTCTTCCGGGGAGATGAAATAGAGGGTAAGCGTATCAGACAGTTCAATGTTGAGTAATCGGGCCTGATTAGTTGATATGATGATGTCATGGCTATAGCTGCTGTCGTTCCAGCTGATCCATCTTCCTTTTTTCAGAAAAGATTGAAAGGGTACCGTATCATATTGTTGCGTGATACCTTTGATTAAAACACCTTCGATACTTTTATTGAATTCCATCACGGCCGATCTTGTAGCAAAGGCCTGCGTATTTTTTACACCCGGCAGCCGGCTGATCACTTGCTCGAGTGAGTCATTTTTCTTCATAGGTGTTTCTTCCGCCACGATAGATTTACCGGGAATATATTGCTGGATGCGAATGTGACCCCAGAAGCTGAATACTTTTCCTGCCACTTCCCGCTGAAATCCATTTACAAATGAAACGGTGATGATCAGTGCCATTACACTCACTGCGGTGGCTGCAATCGATAGCCGTATAATAAAAGCGGCAAACGATCGTCTGCTGCTGTAGGCCAATTTGCGGGCAATGGTAAATGCCAGGTTCAAAGTAGAAGGTTGAACTGTAAAACTACAGTGCCACCCACTGCCATCCAAAATCATTTGTCATTTTAGTAGTAAGTTTATGATGATTTTCATGAAAAGATTCCTTTCATCCCTGCTGCTTTTTTTCCTTTTTTTGACCGCTCATAGTCAAAAACAGCTCGACCGTATTTATATGGATAACATTCGGGGGGTTGCATTTTTCAAACAAGGTGATCCCTATTCCTTCCCCATCCTGGAATTGGGAAGTGCTGAATTACTGGAATTGCACTTTGATGAATTGGGGCGTCAGCCACGTAATTTTTTTTATACATTTCAACTTTGTAATGCAGACTGGACGCCGGCTGACCTGAATGTATTTGATTATCTGCGCGGCTTCACCCAAAATCGGATTTTGCAATACCGCATGTCTTCTGCTACGACCATACCCTATGTGCACTATCAGGTCAACCTACCTGAACGAAGTTGTCTTCCGGTTAAGAGTGGAAATTATCTGTTGAAGATTTTTCTCAATGGTGATACCAGTCAGCTGGCTTTTACCCGGCGAATGATGATTGTAAAGAACCAGGTACCCATCGGTGTGTCTGCCCAACAACCTTTTGACCCTTCCTTACAGCTCACCCACCAGAAGATACAGGTTAGTCTTGACGTAAAATCCATCAACCTCTACATGCAGCAGCTGGGCAAACTGGTCATCATTCAAAATAATCGCTGGGAAACCGCCCGCAGTCCGCAACTGCCAATGATTATTCGGGAGAACCTGGTGGAATTCAATGCGGAACAGGATGCTGTTTTTCCTGCAGGAAAAGAATATCGCTGGGCCGATTTGCGCAGTGTTCGCTTTCAATCTGATCGCATTGATCGCATCGATAATAGCAGCGCACCTGTTCGGGTTTATCTGAAAACTGATCAGGAACGCAGTAAAAACCGGTATACTTTTTTCCCCGATCTGAACGGACATTTTTCTATCGGTACCACCGACCAATATAATTCCTGGTGGCAGGGAGATTATATGGATGTTCAGTTTACACTTGAGCCTACGGGGAAACAACCTTACCCCGGAAAGGATGTCTACCTCTGGTGTGAAGCGACCTTGATGTTACCACCCGAACAATACCGCATGGAATGGAATGAAAGTAAGGGGGTGTATGAGAAAAGTCTGCAGCTTAAGCAGGGCTACTACAGTTATTCATACATCACTTCCCGCCACAAAGCACCCATCTCGATTCCCGATTTTTCTGTGACGGAGGGAAATTACTTTGAGGCCGAAAATGAATATACCATTCTGTTTTATTATCGCTCTTTCAGCGCCCGCTATGATGAATTGCTCGGAATACAGCGCCTGCGCACAGGCATTGGTTTACGTCAATAGCTGCTTATCGCAATCAGACATGTGCGGCAAATTCCTTATCTTTGCACCGGCAGGTCTTGCACGACCAGCTCCTGCTGAACCTCCCCAGGGCAGGAATGCAGCAAGGATAGGCGGTTGTAGCGGTGCGATGTAAGTAGCCTGCCATTTTTTTTTACTTTTCTGCCCCATAAAAATAATCGCATGAAATTTTTTGTCGACACAGCTAATCTGGCCCAGATCAAGGAGGCCAATGACCTCGGTATTCTCGATGGCGTTACCACCAACCCTTCTCTCATGGCCAAAGAAGGTATTAAGGGAGCGGCTGCCATCAACCAACATTACCTAACCATCTGTGAAATGGTGCAAGGCGATATCAGCGCTGAGGTTTTGTCGACCGATTTCGCTACCATGGTAGAGGAAGGAAAAAAGTTGGCGGCCATTCACCCCAATATCGTTGTGAAAGTTCCTATGATCAAGGATGGTGTTAAAGCGATCAAGTGGTTCACCGATAATGGCATCCGTACCAACTGCACCCTGGTATTCTCTGCCGGACAAGCAATACTGGCTGCTAAAGCCGGTGCCAGTTATGTATCTCCCTTCATCGGACGCATCGATGATAGTGGCTGGGACGGTATGGAACTCATTGCCCAAATTCGCCAGATCTATGATGTGCAGGCTTTCAAAACAGAAATCCTGGCTGCTTCTATCAGAAATGGGTTACACATTGTGAAAGCCGCTGAACTGGGGGCTGACGTATGTACATGTCCGCTGGATTCTATTTTGTCATTATTGAAGCATCCCTTGACAGATATCGGATTGGCAAAATTCCTGGAAGACGCGAAAAAAATGTAATCAGGGTAAGGTAATTACCTGCTGCTCGGCTGCACTTTGTCGAGCTGTCTCAATGATTCGCATTGTCTGTTCACCTTCCCGGCCGGCAACGGGCGATTGAGCGCCCTCCCTTATATAGCGATACATCGCATCAAAATAGTCCATATAATTTCCCCGCTCGGTAGGTACTTTTTCCCTGATACTACCGGCGGCTGTTTCCGTATGAAGCAGCCCTTGCTCTGCTTCCGGCTCTAGGCCCCAGTTCGGGTCCGCTGGTGATAGTCCAGCCAATAAATCTCTTTCCTGCACATCGGCACGTGACTTATGAAAACTGCCTTTCCGACCAAATAAAGTGTAGGCAGGAATGGGTTCCCGATAATGATAGCCGGCTTTTAATCTCACCCGTAGGGTGGGGTAATAAAGTAAAATCTCAAAATAATCATCGACCTGTGTACCGGGACGAAGACTGCGGACATCAGCAAATACGGCCTCGGGAAATCCAAATAAGACCAGCGCCTGGTCAATCAGGTGCGGCCCCAAATCGTAGAGCAGTCCAGCCCCCGCTATAGGCAATTCTTTATGTTGTTTAGGACTTAGTGATTCTCTGAAACGATCGAAATGTATCTCAGCTTCCAACAGTTCACCTAATAAGCCTTCATTCACAACACGCTGAACCGTTCGGAAGTCGCTATCATAGCGACGGTTTTGGAAAATGGAAAGACAAAGCTGCTGTTCATTAGCAAGCAAAGACAATGCTTCTGCCTCCCGGGTCGTTATGGTAAAAGCTTTTTCTATAAGAACGTGTTTGCCGGCCCGCAGGGCTTGTTGGGCATACTCGAAGTGGGTGGCAGTGGGGGTGTTTACGACCACCAATTCAAGGGCTGGGTCTGCAAGCACCTCCTCGAGCCGGTCGACAGAACGGATGCCAGGGTAATTGTCAGCAGCCAACTTGGTTGATCGTTCCCATATGGTTGTCAGGTGGAAGCCGGGGTGTGCAGTAAGAAAAGGTGCATGGAACAACTTACCGGACATGCCGAAAGAGAGGAGGGCTGTTTGAATGGCTGGCATCTATTTCAGTTTCAACGATGGGAATGAATAAAAATAATGATTCGATACGACAATGCCGAATTACCCCAGATCAACAGGTTCGTAAGATTAAACAAAAAAGGCAATTTCCTATATTAAGTTTAAATTTGTTAAAACCCATTGAATGGAAAAGCAAGATTTTGTGCATGTGAACACGCCTGAACCACATCGTGGCAGGACGCGGGAAATGTTGAAGCAGCATCCGGAACTACGCGGATTAATTGGAAAGAATCCATACTCCATCTTTGCTATCATAGGAATAGTCTCAATTCAATTACTTGTTGCCTATCTCTTGTCGGGACAATCCTGGTGGTGGGTATTTGGTGCCGCCTATTTAATTGGGGCATTTGCTGACCATGCCTTATTTGTTTTAATTCATGAATGTGCCCATAAATTGATTTTTAAAAATCGGGCAGCCAATAAGATGGCGGGTATGATTGCCAATATACCGCTGATTTTTCCAAGTTCCGTTTCATTTGAAACCTATCACCTCAAGCACCACTCCTTTCAGGGTGTGCATGAGTTGGATGGCGACTTACCGAATTACTGGGAGGCGAAACTCATCAACCATTACTTCATAGGTAAAGTGATCTGGCTGCTCTTTTATCCTATATTTCAGGTATTCCGTTTGAATCGGTTACGTGAAATAGCCCCCTTTGATAAATGGGTTGCCCTCAATTGGGTTATACAGATTGCCTCTATGACAGCCATTGCCTGGTTCCTCGGAGCACAATCTTTCGTTTACCTGGTCGCCAGTTTCTTCTTTTCAGTAGGCTTGCATCCATTAGGAGCCCGCTGGATTCAAGAGCACTACCTTACTCATGGTGAGCAGGAAACCTATAGTTATTATGGTGTATTGAATCATGTGGCTTTCAATGTGGGCTTCCACAATGAACACCACGACTTCCCTTCCGTGCCCTGGAACCGTTTGCCTGATATTAAAAAAACAGCTCCGGGTTTTTATGACCAGCTCTCCAGTCATACCTCCTGGACAAAACTTTTCTTCCGGTTCTTATTCGATCAGGAGATATCACTTTTCTCGCGTGTGGTAAGAAAGAATAGGGGTAAAGTGGCATTAACAGATGAGTCTCGTCCGGATGCTGAACTCAGTCTCTGAGTTTACATTTTTCAATTAACATAGTATTGGCATATTGCAGCTGGCTGTGATGTCAGTTTGTAGTACCTTTGCACCCGAAAGCGTAGGCCAAACGCCATAGATCCGGGAACTATAATGAAGTACTTCGTCAACGATTGACTTTTCCCGGGCCACTACCATTTATTTACATAAAAACAATATGTTATGAAAGATATCGCTATGAACACACCCGAACAAATTGAATCAGCTGAAATGAACAGTCTGACCTCTACTAGTAAAACTACCGGCCATACCGGAGATGTTACTGGAAAAACTTCCCCCAGCCGCACCCGATTCGGTATCGCTGATCTTTGGAAGATACACAGAAAGCAGCGCAGTGCGGTTGCACAGCGTCGCAACATCCTGTAAATTTTTCGCCGATCAGGGCATGTTTTAATAGAATGAATTTTACGGCAGCAGCAGTATGAACTGTGGGCTGTCGTTTTTTTTTGCGCAAGCGATTGCACCCACCTGCTGACATGGCAGAAAATGAGCTGACCGACTTTAAAGCAAAGCGATTACGGAAAACTTCATTATCTTAAAGGCTGATTTCCGTTCAACCGTTCATTTCGCAATGCATGTCAGTAGGTAAAACATCCACCCGCGTCGCCTTTATTTTACTTACTTCTCTCTTTTTTCTATGGGGGTTTGTACATAATCTGGATCCGATTCTGATACCTCATTTAAAAAAGGCATTCAGTCTATCTACCCTGGAGGCAGCCCTTGTTGATTCATCTATTTTTATTGCATATTTCTTCATGGCCCTGCCTGCAGGATTGTTCATTCGGAAATATGGGTATAAAAAGACCATGCTTGCTGGTTTGTTATTCTTCGCATTGGGTTCTTTTTTGTTCGTGCCTGCTGCAGAAACGCGGCTCTATGTATTCTTTTTGGGGGCATTGTTTGTAATCGGTTGTGGACTTGCCCTGCTGGAAACAGCTGCCAATCCGTATGCGGCTTTGTTGGGTGACCCAGCCACTGCCTCCCGCCGCCTGAATTTTGCCCAGGCATTTAATGGGCTGGCCGTTACGGTGGCGCCGATTATTGGTGCCAGTTTCATTTTAACCCGCGATGTGCCGCAGGAAGTTTTAAATCGTATGACACCTGTAGCAAGGGAAGCAGCGCTGGCAGCAGAAGCAAGTTCTGTTCAACTACCTTATTCTATTATTGGCGCTGTGATCATACTGGTAGCATTTCTATTTTTACAAATTGATATGCCCGACATACGCGAAAAGGATAAGTCGGCGCCGAACTGGCAGATGCTGGTTAATACCTGGCAAATACCACACTTGCGTCATGCGGTATGGACACAGTTTTTTTATGTGGGTGCCCAGGTATGTGTAAATAGTCTATTCATACTTTATGCCGCCCGTTCAGCACACCTTGATAAAAATACCGCAGCTACCTATCTGGGTATTGGCTATGGTGTGTCGTTCATGCTGGGCAGGTTCATTGGAACTTTTATCATGCGCTGGATTCCTGCTGCCCG
>Ga0208361_1000159_pt1 | contig 24275 bp, 21 predicted proteins | sample LakMenEpi05Aug10_FD_150670 | JGI IMG/M metagenome (GOLD analysis project Ga0208361, IMG submission 150670) | Freshwater microbial communities from Lake Mendota, WI - 05AUG2010 deep hole epilimnion (SPAdes) | ecosystem: Environmental > Aquatic > Freshwater > Lake > Epilimnion/Euphotic zone ... | reverse complement strand
AGCGAAATATTGTTTAGCGCTCTTCTTCTTGGGCTCGTGCGAGGCGTTGTTCGCATAAGCCGCCCCAATCTATGAAGCAAATCAGTTAACAGGTCTGACAGAATATGCCCACGGGTGGTGTCAGTCGGCAGGAGTAGAAGGAACGAATCGCTGGGAAAACTGGGTGGTAATTCTGAATGAATTGCCCGATTAATTACTTACCAAACCCGGAAGAACAGGATAGATTTTGGTCGCTCGTTGACTAAAGGAGAACTGAGATGTTGAAACGAGGAATACGTTCAAGCTTTATTCTTTGTCTCGCTCTGATATGCAACTCAATCCCTTTCGCATCGGCCGATTACGACACACCTGCCAGAATTCTTTCGTCCAAGACAGTCTCGGGTTCTCGAACAATCGAATATGTCAGCGGTAATACAGAGGAATCAGGAATTCTCTGGACTGCTAAGGTTCCTACAAAGATGAAATTGAGTGGTCCAAGATCGTCCCTTAGCGGAAAGGTCACCCTCAAAGTTGCAAATCTTGCGACCAGCTCTGAGAAATCCGAGCTTAGAGTCACTTTTGCTCTCTGGTCTAAATCTGGCAAACCCATAACCGATAGAACCATCTATGAATGGAGTCCCGTAAGTCGAACGACTGAGCTTGAAATCAACATTTATCAATCAGACAAGATTAGAGCGGGGCAGTATTTCTGGGTCATTACCACGTATAACTATCAGTACAGTGGGAAAGGCGAACTTAAAGTTCCGGTTACTTTGTCCTAAGGAGTCAGGAAATTAGAAGCAAAAGATTGATTGGAGTACTCCTATCAGGCTCGCTCATCAGTGGAACTTTTGTCTTTACAGAACAGGCATCTGCCACACCTCCCGTCATTGGATCTAAGTGCAGTTTGTTGGGTGCTGTTGCAAAAAAAGGTAGTCGTAACTTAATTTGCACTAAAAAAGGTAAATCCATGATTTGGATTGTCCTTGGATCATCTAGTGCTAAAGCGTCACCCTCTCCTTCGCCGCGACCAACAGTCAATAGCTCTCCCAAGCCTTCTCCGACTCCGACAAATCAAAGCTTGCAAATCATTAGCGATTTCGGAAGCAAAAACCTTACGCGAATTCAAATTGACCCTTCACGCCGAGTGGTTGTGGGATGCAATGGAAGCCAAATCCAGGATCCCGCTGTCACAGGTCGCTTGTTGCTTGCGTTTTCAACACACAATGCGGTTTCTAGCCCAAATCTCTTCCTCAACTCAAACTACAACCCGAAATCTTGGGTCGGATCAAAGCCAAATTTCCTAAATGGCATCTTGCCTTATATCACTCTTACAAATGCTAGTAATGCAAATCTCTGTACCTACACAAGTTCGCCTATTCCGAATGTAGTAAAAGACATTGCTTCAGATATCCAGTCAATTGGGCTCTTTTATGAACCAACAACTACTCCAGGAAGATTAACGCATCTTGGAACAACACTGGTCAATCGAGTTGCCACAAAAGGTGTCTTAGATATGACGCGTCAACTTCCACGAATCTGGTGCCTGTTGGATGACCCAGCTGGACTAATTGGTACCGAGCAATTTGCTTCACCAGTGATAGTTGATAATCAGATGAAGGAATACAAGAAACCCCCCAATTGGCAGTGGAGTTTGCTTTCACCTAATCTCCCGGAGGCCTTTACTAATCAGTTTAAGTCGTCACGTGCATGGGGTTTCTATTACGACCTCAGCTCCACAGAAACGTCCATGCTGCAAGGAACTTCTGTGAATTGTAAATTCACCGGAAAGAATGTCTTCGGCGATTCGTTTACGGTGTTGGATGCCATACAAATTCCAAAAGTCTCGGTTCAAAAGGACTTTTTTGCTGACGGTGGATTAAGTGGTTACCCACAGCCGACGTGGGGCGATGATTGGATTCAATCAACAATTCGATGTGAGGTAAGGTCATATAGCGGATATCATGCACAGACTTCGTTCATCTCTGTGTTAGACCCTGCTGGCAATCAACTCATTCGCGAACGATTCTCAGGGGCTCCTTCTTACACAGGAGGATATACGGCGGAACGAACCTGGTACTCGGTTAAAACGAATGAAATGATCAAGAACAGCGGCAAAACTTACTATTGCCTCTTTGACCTTACGGGTCTTGATGGTTCAAAAGTATCCGAGAAGCTTCCTGTCACCGTTACATCGATAATTAAGTCACCCTTGCCAAAACCTCAAACAGTAATTCAATCGATTGGCCGTGATGGACTGGGTGAAGTTGGATGCTTCTTAACAAATTGGCAAGATTACTCTTTAGGAGTTTTTGTACCGCTAAATAGCAATCAAAGTAGCTTTGCACCAACTTCAAAAGTTACATTGTTACGCGATGATGGATCCGTAGTAAGAACTTCCGGTTTTTCGTGGCAGTATCAGGGACGAGACTTTATCTACTTGACATTAGATAAAAGCAAGTACTATCTAGGTTTGTTTTTCAGCTTCATCGAATTCTCTCGAGAAATTGCGAGAGCGGATGGTAAACGCTACACATGCCAATATGAAATGGTCGGCTTCAACGGTGAAAAGTTGGTCCATAATGAAATTGTTCAAATGCCGTTCAAAAACTAAAAGTTTGAAAGAGTACCTGGCAAGATCAGGGCTTTAGTGAGAGAACTATCGATGTTCTAAATACGCTTGGGTCTTTAGAATCTTCGCCGATTGATACTCCTAAGCCACCGAGTGGAGCACCATTAGTGTTCACTTCCAGTAGTGGAAGTATTCTTTCTAAATCAACGAAGGCGGCAAACGAGCCGGATTCCGTTAAAGACCTCTTGAATTTCTCTGAGTCACCCAATTTTGTTGCATTCGATTTTGCCGAATTTATAGCTCTTTGAATTGTGTTTCGATCAACGCCCAAGTACAAATATTTGTCATCTGCGATAAGTATTGAATCTAGTTCGCTTGGATCAAGTCCATTTCGGCTCAATACATTTCTGAGCGTAGAGACAGTGAAGGATGTATCTCTTGGTGTGAGCCGCAAAACATAAAGCGGGTCGCTCGTGGAAGAAGTGTCTTCAAGCGCTAAGAACGCAGCTGGACCCTCTAGTAACGCTGCTATATCTGCTGTGCTAATTCCGATACTTCTCAGAGTTTCGTCGGCCGCCGAATTCGAAGCGAGAGTGTCAGAAATTGCTCGTCCAATCCCCTCAACCGCGACAGCCCCCAAAGTGCTGACTGGGAGTTGGCTTAAGATTTCTTTCGCTTGAGGAGGGGTTTCGCTCTTCGAATTTTGAGTACCCAAACCAAAAGTAACTAAATTTGTCACAAAACTGTCTGGAGTAAATCGCATCCCAATTGCCACGCGACCGTTAGTAGAGTCCGTCGAGTAGAGCGCTGGATCAAGACCTTGTTGATACAGGAAGTCGTAGATAAAACTCTCAGCAAACTTAGCCAGTGGGTTCAAATCAGCCCAGATGAAAGCGATTTGATCACCACCAATAGAGTCCATGTCCTTTTTGTAAATCTCATTTGACGAAAGTTGGGTAGGTGAACTCTCAATCAAGTCCAGGATTGATTTAGATTCTGCAATCACCAAGAATTCCTTAATCAATCGATAGCTAGCATTTGGATAATTTTTCGCCATGAAGTATTTCATTTCGGCGACATCGTTAACCGAGAGCAGAATTACACCATTGAGAGTCTGAGCGCTTTCTACTACAGCGACGGCGTATCGATTCCCAATCCAAGGCTTGATTGATTTCCAGTCAATTCCAGAAGTAAGGCTCGACTGCTTCAAGATTGAGCCAACAGGATCTTCTTCGTCAAAATCCTGTACTGCATTAGGGAATTTTGAGAGAAACCTTACAAGATCAATCCGCTGAGCAATTTTGGGGTTTAAGTCGATTTTGGCAATTGCAACGGTGTCTTTGGGCAGAACATCCTCGGGTTGCGGCCCACGCCCAACAAAGAACGCAACCGCCAGGGCGGTTACTCCTAACAAGAGAATGATCGCGCCAATTAGGTAAGTAATTCGTCTCTTAACAGACTTCTTCTTGTCATCAGCCATACTGTCAGGTAGCAGTGAATTCTCGTCTGTCGTCACCACGCGAGCATAACTCGTGACTCCATGGTTGCGCGAGAGTTAGTTCGAGTTTTGAACTTACATGTCCGTTTTGATGCTCCAAGGAACTGAAGCATGACCGATAATTAATGCCTCATGTTCCGCGGCCACCTTGCAAAATGGAGCTTCATTCGAAATCCCTTTTTCTTCATAATTTTTACTCTTTCTGTTCTACTTTGCTCTCTCTTTTTACTTCTTTTTATCCGCACTGAAATTCCAGAGATGAACTCTTATGTTGGCACGCAAGCCACAATTGTCACCTACGCAGATGGCCAAGAGATGGGAAGGTTTGCTTCTGAAAATCGCATAGAAGTCCAGCTCAATCAAATTCCCCTCTATGCACGTCGCGCCGTCTTAGCGGCTGAAGACCAATCCTTTTTTGACCAGCCAGCATTCAGTATCTCGGCTATAGCTAGGGCTTTGCTGAACAATGTCCAAGGAGGAGATACGCAGGGTGGGTCTACCATCACACAGCAATATGTGAAAGTTGCTTACCTAACGCAAGAACAAACCCTTGAGAGAAAGTTGCGTGAACTAGCAATTGCAATCAAAATTGAGCAAAAGTTCTCAAAAGAAGAAATTCTTGAAAGTTATCTCAATACAATTTATTTTGGCCGCGGGGCTTATGGTTTAGAAACTGCTGCCAATCAATACTTCAATAAGTCAGTGAGTCAGCTATCAGTTGCTGAGTCGATTGTTCTTGGAAGTGTAATCCGCTCACCCGGCATTTATGATCCAAGCATTGATTCATCGAATCTTCCGAGATTGCAAAGGAGATTCGAAGCTATAAAGAAAATCATGTTTGAAAATAGCTGGATATCAAGCTCTGTTTTCGAGTCCTTGCGCTTCCCTGAGATCTCTCCTCGACAGACACTCAATACATTTGCAGGTGTTACTGGTTACATAATGGAAGAAGTTCGTAAGGAATTGGACGGTTTGGGCTTTGGCCAAGAAGAGGTCTCTCGAGGTGGCCTCGTAGTTAGGACTACAATCGAAAAAAGTCACCAAAATGCAGCGGAGTGGGCCATTGAAACGCAAGCGCCAAAGGAGGCCCCTGATGACTTACACATCGGTTTAGTTGCAATCAAGCCCAATGATGGCGCTATTACGGCAATGTACGGAGGAAGTGATTATCTCGATCGCCAACTCAACAATGCGACTCAAGGAATTACACAGGCGGGCTCAACATTTAAGCCCTTCGCACTGATTGCAGCGTTAGAACAAGGGATTCCATTAAGTTCTGTTTGGGATGGTCGTTCTCCACAAACTTTTTATGGCGCAGGCAAACCCTATGTAGTTAGTAACTACGGGGGAAGCAATTTCTCAAAAATATCACTGCTTCGCGCCACCGCGTTCAGTGTTAATACCATTTATGTGCGATTGGCATACAGAACAGGTTTTCAACCTATCGTAAATGTTGCTAAGCGAGCCGGGATACCAGATACGGTGGAAATGTTACCTACTCCATCATTTGTGCTTGGAGTTTCAAGCCCGCGAGTAATTGATGTAGCCAACACGTTTGCAACATTTGCTTCGGAAGGAATTCTTTCAAATCCTTATCTGGTCTTGGATGTTTCAACTCGTGATAAGAAGGTTGTCTATCGGGCCTCAAAGAAAACTAAGAGGGTATTTGCTAAGAATGTCATGGCAGACCTGAACTACGCTCTTAGAGGCGTGGTCAATGGTGGAACTGCCTCAGCCGCGTTAGCCGGGTTCCCTCGACAAGTTGCGGGAAAGACGGGGACATCACAGAACAACGCCTCCGCATGGTTTACAGGCTATACGCCGCAGTTTTCAGCCTCTGTCGCGTTCTTTAGGGATGACGCAACAGAAGAGTTAAAGAATATAGGGGGCTTGAGCTCTGTAACAGGAGGCACATTTCCCGCACGTATCTGGAACGCATTTGCAAAACGTGCGTTATCGGGGGTGCCTGTTCAGAACTTTTCCTATCCCAGTTTTATCGGCGGAACAAAGTCGATTGATCTCATTAATCCAAGTCCTACTCCAAAACCTACTAAGACAAGCACTGGATCAACATCAAAACCCAAAGTTCCAGTAATTCCCAAAATTACTGCAAAACCTATTCCACTGCCTAGCACTACAGCTAAAAGAATTCCTTAATTTCACCAATCCAGTAAGAAGTAATAGTCCTTGGTGGTTTTAGTGCTTTGATCTCTAATAACAAGTAGAGGATTTAGCGAACCTATTGACTTGGGAACTGAGAAGACAACCTGTCCAGAGCTTGATTCTCCAGTTTCAATACTTAAGTCAAATAGAGATTTGCTAATAACAGCAGCTACGTTATTCTCAATCAGCTCATTGTTTTCCTGAACAAGATAAAAGACGTAGTCATTAAAACTTGGTGCAAAAGTGTTTTGATATCCATTCTCAATTTCCAGGTTAATTGCAATCCAACGAACATCACTGTTGACATCAACGAGCCCTTGAAGTTTTGGGCCAAGAACGCAACCCTCATTAAAAGGATTCTGCTGACAGATTTCTACTCCGATACCAAAGTCAATTTCTTTTACTGCAAAATCTGCATTTCCAATTCTTATGGACTGATTAACATTTGCAGGTGCGAAAATCGAACCAGCTGGAGGTTTAACGGGTGTTGACAGCCATCTCAGCTTCGTAACAGGAGCACATGTGAGTTTCTTACTTCCTTTCCCAAATGTCTGCCCAATTTTGTTGCACACAAGACCCTTCTTTGGTGTTGCTGCAGAGACGATAGAAGTTTGAGAGCTTGCAATGAGCGTCGTAGCAAAGACGATTGCTAAAGCTCTCATTGACTGCTTGGCCATGGTCTCTCCTTCTAGAAATCCTCAATAGACAATTTTGCTATATCTTTTGGCAATCTGATTGCGAATTTAGCAGAAATACTCGTAAATACAGTCGGACATAACCAAGTTGGCCCCTGCCCTTCAGTCATGAGGTAAGTGATTGGCCGTATCCTTATCCATATATTCGAAGGAGAATTTCGTGATTACCAAGGTTGCTAGACGCTGGATTTCAGCGATGTCTATTGGAGTCATGTTGATGGGATTAGTTTCACCAACACCGGCCTCCGCTTGGGAGCTTTCTTCTGAGAACACTCGGACAGGAATAGTCTCTTCAGCTGTTCAGTTTTGGGTAGAAGGTTATGGACCTGTGACTTCCAAGCAATTCTTTAATGGAAGTTTTGAAGATGACACTTACTGGTCAACCTTGGTCCTCATGTGTGAGCGAAAGAAGCTAACGATTTACTTCAACATAGAAATCACTGGCTCTGGCCACGAAGACTTCAGACTTGATGATCCGGGCTATGTCTCGGTTGTTTACAACGGAGTTACCTCTAAGCGCTATCGCACCTATGGCACAGGTATTCCGGGAACAATTGCAGTTCAAAAGGATGCTGTCGCTATGGCGAAGGCGATGCTGTCTAAACAGACGATCTCCACATCCTTCAAAATTCGATTTGGAAGTCGCATTCCCGTGAAGTTCAACATTGCTGGTCTTTCAAAGGCTAAAACTCGCTTCAAATATGCAGGGTGCTCCTTCTAACTTTCCCAATTCAACTGGAGGTAAGTGAATGTTAAGAATCAGAAGACTGTCCGGGTTTGCTCTATTGACTCTCAGTATTGTTTTCTCATCAACCGCCCCCGCCCAATCACTCGATCTTGGGCCGTCTTCGAATTACTTAATTCGTGTGACTCCAGAAGCCAAGGCAGCAATTGAGAAAACTATCGGTCAATATGGTGGGAAAGTCGATGCAAGATATCAATATGTCTTCGATGGCTTCTTAGTAAAGCTTCCAGATATCGCAGCCGCCGCGCTGAAGAGAATTCCGACAGTTTTGATCATTGAAAAAGACGCACCCGTTGAATTGTCTGCTATCCAGAATTACCAAAACCCAACACCGTCTTGGGGTCTTGATCGCGTTGATCAACGTGAAAAGGTCGGTGCTACCAACAGTTTTGGTTATCGCAGTGCGGGTGCTGGTACGACTGTCTATGTAGCGGATACCGGCGTATATGCCCATAATGATTTTGCAAGTCGATTATCTAGTAGCGGTTTCTCTGCAATTAGCGATGGAAATGGCCCTGTTGATTGTCATGGACATGGAACGCATGTTGCGGGAACGATTGCTGGTACACAATATGGAATTGCAAAGAACGCGACGATTGTTCCTGTGCGCGTATTGGCATGTAATGGAAGCGGAACTTACTCTCAGGTGATTGCAGGTCTTGAATGGATTCTTTCTCCTCAGAATCCAAATCCAAAGACTCAAGCAGTTGTAAACATGTCACTGGGCGGTGGAGCTTCATCAACGATTGATGCCGCTGTCACGAAGTTGACGAACTCTGGAATTGTTGTTGTTGTCGCTGCTGGAAATTCCAATAAGAACGCCTGTGATTTCTCACCTGCGCGCGCACCTTCGGCAATCACGGTAGGTGCAACTACTAGCCTGGATGCGAAGTCTTCATTCTCGAATTTCGGACCTTGCGTTGATATCCATGCCCCAGGAAGCAGTATTTCTTCGGCCTGGATTGGATCTCCTACAGAGGTTCGAAGCATTAGCGGAACATCGATGGCAGCTCCGCACGTTGCTGGAGCCGCAGCTGTTTATCTGGGATTGAATAAGACGGCCTCTGTTGCGCAAGTAGCACAGTTCTTGGATGTCCAAGCTACTCGCGATGTTTTGACTGGGTTACCAGATGCAACCGTCAATGAATTACTTTACGTATCACCTACCGATGGATTACCCGCAATAGTTCTTCCAACAATTGCGTTAAGAACAGTAGATGGAATCACCCATAACTCGGCGGATGTAGTTGTCGATGTTAATCCTGGCTTCGCTCCGACTGATTTATCTCTCGAACTTGCAACAGGTCCCGCTTTTGGATCACCTGTAACTTATCCATTTACACCTGCTCAAGTTAGTGGCGGCGAAGTTACGCTAGCGACCTTGAAGCTCACTGGTCTTGTTGCATCGGCAACTTACTACTTCAAGTTGATTGCTAAGAATGAGGCCGGTACGACAACTTCGGCGGTTGGGAACTTCAAAACATTGGCTCCGCCAAAGTTTAAGCCGGCTCCTATTGCAATGACACCAACCACTGTGACTGCCTACAGCGCTGTGTTACAAGGATCGGTTAATCCCGGAAATGATTCAACTCAGGTCTCATTCGTATATGGAACAGATCCTGAATTCAAGACCAATACCAAAACTGGTTTAGCGATTCCTGCAACAGTTTCTGGTGGATCACCAGTTGGTGTCTCTCTTCCTATCTCTTTCTTAGAAGGTGGCATCACTTACTACGTTAAAGTGGTTTCAGAGAACTCTTCAGGAAGTGTTACATCTGAATCAATCAACTTCGTAACTCCTCGATCCATCGGTAAACCACCAATTGTGACCACAAAACCAAATGGCTATCTATTCAGCACTTCAAAGGTAAATCCTCTGCAGGGAGTAGTGAATCCGCAGGGTCAAACCACTGTAGTTACGCTGGTTTATGGACCTGAAAACTCCTTTACAACGGGTGCGAAGACCATCACGGTTGGAACTTTCACGGGTGACGCTGATATCAATGTCAGCGCTAATGTTCCACCAGTAAGTCCTCCTGGCGGACGTGTGTGGTACCGATTCGAGGCCGCTAACGCTTCAGGTCTGACTAAGAGCACCCCATCAAGTAATGGCATCGAGCCATTGGCGCCTGTGATTACATCGCAGCGCGTGGATAATTCAAAGGTTGGACAGGCAACGCTTTGGGTAACCGGAGATGCTCGAGGAAGTAATACTCGATGGGCGTTTATATATGGAAAGAGTTCGAATCTCTATTCGATTTCTGATACCGGCGTTCTCACTCTCGCACCCGGTGCAATTGAAGTAAAAGGAAATCCAGAAGCAAAAGCGGTTGCTGGATCATTTACTACTTCAGCAGTTATTAGCGGTTTAGAAAATGGAGCTACGTACTACTTTGTAGTCAAGGTTGTTTCTCTAGGTTATGCCGATCCTGCAAAACCTCGGCCAGTGATGGGAAATGTTGGAACGTGGAACACACTCAATGTCGCGCCAACTCCTACTCCAACTCCTACTCCAACCCCAACTCCAACTCCAACCCCGACCCCAACTCCAACCCCAACTCCAACTCCAACTCCAACACCGGGCGTTAAGGCTCCACAGACGATTACATTCCCAGCGTTGGCCAATCGATTCTTTAATGATGTTGGTACGCCGCTACTAGCAACAGCATCATCAAGACTTCCCATCACTTACACAAATGGGTCTCCGACGTTGTGCCAATTGCTCGATCTTGGAAATGGTCGATTCTCAGTACAGCCGAGGTATCCATTATCTGGCGCCGATACGGTGATCTGTTCATTCACAGCAAATCAGTCAGGGAACAACAGTTTCTTGGCTGCAGCGCCTGTTACCCAGAATCTGCAATTCTCGCGACAATCAACGCGTGTGAATGTGATTGCGCCATCTTCTGTTCCAGTGACCGGTGCATTCCTCTTGGCTAATGTCCTTTCCACAGAGGGAAGAGTTTCTAGTTCGCTCAAGGGAATTACCTTCTCTACCTCTACCGGAAGTATCTGTTCAGTCTCTGAGTACACCGAAGAAGATTCGCGCGGGCCTCGCGTAACAATACGTCCAAAGTCCAATGGGGTTTGTACTGTCTCAATCTCCTTTGCTGGAAATGGCGACATGAAGCCTTCGAGCAATTCTTGGAGTTTCACTCTCTCGGGAATGAATTCACCTGCTCCCGGATCTAATGCACCACAGAGTGTCGACTTCCCAGCACTTGCAAATATGCAGATTGGAAGATCTCAACCACTTCTTGCAAAAGCAACTTCTGGCCTACAAGTCACGTACCTTTCAATGACTCCAGACGTTTGTTACCTGATTTATCCAGCAAGTGGTCCTGTTATCCAATCAGTGAATAACCGTTCTGTTGCCGAAGAGTGGACATGCACGGTACGGGCAATTCAAACTGGAGATGATCGTTTCGCTCCGGCAGCTTCGGTCGATCGCACATTCAAGTACGTCAAAGCACCTATGGTGCTAGTCGTTGAAAACAGTCCAGTACTCAGCGGAAGCGCACCCATTGCAGTTGTAACGCGTGTACGACTCGTAGATAACGTCGCAATGAGTGGTCTTACAAGCCTTGGACACTTACTCACCGCCCAGAGCTTGACGCCGTCAACATGTCGAATCAACTCTCACGATCTCTGGGATCGAACCGGCGGCATTGTTAATAGGACGATGGTCTCTGGCCTTGCTAACGGAACCTGTTCTCTTAAGTTCGATTTTGCTGGCACAAAGGATCGGGCAGTTGCAACACTGACATGGAATGCAACTGTCACTGTTCCCGTTGATACAGCAACATTTGTTGATGCACAGATCGGTGGACGCTCGGTTCCATCGACTGGTTTCTCTATCTCAAGAGCAACCTCAGCAAATGGGTTAGTGACGATGGATATCTCGGTGCGCGCACAAGATTCGCGACTTGCTCCGGCGACAAATGGTGGGCGAATCTCGACCGTATCGGCACCACTCCAGACCATGTTCCTCACGCCAGGTGTTTGCTCAATGAGTTCCGCTTCGAGAATCTCGGGGAACATCTTCCGAGTAGTTCTAAGGCTTAACTCAACCGGTACCTGTTCGCTCCAGGTTAACTACCCAGGCGAATCAGCAATGCGGTACTTCCCATCCATTCTGACTTGGAGTGCGACTGTAACGCCTTAACAGAGGCAATCAGGAACTTCAATTAAGGTTTGTAGTCGCGACACTTAAGTTAAGTTGCATCAAAAAGGGCCCCATTCGGAGGCCCTTTTCTGATTACAAAGGTAATCTATGAGACGAGCTAGCTACCAATTCACTTGGAAGTAATAATCTGCAGTCTTTAAGAAGTTGCTTCGATCCCTGATTACAAGAAGTTTTGATGTTGATGCGCCCGACTTTGGTAACGCAAATGCAACTTGTCCTACACCAGTTCCTCCAGGAATCATTTGAACGTCATAGAAGTTTTGTGGGAAGGTTACGAATAGTTCTCTTTCCAAAAGTTGACCATTCGACAAAACTAAGAAGAAGTTACGATCAATTCCACCTGGCTTAACAATTTCGTTGGTTGAATTAGATGCCGAAATCTCAACTGTTAGCCAGGTTGTGTCGCTGTTTGGGTCAACGATGCTCTTGAAATCATCATCGAGCTCGCATCCCTTATTAAAACTATTGGCAGCACAAATCAGGGCATCCGCCGAAGCGTTGATGTTGGAGACCATGTACTCAACACCTGAAATCTTCAATTTGGTGCCCATTGGCACGGGATTTCTTGCACTTCCCAGAGTCGATTCCGGTGTCTTGGTCCAGGTAAGTTTCTTTCCTTTTTTGACACAAGTTAGCTTGTTAGCACCAGTTCCACTTGTGACACCTGCCTTTGAGCACTTCTGCCCCGACTTAGCCGCTTGGGCAGGAGCGCTTAGCGGAATTGCTAGAACGGCAGAAGCGATAATCGCCAAGATCCTTACATTTCGTTTTGTCATTTTATCCCTTTGCTGTCCTGATATCTGAGAATTTCACAATGAACTGTGGGTCAATAGCATAGAACACATTGGTCAAGTTTGCCTTCTTTAGGCAGAAATCTTTGCCTGAAAGAAATTTTCCACTCCACTCGACGACTGTTCCCTCTGACATTGCCACTAGATTGTCAAAGAAACTTGCAGATGGTGGAATCAGCGTGTTATCAGACAGATCAGAGAAGGCATTATTCCAAGTTTTCACTCGAACGCTATCGGATAGCTCAATTTCAACGTGAGCCTTGCCTTCGCCGTTAGCCCCCACCTCCGTAATCTTCCCCGTCCAGTTTTTTGCCGTTCGACCATTGAGAACAGCGCACAAGTCATTATCTCGTTGTCTCAAAGCAACTGACTCTTGCAGCTCCGTCTCTGCCGCATCAATCTTCTCTTTGGCGCTTTCAATAATTTGCAAAAACTTGTTTTGATTTTCAGGATGATTGCCGAACTCCGAAGAGTCTTGGATTTCAATCGATTCAGTGTCTTGCTGCTGTGAAACCTCTTCGGAAGTGTTGGTATCTGTCGGTTGTATCGCACTTGAATTAGCGTTAGATGTAACCGTCTCTTCGGCTGTGGAAGTTAATGCAGAGATGAGCAGAAGAGAGCCCAGTGGAATCAGAAATCTCTTCTTCTTGTACCAAGGAAGCTTGGAAGTGATTAAGTCTTGCGGAGCTTCAGACATGCCTCAATTTATGACAATCTGTGCTGTTACTCAAGTGCGAGAGAAAATGTTTGGACTTTGCTCGCCTAGCGCTCTTCTTCTTGGGCTCGTGCGAGGCGTTGTGAGATGTAGACCGGGATGAGGGAAAGAAGAATCACGACGGTGGCCACGACGTTGACGACGCTTGCTTGATTGGGGCGGGCCATCTCTTTAAGGATCCATAACGGCAAGGTGTCGACGCCGGGTGGAGCGGTGAAGATGGTGACAACGACTTCATCGAAGCTCAGGGCGAAGGCAAGAAGTGCGCCAGCAGCAAATGAGGTGCGGAATTGCGGGAAAGTGACGAGTCTGAAGGTTTGCCATAGACCGGCGCCGAGATCGGCGGAGGCTTCTTGCAGGCTGGGATTCATGCGGCGCAATCTGGCGTAGACATTATTGAAAACCATGACGATACAGAAAGTTGCGTGCGCAACGATCATTCCGAAGTAGCCGATATTAAATCCAGCTGGAGATAAGAAGTTGCTGTAGGTGTTGCTGAATGCAACGCCGGTGACGACTCCGGGTAGAGCAATCGGTAGGACTACGAGGATGTTGACGGTGCCTTTGCCGAAGAAATCAAAACCTTTGATGGCGAAAGCAACGAGTGTTCCAAGGATCGAGGCGATAATCATTGCGCCCGTTGCTACAAGCAATGAATTGAGAAGTGCTGAACGGATGGGTTGGTAATCCTTGGCGAACTCCCACCACTTGGTCGAGAAACTTTCGATGGGCCAACCGGAAATTTGGGATTCGTTAAATGAATTGAGAATGAGAACAAATAACGGGGTGTACATGAAAAGGAGAATGAAGCCGACGATGGCGAAGAGAATCGCTTTAGTGGTCGCAGATAATCTCAACATGGCTACATCCGCTCGAGCGATCCGGTGCGTCTAGCAACCATGAGATAGATGACGACGAAGGTAATTGGAATCATGGAATATGCGGCGGCGACGGGTGGATTGAGATTGATATTGGTGGCGATGATGCTGCCGATCATCTGGGTGGAGCCTCCAGTAAAGCGAGCTGCGAGGTAATCGCCCAAACTTAAGGAGAATGTGAAAACTGAGCCTGCAATGATGGCGGGAACTATCAGCGGCATTACTACGCGATAAATGGTGGTGAAGCCTTTTGCACCTAAGTCACTTGAGGCATCAAATAAGTTCGGTGGAATCTGTCTGATTGCGGTGTAGACCGGTAGCGCCATGTATGGAAACCAGAGATAGGTAAGTGTGATGATGACGATGGGAATAGAGAAGCCTGGTCCCCTAATTCCTAGTGGGTTCATCAACCAGTTGAAGAATCCTTCTTCTGTGAAAACTAGGCGCATCGCAATGATCTTTACAAGATATCCCGCCCATAGCGGCAGAGTGATGGCGACGGCTAAGAAATTTCGTAGCCATGGCTTTGCGATCTTTGCCATGAAGATTCCTAGCGGAATGGCAAATGCGATAGAGATAACTGTGACCGCGAGAGCAATTAAGAGAGTGCGGAACGAGGTTGCTAAATAAGCGGGGACAGTGAAGATATTGATGAAATGTTCGAGAGTAAATCCTGGCGTGACAAGGGATGTGAATGAATCAACTTCCCAGAATGCGGTGATAAGAAGTAAGAAGAGTGAAGCAATATAAACGCCGACAATCCATGTCATGGGCAGAGCTAAGAGTCCGACCAATCTGAGCTTTGGTTTACGCATCAGAAGAGTCGAGAGAGATTTGCTCTGTTTTTTCATAATCGGAGTTGGTGACACGTGGGGACTGATTGCTCAGTCCCCACGCATCTACTTATCAACCTTTAATGGTTGCCCATGCGTTGGTCCACTCCTGGAAGGTTGCACACTTCACATCGGTTCGACCATCGAGACAGGTTTCGATTGGAGTTGTCCAAGGCCAAATTCTCTTGAAGAACTCTTCATCTTCGGCAAAGAAGGTATCGCAGTGTGCTTGAGCCTCAGGGCTTGATGCACAGAATGCGGTGTTAGCTGGTGCCATACCGAAGTTAACAGCGATTGCGCCGTTGACATCTGCTCGGCTGGTGTAATCCATCCAAGCGTAAGCACAGTTAATGTTCTTTGTCTTTGAGCTAACTAGCCATGCGTCATACCAACCAGTTGAACCTTCGATTGGCAGAGTTGTCTTGAGATTGTCTTTCGCAGCAAATTTGCGCAAGACCTCCCATGAAGTTCCCACAACGGTGTTGCCACCGACGAAGGAAGTAATTTGTGCGACTGGATCTGACCAGTACTCACCGATGATCTTGTTCTGTTGCTTCAAGAGATCAACGGCTGCAGCAAGCTGAGTTTGATCGAGGGCATATGGGTTCTTGATGTTGAGTTCTGGCTTGTGGTACATCAAGTACACAGCTGCGTCAGCGATGTAGATCGGTGCATCGTATGCAGTGATCTTTCCTGCGTATGGGCTATTTGATTCCCAGACAACATCCCAACTCTCAGGAGCGCTTCCGGTTACTTCCTCGTTGTACTGGAGCAAGTTAGCTCCACGTCCAATGGGTACTCCGTATGGCTTACCGTTAACGGTGTCGTAGATATTGCCCTTCATTCCAGCTGCGATGTCCTCACCGAAGTTTGGAATTAAGTCAATATTAAGAGGTTGAACATCGCCACCGACGATGAGTCGGAGTGCAGCATCACCGGATGCTGAGACGATGTCGTAATTTCCGGTACGCATCAAGGTGACCATTTCATCGCTGGTTCCTGCAACGCGAGGGTTGACCTTGCAACCGGTATCTGCAGTGAACTTGTCAGTCCAGGCCGGCTCAACGAAGCCGGACCAGTTAACGATATTTAGTTCACCTTCAAAATCTCCCATTGCTTGGTGCATTGGGATATCTGGTACTTCAATCGAAACTCCAGAGCTTTCTTCGCCTCCGGATGAACATCCGCTAAGAACGAGTGCAAACGCTGAAACTAAGCTGAGTACAGCTAACTTGTTGCGCTTCATTTACTTCCTTTCGACTGACGCGCGTCAGTACTAAACGGGAATCTCTGCTGCGTGACTATCACGCCAAACAGCGGTTACCCGATCGCCAGTGACAAAACTATTGTCGTCTGCCGGCAATTCTCGATTGGTGTTGCTTATGCTGATTTTGAGTCCAAAATCAGTCTCGATGACATACACGGTGCTTGCACCGATAAAGGCTCGTTCGACGATGGTGCCGATAACAGCTGTTTCACCCTTTTTTGCAGCGTAGTTTGCGGGGTGCAGCGTGATGCGTTCTGGTCGAATGCTCATAGTGAGTTCTGAGCCGAAAACTTTCTTTGCGTGTTCTCCACTGACGATATTTGCAGCGCCAAGGAATCCGGCGACGAACTTAGTGGCAGGTTTGTTATAGACCTCTTCAGGGGTGCCGATCTGTTCGATTTTTCCTTCATTGAAGACCACGATGCGATCGCTCATACGCATCGCTTCTTCTTGATCATGTGTGACAAATACGAAAGTGATTCCTGCTTCGCGTTGGATGCGCTTGAGTTCTGATTGCATTTCTTCGCGTAGTTGTCTATCCAGTGCGCCGAGTGGTTCATCGAGAAGGAGAACTCGAGGACGAAGAACAAGAGAGCGAGCAAGTGCGATGCGTTGGCGTTGTCCGCCTGAGAGTTGATGTGGAAGACGCTCAGAAACATGTTCGAGTTTTACGGAAGCGATTGCTTCGAGCGCTTGTTTTGCGCGCTCTGGTTTTGGAACTTTGCGATTGCGTAACCCGTATTCAACATTTTCTTGGATTGTCATATGAGGAAAGAGCGCGTAATCCTGGAAGACAGTGTTGACGTCGCGATCAAATGGCGGAAGGTGAGTGATGTCTTCGCCGCTTAAAGTGATGCTTCCTTTATCTGCATCTTCAAAACCTGCAATCAAACGGAGAACTGTGGTCTTGCCTGAACCTGAGGGACCAAGAAGGGTGATGAACTCACCAGCTTCGATATGTAGCGATACCCCGTCGACTGCCCGGACCTGTCCGAAAGACTTGGCCAAGTCCTTAATTTCAATCAGTGCCACCCCTAAACCTTAAGGGGCGCCCAATGATTCAGGTAGAACCTCAGGGTAACTTTTTTAGTTATCTGAGGCTTTGGAACCAATTTTTCTGGCAGCGAGCACCTTTTTTGTGGATAGAGATGGACTTTAGAGATTTCTAGGATTGGGGATTGTGGAAAGAATTTAGTTTTCTACTCAGTTCCAATTACCAGCCAAAGTTCAAAGTTTTCAAATAGGTCCGTAGTTGCTGGAAGTATTCGGTTGTTGAGATTTTGTAGACCTGTTGGAAGGCTGTTGGAAAATCAACACCAGTGCCAATCACTTTGACTACATCTAGGGTGTCTTTGAGGGTAAATCCCTTCATGATTAAGAATTCATTCATCAACAATCCGAGGCCATACTCACAGCCATTGTTGAAACCAAATCCATCTGCGGTTTGATTCTGCTCCCATTTCGTTAAGGCTGCTTCGCATGTGCTCTTATCTTTGGGATTTCTCTCTACTTTTTGCGCAGCGCCGTACTCTGGGAAAAATCTACGGTCTTCAAAGTGAGTAAGGACGATTCCCATTGCAACATTGGCCGATCCCTCTCTTAACCAATCAGGAGTTACAGACCAATAACGATTCCAAAGCTCTTGTTGGTAAAGGTGAAATATCTCGTGACCGCCTTGTACCAACATGAGATTTCTGGTGTTACTGTCATCTTGAATATTTGGAGCACGCCAAACTGCAGTCATTCGACAGGTTGCAGCGCCAGAATTCGGTCTGATGTTGGCAGCAAGGTTTGGACAAATATCCTTTAGCTGAGATTGAAGCCAACTTTCGCTCTGGCCGACAATCCATTTTGGAGCAAAATCAAGTGGCATGAATTGTTCATAAACTGAATAAGCGTATTGGGCATTTTGAGTCATTCGAATAACAGCAGCATCGCTTGGCGTCTCAAGGATGCTATTTAGATTTGGTACATCTCTCTTGCGTGAAGCCACAAGTTTGGTGCCATATTCATCAACTGCTTTAAATCTTGCCGCTTCTGGTCCATAGATTGCGAATGGGTCTGCGGGCTTTTCGGGTGCGGAAGGCTTTTCAGAGGCAGAGGTTGAGGGACTTGGTGTTGGTGCAGCTGACTTTGTGGTTACACCTTTATTCCAAACTAATTTAGTGCCCTTCTTGATGCACGTGTAGGTCTTGTTCTTGACTGTTGCTTTGGCGTTGAGAGATTTGCATGGTGCGCCGGATGCGACTTTTTGAGCAGAGAAAGCGGTGTGAGGAAGAAGAGAAATTATTAATGCAAAAGGTACCGCCGCGAGTATTGATCTATTTCTTGAGGTGGACCTATTCGCAGGGCTCATGAGGGGATTATGGCGTGACTATTTTTATTTGTAGAGGCTATATGTGGTCAAATAAGTATGGACATCGCGCCTACGGAGTAGCATCAGGGGCGTTATGAAAAGAATTATGGGCCTGACGCGATACGCGGTATTTGTCCCTGCGATTGCTTCGATTATCGGAGCTTTGTTGCTTATGGCTCAAGGTTCATGGGCGATGTTGATGGCGGTTATTGATTCGGTTTCTAATGGGTATGGATTGAAAGAAACCATTGTTGAAGTGCTTACGGCCGTGGATGCGATCTTGTTGGGCACAGTGTTATTGGTTATTGGATATGGACTTTACGAGTTATTTATTGATGCGGATTTAGATGTGCCCCAATGGTTGCGGGTATATGACTTGGATGATTTGAAGTCGAAGTTGATTGGCGTTGTAGTGGCGATTGTTGCGGTGGTATTTGTGGGCGTATTTGTGGATTCAAATCGCGCTTCTGATGTGATTTCGTATGGCGTGGGCGCCGGGGCCCTTGTTGTGGGGCTTGCGATCTTTGCTTTTACTACTAAGAAAGAGAAGTAAGGGTTACTTTCCTTCTTCTAGTAAACGCTCCATCTCAGCTACTTTTTTCTTGAGTTGCTGTAGTTCTTCGTTAGAAATCTTGCCATCCACGGTCATGGACTCGACATCGTCGACGATTTCAGAGAGTTGATTCATACGGATGGTGCGTTGGCGGTTTTCTTCACGGGCTTCATCCATCGCGTTTAAGACAACGCCGATGAGGACGTTAAGAACGGTGAAGACAACGACGAAGACGTAAGAAAGAAAATAAGGAAGCGCCCAAGGGCTAACGGCGACACCGGCTTCGAGGTAATTCGGGAAGTTTTCTAAGGTGAGAAGAATGAAGAGGCTTGTCATTGCGCGAGTGATGCTGCCCCAGTTATCCGCGTCATCGGGGCCGAATAAATAATGGCCGAGCATTCCGTACATGAAGAGTGCAACAAAGATGAGAACCGCGAGGCTCATTAGTGGTGGAAGAGAGCGAATGATGGATGTAGTGAGTACGCGAACTTCGGGAAGAAAGCGGAAGATGCGCACGAGGCGGAGAAGTCTGAGGAGACGAAGGACGGCGGTTTGGCCAGAAAGAAGTGGTGACGCTGCAATAACAACGAAATCGAAGATGTTCCAGCCTTGTTTGAAGAACATCCAAGGTTTCTTGCCGTAGGAAAGAATTCGGAGAACTAATTCTGCTCCGTAAATTGCAAAGCAGATGAGATCGATTTGCTCACAAGCTTCGCGGATTTGGGGATCAAGATCTGGCATCGTGAGGATGGCAAGAGATGTTGCGTTAATGAGAATGACAAAAGCGATGAGCAATTCAAAGGGTTGGGAATAGACAAGCTTGGTGAGAGAACGGATTCTCCAGGGCGCAATTTCCATCTGGGAGCTCGATTGCATTGGGGAAGGTTAAGTGAAGAGTGGCAAGAGTTCTACTTGATCGCCATGAAGTAACTCTTGATTAGGCGCGCCTTGCAGTATGTGGACTTTTGCTTCGCCTTGAACGATCCAGTGGGTTTCGTTGCTGCGTCTCACTAGAGCAGTAAGTTCATCGATACCTAAGAGCATGGAGTTTTCTGGGGCATTCATGAGAACTTTTGCAGCGCTATCAGGAATCCATTTAAAGAATTTATCGAAGTGTGGGATTACTCGTAGGTTGGGAAGGATGTTGAGGCCTGGAGTTGGTTCGCGTTTAGTGAAGCGGAAGTTTGGAATTTCAGTACACATCGCCATGGCGCCAGCGCTGCATCCTGCGAGTGATGCGCCGGTCTGCCAGTTTTTGTAAATCGCTTTCCATACCGGAGTATCAATTAAGGAATTAGCAAGGTAGTGGGGGTCGCCGCCTGACATATACATCAGCGCTGAGTTCTCGATCTGTTTTACGAATTCTGGATTATGCGCATCTTCTCGGGTGAAGATGGGGAGAAAGTGTGGCGTTACCTGTAGAAGTTCAGCTTGTTTATTGCCGAGCTGCTCCCAGTATTTGAGGCGTTCGGGGCTTTCTTGGCCTGCTGCGGTGGGGATTTGAACATAGGTGGGTTGTTTATTGTTTTTCACGCCATCGTTGATAAGTGATTTTTCAAAATCAGCCATGATGGGGAGGAATTCACCTGAGCCAACAAGTGCGAGTGATCCGCGCATATTGAGAGTCTAGATTGTTTTTTCGAAGAGTTATACGCAGAGTATTCGATTAGTGTCTTGGAGAGACTCTTCGCTAAGGAGTCTCTCCAAGTTTTTCTGCTCCAAATCGGCCTCGATCCGATAACCTCCCACTTAGCGGGTGGGCGCTCTATCCATTGAGCTATCGAGGCAGTTTGCGAAACTTAACTACGCAAACTGCCTCAAATATTTTTGATTGATTATTTCTGGAGAACGTTTGGCTGTTAAAGAAATAATAAGAGTGTTGTAATCCCGAGAGCAATCAGAATTGTGGCTGCGATTATCGAGCCTTTAGTGCCGAGTTTTTGTGGCAGGCCTTGAATGCCGCTGACGTGATCTTCTTTCATATCTTTGATGACATTAATGAAATGTGCCGCCATCCCAAAAAGCGCACCCCCGAGCCACATCCAAGTTGGTGGAGAGATCTCTTTTGAGATTGCGATGGAGGAAGGAAGTGCCGCAAATGCGATGGCATATGGAAGCGGCGATAGAGGCGAGAATTTAAAGTAGAAGTTATATGCAACTCCGCATGCAATTCCGAGCATGTAAACAAGTCCGCCTTTTATCCCGAGTGGGCCAGCGAGATTGGCAAAGAATGAAAATGGCACCATGAAGCGGAGCCATTTCTGTAAAGACTCTTTTGTTACTTGCCCCGAAACTAGTGGTTTCTTTATGCGTTGGTGGCGAAGGTCATCGTTGTAGTCATAGAGATCGTTGCTCCATCCCACAACAAGTTGCCCAGTGAAAACGCCAAAGGCAATGACATATGCCGGGCCTTCCCACCAGTAATAGGTGGCAAAGAGAAATGAGATGGTGGTGACGATAAGAGTTGGTCCAAAGTGTGATGCTTTGAGAAGTCCTTTGAACTTTGTCATAGTAGGAATCTAAGGCGTTGATTACTCCTGGATGGGGATGATGACTTCGTTGTGGCGGAGAAATCCTGGCTTCCAGGGTGGATCAAAGCGTGCGATTCTCATCGGACCTGTTGCCATGAGATTCGCTTCAGTCATCGCAGTGCGTAATTCTGCTTCTTTCTGGTGAAGTTTTGCCTCTGTTGTCATCCCACTAAATCCCAAGACTGCGCAGGTATGTTCTTTGACCGTGCGAAGTGTGACGCTTTGATTCTTGGGTAAAGGAAGGTCTTCCAACTTCATTCCATCAGGCATCACAAATGACACAACCCATGAGTTTGCATGAAGTTGTTCTTGAAGGACTGGAGCGGTCATCGCGATTTGATTTTGGGAAATGTAAGTCACGAGTGGGCGAAAACCAAGGTTCGCGGCATTCATATACGAAGCATCGACGATGACATCTGCCATCACACATTGGTGATAATTGCGGATCTCGATATTGTCGATTCGCCTTACGAGGTCGAACTTTTGGCGTTCGGTCATGAGATTAGGTTAGTGATTAGTTTCGCTCGTTGATAGACTTACAAATCACACGATAATCCGAAGAAATGAGAGTTCTGTGGCACATTTATTTGATCCGCTGACATTGCGCGGAGTCACATTCCAGAATCGCGTCTGGGTTTCACCAATGTGCCAATACAGCGCTAACGACGGATTAATCAGCCAATGGCATTATGGGCATTTGATGTCGTTTGCAACAGGAGCGCCAGGTTTGATTATGGCTGAAGCTTCAGGAGTTGTGCCTGAGGGGCGAATTTCCATTGGTTGTCCATCAATGGAGACCGATGTAAAAGTAAATGCGTTCCGCGAGATGAATGATTTTGCACATTCCCATAATGTGAAGATGGGCATCCAGCTCGCGCACGCAGGACGAAAAGCTTCAACGATGTTGCCTTGGGATGATCACCGCATTGCTTCACCTTCGGAAGGTGGTTGGACTCCGGTTTCAGCTTCTGCCTTGCCGTATCACGGGATGCTGGAGCCGCATGCGTTGAGTATCAACGAGATTAAGGATTTGGTGGGGGCTTTTGCTTCTGCTGCTCTTCGCGCTGTTAATGCTGGGTTTGATGTTGTAGAAATACATGCAGCACATGGATATTTATTTCACCAGTTCTATTCACCACTAAGTAACCAACGCACAGATGAATATGGCGGCTCATTTGAGAATCGAGTTCGCTTCTTACTTGAGACTATTAAGGAAGTACGTCGCGTAATTCCAGACTCCATGCCGTTATTTGTACGCATCAGCGCTAGCGATTGGGTCCCCGAAGGTTGGACGATTGAGGAATCGATTGAACTATCGAAGTTAATGAAGGGTTTGGGCGTTGATCTCGTAGATGTATCCAGTGGCGGAAATCTTCATAATGCACCGATTAAGGCGGTTCCTGGTTTTCAGGTTCCTTTTGCAGAAGCAATTCGCGCACAAGCTGGGATTCCAACATCAGCAGTAGGTTTGATTACTGAAGCAAAGCAAGCCGAAGAGATCATCACATCGGGTAAAGCAGATGCGGTTTTCTTGGCGCGAGCGATGATTAGAAATCCGAGATGGGCGATGGCTGCCGCAGAAGAGCTTGGTGTAAAGATTGACTGGCCATTGCAGTTTGATAGAGGTCGAACACTTACCTAATCACGGGTATTTGAAGTTTGTGGGAGTACCGTGGGTACATGAGCAAACCCATTACTTCACAAGGACTTCGCAAAATAAATATCTTGGCGGGAATTCTTCATCTCGCTCAAATGGCCACTGTTCTGGCTCTCAGCAGCGACTTTTCGCTTCCTGTTACTGCAACGTATATGGCGGGTCCCCCAGGTTCAAGCTTTGCTCCCTCAGTCATTCTCTTTAACACCCCCATCGGTTTAACAGTCGCTCTCTTCCTTGGATTATCTGCGCTGGCTCACTTTATTGTCGCCAGCCCACAATTCTTCCCGCGCTACATCGCTGGTTTAGCAGCCCAACGCAATTACTTCCGCTGGGTTGAGTACTCCATTAGCTCATCGGTAATGATTGTTTTAATTGCGCAAGTTACAGGCGTTGCTGATATCACCGCGTTAATTGCAATCTTTGGTGTTAATGCTTCCATGATCTTGTTTGGTTGGTTGCAAGAGAAATACGAAACCCCGGGTAATGGCGGATGGTTGCCATTCATCTTTGGTTGCATTACCGGCATCGTGCCGTGGATTGCGTTGTTGTTCTATGTATTTTCTATCGGTGGCCCGGGCGATACCTCAGCTCCAGCTTTTGTGTATTTCATCGTGCTTACAATCTTCTTATTCTTCAACTCTTTCGCACTCGTACAGTGGTTGCAATACAAGAAGGTAGGCAAATGGAGCGAATATCTTCGTGGTGAACGCACCTATATAACTCTGTCACTTGTTGCTAAATCAGCGCTCGCGTGGCAGATATTTGCTAATACTTTGATTCCACCTATGTAAAGCTCTCTTTACTTCCCCGCTTTACACCGTTCGGAGCAGTACTTCACGCGTTCCCAATCGCGAGC
>Ga0208361_1000157_pt1 | contig 24292 bp, 26 predicted proteins | sample LakMenEpi05Aug10_FD_150670 | JGI IMG/M metagenome (GOLD analysis project Ga0208361, IMG submission 150670) | Freshwater microbial communities from Lake Mendota, WI - 05AUG2010 deep hole epilimnion (SPAdes) | ecosystem: Environmental > Aquatic > Freshwater > Lake > Epilimnion/Euphotic zone ... | reverse complement strand
ACCAAGGATTCCAGCGTGGCCCTGATGCAGGCGGCCCAGCGGGCCGGCCAGCAGGTGTGGGTGTGCACGCCGGCCCAGCTGGCGGTGCGCGGCAGCGATCCTTCCCATCAGCCCCTGGTGCTGGCGCAGCCCGTGCGGCTGGCAGAGATCAGGCCCACGGCCGCGGGCTGGGATCTGCCGGATCCCTGGTTCGAGGCCGGTGAGCCGCGCTGGCTGCCGCTGGCGGCGTTCCCGCGGGTGTGGATGCGTAAGGATCCGCCGGTGGATGAGGCCTACCTCTACGCCACCCATCTGCTCGAGCTGGCGGAACGGCAGGGGGCCAGGGTTCTCAATCGCCCGGCCTCGCTGCGGGCCTGGAACGAGAAGCTCGGTGCGCTGCGCTGGAGCCATCTGATGGCCCCCACTCTTGTGGGCAGCGATGTGGCCCAGCTGGCGGCGTTCGCTGCGGAGCAGGGCGACGTGGTGCTCAAACCCCTCGGCGGCCGTGCCGGCCTGGGGGTGGTGCGTAGCCACGGTGAGGCTCCCGGCCTGAAGGCCCTGCTGGAGCTGGTCACCAGCCAGCAGCAGATTCCTGTGATGGTGCAGGCCTTCCTGCCGGCCGTCACGGCGGGCGACAAGCGCATCCTGCTGGTGGATGGCGAGCCCCTCGGAGCCGTGAACCGCCGGCCGGCGGCCGGCGAGTTCCGCAGCAACCTGGCGGTGGGCGGTGAGCCGGAGGCCACCGAGCTCTCAGATCAGGAGCGACGCATCTGCGCCGAGCTGGCCCCGGCCTTGCGGGCCGAGGGCCTGTTCTTCGTGGGCATTGATGTGATCGACGGTCGCCTCAGTGAGATCAACGTCACCAGTCCCACCGGCGTGCGCGAGGTGGAACGGCTGGGCGGCATCCCGCTGGCGGATCAGACGATTGAGCGACTGCTGGGCTGAACCGCTCCGACCGGGGCCAGCCAGTCGTGCAGGGGGGCGGGGCGGCCCAGGGCATAGCCCTGAAAGTTCTGGATTCCCAGCGTGGCCAGCAGCTGGAGCGTGGCGATGTCCTCGATGCCCTCCGCCACCAGCTCCAGGCCCAGGCGTGGTGCCAGATCGGCGATGAGGTTGATGATGTGCAGCGCCTCGCTGTCGGAACGGATGGACTGGGTGAAGGATTTATCGATCTTCACCACATCGGGGCGGATGCTCTTGAGCAGCAGCAGCGAGGAGTAACCGGTGCCGAAATCATCGAGGGCCAGCTGCACCCCGGCCTGGCGCAGCTGCTGCAGGTTGCCGCTCACCACCGGATGGGGTTCGAGTACGGAATGCTCCGTGAGCTCAAGGGTGAGCTGATCGGCTCCCAGCCTCCGGTCGTGCAGCTGCTCAAGCAGGTTGCCGGCCAGGCCCGGTTCCAGTAGCTGGGCCGGTGCGAGGTTGAGGTAGAGCCGCAGATCGGGGAGGTGTTGCTGCAGCTGCTGAAAGCCATCCAGGGAGAGGCGGATCAGCTCTTTGCCCAGCAGAGTCATCTGGCGGTGCTGTTCGGCCATCTCCAGAAAGACCGTGGGCTCGATCCAGCCGCGCGTGTCATGGCGCCAACGGGCCAGCGCCTCAACGCCGCGTCGCTTGCCGTTGCTGTCGGCGATGGCCTGAAAGAACACCTGCAGCTGCTGTTCGCGAATGGCTTTGATGAGATCGGTGAACAGTTGGTAGTTGCTGAGCTGGGGGATCTCGAGAACGTCATCTGGCCCGATGATGCGGCTGCCTCGGCTGCTCTTGGCCTGGTACATGGCCAGGTCGGATCTCTGCATCACCGATGTGATATCAGGATTCGCGGGGTCCACCAGGGTGATGCCAATGCTGAGGCTGATGGCGATGGAGATCTCTCCAATCGCAACGGGCTCCTGCATGGAGATCACCATCTCCTGGGCACGCTGTCGAGCAGCGGTGTTGAGCTGCGCAAGCGATTGATCCTTGAGGTCAGAGAGATCAAGAATCACGGCCAGTTCATCGCCTCCATAGCGGGCGATGAAATCGCCCTCGCTCATCAGCCGTCGCAGGCGTTGGCTGACATGAATCAGAACATCATCGCCAACGGAATGGCCGTAGGTGTCGTTGATGAACTTGAACTTGTCGACGTCGAGAAACAGGATGGCGAAAGGCTGATTGCGTTCCGGGTGGGAGTTGCAGATTTCAGCCAGGTGCTCAAGGAAATAGCGACGGTTGGGCAGTTGGGTGAGGGAATCGAACAGGGCCAGGTTGCTGGCAGTGTGCAGGAATCGTTGGAAGCGATCGGTCACCTTCTCCAGTTGTGACAGCTGGAGCTGCCGGGGGGATTCGCTGTCGTTGCCGCTCGGCTCCAGCTCTGATCGCAGGCTCAGTCGCCCAAGGATGGCTGGCCCATCGGGGCCGCTTCGGCCCATGGGCCGGAGCCCATCGATCAGTTGGTCCAGCTGTCTGCAGGTTTGCTGAATGCGCTGGTTGGCCCGGCGCTCCACCAGTCGCTGGCCGATCCTCTGGCGACGACGTTCCAGCATCTGCAGGGCTCGGATGCTGGCGGCCAGCAGGGGAACGGCGATCAGCAGTGGCAGATCGGCGCTGAGCGACTGCAACACCAGCGGCAGCACGGGCTGTTGGCGGATGGCCAGCACCCGGTTCGCGCTGGAGTGAATCTTCGGCAGGATCGGTGTTTCCGCCCCGTTGCTCTGCAGGCTGCTCAACGGTTGAAACACCAGCTCGCGGCGCAGGGTTTCGAGTCGCTGCCGGATTCGTTGGTTGTACTCCGGTTTGAGCAGGGGGTCGAACAGCGCCAAGGTGCCTGCGGCGGTTGCTTTGGCTCCGTTGTTGCTGATCGGTGTGGCGGTGCCGAGGTAGATGGCACCAGTGCCGCTGTCGCAGGCCAGCCGCACCCTGCTGGTCGGGGTGGGCAGCTGGTTGAGGTTGTCCTTCACGCAGCGGATCAGGGCTGCATCGGAAGGCAGGCGGAAGGAGGGGCCGGCGTGGGTCAGCAGCGGTGAGCCGTCCGGCCGGAGCATCACCACCACGGCTCCGGCGTCGAACAGGGATGCGGTGGCCAGGCTGTTCTGCTCGAAGTCGGGATTGCTGCCGCGGGCGAAGCGGTAGGTGTCATCCCAGTGGGCCCAATCGGGGGCGCCCCGTGTTGTGACGGAGAGGGCCGCCTCCATCAGGGCCAGGGTGTCGTCACGCTCGCCCTGATGGAAGCGCAGCAACGCGGCCGTGCGTCGCTGCATCTGCAGCACCAGCAGCGGGGTGAGGACCAGCAGGCAGAGGCCGATGTTGCGCAGCAGGCTTGCCCGTTGGATGGGCGTGCGCTGCTCCTCCTTCCACCAGGACCTCAGAAGCCGCATCGGGCCGTTGGGCCTGCGCATGGTGGAAAAGCACTGACCCTTGTCTGCATTGTGGGTCCGCGGCCGGTGTTGTGCTCAGCGCTGAACGGTTTCTCCCTGCAGGCTCAGCTGCTGCTGCAGCACCCCCAGCTTCAGGGCCACTTCCTGCAGTTCCCGCTCCGGCACTGATCCCTGCACCAGGCCGGCGCCGGCGGTGAGCTCGAGCCGCTGGCCCTGCAGGCTGCCGCTGCGGATGGCCACCCGCAGTTCCATGTCGCCCTCGCTGTCGATCCAGCCGATCGGGGCGGCATAGAAGCCCCGCTCGAAGGGCTCCAGGCTGCGCAGGGCCGCCATCGCCTCGCGGCGTGGCAGCCCCGCCACCGCCGGGGTGGGATGCAGGGCCCCCGCTAAGGCCAGCGGTTGCTGCTCGCCGAGGGCCGCGGTGATGGGGGTGTGCAGATGCACCAGCTGCCCGTGCCGGGCCAGGCGGGGATGGCGCGGCCTGCGGGCCGTCAGCCCGGCCCCGGCCAGCACCTCGCTGATGGCATCCACCACCAGTTCGTGCTCGCGGCGGTCCTTCTCGGAGCGGGTGAGCTGCTCGGCCGCCGGGCCGATCGGCGCCGTGCCGGCCAGGGCATCGCTGCGCAGCTGGCCCTGGCGCACGGTGAGCAGCCGCTCCGGCGATGCCCCCAGCAGGGCCGGGCCGTCGCCCTGTTGCCACAGGAAGCGGCAGCTGCCGGGCTGCCGCTGCCGCAGCTGGGCCAGCAGCTGCAGGGGATCGAGGGGGCGATCCAGCAGCAACTGCTGACGCACCGCCAGCACGAGCTTGCGCAGGCTGCCGCTCTCCACCAGTTCCAGACCTCGCTCCACCACGGAGCGGTAGCCCTCCTGCCAGGCGGAGCGGTGGCGGATGGCCGGGCCGGGGTCGGGGCCGGCATGGGCGATCGGATCGGCGGGAAGCAACGTGAGCCGCTGCGCCTGCTCCCACAGTTCCTCCGCCAGGGAGCGGGCCGTCACGTCGCCCCCCAGGGTGCGCTGCAGCCGCAGCCAGCAGTGGCGCCCCTGGCGGCTCAGCTGCCAGCGGGGCAGCACGGCCTGCACCCCGGCCATGCCTTCGCCCTCCTGAAGGGGGCTGTCGAAGAAGGCGAAGGCCAGCAGCACCCGTGGCCGCGCCAGGGGCGGGCAGGCCTGGGGTGCCGCCAGCCGGCTGAGGCTCACGGCGCTGAAGCGCTGGGCCAGCTCGAAGCGGCGCGGGCCGCTCAGTTCCAGGCTGTTGGTGCGGCCGCTGGCCGCCAGACACAGGCCCGGGGCGCCGTCCCAGAGGAAGCGGAAGCGGTCGCTCTCCTCCAGCTGGCTGAGCAGGGCGAGCGGGTCGCGCGCCGGCAGCGGCAGGGCCAGGCTGAGCACGCCATCGCCATCCAGCTGGCGGGCCCCATCGGCAGCCGCCGCCAGCAGCTCGCCGAAGCTGGTGGTGCGGCAGCTGGTTGTGACGTTGGCTGGAGCCTGCACCGGGGATCGGCCGAAGCGGCTGCTCAAATGTATGGGCCTTCCCGCGCCGCCAGTTGTCGCTGCCCGCGTCCGAGCCTCAGGTCGTCGCAAGCCTTCACGCCGCTGGCGCCGAGCGCCGCCGGCTGTGGAAGGCGGCGATCAAGTGGCCGATGTATGCGGTGGCGGTGATGCCGGTGCTGCTGGCGGCCGGCTGGCGGTTGAGCCAGGGCCAGCCGGTGCGTCCGGATCAGCTGCTGCTGTTCCTGCTGGCGGCGGTGCTGCTGCTGGCCTGGGAGAACCTGGCCAATGATGTGTTTGATGCCGACACGGGTGTCGACACCCACGGCAAGCCCCATTCGCTGGTGAATCTCACCGGCCGGCGCGATCGGGTGGCGCTGCTGGCCAACGCGGCGCTGCTGCTGGGCCTGGCGCTGATGGCCCTGGTGGCGCTGCGCAGCACGCCTCTGGTGCTGGCCCTGGTGCTGGCCTGCTGCGGCATCGGCTATGCCTATCAGGGGCCACCGCTGCGCCTCGGCTACCGCGGCCTGGGGGAGCCGCTCTGCTGGATCGCCTTCGGGCCACTGGCCACGGCCGCCGGTCTGCTGGCGCTGGCACCCGCGGCTGAAGCCGCAAGCACCGGAGTGCCCTGGCGCGCAGCCATCGCCCTCGGTGGCGGTCCGGCCCTGGCCACCACGCTGGTGCTGTTCTGCTCTCACTTCCATCAGGTGGAGGAGGACGCCGCCCACGGCAAGCGTTCGCCCGTGGTGCGGCTGGGCACCGGCCGCGCGGCCGATCTGGTGCCCTGGTTCGTGGCTGCCTGCCTGGCGTTCCAGTGGGCGCCGGTGCTGGCGGGTCAGTGGCCGCTCACGGCCTTGCTGGGCGCGGTGGGTCTGCCGCCCGCCCAGGCGCTGATCCGCCTGCTGCGGCGCCATCACCGCGAGCCGGAGCAGATCGCCGGCAGCAAGTTTCTGGCCCTGCGCTTCCAGGCCCTCAACGGACTGGGCCTGTCCTTCGGCCTGGCCATCGGCCCCTGGTGCGGTGCCGGGCTCGGCGCCTGGTGCAGTGGTCTGCGCTGACGCGCCGGCGTCGGCTGCCTCACAGCCGCTGCAGCTGAGCTGGCGGCCCTATCGCTTTGCCCTGCCGCGGGCGATGGTCACCAGTCAGGGGGCCTGGAGCGCGCGTTGTGGCTGGCTGCTCCGGCTGCAGTCCGGCGATGGTCGGCTTGGCTGGGGCGAGGCCGTTGCGGCGCCGAGCGCCGATGGGCTGGATGCCCTGGCCGCGGCGATCGCTGCTCTGCCCGTGACGATCACCCGCGGGGCCCTGGAGGAGCGGTTGGTGCAGCTGCCTGCGGCCCTGGCCTGCGCCGTGGGGATGGCATTGGCAGAACACGACGGACTGGGGGCCACGGATCAGGGCGGCTGGCGCCAGGCACCTGCTTCGGCCTGGCTGCTGCCGGCGGGGGAGGCGGCGCTGCCGGCGCTGGATCGGGCACGGGAGGCGGTGCTGGCTCCGGTTCGGGGTGCTGCGGGGCCGCCCAAAGGCGCTGACGTGCTCACCGTGAAATGGAAGGTGGCCGCCGCGGACGATGCCCTGGAGCGGGCTCTTCTCGAGCAGCTGCTGGAGCGCCTGCCGGTAGCAGCCCGCCTGCGCCTTGATGCCAACGGCGGCTGGGACCGCGCCACCGCCGACGCCTGGGCGGCTCGGCTGCAGGCGGAACCGCGCCTGGAGTGGCTGGAGCAGCCGCTGTCGCCGGCGGATCAGGCCGGCCTGGAGCGTTTGGCGGCGCGGTTGCCGGTGGCCCTGGATGAATCGCTGCGGCAGCGGCCCGAGCTGATGGGCGCGGGCGCCTGGCGGGGCTGGCAGGTGCGGCGGCCCTTGGTGGAAGGCGACCCGCGCCCCCTGCTGGCGGCGTTGCAGGCCGGCACGCCACGGTTGATGCTCAGCACAGCCCTGGAAACGGGCATCGGCCGGCGGATGCTCCAGCACCTCGCTGCCCTGCAGGCCGACGGCCCCACGCCGGCGGCCCCTGGCCTGGCCCCGGGCTGGCGGCCCGAGGGGGCGCTGTTCGCAGCGGATCCTCACGTGGTGTGGGAGGCGGCGGCATGAGTGGTTTCGCCCGGGTGCTGGTGGCCGAAGGGGAGCCGGAGGCCCTGGCGCAGCAGCTGCAGCAGGCCTGGGCCGCGGGGGAGATCGTGGCGGTGGTGGCGCCGCAGGAGCAGGCATTGCTGCAGGCGGCCCTGCCGCTGCAGTGGCCCAGCGCGTTGCCGGCCGAGCTGGGGCCTGCGGTGCTGCTGGGCAGTGGCGGCAGCAGTGGCGGCCGGCGCTGGTGCCTGCAACCCCTCAGCCATCTGCAGCGGGCGGCTGAGGCCACCGGCCTGTGGCTGCAGGCGATCGGCCTCGATCCAGCCCGGTGTGAGCTGTTCAATCCCCTGCCGTTGCATCACGTCAGCGGCCTGATGCCCCTGGTGCGGGCCCGTTGCTGGGGAGCCCCTCTGCGTTGGCTGCCGCCGGCCTGGCTGCGTGAGCCGGCGCGCCTGCTGGCGGAGGCCCGGCCCACGCCGGGGCGTCAGGCCCTGATCTCGCTGGTGCCCACCCAGCTGCAGCGGCTGCTGGATCACCCCGATGGCGTGGCCTGGCTGCAGGGGTTCAGCCTGATCTGGGTGGGCGGGGCCGCTCTGGCACCCGAGCAGGCCCAGCGGGCCCGGGCTGCGAGGCTGCGGCTCTCGCCCTGTTACGGCAGCACCGAAACGGGCGCGATGGTGGCGGCGCTGCCCCCCGAGTGCTTCCTGGCTGGAGTGAGCGGCTGCGGTCAGCCCCTGGCCCATGCGGAGCTGCGCTTGGAGGAAGGCAGTGCGGATGTGCTGAGCCGTGTTCTGCAGATCCGTGCCAGCAGCCTGGCGGCGGGATTTCTGGCGGACGGAGCCTTTGCGCCGCTGCCGCTGCAGCAGGGTTGGTGGAGCAGTGGCGATGCCGCCAGCCTCGGGCCGGAGGGTCTGCAGCTGCTGGGCCGCCTTGATGGGGCGATCAGCAGCGGCGGTGAAACGGTGTTCCCCGAGCAGGTGCGAGAGCGCCTGCTGGCCCTGAGTGCCGCCGAGGGTTTGCCCGTGCGGGAGCTGTTGCTGCTGGCGGAGCCGGATCCGCTCTGGGGGGAGCGCCTGGTGGCCCTGGTGCGGTTGGAGGAACCGCCCGTGATGGGGGTCTGGTCTCGCCTGGAGGCCCTGGCCCGCCGCCTGCCTGCCTGCGAGCGGCCGCGGCGCTGGCTGAGTTGTCCGCCGTTGGCGGTGAGCGCTGCGGGCAAGTGGGAGCTGGGGCGCTGGCGTCAGTGGTTGCTGGTGCAACCGCGGGATCCGGGGTGACAGCTCGGCATCGGATCGCTACAAGCGGAGTGCCTTCATCACAGCCCCATGGCCGAGAACGATCTCACGGAAGTCAGCAACAAGAAGCTGGCCGCTGGCCTGCTGGGGATCTTCTTGGGCGCCTTCGGCGTGCACAAGTTCGCGCTCGGTTACACCAAACCCGGCGTGATCATGCTGGTGATCAGCCTGGCCGGTGGGGTTGTCACCTGCGGGGCTGCCAGTTTCGTGATGGGCGTTATTGGCCTGATTGAAGGGATCATCTACCTCCAGAAAACCCCTGAGGAGTTCCAGGCGCTGTATATCGACGGCCGCAAGGAGTGGTTCTGAACCCGTGGTTCTCAAACCGCCGCTGCTGCGGCTGATGCTGGTGCTGGCCGCCATGGCCAGCTGTGGGGTCTTCGCCGCGGTGCCGAGCGAGGGCTGGCATCCGCTGGCGGTGCTGGCCAGTCTGCTGCCGCTGCAGCTGGCGGCCCTGCTCTGGGTCTTCAGTCAGGCGCCTACGGCAGCGGCCGCACGCCCGCCTGCAGCGCTGAAGCCTCCAGCCAGCGCTGGATGGCCTCCGGCAGGGGGCAGCGCCGGCGGCTGAGGCTGTCGATTGCCAGGTGGCGCGTGAGCGCTTGAGCCACCTCCTCACCGTTGCTGCTGAAGCGGTAGCGCAGCTCGAAACTGCCGGGGTCGAGCCGCTGCGGGTCGAGCCGGATCGCCAGGGGATCGCCGCAGACCAGCGGCCGCCGGTAATCGGCGCTGCAGTGCACGATCGGCAGGGCCACCGCCGGTGTGCCGCCTGGGGTGGGGAACAGTTCGGCCGCCGGGATGCCGAAGCGTTCCAGGCTCTCCTCGTAGGCCTCGTGGCACCAGCGCAGGAGCTGCTGGAAATGCATCACCCCGGCGGCGTCGGTCTCGCCGAAGCGCACCGTGCGGCACAGGAGCAGCCAGCTGTCGGGGTTGGAGGCGGGCGTCATGGCGGGGTGATCGGCGCGACAGCTCGGGGGTTGTGGCCGAGCCATCCCCCCGCCAGCATGCGCCCAATCCGATTCCAGCCCATGGCCTCTGCGAGTGCCACCGAACAGCCCACCCTGAACCGGGCCTGGGAGGCCTTCCTGGCCCATGTGCCCACGATCCTGCTGATCTGGCTCGCCACAGCGGTGCTGGCTGCTCTGGGAGCAGCGGTGACCTGGTTCATCCTGCTGGTGGGCTTCGGGGTGTCCGGCTCCACCGGCTCGGATTCGGCCTTCTCGATCGCCACGTTGCTCGGGCAACTGGGGCAGTTGCCCTTCGCGATTCTCTCCAGCCTGGTGGGGGTGTTGTTCGTGGCCGTGCCGGCCATGCACTACGCCAGCGGCGAGGTGATCACGGTGGAGGCGGCCTTCCGCGAACTGCTCCGTCGCCCAGGGCGTTACCTGCTGGCCGGCCTGCTGTTCTCCCTGGTGGCAGCCGTGGGTTTCGTGCTGTGCATCGTGCCGGGGATCCTGGTGGCCCTGGTGATGCCGATCTACGTGAACCGCATCTTCCTCACGGATCAGCCGATCACGGATGCCTTCGCCGCCTCCTTCCAGGCGGTGTACCGCTCAGCCAACGGCGGCAGCTTCGTTCTGCTCGAGATCCTCGCCTGGTTGCTGGTGGCGCTGGTGTCGGTCTGCAGCTGCGGCCTCGGGGCGCTGCTGGCGGTTCCGGTGAGCACCTTCTATCTGCAGAACGCTGCGTATCACAAGGGTCTGATCTCCTGAGCAGCTGAGGCCCTGCCAATCCCGCTGGGCCTTGGGCCTGCCCCTTCAGCCGCTCGGAAAGGCCGGAAACCCCACGAACCCCAGCCCGTAGCGCAGCCATAGCCGCAGCAGCCAGTAGCTCAGCAGCCCAAGGCCGGCCACAGCCAGAGGCAAGGCCGGCAGATCCCGTGGCATCAGCCGCCGCTGGCGGATCGCCGTGATCGACCACCAAATCAACGCGGCCGCGGCGATGGGTCCGAAGGCATGCAGCTGCACGGATCCCGCCAGGTTTCCCGTGAGCGCGGCGGCCGTGGCGCGGGTGAGGAAGCAGGTGGGGCAAGGGATGCCGGTGAGCGCCCGCAGCGGGCACGGCATCCCCGGAAGCAGGGGGTGCTGCCCCTTGAGCCAGAGGTAGCCGGTCAGCGCCGCAGGCAGGAGAACGCCGGCGTGCCGGATCCGGCCCAGGAAGCGCCGCAACGGTTAGCGATCAACCGAGCCCATGATCACGTCGATCGAGCCGAGGATGGCCATGATGTCGGCCACCTTGGCCCCCTTGAGGATGTGGGGCAGGATCTGGAGGTTGGTGAAATCGGCGGCGCGGATCTTGAAGCGCCAAGGGGTCACGTCGTCGTTGCCCTGGATGAGCACACCGATCTCGCCTTTGCCGGATTCCAGACGGGTGTAGAGCTCACCGCTGGGAATCTTGAAGGTGGGAGCCACCTTCTTGGCCACGATCTGGTAGTCGAAGCCGGTGAACTCGCTGCCCTTGCCCTCGGCCATGCGGCGGGCTTCCAGGAGCTCGGTGGGGCCGCCGGGAATCATGGCGCAGGCCTGGCGCAGGATCTTCAGCGATTCGCGCATCTCCTGAATGCGCACGCGATAGCGGGCATAGCAATCGCCTTCCGTCTGCCAGGCCACGTCCCAGTCGAAATCGTCGTAGCACTCGTAGTGATCCACCTTGCGCAGATCCCAGGGCACGCCGGAGGCGCGCAGCATCGGGCCCGACAGGCTCCAGTTGATCGCCTGCTCACGTGTGATCACGCCCAGCCCTTCAATCCGCTTGCGGAAGATCGGGTTGTTGGTGATCAGCTTCTCGTATTCGTCGATCTTGGGGCCGAACCAATCGCAGAAGTCGAGGCACTTCTCCAGCCAGCCGTAGGGCAGATCAGCTGCAACGCCGCCGATGCGGAAGTAGTTGTTGTTGATCAGGCGCTGACCGGTGGCCGCTTCCCAGAGGTCGTAGATCATCTCCCGCTCGCGGAAGATGTAGAAGAACGGCGTCTGCGCGCCCACGTCCGCCAGGAAGGGGCCAAGCCAGAGCAGGTGGTTGGCGATGCGGTTCAGCTCCAGCATCAGCACGCGGATGTAGCTGGCGCGCTTGGGCACCGGCACGTTGGCCAGGCGTTCGGGTGCGTTCACCACGATCGCCTCGTAGAACATGCCGGCCGCATAGTCCATGCGGCTCACGTAGGGCACGAACATCACGTTCGTGCGGTTCTCGGCGATCTTCTCCATGCCGCGGTGCAGGTAGCCGATCACCGGCTCGCAATCCACCACGTCTTCACCGTCGAGGGTCACCACCAGCCGCAGCACCCCGTGCATCGAGGGGTGATGGGGGCCGAAGTTGACCACCATCGGCTCCGTGCGCGTCTCCAGCTGCGTCATGGGGCCGTGGCCAGGGGCAAGGTGTCGCGATCTTAGGAACGACGGGCCCGAACTTCGGTCGGCAGGTGGGCACGGTGAGGATCCGCTGCCGCTGCCGCCGGTACGGTGGTGCCAACGGGATATCGGCCTGGCAGCGGCCTGGATCGTGGTGACGAAGCCAGACCGCAGCGTTCCTCGCCGCCACCAGGCGCGGACTTTGCCATCGGCATCGCTGTCACCTCTGACGCGGCTGCTGCGTGGACTGGCCCGCGCTGTGGCCGACTGGCTGCTGGCCCCCGTCCGGCGGCGAGCGGCCCGGCGGCTGGCTCTGCTGCAGCGGAGCCAGGACGCCTTGCTCAGCCCCCTGGCCGGCCGGGGGGAGGAGGGCCTGGCGATCCTGGAGGGGGCGCTGGCCCTGGCGATGGCGGACGCTCAGTTCGGCAACGATGAATGGGAGCTGTTCACCCGGGGCATGGCCCTGCTCAACCTGCAGGACCAGCAGCGCCGCTCCCTAAGCCTGCAGGGTTCGGTGGATCTGGCCGGGGTGTGCAGCACCCTGGCTGCTCTCGGCGACCACAGCCTGAGCCTGGCCATCGCGCGCTTCTACAGCCTGCTGGCTGACGCCGACGGCAGCATCGCTCCCGCGGAGCAGCATCTGCTCACCCGGCTGCTGAACGCCCTGAACGTCGACCCGCGGGACCTGGATCGCCTGGAGGTTCCAGCTGAGCTTCGGCTCCCGCCAGGACGGCGGGAGCGGTTGCGCCGTCGGCTGGCGGCGCCGCTGCAGCGCTGGGCTTCCCCGCGCCAGAGCGCCCGTGGCTGAGGCTCCGTTGGCTATGGAAGGCGCCTTTCAACATCAGCCCGTGCTGGCGGAGCAGGTGCTGGCCGGCTTTGCCGAGCTGGCTCCCCTGCTGGAACAGCGCGGCGATGGGCTGCTGATCGACTGCACCCTCGGCGGCGGCGGCCATAGCGCGCTGCTGCTGGAGGCCCATCCGCGCCTGCGGCTGATCGGCCTCGATCAGGACCCCACGGCCCGGGCGGCGGCGGCCGAGCGCCTGGCCCCCTTCGGCGATCGCGTCGCGATCGTGGCCAGCAACTTTGCGGCCTACACGCCGCCGGAGCCGGCCCTGGCGGTGCTGGCCGATCTGGGCGTGAGCAGCCCGCAGCTGGATGTGGCTGAGCGGGGCTTCAGCTTCCGCCTGGATGGCCCGCTCGACATGCGCATGAACCCTGCGGCCGGCGAGAGCGCGGCCGAGCTGATCGAGCGCCTCGAGGAAGCCGAGCTGGCGGATCTGATCTACGCCTACGGCGAGGAGCGGCTGTCGCGCCGCATTGCGCGCAAGATCAAGCTGCAGCTGGCCGAGCAGGGCCCCTTCAGTGGCACCGCCGCCCTGGCCTACTGCGTCGCCGGTTGCTACCCGCCTCAGGCACGGCGTGGCCGTATCCATCCCGCCACCCGCACCTTTCAGGCCCTGCGCATCGCTGTGAACGATGAACTCGGCGTGCTCGATCGCCTGCTGACCGCTGCGCCCGACTGGCTGCTGCCCGGCGGCCTGTTCGGCGTGATCAGCTTCCACTCCCTGGAAGACCGGCGCGTCAAGACGGCCTTCGTGAGCGACGAGCGGCTGCAGCGTGTGACCCGCAAACCGGAAACGGCTGCGGAGGAGGAGCAGAGCTCCAACCCCCGCAGCCGTTCGGCCAAGTGGCGCCTGGCCCGGCGGCGTCAGCCCTGAGGCTCACTGAGCAGGCCGGTGTGGTCGTCGCTGCCGAACAGCTGCCGGTAGGCGGCGGTGCTGATGCAGATCATCAGCGGCAGGATCACGAACAGGCCGCCGTAGCTGAACAGCAGGGCGATGGCGTGCATCACGCTCTCCACGATCGCCAGCCAGAGCACCACCCACCAGCTGGGGTTCACGCCCGCCACGCCGGCCTTCACGGTGTCCAGTGGCTGCTTCGCCCCCAGCAGCGACAGCTGGATCAGGAACTTCTGGGTCACCAGGAACCAGATGTAGAACACGGCGAACACCAGCAGCGGCAGGCTGGCCAGGGCGGCGTTGAGGCGGCCCAGCCCCGTGCCGATCAGCGAGGCGATCAGGGCCACCACCGCCACCACCACCGCCAGCAGCAGGGTGGAGAGCAGCAGCCGGCCGCTGGCGGCCCCATCCCAGCGGGTGAAGGTGCGGAACACGGGGCGTTGGCCCTCCAGGCTCAGCCAGGCGCCGCGCACCAGACCCACCACGCCCCACAGGGCCACCACCACGTAGCCCACCACGCCCACCACCACGGCCACGCCGGCGGCGATCGGATGCACGAACGCAGGTTCCGGCCCGCTCAGGCGCACCACCCCGCCGGCCACCAGGCCGGCGAAGGGGGCCGCGATCACCAGGGCCAGCACCTGGAACAGCAGGAACGGCCAGGGGGCCCGGCAGAAGGCCTGCCATCCGTCTTCAACGGCGCGCAGCACCTGCAGTTGATTGGTGCCTGGAGTCGGCAGACCCATGATTGATGCCTCACTGGCCGGACGGTAGCGATGGGAACTGCATTCGCCCAGAAGCCGCAGCGCGATTGATGAACAGCACCGATTGGCTCTGGTGGGCGGCCCTGCTGCTGCAGGTGATGGCCATCCCCGGCGCCCTGTTCCCGGTGCTGCCCGGCCTGGTGCTGCTGCCCCTGGGGGCGCTGCTCTGGTGCTGGGCGGTGGGCTTCGCCACCGGCTGGCCGGTGCTGGCGTTGGCGAGCGTGCTGCTGCTGCTGGGCTGGGGGGCGGATCTGCTGGGGGTGGTGCTGGGGGCAGCACGCCTGCAGGCCAGCCGCTGGGCCTATGTGGGTGCGGCAATCGGTCTGCTGGTGGGGTTGCTGGGGCTGCTGCCGGCACTGCCCGTGGGTGGGCCGCTGCTGGGGGCCCTGCTGGGGCCGCTGCTCGGTGCTGCCCTGGGGGAGCTGGCGGCGGAGCTGCGGGCCCGCAGCCGCGGCGGCCTGGCGTTGCTGCGGCGCTCAGCCCTGGTGGGCCTGGCGGTGGTGAGCGGCATGCTCGTGAGCAAGCTGGCTCAGACGCTGCTGGCGGTGGTCGGTGTCGCGGGATTCGTGGTGCTCAGCCTGTGGGGCCCTGCCGCAGCGCCCTGATCGTCTCCAGCACCCGCTCCGCCGCTGCCTGGATCTCGTCCGCCGTGGTGGCGCGCCCCAGGCCGAAGCGGATCGAGGCCGCCGCCTGCTGACGGCTCAGTCCCAGGGCCTGCAGCACGTGCGAGGGCTCGCCGCTGCTGCAGGCCGAGCCGCTGCTCACCGCCAGGTGCCGCCGCAGCCGGCTGTGCAGGGCGGTGCCATCCACCCCGTCCACGCACACATTGAGGTTGTGGGCCAGCCGCGGGGCCGCGGCTCCGTTGCGGCGGATGCCGCCGGCCGCCTGCAGCTGCTGCCAGAGCTGATCGCGCAGTGCCGCCAGCCGCGTGCTGCGCCCGGGCCGATCCGCCAGGGCCAGCTCCACCGCCGCCCCCAGCCCCACGATCAGTGGCAGGGGTGGCGAGCCGGCCCGCAGGCCCTGCTCCTGGCCGCCGCCGTGCAGCTGCGGCACGAGCCGCACACCGGGCCCGACCACCAGGGCGCCGATGCCCATCGGTCCACCCAGCTTGTGGCCGCTGAAGCTGAGCAGGTCGATGCCGAGCGCCGCCGGCTGCAGGGGGATGTGGCCCACGGCCTGGGCGGCATCGCAGTGGAAACGGATGCCCCGCTCGCGGCAGAGGGCGCCGATGGCCGCCAGCGGCTGCAGCACGCCGATCTCGTTGTTGGCGGCCATCACGCTCACCAGCAGCGTGTCGGGCCGCAGGGCCGCTTCCAGCACCGCCGGCTCCAGCAGGCCATCGGACCCCACCGGCAGCACGGTGAGCGGAAAGCCATGCCGCCCGAGGTGCCGCAGTGGATCGAGCACCGCGCGGTGTTCCGTGGCCACGGTGATCAGATGCCGCCGCCGGCCGCCGGCCTCGAGTTCGGCCTCCGCCAGGCCCTTGAGGGCGAGGTTGTTGGCTTCGGTGGCACCGCTGGTGAACACCACCTGCTCCGGCTTCACGGCCAGGCCGGTGGCGATGCGGCCGCGGGCCTGCTCCACCGCCGCCGCCGCCAGCAGCCCCGGTCGGTGCAGCCGGCTGGAGGGATTGGCGGCCTGGCTGTTCCACCAGGGCGCCATCGCCTCCAGCACCCCTGGCTCGCAGGGGGTGCTGGCCTGATGGTCCAGGTAAACGACGGCGTTGCCCATGTGCGCCCATGCTGGCAAGCACCTGCGCCTGCACGCCCGATGGCCGCTGTTCGTCAGCGTTCAGCCCTGGCAGCCCTGCTGTCACTGCTGGCCGCATCGCTGCCTGCAGCGGCCCAGACGTCCATCGGAGCGCCGGATGCCAGCAACCCGTTCCGCAATTCGGAGCAGCAGCGCCCCGCCGGGCTGGTGCTGCTGCGGCAGTGGCAGACCATGGAGGGCACCTATGCCATCGGCGTCCATGACGCCAAGCCCGATCCCCGCGATCCGAGCGCCCGCACGATCGTGGTCTGGCTGGAGGAGCCCAGCGGCGTGAAGCTGGCGGTGGAAACCCTGCGCTGCGCCCCCGAGGCGCCGATCCGGCTCACCCGCCGCGGCAGGGATCTGCTGATCCTCGAGCTCAACCCCGGCGGCATGGTCACCGAGTCCAACCGGCTCAACCATCAGATCTGGTGGGCGGCCTGCTATCCCGAGCAGGCCGGCAAGGACCCGGCCACGCTCAGCGCCCTGGCCCGCCGGCTGGGCTATTCGGGAACCCTGCGCGAGCAGCAGCAGGTGATTTCCGGAGGTGCTCGATAGATTGCGGCCACCGCCTCCTGCCGCCCTGCGGGCCATGAGCCTCGAACCCGACTCCCTGGCCGCCGAAGCCCCGTCAGAGGCAACGGCCCAGCCCGCTCCACCGGTCCGCCTGCTGCTGGTGGACGATGAACCGGGCCTGCGCACCGCCGTGCAGGCCTATCTCGAGGACGAGGGTTTTCAGGTCACCACCGCCGTTGATGGCGACGACGGCTGGACCAAGGCCCAGGAGCTGCTGCCGGATCTGGTGATCTCGGACGTGATGATGCCGCGGCTCGATGGCTACGGCCTGCTGCGCAAGCTGCGCGACGACGAGCGCCTCGGCGGCACACCGGTGATCTTCCTCACCGCCAAGGGGATGACGGCCGATCGCATCGAGGGCTTCCAGGCCGGCTGCGACGACTACATCCCCAAGCCGTTCGATCCGGACGAGCTCGTGGCCCGCGTGCGCAACGTGGTGCGCCGCCAGGAGCGTCTGCTGGCGGAGGCCGCCCGTTTCGCCGATGCCGATATCGGTCAGATGGCCAAGCAGATCACCGAGATCCGCTCGCTGCTGGGCACCGGTGGTAGCCGCAAGCCCAGCGGCGGCATCCGCCACGAGTTCACCCCGCGTGAGGCCTCGGTGCTGCAGCTGGTGGCCGAGGGAATGATGAACAAGGAGATCGCCCGCCGGCTGGAAACCTCGATCCGCAACGTCGAGAAGTATGTGAGCCGTCTGTTCACCAAGACCGGCACCGCCAGCCGAACGGAGCTGGTGCGCTACGCCCTCGAGAACAGCCTGGTTGAGTAGCGATCCCGGCGCAAGCGCAGTCGGCGACGCAGCCAGCGATGCGCAGTGGCTGCCTGCGGCCTTGAATGCCGGTCACCTCTACCGCGACCGCGTCAGCGAGCCCGCGGCCAGCACCATCGCCTTCTACGCCAGCCGCTATCCGCATTCGGATCAGGTGGTGTGGGAGGAGCGCCTGGCCGCCGGCGAGATCCTGTGCAACGGCCAGAGGCTCCGGGCCGATGGGCCCCTGCAGCCGGGCGATCGGCTGGTCTGGCATCGGCCCCCCTGGCAGGAGGCCGCCGTGCCGGTGCTGCAGCAGCGATCGATCGTGTTCGACGACGGCGACCTGCTGGTGCTCAACAAACCCAGCGGCCTGCCGGTGCTGCCCGCCGGCGGTTTCCTGGTCCACACGCTGCTGGCGCAGCTGGAGGGCTGGGCCCGATCCGGTGTGATCCGCTCCGGTGCGATCCGCGCCGGCACCGATGCCCCGGGCCTGCCGCGGCCGGTCCATCGCCTCGGCCGCTTCACCTCCGGCCTGCTGGTGTGTGCCCGCTCCGCCGCCAGTCGCGCCTGGCTCAGTGCCCTGCTGCGCGACAGCAGTGGCCGGCCCGGCGAGCCATCGCCGTTGCTACCGCCGCGCTGCCACAAGCTCTATCGCGCCCTCACCCAGCCCTTGCCGGCCGACTGGGCGATCGGAGAAACCCGGCCGCTCTCCACACCGATCGGCCGACGCCCCCATCCGCGCCTGGGCCAGATCTGGTGTGCGGCTCCGCCGGATGACCCGGCAGCCCTGCCGTCGCGCAGCGCCCTCACCCTGCTGGAGCGCCGCCAAGACAGCTGCCTGGTGGCGGTGGCGATCGCCACCGGCCGGCCCCACCAGATCCGCATCCACACCGCCGCCCTCGGCGCGCCATTGCTCGGCGATCCGCTCTACCGGCCAGGGGGGGAGGCCCATCCCCAGGCCCTGCCAGGGGATGGCGGTTACCAGCTGCATGCCCACCGCCTCGACCTCACCAGCCCGGACGGGCAGCTCCTGGAGCTGCAGGCCCCGCTGCCGCCGCTGCTGGAGAGCGGAGTCGCCTGAATCAGGCCTTCTCGAAGGCCAGGAGCCGCGAGAAGTAGAAGGGCGCCTTGTTGAGGCTGCGGCGCTTGAGCACGAAGCCGGCCTCAGCCGCCGCCTTGACGATGCCCTCCTCGCGCAGGGTGTAGGCGCGGGTGGTTTTGCTGGGGCCGGGGAACAGCTGGCCGATCCCCTTGAGCAGTGCCAGCAGGGGGGTGTAGGGGGCGAAGCTCACGAGCAGGTGCCGCTCGGCCATCGAGGCCAGATGGCGCACCATCTCTTCGGCCGGCTGCTGCGGGTAGTGGATGAACACATCCAGGCAGATCACCGTGTCGTAGCGACCCGTGAGGCTCTCCAGATCCGAGGCCAGAAAGCTGATCTGGCCAGGCTTCACGCCGGCTTCGATCGAGCGGCGCTCCGCCTCCTGCACCATCGCGGCGGAGAGGTCGGAGGCGGCGATCGAGCCCGCCCCCAGCTGGGCCAGCGGCAGGGTCAGGCTGCCCACACCGCAGCCGGCGTCGCAGAAGCTGCGGCCCGCCAGATCGCCCTGCTCCTGCAGCCAGGCCAGCACGTTGTCCACCGTTTTCTGGTGGCCGATGCGGATGTTGCGCTGCACCTTGTTCACATCATCCGAATCGCTGTAGATGCGGTTCCAGCGATCGAAGCCGGTGGTTTCGAAGTAGCCCTTCACCTCTTGCTTCTCGGCGGCCTTGGCGGTCTCAACGGTCGCGGACATGGGCGGGGCCTGGGGGTGCGCTGTGGCGCGGATCCTATTCAGATGGCGCGTTCCGCTTCCGGGTCGATTCGGTGCGGTGGCCCTGCAGATCGCTTGCCGTGCCGCTCCAGCGCAGGGTGTCGGCCAGGGGCAGTCCCAGCAGCAGCGCCTCGATCGGCCGGTGGTCCCCCAGCAGCCGCCGGGGGTGCAGGGTGGCGGCGGCGATCGCCCCGTCGGCATCGCCGCTCCAGCGGGCCAGGCGGCGCACCGCCTCCAGCAGCGGCAGGGTCACCCCCGCCAGGGTGCCGTCCTCCAGGCGGCAGCTGCCCGCCTCCACGATCAGGGCACGCTCGTCCCAGCGGTAGGTGCCATCCGGCAGCCCGTAGGGGGCGAGGGCATCGCTCACCAGCACCAGTTGCTGTGGCGCCAGCCGCTGCAGCAGCACCGCCATCGCCGGCGCCACGTGCACGCCGTCGGCGATCAGGCCCAGGGCGATGTCGCCGCGCAGGGCGGCAGCCGCCACCGGCCCCGGCTGGCGGTGATGCAGGCCCGCCATGGCATTGAAGGTGTGGGTGAGCATGCGCACGCCGGCCTCGAAGCCCGCTTCGGCCTGTGCCTCCGTGGCGGCGCTGTGGCCCAGGCACACCACCACGCCCCGCTCCGCCAGCTGCCGGGTGAGCTCCAGGGCGCCCGGCAGCTCCGGCGCCAGGGTCAGCAGGGCAATCTCGTTCTCGTGGCCGGCGATGCGCTCCTGCAGGGCCGCCGGGCTCGGCATGGCCAGGTGCTGGGCCGGGTGGGCGCCGCGGCGGCTGGGTTCGAGAAATGGTCCCTCCAGGTGGGCCCCCAGCAGCCGGCAGCGCTCCGGGCTGTGCTGCTCGCGTGCCAGCTGCAGCACCGCCAGGGCGCGGCGCAGGTCGGCCGTGGCGCAGGTCACCAGGGTGGGGCTGATCGCTTCCACCCCGTCGGCCCAGAGGGTGTCGAGCAGCTGCAGCAGGGTGGGCAGGTCGGCCTCGGTGAGCTCGGGGAAGGCCAGGCCGAGGCCGCCGTTGATCTGCAGATCCACCGCCGCTGGGCTGAGGCGATCGCCGTGCCAGTTCTCGCCGCTGGCGGCACTGCCGGGCGCCAGGGGGTGCACGGCGGCGATGCGCGCTTCGGCGTCGAGGCCGAGGCGCCAGAACCCCTCCGTACCCGGCAGGCGGACGTTGCTGAGCCAGCGCATGGGCGTGCGGTGTGCCGCGGCGGGAGAATGTCAGTCTCGCCGCTTCGCTCGTTCCCGCCTGTGTCCACCGTGCCGCCCGTGTCCAGTAGCCCGTCTGCCTGTGCTCCGGTTGCCGTGGTGATGGGCAGCGATTCGGATCTGCCCACCATGCAGCCGGCGGTGGCGATGCTCGAGAGCTTCGGTGTGGCCGCGGAGGTGCGGGTGCTCTCCGCCCATCGCACGCCCCTGGAGATGGTGGCCTTTGCGCAGGGAGCGGCAGACCGGGGCTTCAAGGTGGTGATCGCCGGTGCCGGTGGCGCCGCCCATCTGCCGGGCATGGTGGCGTCGCTCACCACCCTGCCGGTGATCGGCGTGCCGGTTCAGAGCCGCGCCCTCTCCGGCGTGGATTCCTTGCACTCGATCGTGCAGATGCCGGCCGGCATCCCGGTGGCCACGGTGGCCATCGGCAACGGCACCAACGCCGGCCTGCTGGCGGCCCAGATCCTGGCCATCAGTGATCCCGCCCTGGCCGAGCGGGTTGCCGCCTACCGGCGCGAGCTGCACGATCAGGTGGTGGCCAAGGATGGCCGGCTCCTGGAGCTGGGCAGCGCGGCCTACCTGGCCCAGATGTGAGCGCCACCCCATGCTCGAGCGCCTGGTCCTGCCCCTCTGGCTGCGTCTGAGCCTGGCGCTGCCGCTGTTCACCCTGAATCTCTGGGTGCTGCGTCAGCTGCTGCTGCCCCTGGCCCCGTTCCCGGCGTTGTTTCTCGGGGCGGCGCTGATCGCCTTCCTGCTGGATCTGCCCACCCGCTGGCTGGAGGAGCGGCGCCTGCCGCGGCCCCTGGCGGTGTTGCTGGTGGTGGGTGCCGGCCTCGGCCTGCTGGTGCTGGCGGTGCTGTGGCTCGTGCCGCGGCTGATCGAGCAGCTTGGTGAGCTGGTGAATTCTCTGCCGGCCTGGCTGGCTGAGGGGGAGATCTGGCTGGATCGCCTCCAGGCCTGGGCTGCCGATCACGGCCTGCCCACCCAGTTCACCGACCTGAGCAGCACTCTGCTGGCCCGCGTCAGCCAGCTGGCAAGCCAGCTCAGCCAGCGCTTCCTGGGGCTGCTCGGGGCCACGGTGGGTCTCACCGTGAACACGGTGATCGTGGTGGTGCTGGCGGTGTTCCTGCTGCTGGGCGGCGATTCGATCGTGGCGGGCCTGGCCCGCTGGCTACCCGACAGCGTGCGCGAGCTGGTGCTCGGCACCCTTGGCCGCACCTTTCGTGGCTATTTCGCCGGGCAGGTGCTGCTGGCGCTGATCCTCAGCGTTCTGCAGATCCTGGTGTTCACGCTGCTGGGGATTCCCTACGGCGTGCTGTTCGCCGTGGCGATCGGCTTCACCACCCTGGTGCCCTATGCCAGTGCGCTCACGATCGTGCTGGTGAGTCTGCTGCTGGCGCTGGAGGATCCGCGCACGGGCCTGGAGGTGCTGGCGGCCGCCATCACGGTGGGCCAGCTGGTGGATCAGGTGATCCAGCCGCGGTTGATGGGCAGCATCGTTGGCCTGCAGCCCGCTTGGCTGCTGGTGTGCCTGCCGATCGGGGCCCGCATCGGCAGCCTGATGGGGCTGGGGGAACTGCTGGGGCTGCTGCTGGCGGTGCCTGTCACCAGCTGCCTGAAGACGTTTCTGGATGCCTGGGCGCAGCAGCGGGGGCTGAGCCCCGCCGCTCCCCTCAGCCCGCCTGAGGAATGACGCCCTCGGCGCTCAGGTAGGCCAGCACCTGCTCCACGCTCTCTTCGAGGGTCTGGCTGCCGGTGTCCACCCGCAGCTCCGGGGCTTCCGGCGCTTCGTAGGGGCTGGAGATGCCGGTGAACTCCTTGATCTCGCCGGCGCGGGCCTTGGCGTAGAGCCCCTTGGTGTCGCGCGTCTCGCAGACCGCCAGGTCGGCGGCGCAGTGGATCTCGATGAAGTCGCCGGCATCCACCAGGGCGCGAGCCTTGTCGCGGTCGGCCTTGAACGGCGACACGAAGGCGGTGAGCACCACCACGCCGGCATCAAGGAACAGCTTGCTCACCTCGCCGATGCGGCGGATGTTTTCTTCGCGGGCGGCGTCGGAGAAGCCCAGGTCCTTGCAGAGGCCGTGGCGCACGTTGTCGCCGTCGAGCACGTAACAGGAGAGGCCCCGCTCGAACAGGGCCGAGTTCACCGCATTGGCCAGGGTGCTCTTACCGGCGCCGCTCAGGCCGGTGAACCAGAGGATGGCGCTGCGGTGGCCGCGCTGCTGGGCGCGGGCGGCCCGGTCCACCGAGGTGTGGTGCCAGGCGATGTTGCTGGATGCCCCCTGGGTGGTCAGATCGCCGTAGACGGCCGAGGGGGAGGTCATCGCGCTCTGCTGCAAGCTGTTGGAGCCAGTATCCAACGCTGCCCTGGTGCGAGCGGCCGGAACGGCTGGCGAGGGGGTTGCTCCAGCGCAGACCTGGGAAGCGCCCTAAACCGTTGCCGTTTGACAGCACGGTCGCCTGTGCCAGCCGCTGCCTTTGGACGTGGTCCGGGCATTCCAGTGGCCCGAGATTCACGTCCGCAGCGATCGCCTCTCTTGCACGTGGATGGCAGCCTCGATCACTGCCGGCTCGCGGTGCGGCTCCAGGTGCCCCTCCTGAATCCATTGTCTTTGGCGGCCAGTCGCGGATCGGTGGAGGGGGGCAGGCGCAGCTCCAGTCGTCGCCGGCGGCCGGTGCGCTCGATGGTCAGCTGCAGCGGCAGTCCATCGGGGTGCAGGCGCACCCCGCGGATCACCTGACCCGCCCGCTGCACCGCCATGCCGTTCAGCTCCAGGATCCGATCGCCGGGGCGAAGGCCGGCGGCCTCGGCGGCGGAGGCCGGCGCCACCTGCCGAACCCAGACACCCTGATCGTCGCTCTCCAGATAGGCCCCCAACCGTGCCCCACGGGGTGGCAGGGTGCAGCCATCGGGCAGAACCGGCCTGGTCAGGCTCAGCTGTCGCTTCAGACCCAGCTCCTGCAGCTGGTGGGGCACGCCGTCGCCCCCCTGCAGATGCCCTACGCCGATCAGGCCCACCTGCAGCCGCTGCGGATCGCGGCGATGGGCAGCGGCGAGTTGCTCGGCCATGGCGCGATCGCGCAGCAGCTGGCTCTCGATGAAGCGCTGAAGATCGGCCGCGGTTGCGGCAGCAGGCGGCCCCAGCGTCCTGTGCCCGCGCCAGCTGGCTTCCAGGCGCTGCCGATAGGCCGGGCTGGCCGGTGCCGGGCTGCCGATGCCCTCCCGCTCGGCCGCTGGGATCGCCGCCAGCCCCTGCTGGCGCACGCGCCGCACCAGCTTCGGCTCGGCATTGAGTGCCAGCAGCGGCACCCCCCGCAGCCGGGCCCAGCGCAGCAGCGGCGCGTACAGATCCGGGTCGTGGCCCCACACCGCCGCCCAGTCCACCTGCCTGAGCAGCTCCTCTTCACTGAGCTGGCCGGCATTGAAGCGATCGAGCACCGGTTGTCGGGCGGCCGGGATCATCTCCAGGCCGAGGCTGAGCCGGCGGCGTCCCCCGCGCCAGAGGCTTTCCAGTGTCTGCAGCTGCCAGTCGTGATCGTCGGCGCTGGTGTGGATCTCGCCCAGCAGCAGCACCGCGAGCCCGGGCGCCTTGGCCTGCAGATCGATCGGTTGGCGCCGGGCGGCGGCCAGGGCGGCCTCACAGCCGGGAGCTGCCGCCGCCGGGCGGGGTGCGAGGCCGTCGGCGAGGCCGCTCAGCAGCAGTGGCTGGATCAGCACCAGCTGGATCAGCCGTTGCGCACGCTCTCCGCAACGCCAGCGGAGGGGCGTCGATCCGGATGCTGCCTGGCGATTCATGCTCAGCCCCCCGCCTGCTTGGGCCGGTAGCCCTCCTTCTCCAGGGCCGCCAGGGCTACTGCCACCTGGTCGCCCTGCAGTTCGATCACCCCGTCCTTCACGGTGCCGCCGGTGCCGGCCACGGCCTTGAGCTGCTTGAGGAGCGTCTTCAGCTCGGCCTCCGGCGCTTCCAGGCCGGTGATGGCCGTCACCAGCTTGCCGCCCTTGCCGGCCTTGGTGCGTTGCACCCGCACCCGCTGCTGGGCCTTTGGGGTGGAGGTGCCATTGGCGTCCGCCGGGCCGCTGCTGCGCTGCAGGCTCTCAGGCCTGCTGAATTCCTGCCAGCCGCCCTTGGCCATGGCCGCTTCTTACGCTGCAGTGATCTTGCTCCGCCGCCGGTGACCAGCAC
>Ga0208361_1000156_pt1 | contig 24353 bp, 21 predicted proteins | sample LakMenEpi05Aug10_FD_150670 | JGI IMG/M metagenome (GOLD analysis project Ga0208361, IMG submission 150670) | Freshwater microbial communities from Lake Mendota, WI - 05AUG2010 deep hole epilimnion (SPAdes) | ecosystem: Environmental > Aquatic > Freshwater > Lake > Epilimnion/Euphotic zone ... | reverse complement strand
TACACGAGCAGGCTGCCGGCCTGCTCCGGACCACCAGCGAAGGCGGCCGAAGCGAGGGTCATAGCGGCGAAACCCGCGAGAAAGCGAGAAGCCATGAGAATTTCCTTAGGTATGAAAAATAGTTACTTGGAGAGATTCACGGACCCTTGCGAGACCGGTCTGCACTCGCGGCCGGAACCAGCCCGGTGCCGACTGCAGATGGGCCCCACGGTACCATCGCCAAGAAGAATTGCAAGGTCCTAGCGAGGAAATTTTCGCCAGCCGTTCAAAGCCCCATGCGCAGCTGCTGGGCCTCCAGTTGCCGCAGGCGGTCGCGCTGCCGGGCGGCCTCCTCAAAGCGCAATTCCTCGGCGGCCTGCAGCATGCTGCCCCGCGTGCGGTCGATCTCCGTGCGCAGGGCGGCGGGAGCCATCAGCGCCAGATCCTCGAGCCCGGCAGCCACACCGCGGGCCTTGGACCGGCCCTTGGCCTTGCCACCATCCCCGGGCAAGGGAGCCACTTCGACGTAGTCCATCTCGTAGAGCGCCTCAAGGGAGTCGCGCACCGGCTTGAGAATCGTCTTGGGCGTGATTCCGTGGGCCTGATTGTACGCAAGCTGCAGCACGCGACGGCGCTCCACTTCGTCCATCGCGCGGCGCATGGAATCGGTCACGCGATCGGCATAAAACAGCACGCGCCCATCGACATTGCGCGCGGCGCGGCCGCAGGTCTGGATGAGCGAGGTCGTCGAGCGCAGAAATCCTTCCTTGTCGGCATCGAGCACCGCCACCAGCGCCACCTCCGGCAGATCGAGGCCCTCGCGCAGCAGGTTGATGCCGACGAGCACGTCGAAAGCGCCCAGCCGCAGATCGCGCAGAATGGCCGTGCGCTCCAGCGCGTCGATCTCCGAGTGCAGCCAGCGGACCTTGATGCCCAGCTCCAGATAGTAATTGGTCAGCTGCTCGGCCGAGCGCTTGGTGAGCGTGGTGGCGAGCACGCGCCAGCCGGCCTTGACCGTGCTCCGGATCTCGTGCAGCAGGTCATCCACCTGCGTGCGCGCCGCTCGCACCTCGATCGCCGGATCGAGCAGCCCCGTCGGCCGCACGATCTGCTCCACCACGGCCGAGCCGCTCCGCGCGAGTTCGTAGGCCGCGGGCGTCGCGGAAACATGGATGGACTGCTTGACGAGCCGCTCCCATTCCTCGAAACGCAGCGGACGGTTGTCGAGCGCGCTGGGCAGCCGGAAACCATGTTCCACCAGCGTTTCCTTGCGGGAGCGATCACCCTTGAACATGCCCCCCACCTGCGGGAGCGTGACATGGCTCTCGTCGAGAAACACGAGCCAGTCGGGCGGAAAGTAGTTGAGCAGCGTGAAGGGGGCTTCGCCCGGTGCGCGCCCGTCCATCCAGCGCGAGTAGTTCTCGATGCCCGTGCAGACCCCGGTCGCCTTCAGCATCTCCAGATCGTGGCGCGTGCGGCTCTCCAGCCGCGCAGCCTCGAGCAGCTTGTTCTGTGCCTTCAGTTCGACAAGCCGTGCAGCGAGTTCTTCCTCGATGCCGGCGATCGCCTTGAACAGACGCTCGGCGGGAGCGACGTAGTGGTTGGCCGGCCACAATTGAGCGGACTCTACGTCGCCCAGCACCTCCCCCACCATCGGGTTGACGAAGCTCAGCGCCTCGATCTCATCGCCGAAGAACTCGATGCGCAGCACGCGCTCTTCCTCGTAGGCCGGGAAGACCTCCACCACATCACCGCGGGCGCGGAAGGTGCCGCGCCGAAAATCGATGTTGTTGCGCGCATACTGCATGCGCGTCAGCGTGCGCAGCAGCTCGTCGCGATCCAGCGACATCCCGCGCGAGAGGGAAAGTGCCATCCGCAGGTAATTGTCGGGGCTGCCCAGACCATAGATACACGAGACTGAGGCCACGATGATCACGTCCTTGCGTTCGAGCAGCGAGCGCGTGGCGCTGTTGCGCAGCCGTTCGATGTTCTCGTTGCGGCTGGCGTCCTTCTCGATGTACGTGTCGCTCGAGGGTACGTAGGCCTCGGGCTGGTAGTAGTCGTAATAGCTGACGAAGTACTCGACCGCGTTCTCGGGGAAGAGTTCCTTGAACTCCGAATACAGCTGCGCAGCCAGCGTCTTGTTGGGCGAGAGCACCAGCGTCGGCCGCTTGGAGGCCTCGATCACGGCCGCCATGGTGAAGGTCTTGCCCGAGCCCGTGATGCCGAGCAGGCACTGGTGCGCGGCCCCCGCACGCACGCCCTCGACGAGCTTGTGGATCGCGCCCGGCTGGTCGCCCGCGGGCTGAAAAGGGCTCTTGAGCCGGAACATGGCGGTCAGGGAGGAGTGCTCTCTCGTGCGAGGCTGGTCTCGGGACGGGTCGGCTTGCTCGGGAGTTCTCCCTCCAGGCCCGCCGAGCCGCCCCGGCGCGGGTCGCTGACCGCGACCGGGCGCGAACTTCCGGGCTGGAACGAGATGGCCTGCACGGAAGCCATATAGCCCGAACTGGCCTGCAGCGGATGCGCGCGGGACCGTAAACCCTGGACGAGCAGGGGGTCAAAGCCCGGCTCGAGCACCGTTTCCACCGGACTCCACTGCTGATGGAAGCGCGGAGCACGCACGGCCTCTTCCAGATTCTGACCGAGCAGCAGCACGCGCAGCAGCACCGCGTACACGGCGCTGATGATCCGGGGACCGCCCGGTGAGCCGAGCACCAGCACCGTCTCGCCGTCGCCCTGGCGCACGATGGTGGGCGTCATCGAAGACAGCGGGCGCTTGCCCGGCTGGATCGCGTTGGCTGTGCCGCCGATCAGTCCGTAGGCGTTGGGGCTGCCGGAGGAAATCGCGAAGTCATCCAGTTCGTTGTTGAGCAGGTAGCCGCCATCCCGCACGAGGATTCCTGAGCCGAAGCGGGTGTTGAGCGTGGTCGTAAGGGAGACGGCATTGCCCTCGCGGTCGAGCACCGAGAGGTGCGTGGTCTGGCCTCCTTCGCGCGGCAGCGCCAGCGGCTGGAGCCCGGGATCGGCATTCTCGTGGATCGCCATGCGACGCGACGCGCTCCACTTGGGATCCAGCAGTTGCTCGAGTGGCACGGCATGAAAGGCGGGATCCCCCAGATGCTGCGCCCGGTCCGCGAACGCCCCTCGCAGCGCCTCAATCCACCAATGCAGCATCCGGTCGGAAAGCATCGGATGGTCGAGCGGCTGCACGCCGCTTTGTTCATGGCGCGCACGGGCGAGCGCCTCAGCCTGGCGCATCTCGTGGTCCAGCGGCAGTCCCTCCAGCACGGCCAGCGCCTCCAGCAAGGCCACACCGCCGCTGGAGGGCGGAGGCATGCTCAGGATCTCGAAGCCACGAAACCAGCCGCGCAGAGGAGCACGACGCTGGACCGCGTAGTTGGCCAGATCTGACTCGCGCATCCAGCCCTGTCCCGAACTGTCGCTCCCGGGAACGGGCGAGCGCTCCAATTCCTGCACCAAGCCCCGCGCCAGGCGCCCCTCGTAGAACGCGCGCGGCCCCAGATTCGCGTACAGGCTCAGGGTCTCGGCCAGCACGGGCTGGCGCAGGATCGCACCTTCGCCGAGCGGTTTGCCACCCGGCCAGAACAACTCGCGCGCGGCGGCGTTGAACTTGGCGTGGTTCTGCTCCTCGGCGAGTTCCAGCGCCAGCCAGGCATCGATGGGAAAGCCATCGCGAGCCAGTCGGATCGCAGGCTCGACCAAGGTGTCGAAGCGCAGCACCCCACCCTGCTTGTGCAGTTCCCACAGACCCGCAGGGGTGCCTGGCACTCCCACCGCCAGAGGACCTGCGAGCGAGCGCGCCTCGACGCGCCGGCCGTCGCCATCGAGGTACAAGGCCTCGCGCGCGGCCGCTGGCGCCGCCTCGCGAAAGTCGATCGCGACGCTCTCGCCCTCCTGAGGCACCACCAGCGCGAAGCCGCCACCGCCGAGGTTGCCCGCCTGCGGATACACCACCGCCAGCGCCAGCGCCATGGCGACGGCGGCATCCGCGGCACTGCCGCCCTGCGCCAGCACATCGAGGCCGATCTGGGTCGCGAGCGGATGCTCGCTGACGCAGGCGCCCAGCTTGGGCTTGGCCCACTCGCGCGGGTCGCGATCCTCCACCAGCGTCGAGCTGCAGCCCGAAAAAGCCGGCAGCGACAACAGCAGCGCGACGAGAACGCGCACGCAATCGCTCCTAGCGGCGGCCGGCGCCGCCGAGTTCTTCCACCTTGACGCCGCGCTCGCGCAGGTAGGCGATCGACGAGCGAATCGCCTCCTCGCCACCCTCGATCTCCACGACGACCAGCGCGGCCGTGTCGGTGATGCTGGCCTCGCGGATGTTGGGGATCACGCCAAAGCGGGCACCGAGCGTGTGGGTCACGATCGGTTCGCTGATCAGCTCCTGCGGAAAGGTGCAGCGGTACTTTTGCAGCGCCATGGGGCGACTAGACTACCAAAGCGCGAGCACGCCGACGCCGAAGAAGTTCTCCGCCGAGCGCGCAGAACGTGCCCAGCACCAAGGCCCAGCTGGCACACGCGCCGCCATCGAAAGGCTGCCGCAAGGCCGGATCGATGTCGAGCGCTCCGGCAGGCTCGTACACGGCCGCGTGGCGCAGCCAGTCGACGCCGCTGGACTCCATCACCCAGCTCCAGGGCGACAGATCGATCAGCCGCGCCGACCAGTTCGGCGGCAGAGCTTCGCCGATCCAGCCGGGGAGCGATGGCGCCACGCACAAGGACAACTGGATCAGCAGCACCCAAGTCGCTGGCAAGCGAGCGAGCGAGCCCAGACCGTAGCCCACCAAGCCCAAGCCAACGATCACGGCGCAGCCTTGGAGCGGCTCGCTGAGCGTGCGAAAGGACAGGGCCAGCACCAGGGCGCACTGGGACAGGCACATGCCCAAGGCGCCCAGAGCATGCACGCCGGGGCAATGCCGCGCGGCGAGTGCGCCCAGAAACGGAGCCAGAAGGCTTGCCCAGCCCAGCATCACCCAGGCATCGAGACCGCGCTCCCCCGGGATCCAGCCCGGCACCAGCGCCAGCGCGAGCACCAAGCTCGCCAGCAGCGCTCGCTCAGGACTCACGGACAGAAAGCGATCCGGCGGCCGTTGCTCGTGTTGGTATTCGAGCCGCCCGCGAAGGGATCGCGGTGCCACAGTTGGAAGTGCCACACCTGTCCGCCCAGTACGCTCATTCCGGCCGGCAGCACGTTGAAGTTGACCACGCGCGCGATCGCTCCGAAGGCATCCACGCTCTGGGCGCCCAGCCGGAAGATACCGCTGGAGCCCACGCACAGGATCCCGTTGCCAAACGGCACCTGCGTGGCATTGCGACTGGCTAGGAACATGGCGCTGACATTCGGCGGCGCGCTGCTGCCGACCAGCGTCAGGTTGTTGGCCGAGACCGAGTTCGAGCCGGAGCTCGTGATCTGCGCCGAGGCACCGGTCGAGTTAGGATTGGCCGTGCAGTAGTTCAGCGCGAAGCACTCGCAGTCATCAGGAACCGCGTTGGCGTTGTAGTCACTCGAAGTGCCGCTGGAGATGTCGGTGCTGTCCGCAATGCCGTTGGCGTTGCAGTCGGGCGGCCCGAGGATGAAGTCGGCGAACACGGGACGGTGATCGGAAGCCATCGCACTCGCACCCTGAGGGTTGGGGTAGCCGGAAAGTTCCGGCGGCTGCGCGGAGGCGGGGTTGGAGCCGGCTAGGAAAAAGGAACTCAGGCGCAGGTTGACGACGGAGTCCTGCCACAGGAGATAGTCGAGTTTGTCGCCCGAGCTGTGCGTCGCATCGCTGCCCGAGAAGTAGTGCAGCGAGTGCTCGAAGGTGGCGTCCGTTCCATCGCGGTCCGTGCCGTCGCTGGTGCCACCCTGAGTCAGCGCTTGGGCAAGCCACTCGGCCGGCCCCTTCTGGCCGTTGATGAACTCATCCTCGTTCCAGTCCCCGCCGAGAATCACCGGGGTTCCCGCGGGCAGCACGCTGGTGGCGACGGGAGCATCGGCGATCTTGCCGAGCGGGTCGGGGGTCGAGCCGCCGCCACCATTGTACCAGTAGCGCACGACGTAGGAGACGTTCTTTGCGGCCGTGATGCGCTGGTCGGAATCGCTGGTGGTGCCGCCCGATTTGAGATGCGCCCCGCCGACGACGAGGTTGCCCGAGTAGCTGCTGTTCGGCAAATCGATCTCGGCGAACTGGAAGCCGCGGATGCCCCCATCGCCGCCGGGAGCCCACTGGCTGGCCGTGACCGTCGGGATGTCGGCATACGTGGACTTGCCGTCGCCGTTGAGGTCGGCAAAAGGCCAGCGTGACAGGATCACGTTGCGGTTGAATCCATCGGAATCGCTCGAGACGTACACATACGGCAGGTCGTAGCCGGACGCGTACTTCTGGACATACGCGGTCACGGCCGTGTTGCCGTTGAAGCTGTCGGTGCCGCCGTGCAGGAAGTCATCGATCACGGCGGTCAGTTCCGCGACGGTGTCCACGCCCGAGCCGGTTCCGTTGCCGCTGTTGTCGCCACACTCCTGCAGCAGCAGCACATCGGGCTTGAGCGCGGCCACGATGCGCGCCTGGGCACACCAGTTGTTGGCGCCCTCGACCTTGGCGTTGCTGCTGCACAAGGAATCTTGCACGTTCCAGGTCATGACGCGCACGTCGCTGGCGACCTGCTTGCCCCACTGACCGGTCGGGGGATTCCATTGGGCGGTCGCAGCGGTGGCGAGGGCGCCCAGAGCGACGAGCGCGAAGCCGGGGCGGAGGGGATGATTGCGCATGGGGCTGAGATCCTGTTTGCTCCAAGTCTACCGACAAGCGCCTTGGACGGCCCGGGGGGACGGGAAGTTCCCCGGGGGAGCAGGATTGGAGGCGGCACCCGGGATCGAACCGGGGAATAACGGATTTGCAATCCGTCGCCTTACCGCTTGGCTATGCCGCCTCAGTGTTCCGCCAATCGCAAAGAACCGACCAGAGTCTATCCCGGAGGGCTCTTCGGTCAAGCGCGACCTGCCGCTCCAGCCTGTTCTGGGCTAGACTCCCGCCCTCAGAGCCCCGGGGGAAGTGGCGAAATCGGCAGACGCATCGGACTTAAAATCCGAAGGCCCCTCAGAAGGCCGTGCGGGTTCGAGACCCGCCTTCCCCACCATCAGACATTTTTTTCTGGCAGCCTCTCGAGCACGGCACCAAAGAATCCGTCGGTGCCATGCAAGTGCGCATGCATGCGCAGGAAGCGACCGTCGGTACCCGTGCACTTCGCCGCCAGTACGCCGCCGAGCACCTCTGCGGCGGGAATCAGGCGCCATCCGCCGTCCGCGAGCAGCGCCTCGACCACGCCTTCGTTCTCGGCCGCCAGCAGGGTGCACGTCGTGTAGATCAGGCGGCCGCCCGGAGCGACAAAACGCGCCGCTTCGCGCGCGATCGCCAGTTGTTCGCGCGGCAGGCGCTCGAGCGTCGGCTCATCGAGCTTGCGCAACAACTCAGGCTTGCGGCGCAAGCTGCCCAGGCCGCTGCAGGGCACATCGACGAGCACGCGCGCGCTCTTCGCGAGCGCGCGCTCCAGTTCCGGATGCAAGGCTGCGCCTGGGCGCGGCGTGACGAAGCTCGAGAAATTCTGCACGCCCGCGCGGGCGCAGCGCCGCTTGAGTTCCGCCAGTCGGCGCTGGTTGCGGTCGAGTGCCAGCAGTCGACCGCGATTGCCCATCGCGGCACCGAGCGCCAGCGTCTTGCCGCCAGCACCCGCGCACCAATCGATGACGAGCGCGCGCGCAGGCACGGCCACCAGTTCGGCGACCAGCTGGCTGGCCTCGTCCTGCAGTTCGAAGGCGCCGCGCTCGAACTCCGGCCAGCGGTGGTACTCGTGCTCAGCTTCGAGCACGATGGCCTGCGGCGCAAACGCGCCCGGGGCTCCGCGGATGCCGCGCGCACTCAGGCTGGCCAGCAATTCCTCGCGCTGCATCGCAAGCGTGTTGACGCGCAGGGCGCGCGCGGGCCGCTGCTGCCATCCGCGCACGTGGCGCAGCGCCTCCTCTCCGTACTCGGCCAGCATGCGGGCCGCGAGAAACGGGGGGATTCCGCCGGTCTGGCTGAGACTGCGGACGGGATCGGGGTCGGCGCGCCGCTGGGCGTCGCGCGCCAGCATGTCTTCCCAGACCACGGCCGGACAGTGCGTGCGGGCCCGTGCGAGATCGAGCATCCCAGCGAACAGCAGGCTGCCGACGTGCAGCGCGCGCGGCCAGTGCGCGGGAAGAAGCCTCGGCAGCGCGGCGCGCACACGGCCCTCGTGATGCAGCGCCAGACGCAGCGCTTCGCGCACCAGCGCGCGCCGCTCCGGGGCCGGTTCGCCCTCGCGCCAGGCGGCGCGCAGCGATTCGTGCAGCGTCGCTCCGGCTTCGATCTCGCGCAGCGCAACGGCGAAGGCGCGCTCGGCCTCCCCTTCGCACAGCGGCGCACGCTGGAACAGGCTGCGCAGCGGCACACGCGCGAGCGTTCCGGCATGCGACTCCTGAATCCGCCTCAGTTCGGCTTCGTGCGCGCCCACGCGCCAGCAATCCTCGGGCGCGAGTTCCTCCAAGGGCTCGCCGGCCTCGTTGAGATGGCAGATGTCGCGCAGCTCGACGAAGTCTGCTTCGCCCTCCGCGCTGGAGCGCTCCTCGACCCAAGCGATCGGCAGCCCATGCGTGCGGCACACATAGGGCCGATTCTCATAGATCCGGCAGGCGCCTTCGGCGTCGAGAAAGGCGCAGGCCCCCGCCGCGCGGGGCGCCTCGTTGCGCAGCAGCTCGGCGTGGCGTTCGCGGATGACGTCCGCCTCCACGGTGAAGACCGTGATGTCATCGAGACAACAGGCGCTGCAGCCTCGCCGGCACTGGAGGCGTTGGGCGTGCCGCGCTGCGAGCCCCGCGGCGCGAGCATCGACCCGCGCGCGGAAGGCATCGAGAGCCGAGAAGTCGGAGCTCCCGCTCAACGGGTTTCCAGCCAGCGCAGGAGCATGCGCGTGCCGACTCCCGAACCGAGCGGGCCGCCGACCCAGTCGCGGTTGGAGCCGCCCCAAGCCGTGCCGGCGATGTCGAGGTGCGCCCACTCGGTGCTGCCCACGAAGCTCGCCAGGAAGGCCGCTCCCGCACTCGCTCCAGCGCCCATGTCGCCGCCCGAGATGTTGCGCAGATCGGCGTAGACCCCCTTCATGCCTTCCTTGTGCACGTCGATCAGAGGCAGATGCCACAGGCGCTCGCCCGTCTCTTCGCCGGCGGCGATCAGATCCTCGCGCAGCTTGTCACTGCCGGTGAACAGACCCGAAAGTTCGTGCCCGAGCGCGGTCGTGACCGCGCCGGTCAGCGTGGCGAGATCGACGATGGTGTCGGCCTTGATCTTCGAAACGCAGTAGCACAGCGCATCGGCCAACACGAGGCGTCCCTCGGCGTCGGTGTTGAGCACCTCGACCGTGGTGCCGTTCATCGCCGTGTGGATGTCGCCGGGCTTGGTGGCTTGTCCGCCGGGCATGTTTTCCGTGCAGGGCGCGACGCCGTGCACCTCCCAGGGCACATCCAGCTTGCGCAGCGCATGGAAAACGCCGAGCACGGCGGCCGCACCCGACATGTCGTAGCGCATCTCGTCCATCTTCTGCGCGGGCTTGATGCTGATGCCGCCCGAATCGAAGGTCAGGCCCTTGCCGACCAGCGCGACGACGCCCTTGGGTTTGGCCTTGGGCTTGTAGTGCAGGTGCAAGAGACGCGGCGGCTGGCGCGAGCCCTGCGCCACGCCCAGCAGCAGGCCCATGCCGAGCTTCTTCATGTCGTCCTCGTCGAGGATCGAGACCTGCACGCGGCCCGCCTTGGCGAGCGACTTGGCGGCCGAAGCCATGTCGCGCGGCGTCAGCAGGTTGGCGGGCTTGTTCTGCAGATCGCGGGCAAAGCAGTTGGCTTCGGCGAGGGTCACGCCGCGCTCCACGCCATGCTCGACGTCCTTCTCGGTCGCCAGCACGAGCGCGCTCTTGAGCTTGGACTCGCGCTTCTTCGTCTTGTGCTCTTCGTAGCGGTAGGCACCGAGCAGCAGACCTTCGGCCAGCGCCTGCCCCATGCGCTGCGGACCGATCGCCTCGCTCAGACCATCGTGGGCGACCAACGCGAGGCTCGCCGCGGCGAGTGCCTCGGCGCGCAGCGCGGCCTGAGCGCCCAGACGGCGCGCCTTCTCCGGGTCGAGCTCGCCCTTCTTGCCCAGTCCGACGAGCAGCACGCGCTTGGCGGCGCCTGCAGTGGCGTCGCACAGCCGCTGCTCCCGGAATTCGCCCTTGAACTCGGCGAGTGCGTGCCGGGTGAGCGTGATGCCGGCCGGAATGCGCGGCTTTTCGCCCTCGAGGACGCACAGAACAAGCAGATCGCAGGAGGGCAGGCGTGAGCCGAGGGTCTGGAAGGAGAGTTTCATGGAGTGTTCAGAGGTTCACGTACTTGGGGCCGCCGCCGCCTTCGGGCACGACCCACTCGATGTTCTCGTAGGGATCCGCGATGTCGCAGGTCTTGCAGTGGACGCAGTTGGAGAAGTTGATCACCGGCCCTCTCGCCGTGCCCCCCTCGCGCCACTCGTATACCGCCGCCGGGCAGAAATGCTGGCAGGGATTGCCGAATTCGCGCGTGCAGCGCTCGATGCAGATGGAGGGATCCTTGACCAGAAGATGCGCGGGCTGGTCTTCCTCGTGCGTCGTGCCCGAGTGGTAGACATCCGTCAGCTTGTCCATTGAGCCCTTGTCATCGAAGACGGGCTTCTCGAGGCGCGAGAGATGCGCAGGGTGCATCGTCTCGTGGTCCTTGTGGTTGGTGCGGCGCTCGAGGAGACCGCGGCCACCGGTCAGCTGCTGGAAAGGGACATCGAGCATGCCCCCGAGCATCCCGCTCTCGAAGCTCTGGCGGAAATTGCGCACGCCGTAGAGCTCTTCCTTGGCCCACGAGGCGCTGAACAGATCCTCGTAGCGCTTGAGCCGCGCCGCGCTCGTGTCGCCAAAATGCAGCGCCTCGGCGAGCGCTTCGGCCGCGAGCAGGCCGGACTTGATCGCAAGGTGCACGCCCTTGAGCGTGGAGGCGTTGAGGAAGCCCGCCGTGTCGCCGACGAGGCAGTACGACTCGCCGTACAGGCGCGGCATGCACCAGTAGCCGCCCTCGGGCACGGTCTTCGCGCCGTAGGCGAGCACCTTGCCGCCCTCCAGGATGCGCCGGATCGAGGGATGCTGTTTCCACTGCACGAACAGCGCGTGCGGGTCGAGCCGTGCATCGGGATGATCGAGCCCGATCACGAAACCCAGGCTCAGGCGGTTGTCCTTAAGGCCGTAGATCCACGAGCCGCCGTAGCCGTTGAGTCCCAGCGGCTGACCGGCAGTGTGCAGCACCCCGCCGAGCCACTCGGCGCCGCGCTCGGCCGGAAGCTCCCAGATCTCCTTGATGCCCGTTCCGTACATCTGCGGGTTGCGGCCCGCATCGAGACCGTGGCGGCGGATCAGGTGCTTGGCGAGATGGCCGCGCGTGCCTTCGCCGAACACCGTCACGCCGGCGCGCACGTTCATGCCTGCCTGAAAACCGTGCTTCTTCTGGCCGTGCTTGTCGATGCCGCTGTCGCGCGTCACCACACCGGCCACGCGCTCGACGCCCTGCTTCTGCTCGAACAGGATTTCCGCGGCGGCGAAGCCCGGATACACCTGAATGCCGGCCGCTTCGGCCTGATCCTTCATCCAGCGCACGACCTGATTCATCGAGACGATGAAGTTGCCGTGATTCTGGAATTGCGGGGGCACCAGCGGGCCCTTGAGGCGCTTGCTGTGCTCCTTGGAGTACAGGATCTCGACCGCATCCCAGCGCACTTCCGACTCGACCGGACAGCCGCGCTCGCGCCAATCGGGAAACAGCTCGCTGATCCCGCGCGGATTCATCACCGCGCCGGAGAGCGTGTGGTCGCCGATCTCGCCCGCTTTCTCGAGCACGAGGATCGATTTGTCCGTGATCCCGCGCGCCGCGAGCAGGCGCTGGAGATGGATCGCGCAGGCGAGGTTGGCTGCGCCCGCGCCGATCAGGAGCACGTCGACATCCAGCGTTTCGCGCTCGATGCCCGGAAGGTTGAGGGAGTACTGCTCGGGGACGCTCATGGATCGAAGAGCGCTCAGGATAGCGTCCCCGGCGCTCAGGAACGATCCCCGATCCAATGCTCACCGTCGGCGTAGACTTCCTTCTTCCAGATCGGCAGCGTGTTCTTGAGTTCGTCGATCAGAAAGCGGCAGGCAAGGAAAGCCTCGGAACGGTGCGGGCTGGCGACCCCGATCCAGACGCTGGGCTCGCCCACGCCGACCACGCCGATGCGGTGCACGACCAGCATCCGCAGTTCAGCGCCGCCCGCTTCCGCGCGGCAGCGCGCGAAAATGCGCTCCATCTCCGGCCCGCTCATGCGCTCGAAGGCCTGGTATTCCAACCGCAGGACCTCGCGCCCGCGGTTGCGCGCGCGGGTGGTGCCCGTGAAGCACACGCGCGCGCCGCAAGCGGGATCCCCAAGGCGCAGCTCGAGCGCCGCGGTGTCCAGCGGCCCGGCGTGCAGCTCGAACTGTTCCGACGCCTGCGCCATCTAGCCCCCCGAGACCGGCGGGAGCAGCGCGATCGCCTGGCCGGAGCGGATGCGCGCACTCGCTCCGGCGTACTCCGTGCCGATCACCACGGCGACATGCTCGAGACTGCCCCACTCCGGGAAGCGTTGCGCGAGTTCAGCCTTGAGTTCGCCAATGCTCAACCCCTCGGAGAGCCCACTCACGCTCACGCGGCTCGCGCGGGCTCGCTCCGCGAGCCCCGCGAACAGCTCCAGTTCCAGATCCATCGGACGACGCGCAGGACGCTCAGAACGGAGCGTCGTCGCCGCCGCCGAAGTCTCCGCTGCCCGGCTCGCCGCCGCTGGACTGGCTGGCGGCTGCGCCACCGTAGGAGCGCTCGCCGCCGCCGGCGCCGGCTCCCTCGCCGCGTCCGCCGCCGACGAACTCCCAGTTGTCAGCCACGACGTACAGCTTGGAGCGCTTGCCTCCGCCGTTCTTGTCTTCCCAGGTATCGAGCCGCAGCGAACCTTCGATGAAGGCCGGCTTGCCCTTGGTGTGGTAGCGCTGGAAGGCTTCCGCGCGCTGGCCGAAGATCGTCACGTCGACGAAGGTCGGCTCCTCCTTCCACTCGTTGGTCTGCGAGTCCTTGAAGCGGCGGTTGACCGCTAGGCTGAACTTGCAGATCGGCATGTTGCTCTGGGTGTAGGTGAGCTGGGGATCCCGCGTCAGATTCCCCATCAGAATCACTTTGTTGTAGCTGGCCATAGTCCCTCCGAAGGGGCCGGAGTCTAACCGTCCGGGGGCCAAAAAAACCGCGCCCGGCGGGAATTCCGGGCGCGACAAGCGCCCGGGCTTTGCCTACCATGGGGCGAAGCCCGATGTCGACCCAAGAACAGTCCGCCCCTCGCCAGCCCTCCGGGGCGGAGCGCCGCCGCTGGCTGCGCGTCGCCTGCGACATTCCTGTCACGCTCAACCTCGGCGGCTCACGCTGCGAGGCCAAGCTGCGCGACCTTTCGCGCGCGGGTGCCTGCTTCTTCCTCGACCGACCCGTGCCGCTGATGACCGTGCTCGAGCTTTCGCTGGAGCTCAAGCTGCCGCGGGGCGTGCGCCGCATCCGCGGAAACGGTGCCGTCGTGCGCTGCGAACGGATCGCCAAGGCCGTCGATCACTACGAGATCGCCCTGTTCCTGCATGAGCTGGCCGAAATCGACCGCAAGGCGATCGAGGAATTTCTTGCCCAGCTCGGCGCCGGCCCGACTCGTGCGATCCGCACCGACAGCTGACCGCTGAGCCGGCCCTCAAGCCTTCGTTTGTCGAGCCCGGTTTTGTCGAGCCCGGTTTTGTCGAGCCCGGTTTTGTCGAGCCCGGTCTTGTCGAACCCGGTGTCTTCGAACCCGGTCGGAGTGCCTCCAGTTTCTTTCCCGCGCCAACGTCAAGCCCAAGCGATGGCCCTGCGTCGGCCCGACCCAAGCCCTCAGCGCCGGTAGCTCAACACGCGTTCGATCCCGGCGCCGTCGCGCACCAGCTGCACGCTCAAGCCCAGTCCCTGCGCCAGTGCGCGCACGCGCGGTCCCTGACGATGCCCCAGTTCCACCAGCAGGCAGCCGCCGGGAGCGAGCACACCCGCAGGCACTCGAGCGCTGGCCTCCAGCAGCCGCCGCACGAAATGGTCCGGATCGCCCTCCGGCGCAAACAACGCCGCATGCGGCTCGTGTTCGCCTACCTCAGGCGCAAGCTCGCGGGCCTCCGAACGCTCGATGTAGGGCGGGTTGGAGACGATCAGGTCGAAAGGCCCGCCCTCGCGCGCGAGACGCTCGAGGCCTTCGAAGCCATCGCCTTCGACCAGTTCCACGCGCGGCGCCAGCCGCTGAATGTTGGCGCTCGCGCACAGCACGGCGGCTGCGGAGTTCTCCAGCGCAAACACTTGAGCCTCAGGCAATTCCAAGGCCAGCGTCACGGCGAGGCACCCGCTGCCCGTCCCCAGATCGGCGATGCGCCGGGAAGGCAGCGCGCGCGCCAGATCGACGAGCAGCTCCGTCTCCGGACGCGGGATCAGGACGCCCGGCCCGACGCTGAACGAACGCCCGTAGAACTCGCGCGCACCCCGGATGTAGGCGAGCGGCACGCGCTTGCCGCGCAGAACCAGCAGATCGCGCGCCCGGTCGATCTCCGCGGGCGAGAGCGGCCGATCGAGCTGCATGTACAGGCGCAGGCGGTCCAGGCCCAGCGCGTGCGCGACGAGCAACTCGGCCTCCAGGCGGGCTTCCTCGACGCCCTTGCGGGCCAGAAATTCGCGCGAGCGCTGCAGCATCTCGCCAGCGTTCTCCGGAGGAGTTCGAGCATCATTGGCTGGCATGAGCGCTCGCAAGTCTAGCGTCGAGCCAATCGCTTTGCGACGGCCACTCAGCGGGGTGGCTTGGGCAGGGCATCGAGTTCGATCCAGTGGTATTCGCCTTGGGGCGGAACCTCGATCACGACGGCGCGCTGGAGGGGCTCGTAGCCAACAGATGTGAAGTTGAGCTCCGCCTCACCTGGAAAGAGCATCACTGACGGCGTTTCGATATCCGCTGCATGGGAAGAGCGGCTGAAGATGCCCTGGGTCAGCTGAACGAGACCCGCCTCCACTTTCAAGCCGCGGTGAACGCGCGCACGAACACGACAGGGTACCGCAAGGTTGGTGATCTGCACCGTGAGTAGCCTTGTGCCCTCGGTCATTTCCATCAGGACAGCCGTAGAGTGTTCTTTTGATCGCTGGACCTCCTGCAGCAGGTACACAGAAGCACCCTCGATGGGAGAATCCTCGAAGTGCACGACCTGGATCGTGAACTGCGGAGCACTCTCCAGCCCACCTGCACGGTCACTGTCGGGCTTCACTGCCTCGACGAAGAATGGCCTGCTGGAATCGTCTCGTGGAGTTGCCACTTCCGAGGCAGTCCCTCAATCCGTGTCAGGTCTCGGCGCCAGCGAGGACCTGGAAAAAAAACAGGAGAACCAGGATGGCTAGGCCCAAGCCAATCACCATGCGCATCCAAGCGCCGGAGCTCCCGAGCATTCCCCGCCCAGACTGCCGAGTATTGCATGGTCGTCGCAGAAGCAGGGCACTTTGGGGGTGTGCGTGAGCGGACGTTTGAAGCATGACTCCGGCCCGCATGCCTGCGGATGACAGTAGTGGTCATGGACCTCCAACGCAGTGTCGTAGGTTGCAATCGTAGTGCAGGAAGTCGAATCAGGATTGGGCGGAACGCCTTCAGCAATACACTTGCAATGGAAGTGGACCGTGCCGTTGGTTTGCTGAGACCGGAAAGTACAGACATGAATGCCCGAGCAGCTGCCACCGCACTGAAAGCCGCTGCCCCCACTGACAAGCCACACGGACAGCGCACAGGTTCCGCCTCGCGCAGAGATTGGCACGGTTAGCGCTGGCGCAGGGGTAGGCTGCATGGGCGACATGCTGGCGAGAAGAATCACCAAGATCCTCTGAACTTTTCCTTAGTCCAGCTCGCGAAGCTGCGGAACGAGACATACTCCGCCAGATCGAACAGTCCAGGTCTGGGTGGGCGCGCAAGCCACGCGTGCAGAAATCGGTGCAGCTCGCCTATCGTCTTGAAGCTGGATGCCTCTTGCTGGATTCCAGCAAAGCAATCCCATCACATGCTCAGGCCAGGTGCATCGTCAGGGTCCTGCCCCCTGCGGACACTCGCGGTTGCGATCGACCTAGGAGAGATTGCGGATCCGCTCTTCGCGATCCGCATTGACCAGCGCGCCGAGCAGAGGGTCGAGCTTGCCCGCCACGATCTGCTCCAGCGAGTAGTTCTCGTTGAGCCGATGATCGGTCACTCGATTCTGAGGGTAGTTGTAGGTACGGATACGATCGCTGCGATCGCCAGTGCCCACTTGGCTCTTGCGCGCGGCGGAGCGCTCGGCGGCGCGACGTGCGAGTTCCCGCTCGTAGACACGCGAGCGCAGGATGCGCATCGCGGAGGCGCGGTTCTTGATCTGGCTGCGATCATCCATGCAGATCGCGACGAGGCCCGTCGGCAGGTGCGTGATGCGCACGGCGGATTCGGTCTTGTTGACGTGCTGTCCGCCTGCGCCGCCCGCGCGCATGGTCTCGATGCGCAGATCGTCCGGGCGTATGTCGATTTCGAGTTCCTCGACCTCGGGCAGCACGGCCACGGTCGCGGCGCTGGTGTGGATGCGTCCCTGAGCCTCAGTGGCGGGCACTCGCTGCACGCGATGCCCCCCCGACTCAAAGCGCAGTCGCGCCCAGGCACCCTCGCCTTCGACGGCGAAGACCACCTCCTTGAAGCCCCCGATTTCGCTGGTCGAGACATCCATGTCCTCGATCTTCCAGCGCTGAGCTTCGCAGTACTTGCGGTAGATTCCGTAGAGATCGCGCGCAAACAGCGTGGCTTCATCGCCGCCGACGCCAGCGCGGATTTCGACGATCACCTTGCGGCGCAGATCGTCCTTGTCGGTTACGAGCGCGTTCTTGATCTCCTCATCCAGCGTGCTTTCCTCCCCCTCCAGCAGGTTCAGTTCTTCGCGCGCGAGTTCGGCGAGTTCGGGATCGGGCCTTGGAGCGGCGAGGATGTCCTCTGCTTCCTTGCGACGCTTCTGAAGGGCCTCGAGTCGGGCGGCGAGTTCAACCAGCGGCTCGAGCGCTCCGCGCTCCTGCAACAACCCGGGAAGTCGGCGCGTGTCCGCGACGACTTCGGGGTGGGACAGCATCTCCGTCAGCTCGCTGTGCCGCGCCGCTTGCGTGCGCAACTTCTCGACTAGAACGGCAGCGAAAGCCATGGTGCTCGAATCCTCAGGCCGCGCCGGGGCGCGGACCATGCCGAATCCGGCTGCCTGTCAGGCTCACTTCTTCTTGACGCCGGCGCCCTCGCCGAACTTCTTCTTGAAGCGGTCGACGCGACCGGCGGCGTCCACGAACTTCTGAATGCCCGTGTAGAACGGGTGGCACACGTTGCAGATTTCGATGTGCAGTTCCTTGACCGTCGCACGGGTCTGGAACGTGTTGCCGCAGCCGCACTTGACGGCGCAATCGAAGTACTTGGGATGGATGTCGGTCTTCATGGAGTGGTCCCCTCGATGGTTCGGCCCGGGGAATCCCCCAAGATCTGGGGGCCTCCGGGCGATGGAGGGGGAGAAAGTGTAGCGGCAGGCGGTCCCCCCAGCAAGGAGACTGCTCCCCGAGCGGGGACAGATTCGACATTGGGAACCGCATTTTCCGCGCGAAGCATGGGCGGCGGTCCCGTCCTCGTCCGTGCCAGGGCGCAGGTTCTACCCGGCACTGGAGAGACTGAGGCCGAAGTTCATCCCGCCGCAAGGCCCTCAGCCCGCCAGTCCCCGCCGATCCTAGATCTACCGCCGCCGCGGCTGCGACAAAGGTCTGTGCGGCAGCGAGTCGATCCCGCGCTCCTGCGTAAAGCGCTGTTCTTCGAGGGATGCGGGGAGCCGCATCACGCGGGCCGCTGCCAAGGCTTGAGCAAGCTCAGGGTCAGCGCGACGGGCAAACCGACCACATTGTCAAAGCCCCCCTCTTCCAGACGGGTGACGAAGCGGTCGGCATTCTCCTGAATCGCGTAGCCTCCGGCCTTGTCCTGCCACTCGTTGCTCGCGACGTAGGCCGCGATTTCCGCCTCCGAGAGCGCACGCATGGTCACGAACGTGCGCTCGAAACCGCGCGCCAGCCTCAGATCCGCCAGATCCAGGCAACAGACACCCGTGATCACTCGGTGGCGCGTGTTCGACAGCGAGCGCAGCATCGCCTGCGCTTCGCGAGCGTCGGCGGGCTTGCCGAGCATCCGGCCGTCCTCCAGGGCCACGATCGTGTCCGCCGCGATGGCCACGGCTTCCAGATTCCCCAGTTCGCGGGCAACCGCGCGCGCCTTGCGTTCGGCGAGCTCGAGCGCGGCCTGCTCGGGCGGTGTACGGGGATCGATGCTCTCGTCGACGCGCGACGCGTGGACGGAAAAGCGCAGTCCGGCCCGAGCGAGCAGTTCCCGCCGACGCGGCGAAGCCGAAGCGAGGATCCACTCGCGCCCAGCCATCGCCAGCCTATTTCTTCTTCTTGGCCGGCTTCCTCGCGGCCGCGGCCTTCTTCCGGGCTGCGTCCTTCTTGGCAGCCTCGGCCTTCTTGCGAGCCGCTTCGGCCGCCTTCTGCTTGAGGAGGGCAGCCTTCTTGGCGTCGGCTTCCTTCTTCTTCTGGGCCTCGAGCTTCTTCTTGGCCGCTTCAGCGAGTTTCTTCTGCTTCTCGGCCTCGACAGCCTTCTTCTTGGCCTCGATGGCAGCCTTGCGAGCCGCTTCGCGCTCCTGCTTCTGCCGAATGGCCTCGTTCTTCTTGGAGAGGCGCGCAGCCTCCTTGGCGAGGCGTTCCTGTTCCTTCTTTTCGAGCACGGCGCGGCGCGCTTCCTCGCGCTCGCGCTGGGCGGCCAGGCGCGCCTGCTGCACCTTCCATTCGGCGAAAGCCTTCTTTCCGAAGGGACAATCCTCGACCAGCACGCATTCCTGACATAGCGGCTGCTTGGCATGGCACCAGCGGTCGATCACTTCACCCGCGCGCTCGAGCGCGGCCGGATCGTTCTCGGGGAAGAACTCGCTGAGGTCCTTGGTCTTCTTGAGCCCGCCCTTGGCGACGATGCCGGCGCGCTCGAGAAAGCGCACCAGAGCCGGGTGCACGGGCAATTTGCCCCCGTTGGCGAGCGCCAGCACCTGACCGGTGGCTGCCGTCCCCAGCACGGGCATCTGGGCAAGCGCCTTGGCGTTGCCGATCGGATCCTCGCGCAGCGAATCGAGTTCCATGCCGTGCGTCTTCTGGAAGACTTCCTGCAGGTACTCGCGTGCGTCGCGGGCGGGCGGGAACAGCGGGCTGAGCTTGTCGCGCGTGGCCTTGCCTCCGCGGATCGCCGACGCAAGTTCCTCGGTTTGGCAGACCCGCACCTCATTCCACTCGGGGTAAGCCTTTTTCAGAGCCGCGACGAAGGACTCTGCCTTCTCCTGCGGCATGTGGCGCACCAGGACGGCGAGCATGCCCTGCTCCAGCAGCGGCATGCCCTGGACCACCTTGGGAAGGCTCACGCGCACCGTGACCTTCTTGAAGAGCTTCTGCAGTTGTTCGTTCTTCTTGGACACGCGGGAGTCCTAAGGCAAGCGCGCAGGCACCGCGCGGGCGGCGCACGCGCGCAGGAAAGCGGAAGTGCGGATCAGGCCTGCTCCGCAGCGGGAGCAGCAGCCTTCTTGGAAGCCTTGCGAGCAGCGGCGCGGGCCGCCTTGGCGGCGAGACGTGCATCCTTGGATGCGACGCGGCGCTGGGCGGTCGCACTCTTGCCGTCGCGCTTGCGCTCGCGGACGACCTTGGCCTTGGCCACCATCGGAATGCCGTGGCGGCGGAAGATCGAGGCGACGATGTCGCTGGGCTTGGCGCCCTGCTTCATCCAATGCAGCACGCGCTCCGGATCCACCTTGACCGCCTGCGTGCGGTCCTTCTTGAGCGGATCGTAGAGGCCGATCGTCTCCAGCGAACGACCGTCGCGCGGAAAGCGCGAGTCGGTGACGGTGATGCGGAAGCAAGGAAGGTTCGTGCGACCGGTTCGACGAAGACGGATGACGACTGCCATGAGTGGTGGTGTTTCTTCGAGACCCTGAGCGGGGCCATGCGGGACGCACAGGCGGCCCGGCAACCTTCAGGGGGCGAACATGAAACACGATTTGCCCCCCTCTGGCAAGCCTTCAGGCGGCGCTCAGCGCTTCTTTTTCTTCTTCTTGCCCGATTGGCGGGTCGAGGACGAGCCCATCGGCCGGCTGCCGAAGGGATGGGCGGGCCCGCTGCCGCCCATTCCCGGCCCCATTCCCGGCGGCAGCTGCGGCATGCCGCCCCCCCCGCCGAACAGCCCGCCCAGCCCTTTGCCCAGCGAACCCAGACCGGAGCCCAGCCCCCCCAGCAGGCCGCCACCGCCGCCTGCGGAAGCCAGTTCGCCGCTGTCGGAAAGCCCCTTGAGCGCCGCTTCCTTCTGCTTGGCTCCAAACTGCGCGGCGAGCCCCATCTTGTTGAGTTGCCGCATCAGGAGCTTCATGTCCTTGTGGCGCTTGAGCAGTTCGTTGACCGCAGCGACCTCCTGTCCCGCGCCCTTGGCGATCCGCCGGCGGCGGCTCATGTCGATCACATCCGGCTGCAGGCGTTCGCGCGGCGTCATCGAGGTGAACAGCGCCTCGAGCCGATTCATCTGCTGCTCGTCGATGTCCATCGCGCCGGCATGCTGAGCGATGCCCGGCATCATGCCCAGCACCTTCTTCATCGGCCCCAGTTTGCGGATCATGCGCAGCTGCGCGAGCATGTCCTCCAGCGTGAAGTCGCCCATCACGAGCTTCTCGAAGGAGGCCTGTGCTTCTTTTTCGCTGATCGCCGACTGTGCCTTTTCCACGAGGCCGACGACATCGCCCATCCCCAGGATGCGGCCCGCCATGCGCTCGACATGGAAGGCGTCGAGGTCGTCGATCTTCTCGCCCACGCCTGCGAACAGAATCGGTTTGCCGGTGATCGCCTTCAGACTGACGGCAGCACCACCGCGGGCGTCGCCGTCGAGCTTGGTGAGGATCACGCCGGTGAGTTCCAGCGCCTCGTTGAAGGCCTTGGCAGAGTTGACCGCATCCTGACCGGTCATCGCGTCGACGACCAGTACCGTCGCTGTCGGACGAACCGCGGCGGCGATGCGCTTGACTTCGTCCATCAGCTCCGCATCGATGTGCAGGCGACCGGCCGTGTCGAGGATCACGAAGTCCAAGCCCTGACGCCGCGCTTCGACCAGTCCCTGCACGCACTGTTCGACCGGATCCGCGCCCTCCTTGTGGAAGACGGGCACATTCAACTGGCGCCCGAGCACGCGCAACTGCTCGACGGCGGCCGGGCGCTTGACGTCGGCAGCGACGAGCAGGGGCCGCTTGCCCTGGGTATCGCGCATGCGTTTGGCGAGCTTGGCGCAGGTGGTGGTCTTGCCGGCACCCTGCAGGCCCGCCATCAGCACGATCGTGGGGCCGTTTTTGGCGAAGTCGATGCGTGCGTCCTTGGGTCCGAGCAACTGCACCAGTTCGTGGTGAAAGCTCGCCACGAATTGCTGACTGGCATCGACTCCGGCCAGACGCTTGGAGCCGAGCGCGTGGGCCTTGACTCGCTCGGTGAAGTCCTGGACCACCTTGAAGTGCACATCGGCTTCGAGCAGGGCCGTGCGCACGGCGCGCAGGCCGTCCTCGATGTTCTCCGGGGTCAGCTCCTGCTTGCCGCGCAGGAACGAAAAGGACTGGGTCAGGCGTTGCGTGAGGCTCTCGAACATGATGCGGTGGCGACCAGCGTACCACTAGGGCGCCGGCGCGCTCCACGGTAGGCTTTCCCCACCATGCTGGCGATCGTCCTTGGCCTCCTGACTCAAGTCCCCTCACTCCAGCCGCCCATCCCCGCGCTTGTGCCCGAGCCTGTCAGCGTCACCCGCTACAAGGAGCCCGGCTTTGAGCTCAAGCCCAGCACGCGCATCCTCGTGCCGGCGAATGACGCGGGAGCGCTGCAGGCGGCGGGCGCGCTGGTCTCCTGGCTGGTGCCCTCGACGGGGCTCGTGCTGCGCACCGAGCAGGGCAGCGAGCGACAAAAGGGCACGATCCTGTTCACGCGCGAGAAGGCCGATCCAGCCCTCGGCGCCGAGGGCTACGTGCTCGAGGTCAACACCGACTCCGTGATGATCCGCGCCGGTACCGACGCCGGCCTTTACTACGCCGCGCAGACGTTGCGACAGCTGTTTCCGCCCGAGATCTTCGCGCGCACCCCGCAGCAGGGCCTCGACTGGAAGGCGCCCGCGGTGTTCATCCGCGATCAGCCGCGCTTCGGCTGGCGCGGCTGGATGCTCGATGTCTCGCGCCATTTCTTCACGAAGGACGAGGTCAAGCGCGTCATCGACCAACTGGCCATCCACAAGCTCAACACCTTCCATTGGCACCTCGTCGATGACCACGGCTGGCGGATCGCCTTCGAGAAGCATCCCCGGCTGACCGAGATCGGGGCCTGGCGCAGCGGCATCGGCTTCGGACTGGACCCGGCCGATTCCACCGCTTACGGACCAGGCGGACGCTACGGCGGCTTCTACACTCAGGAAGAGATCCGCGAAGTGGTCTCCTATGCGGCCGCACGCCACATCACGATCGTGCCCGAAATCGAGATGCCCGGGCACTCAACGGCGGCTCTGGCGGCCTACCCCGAGTATTCCTGCACCGGCGGCCCTTTCGACCTCGATGTGCCCGCCGGAGTGCACGCAGGCATCTACTGCCCCGGCAACGAGGCCACGTTTCGATTCCTCGAAGAGGTGCTGAGCGAGGTCTTCGAGTTGTTTCCCTCGACCTTCGTGCACCTCGGCGGAGATGAGGTGCCACGCGAGGAGTGGAAGAAATGCGCCAAATGCCGCGCGCGCATGGAGAGCGAGCAGCTCGCGAACGTGGAAGAGCTGCAAAGCTGGTTTCTGAAGCGGGTCGAGCGCTTTGTCAACTCCAAGGGCCGACGCGTGATCGGATGGGATGAGATCCTCGAGGGCGGCCTCGCGCCCCGTGCGGCGGTGATGAGTTGGCGCGGCACGAGCGGCGGGCTTGCCGCTGCGAGCAGCGGGCACGATGTCGTCATGTCCCCCAACGCGGAGCTCTACCTCGATCACTACCAGGCCCGCAGCGGCGAGCCCAGGGCCATCGGCGGCTACTCGCCGATAGAAGAGGTCTACCTCTACGAGCCGATCCCCGAGGGTCTTCCCGCCGACAGGCAGCACCACATCCTTGGCGCGCAGGGCAATCTGTGGAGCGAGTACATCCCCAACGCTCGTCAGGTCGAGTACATGACCTGGCCGCGCCAGTGCGCCATCGCCGAGCGCACCTGGAGCCCGCGCGAGACGCGCGATCTATCCAACTTCCTGGCGCGCATGGAACTGCATGCCAGACGCCTGGAATGGATGGGGGTCCACTACCGCCCGATCCCCCCTGCGGGCATGGCCGATCTGTTTCAGTGGACGGCGGCGGGCACCAGCATGCAGCTTTCCTTCCGCGCCCCCTTCCGCGACGCGCGCATCCGTTACACGCTCGATGGATCCCAGCCGGGCGAGAACAGCGCCCGCGGCGACGGACCCACGCCCGTGCCGGCCCAGACCACGCGCATCCGTGCGCGCGTCGAGCGCGCGGGGTCGCGCGAGAGCTTCGAGAGCGAGGCCCTGCTGGTCAACGGAAACCTGCTGGTGACCGCCAGCCACCCACGCGAATTGGCCCGCGCCTTCGACGGTGATGAGAACACTGCCGCCATCTCCCAGGCCAGCCTGGTGAGCGGGGATTACCTGACGCTGCGTCTGGCGACCCCTCAAGCGCTCACTGCCTTGGAAATCCTGAGCGGCGATTCCGAGCAGGCAGCGGATTTTCCAGCCCGCGCGCTGGTGGAGATCTCCGGGGACGGAACACGATTCGAGACGCTGGCCGAGGTTTCGGGCGAGCGCATCGCCGTGGATCTCGGCGGCAGGAGCGTTGCGGTTGTGCGGGTGCGCGTCACCAAGGCGCAGGAGCGTTGGTGGAGGATTCGGGAGGTCCGCCTCCACTAGATACTGCTCCCCTTCCGGGGACCTCGACACCGATTTGCCATTTCCTACGCCTTCAGAGAAAAACACCCTTTCCATGCAATCGCTTCCGCCATGCTGAGGCGTCTGGGTAGAAGGCCCAACTTGCTGGCGGCGCTGGGGCGGTGGTCGCGGTTGGTGCGCGGCCGGATGTAGTTCTTGTAGCCAGCGTAGATCCAGAAGTGATCTTGTTTG
>Ga0208361_1000155_pt1 | contig 24358 bp, 26 predicted proteins | sample LakMenEpi05Aug10_FD_150670 | JGI IMG/M metagenome (GOLD analysis project Ga0208361, IMG submission 150670) | Freshwater microbial communities from Lake Mendota, WI - 05AUG2010 deep hole epilimnion (SPAdes) | ecosystem: Environmental > Aquatic > Freshwater > Lake > Epilimnion/Euphotic zone ... | reverse complement strand
GCCGAGCAGCAGAGCAGCCGCAACGAGGCAGTCCTATCGGTCTGACCCGAAACCGCTGACGCCGCAAGGCAAGACCCCACATCACCTGCGGATCCCGCAAACATCCGTTACGATTCTGAGAAGTTCTGTTAAGCGCCACCATGGGCGAGGTGATCGATCTGGGAACCGGCCTTCAGGGCGGTTATGGCCTGATCTCCGGTGTGCTCAGCCTGCTGGCCCTCGGCATCTACGCCCTGCTCCAGGGTGAGTCCGGCAACAACGACGACGACGACTCCACCCCCGGTGGCGGGCTGATGCAGCCCGTGGGCAGCGGCGCCTGAACGTCAGCGGCCGGTTTCCAGTGCAGCCGGCACATTCGCGCTGGTTGGGTTGTACAGACTGGCCTTCTTGACAGATCCAGCTGTCTTCAGCTGCTTCACCAGGGTGGATTCAGCCACGCGGTACTGGCTGTCCTTCTTGGTGCCAAGGTCCTCAAGCCGCAGTTTCTGGGCATCGTCCGGCGCGAGCTTGGCGCGCACATCGGGATCGATGCCGTGCTTGTGGATATCGCGGCCACTGGGGGTGAGGTACTTGGCGATGGTCACGGTCATGCCGGATCCATCGGCCAGCCCCCGCACCGACTGAACCAATCCCTTGCCGAAGGTCTTCTCACCCACCAGCACGGCGCGATTGTTGTCCTGCAGAGCACCGGAGAGGATCTCGCTGGCACTGGCGGAGCCCTCGTTCACCAGAATCACGAGAGGGCGCTTGGTGAGGGCCCGGCCGTTGGCGCGCTTCACGTCCTGGATGCCATCCCGGGTCTTGGTGGAAACGATCACCCCCTCGTCCAGCCACTGACGGGCGATGGCAACGCTGGCCATCAGCAGACCGCCCGGGTTGCTGCGCAGGTCCAGCACGTATCCCTGGACATCCTTGCCCTCGAGATCCTTGACCGCGGCAGCCATGTCCTTGGCGGCGGTGGCGTTGAACTGCTTCAGGCGGATGTAGCCGATCTTCGTGCCATCGGCATTGGTGTTGATCTTGTGGTCAACGGCGTGCAGCTCAATGCGCTCGCGCACCAGCGGCGTGTCGATCAGCTTGCCGGCGCGGCGCAGCTGGATGGTCACCTTGGTACCGGCCTGGCCGCGGATCAGCTTGACGGCGTCCTCGGTGCTCATGCCCTTGGTGCTCTTGCCGTCGATCTCCGTGATCACATCCTTCGGCATCACACCGGCACGGGAGGCGGGTGATCCCTCGATCGGGCTCACCACCACCAGTTCCTTGGTGTCCTTGTCCAGGCTCAGCTGGATCCCCACCCCGGAGAGCTCGCCGGAGGTGTCGATCTGCATCTCCTTGAACTCCCGCGGGTCCAGGAAACGGGTGTAGGGGTCATCCAGGCTGGCGAGCATGCCGCGGATGGCCTCATAGCTTTCCTTGGTGCTGCCGTAGCTCTTGGCCAGGACCTGCTTGCGCAGCGTGCGCCACTTATCAGACGTGTACTTGCCGTTGATATCCAGATAATCCCGGAAGACGATCTGCCAGGTCTGGTCGATCACCTCCTTGGGGCTGTCACTGATCAGGGAGGCGGCACCCGGCGCCAGCAGCGGGGGTGCCACCACGGCGGTCATCGCGCCGATCCCCACCAGCAGCAGCATCGGAGCCCGTCCAAGACCCCGCACCGAACCATCACCGCTGGCCATTCAGCGCGTCCCCGAAAGACTCTGATTTCACTCTGAAAGCTAATGCCCATCGGCCGCCGTCCAGCGGCCGGGAAACCGGAAGAAAAGAGGGGGCTTGCCGGCCTGGTCTGGGGAGAGCGTCAGGGATCGACTCAGGGATCGACCCAGCGGCCATCCTCCCGGATCAGGGCGATCAGGGCCTCAACGCCCTCCTGCTCCGGCACACGGCGGATCTCATCGCGGCCGCGGTACAGGGAGATCACACCGGGGGTCTTGCCTACGTAGCCGTAGTCGGCATCGGCCATCTCGCCAGGACCGTTGACGATGCAGCCCATCACGGCGATGTCGAGCCCCGTCAGATGGGCCGTGGCGCTGCGCACCTTGTGGAGCACGTCCTCCAGATTGAAGAGCGTGCGGCCGCAGCTCGGGCAGGCCACGTACTCCACCATCGTCTTGCGCAGACCCAGGGCCTGAAGAATCGCGTAGCAGACAGGGATCTCCTTCTCCGGTGCTTCAGTGAGCGAGACACGGACCGTGTCGCCCAGGCCCTCGCTCAGCAGGGTGGCGATGCCTGCGGTGCTCTTGATCCGGCCGTAGTCGCCGTCACCCGCCTCGGTGACACCCAGGTGCAGGGGGTAATGGAAACCCTCCGCGTCCATGCGGTCCGCCATCATCCGGTAGGCGGCCAGCATCACCGGCGCCCGCGACGCCTTCATCGAAATGACGATGTTGTGGAAGTCGAGGCGGTCACAGATGCGGATGAACTCCATCGCGCTCTCGACCATGCCCAGCGGTGTGTCGCCGTAGCGGAACAGCATCCGTTCCGCCAGGGAGCCGTGGTTCACGCCGATGCGCAGGGCCTTGTCCTGCTGCTTCAGCAGCTTCACCAGGGGTTCGAAGGTCTCGCTGATGCGATCGCCGATCGCCGCGATCTCGGCCTCACTGAATTCGGTGCGGTTGGGGTCGGGCTTGTCGAACACGAACAGGCCCGGATTGATGCGCACCTTGTCGACGTGCTGGGCCACCTCCAGGGCGATCTTCATGCCGTTGTGGTGCACATCCGCCACCAGCGGCACCGGCCGATAGGTGCTCTCCAGCCGCTGGCGGATCTCGCCCATGGCCTTGGCATGGGCCAGGGACGGCACGGTGACCCGCACGATCTCGCAGCCCGCCTCGTGCAGGCGGCGGATGCCGGCCGTGGCCCCCTCGATGTCGAGGGTGTCCTCATTGATCATCGACTGCACCACCACCGGGTGCTCGCTGCCCATCCAGACATCGCCCACGCGCACGCTGCGGGTCTTGCGCCGGCGGATGGTGGTGGCGTAGCGCGGATTATTGGCCCAGGCTTCCAGCTGCGCTTGGCTCTGCGCCTGGGGGGCCTGGGCATCGGAGCGGGCCAGGGTACCGGTCATGGCGGCGGTCTCAGCGGGGCCGGAAGGTTGGCCAAAGCCTGTCACAGCGGGGCCGTCAGTTGGGCCAGGCGGCGCTGCACGTCCTGCAGGTCTTGCCCGGTGAGCCACCTGGGCGACTCCGGCTCGCGCGAGCCGTTACGCAGCAGATAGGAGGGATGGAAGATCGGCATCAGCCAGCGACCCTCCAGGCTGCCGCCCTCCCCGCGGCTCCACTGGCCGCGCAGCTTGGTGATGCCGCCCTTGATGCCCAGCAGCCCCTCCACCGCAGTGGCACCCACCAGCAGGATCACGGCCGGATCCATCAGCTGGATCTGACGCTCCAGCCAGGGGCGGCAGGCCGCCATCTCCTGGGCCGTGGGCCTGCGGTTCTCCGGCGGCCGACACTTGACGATGTTGCAGACGTAGGCGTCGGTGTTGCTGTCGAGGCCGACGCTTTCGAGCAGGCGATCGAGCAGCTGACCAGAACGCCCCACGAAGGGCAGGCCCTGCTCATCCTCCTGGGCGCCGGGCGCCTCGCCGATCAGCATCAGCCGGGCCAGCGGGTTGCCGCGGCTCACCACCGCAGTCCGTCGCCCATCCGCGAGGCTGCAGCAGCGGCAGGCCTCACAGTCGTGAGCCAGCGCCTCCAGCTCCCTGGCCTGGAGAACGGCATCGACCGTTCCCGCACCGGCGCCCGGTTCAAACAGGGGAGCAGCGCTCATCACGGGGCCGTGCTGGCGGGATCCTATGGGGAGTCAGCCAGGGCGGGCGTCACCAGCAGCAGCAGGGCATTGCCCTCAGGATCGGCCAGCCAGGCCTCCAACCCGAACGGCTCGCTCCGTGCTGGCTCCTGGAGAGTCGCCCCACGGGCGATGGCGGCTGCAATCCACTCCTCCAGCACCGGCCCTGCCCCGATGCGGCGGAGGCAGAGGGCCAGGCGGCCCGGCTGTCGCGGGCGTGGGCGGCTGGCCGAAGGCGTGTAGATCTCCAGGGGAGCGCCACCGGGCAGGGTCAGCAACCAATGGCTGGGCCCGAAACCGGGAGCTGGATCCTGCTCCAGCAGGGCCCCGTAGAAGCCGGCCAGTGCCGGGGCATCGTCCGCCGCGAGCACCACGCTGCCGGCGGGAGCAAGGGTGTGTGCAGCCATCCAGGTTGCCGATCAGACCGAAAAAGTCTGGGCTGCAACAACCCAGCGGTGGTGCATGCGGCAGGATGCGTGTAGTCCCTGGCACGTCTGCGCAGGGCCTGTCTCCTGTCGCTAGCGCCGATGCTGCGCCCGCCGATGCCGCGCCCATTGACGCTCTCCGCCCGGGCCGAAGCGCTGCAGCCCTCCCTGACCCTGGCCATCGCCGCCCGTGCCAAGGCCCTCAAGGCTGCCGGGGAGGACATCTGCAGCCTGAGCGCCGGCGAACCAGACTTCGACACTCCGGCCTTCATTCGCCAGGCGGCGGCCGAGGCCCTGGAAACCGGGCACACCCGCTACGGGCCAGCCGCCGGCGAACCGGCCCTGCGCGATGCGATCGCCACCAAGCTGAGCCAGGAGAACGGGGTCCCCACCCGCGGCGAGCAGGTTCTGGTGACCAACGGCGGCAAGCAGGCCCTGTACAACCTGTTCCAGGTGCTGCTCGGCCCCGGCGATGAGCTGCTGCTGCCGGCCCCCTACTGGCTGAGCTATCCGGAGCTGGCTCGGCTGGCGGGCGCCTCGGTGCGGCTGATCCCCAGTTCAGCGGCCGAAGGCTTCCGCCTCGATGCCGATCGCCTCGAAGCCGCGATCAGCCCGGCCAGCAAGTTGCTGGTGCTGAACAGCCCGAGCAACCCCACTGGGATGGTGCTCAGCCGACCGGAACTGGAGGCGATCGCCGCCGTGCTGCGCCGCCATCCGCAGGTGGCGGTGGTGTGCGATGAGATCTACGAATTCCTGCTGGCCCCCGGCCACGAGCACCACAGCTTCGCCGCCGTGGCCCCAGACCTGGCCGATCGGGTGTTCACCGTGAATGGCTTCGCCAAGGGCTGGGCGATGACCGGCTGGCGCATCGGCTGGCTGGCCGGTCCAACCGAGGTGGTGAAGGCAGCGATCGCCCTGCAGAGCCAGAGCACCAGCAACGTGTGCAGTTTTGCTCAGTTCGGCGCCCTGGCCGCCATCCGTGGCCCTCGCGCCTGCGTGCAGGCGATGGCCGCGCAGTTCAACGAGCGCCGGAGCCTGCTCAGCGAGGGCCTGCGCGCCATTCCCGGGCTGGGCCTGCTGCCTCCCGAGGGAGCCTTCTATGCCTTCCCGGATGTGAGCAGCACGGGGCTGGACTCGATGAGCTTCTGCAACCGACTCCTGGAGGAGCAGGGGCTGGCGGTGGTGCCCGGGGTTGCCTTCGGCGACGACCACTGCATCCGCCTCTCCTGTGCAGCCTCCAACGCCACGATCGAAGACGGCCTGGCCCGACTGCGGCGGTTCATCGCCGGCCTCTGAGACCGAACCCGGCCGCGAAATCGCATGGGATGCCCTGAGATCAGGCACGATCGAGAGGTCTGCATGCTCTTCGCCTTGCAAGCCCGAGAACCTCTGACCGCCGTGCTGGCGGGCCTCGCCCTGACCTGCCTGCCGGCGGTCCTGCCGATCAACCCAGCCCCGACGCCTGCGGGAAGCGCCACGCTGTCGGTGCTGCCGCGCGCCCAGGCCCAGACCAAACCCGCCAGCACCGCCAAGGTGCTGCGCATCAGCGCCATCCCCGATCAGAAGCCGGAGAAGCTGAACCGGCTCTACGGGCTGGTGGCCAACGAACTCAGCAAGCAGCTCGGCGTCACGGTGAAGTACGTGCCCGTGACCGACTACACCGCCGCCGTGAGCGCCTTCCGCACCGGTGATCTGGATCTGGTCTGGTTCGGTGGCCTCACCGGCGTGCAGGCGCGCCTGCAGAAACCCGGTGCTCGGGTCTTGGCCCAACGAGACATCGACGCCTCCTTCCACACGATCTTCATCGCCAGCACCCGCAGCGGGCTTCAGCCCTTCACCAACGTGAAGGGGCTGACGGAACTGAAGGGCAAGCGCTTCACCTTCGGCTCCGAGAGCTCCACCTCCGGTCGGCTGATGCCGCAGTATTTCCTCGGCAAGGCGGGCGTGAAGCTGAGCGACTTCGCCGGTGGTGCACCTGGTTTCAGCGGCAGCCATGACGCCACCATCGCCCTGGTGCAGAGCGGCGCCTACGACGCCGGCGCCGTGAACGCGCAGGTGTGGCGCTCCAGCCTCCGCGACGGCAAGGCCAACCGCTCCAAGGTGATCGCGATCTGGAAGACCCCCGGCTACCCCGACTACCACTGGATCGCCCAGCCCAATCTGGATCAACGCTTCGGCAAGGGCTTCACCACCAAGGTGCAGCAGGCCATCGTCAGCTGGCGCCCCTCCGATCCGGAGCAGAAGCAGATCCTCGGCCTGTTCGGTGCCCAACAGTTCACCGACGCCAACGCCGCCGCCTACGGCCAGATCGAACAGGTGGGTCGGCAGATCGGCAAGATCCGCTGACCTCCTGCACCCGCAGCGGCATGAATCAGCCGGGAGTGGTTGAATCGGATCGAGACAGCATTCGCTGGAGCTCAGGCTCCCGCTATCGGCATGGCCCTTCTGCTCGATCTGATTCTGCTCGCTGCCGGCCTGGTGCTCTGGCAGCGGAGCAGCAGCGAGGGCGATGAGGTCTGGTCGCTGTTCCTGCGCGGGCTGGCGGTGATCGATCTGTCCATGATCGCGATCGGCAACGGGGTGCTCTGGCTGGAGATTCCCCTGCTGTTGGGAGCCCTGGCCCTGCCGTCGGTGGCGCGGCTGGAGCGTCGCCGCCAGGGCAGCCTCTGAGATCGGACGATGAATCCGCGCGGACCTGATCTCGTGGAAGTGGCCCTGGTGGGGGTGATCCTGGCGCTGATCGTGTTCCGGTTCACCCTCCCATAGCCAGGCAGCATGGGGCCATGAGCGCGTCAAGCCCCGCCAGCCCGCCGTACCCGGTGCTCGAACTGCGTGATATCCACGTGGCCGGCCGCGGCCAGCCGCGGCTGGAGGGCGTCTCGCTGACATTGGCCGCCGGCGAGCGGGTGGCGCTGCTCGGCCCCAGTGGCGCCGGCAAGAGCACCCTGCTGGCGGTGGCCAACGGGCTGCTGGTTCCGCAGCGTGGGGCGGTGATCTGGGAGGGGATGCCGCGGGCCCGCCAGGCCGGCCGCCGCCGGCGCCAGCAGGCGCGCATCGGCACCCTCTGGCAGGAGCTGCGCCTGATCGAGGAGCTCACGGTGCAGCAGAACCTCAACGCCGCGCGCCTGGCGCGCTGGAGCTGGCCCCGCGCGCTGCTCAACCTGCTGCTGCCCCTGGAGAGCGAGGCCTGCGCCGCCGTGCTGCGCCGCATGGACCTGGATCCAGAACTGCTCAGTCAGCCGGTGACCGCCCTCTCCGGCGGCCAGCGCCAGCGGGTGGCCATGGCCCGGCTGCTGCGCCAGGAGCCGACGCTGCTGCTGGCCGACGAACCACTCGCCAGTCTCGATCCACGCCTGGCGGAGGAGCTGCTGGGGCTGCTGCTGCGGGAGGCCGAGGCGCCGCGGGCCCTGCTGCTGAGCCTGCACCGCCCCGATCTGCTCGCAGGCTTTGATCGAGCCATCGGCCTGCGCGGCGGCCGGCTGCAGTTCGACTTGCCCCTTCAGGCCATCCGGCCCGAGCAGCTGCAGGAGCTCTACGCCGGCAGCGGCGAGCTGGTGGCATGAGGCCAGCCCCACCCCTGCTGGTGCTGCTGCCGGCCCTGGTGCTGCTGCCGGTGCTGCTGCTGCTGCCGCAGCTGCTGCACGGCGGCGGCTGGGACCTGATCGGCCAGTTCGCCTGGGCAGCGCTGACGCCCGCCACCGACCCGGTGGTGGTGCAGTCCCTGCTGCGAGGGCTGGGGATCACCGCGGGCATGGCACTGCTGGGCTGGGCGCTGAGCCTGCTGCTGGGGCTCGGGCTCGGATTGCTGAGCTCCCGGCTGATCTGGCGCACCCTCAGCGGCACAGCGGCGCCGGCCGCATTGATCCGGCGCCTGCTGGCGCTGCCGCGCTCGATTCACGAACTGATCTGGGGCCTGCTGCTGCTGCAGTTGATCGGTCAGCGGCCGGCCGTAGCGGTCGTGGCCATCGCCATCCCCTATGGCGCGCTGGTGGCTCGTGTGGTGAGCGACCTGCTTGATGCCCTGCCCACCCGCGGCCTGGAGGCCCTGCGCACGGCGGGCGCTCCTGCCACCGGCGCTCTGCTCACCGCCATCGGCCCACCGCTGCTGCCAGGGGTGATCAGCTACAGCGGCTATCGGCTCGAATGTGCCCTGCGCAGCGCCACCCTGCTGGGGGTGTTCGGCCTGGGCGGCCTCGGCAATGAGCTGCTGCTCACCCTGCAGTCGCTGCAGTTCCATGAGCTCTGGAGCGGCCTGTGGCTGCTGCTGGCGGTGATGCTCACGCTCGAGAGCACGATCGCGCTGCTGCGACGGCGCTGGAGCATGCCCCGCCGCCTTGGCCTGGCCGCCGCCGCGGTGCCCGTGGGTTCACGCGGTCGGGAGATCGTGCTGGCCCTGGCGCTGCTGCTTCCCGTGCTGCTGCTGGTGGCCGGCGCGCTGGAGGTGAAGCCGACGGACCTGTTGCAGTGGCAGCCCCTGCCACCGCTGGCGCCCCAGGGCTGGGCGACGGCCCTGGCCCTGCCCTGGCCCAGCCTGATCGGCAGCACGCTGCTGCTCACCCTGATCGCCGCGGGACTGGCGGTAGGGGCCGCTCCGCTGCTGCTGCTGGCGGTGGCCCCCTGGCCCTGGGGGCGGACTCTGCTGCAGCTCCTCTGGGCCTTCGGCCGCCTCTGGCCGCCACCGCTGACGGCGCTGCTGCTGCTGTTCGTGCTCCAGCCGGGTGTGATCGCCGCGGCCCTCGCCCTCGGCTTCCACAACCTGGGCATCCTGGGGCGCCTGCTGCTTGAGGGCTGCGAAGCGGCAGGCCCGGCCACAGAGCAGGCCCTGCTCTGCAGCGGCACCACCCCCAGGCTGGCCCTGCTCTACGGACGCTTCAGCGCCCTGGCGCGCACCTACCTGGCCTACGGCGCCTACCGCAGCGACGTGATCCTGCGCGAAACCGTGGTGGTGGGCCTGGTGGCCGGCAGCGGCCTGGGCAGCCAGCTGCGCGAGAGCCTGAGCGGCTTCGCCTGGGACCAGCTCGCCGCGCTGCTGGCGGTCTATGCCCTGCTCACCCTGGTGGGGGAAGATCTGAGCGACCGCGGCCGCCAGCGCCTGCTCGGCACCGCCTGAGCCGGCCGCCTGCAGCCGCCTCCTTCAACCGCCCCCCCTGAGCCGGCAGCGCCGATCCTCCACGCCCATGCCCCTGGCCGTACCCCGCAAACTGATCGTGCTGGGCGACAGCGGCGTCTACGGATGGGGCGATCCCGAGGAGGGCGGCTGGTGCGAGCGGCTGCGGCGCCACTGGATGGCTCTGCCGGATGGCCCGGTGCTGTACCCCCTCGGCGTGCGCGGCGATGGCCTCGAGCGAGTGGCGGCGCGCCTGGAGCGGGAGGTGCACTGCCGCGGTGAACTGCGCCGGCAGATTCCCCAGGGCATCCTGCTGGCGGTCGGACTCAACGACTGTGCACGTGTCGGCAGACCCGACGGACGACCGCAGCTGGATGCGGAGGGATTCCTGTTCGGCCTGCAGCAGCTGCTGCTGCAGGCCCGCCGCATCGCTCCGGTGCTGGTGCTCGGGCTCACACCCGTGGATGAGGCCGTGATGCCCTACGCCGATGTGCTCTGGTATGGACTGGACCAGGTGCGGCGCTACGAAGGGCTGCTGGAGGAGGCTTGCCTGGAGGCGGATGTGCCCTTCCTGCCGCTGCTGAACAGCCTGCTCGACGATCCCGCCTGGCCCGGCTGGCTTGGCACGGATGGCGTGCACCTCAACAGCGACGGACACCGGCAGGTGTACGAGCGGGTGCGGCACTGGCCTGCCCTGTTGCGCTGGGCCGACCTGCAGCCCCTGGCGATCCAGACACCGCTGGCCTGAACGGCGCCCATGGGCATCCCCCGGGCGGGGGATTGCGATTGCCCCGCACCGGGTGACGCTCGGCCCGGTGCTCCGAGCGGACGGTGGAACCACGGAGTTCCCCAACCCTCCATGAGCACCAACCTCTCCCCCAGCGCAACACACCCCACCAGCGCCACCGGTTCCGGTACAGCAGCAACGGCCAGCTGGCAGGAGCGCAACAGCCAGCTCCTTGCCGTCTATGTGCGCGAGCGCAGCATCGACAGCCGCAACGCCGTGGTGCGGGCGAACCTGCCACTGATCTGGCAGGCGGCGCGCCGCGAAAGTCAGCGCAGCGGCCACAGCTTCGAGGATCTCAGCCAGGTGGGCTGCCTCGGTCTGATCAAGGCGGTGGAGCGCTTCGATCTCGGGCGCGGCGCCAGCCTCAGCAGCGCCGCCATGCCCTGGATCATCGGGGCCATGCGCCAGCACCTGCGCGACCGCTGCCAGCCACTGCGCGCCAGCCGCACGCTGCACGAGCTGACCCTGCGAGCCCACCAGCTTCAGCAGCAGCGCCTGCAGGAGCAGATGCCGCCCCTGAACGACGCGGAGCTGCCAGAGGCCCTCGGCTGCAGCCCTGCCCGCTGGCAGGAGGCCCGTGGCTTGCAGCAGGCACTGCGGCTGGCCAGCCTCGAGCAGCCCCAGCTGCTGGAGGAAAGCGAGAGCCTGACCCTGCAGGACCAACTCGTCGATCCGGCCAGCTCGGATCGCTACGCCGGCGCCATCCGCTCCGAGCGGCGACGCCTGCTGTGGCGCGCGCTGCGTCGACTGGAGCGGAGCCAGCGCCGCCTGCTGCTGGGACGGGTGCTGCAGCAGCGCGCCTGGGGCGAGCTGGGTGCGCAGTTCGGGCTCAGCGCCAAGGTCACCCAGCGCCGCTTCGCCCAGCTGCTGGAGCTGCTGCGCCAGCAGCTGGGCTCCGACCTGGCGGCTGATCTGGCTTAAACCAGCCCGAACGCCAGGGCCAGGCCCATGGCCAGCAGGGCAGCGATCAGGGTCTGCAAGGCATTCACCAGTTCGTTGCTCAGCCAGCGCAAGCGAGGCTGCAGGGTGGCGCCGATCAGGCTCTCGATCAGGGTGGCCACCAGGCCCACCAGGGTCACCAGGCCCAGGAGCTCCGGTCCCTGCAGCAGGCCCAGCGCCACCATCACCAGAGCCATCAGGGCACTGCCGGCCACGCTGGCGAGGGTCCCCTCGGCGCTGATGGCGCCCTCCGTGCCGGGGGGCACCGGCCGCAGGCTGGTGATCAGAAACGTGCGACGCCCCCAGCGCTTGCCGATCTCGCTGCCACAGGTATCGGCCAGCTTGGCGGCGAAACTGGCGGCAAACCCGATCCGCAGCAGCGCCACCGGCGCCGCCGGCAACACGGTGAGCACCGCCAGGGCGGCACCGGTGGCCGCCGAACCCCAGACGTTCTCCGGACCGCGAAGGCCGCCGCGGCCCTCCGCCAGCCCCTGCTCCTGCTTGCGGCGAAAGCCGAGGCGGGTCACCAGCGAGCCAAGGGCGAGGTAGAGAACCACCGCCCACCAGCCGGTCCAGTCGAGGCTGCCCAGCAGCAGCGTGCCGAGCACGCCGGCATGGATCCAGCCGGCGCGGGTGAGCAGTGGCAGCCGCTGGGCCAGGGCGATCAGCACCGCATTGATCAGCAGCGCCCACAACCAGTGCTGCAGCCGCTCCGGGCTGGCCAGGACCATCAGCTCCAGCATGGTGCGCAGGCAAAGCAGTGACCCAGCTCAACATGCCGGCGCCATCTCGGCACCCCGGGAGCGTGCCCCTTCTGTTGCACTGCCCTAAGGGCCTGGGCCTGCGCGGCCATCGGCAGCGGATAATCCAGCCAGCGGCCTGCTGATCGGCGTCATGGTGTTCAACCGCAAGGGCAACTTCTTCCTCAACCTTGATGAGAAGGCCCCCGAGAAGCCGGCGACCGTGGCCCCGGTGACGGCACCCAAGGCTGCCGACACCAAGCCCGCAGCCAGCAACCCAGAAGCCACCATCGCCATAGCGGCCGCGCCAGCTTCCACAGGGGGCTCGGCCGCCACCGCCAGTGAACCGGCCAGTGGACCAGCCACTGAACCAGCCAGCGGCCCGGTGCTGACCACAGCTGAAGCGATCGCAGCCGAGCTGGCCGCAGCCCAGGCAGCTCGCCCCGCCGTGAGCAACGCCACCTTCGCTCCCGAGTGCCTGGTGCCCGGCACGGCCCTGCCGATGCGCCGCCGCCGCGGGGGCGCCAACCTCGCCGGCTTCCGCGGCATGGCCGGCGGCTTGTTCGGCAAGAAGTGAGCGACTGGCACCAGTGAGCGACTGAGGCCCGTGGGCGGAAGCTGAGCCCGCCGCGCCAGCACCCATCAACGCTGGCGGTTCAGTGCTGGCGGTTCAGCTCAGCATCCGCAAACCCCACCGCGCCAGCTGCTGATCGCACTGAGGCCGGCCACACAGGCCGTGGAACTGCGAAGGATGCGTGGCCCCAGATCCACCGCCGTCCAGCCGGCCAACAGGGCCTGAGCCTCCTCCCCGTCAGCCCAGCCACCCTCGGGCCCACAGGCCAGCCAGATCGCCTCCGGCCACTGTGAGGGCTGCCTGGTCTGGTGGCTGAGGGCGTCCACCAGTGACAGCCGATCGGCTCGGCGCGTGGTGGCCCACAGCAGCAACGGAGCGGCACCATCCGCAGCGCCGCTGGCCGCGCTGGCTTCCCTGGCCTGCTCCAGCACCTCCGGCAGAGTGCAGGGCTCGGCGATCTCCGGCAACCACAGCCGCTCGCACTGTTCAGCCGCTTCGGCGGCGATGCTGCACCAGCGCTCGGAACGCAGCTGGCCCTGCACGGCGGTGCGCTCACACAGCAGGGGCAAGAGCTGGTCGACGCCAAGCTCCACCGCCATCCGCACCACCACCTCGAAATCGCGCTTGACCACCGCAGCCGCGAGCACCAACCGCGGTCGCGGCGGCGGCTGGTGCTGCAGGGGCTCCGCCAGCGGCTGCACCAGCCGGGCCCGATCCGCCGCCAGCAGCTGGGCACTCCAGAGATGCCCGGCGCCATCCACCACGCTGAACCCATCCCCCGGGCCGTAACGCAGCACCCGGGTCAGATAGCGACTTTCAGCCGGGCTGAGGCAGAGCTCGATCACCTCCTGCCTGCCACCGCCGGAGGCCGCTGCTGCTGCCGCCAGCCGAGCGGGCGCGATCAGCAACCGGCGCTGCTCGCGGGCCATCGTTCAGGCGTCGGGGTCGTCGAAGGCGAACGGGCTGTCCGGGTGGGTGTCCACGGGCCAGTCGTCGTTGACGCCACCGACCACCAGCTCCTCGATCTCCACCACATCGGCGCTGAGCTGGCGCAGGGTGTTGATCAACACGTCGATCGCCAGTCCATCGCTGGTGCCCAGATCCAGCCAGCAGCGTGCCCAGTCGCCCTGGTATTCCATTTCGCCCATGTTGTGCATCAGCGCCGGCAGCGCCCGCTCGGCCCCCTCGCCGTCGTAGGCCATCCAGTTCACATCGGCGCCCTGCTCGTGCACCTGCAGGTTCTCGGCGTTGAAGCCACCGAGCTTGCCGAGGAAGAACCAGCTCTCGAAGGCGGTGTCGATGTAGCCGCGCTCCCCCTGGCCGGGCGTGTTGCTGAAGCGCAGCCAAATCCAGCAGTTGAAGGGATTGAACTCCCGGAAGCGAATCTCCATCGAGCGGCGGCGGCCTGGCGTGGGTGATCCCATCCAACATGCTGGAAGATCCGTCCGTCCGCACCCCTCTCCAGCGATGCTCGAGCTGCGCGCGCTGCGCTATCAGGCCGCCACGGCTGCGGAACCGGTGCTTCGGGATGTCAGCCTGCAGCTGGAGGCCGGCAAGCCCGCGCTGGTGGCAGGGCGCAGCGGCAGCGGCAAGACCACGCTGCTGGAGCTGATCTGCGGCCTGGCCGATCCGGGCGGCGGCCAGATCCTCTGGAACGGTGAGCCGTTGAACGCCCGCCAGCGCCGCTGGCTGTGCGGGCTGGTGTTCCAGTTCCCGGAACGCCATTTTCTTGGTCTCACCGTGGGCCAGGAGCTGAAGCTGGGCCAGCGGCGCCTGCCCTGGGAAACCGCCGAGCGGGTGCTGGGGCAGGTGGGGTTGCAGGGGTTGTCACTACAGCAGGCGCCGGAGCGGCTCAGCGGCGGCCAGCAGCGGCGCCTGGCCCTGGCGGTGCAGCTGCTGCGGGATCCGCGCGTGCTGCTGCTGGATGAACCCACCGCCGGACTCGACTGGTCGGTGCGCGATGAGGTGCTGGAGCTGCTGGAGCGCCTGAGCCGTGATCGTGTGGTGCTGGTGGTCACCCACGAGCCGGAGCTGTTCGCCCGCTGGGTAGATCCCGCCTGCAGCTGGCGGCTGCTGCATGGACAGCTGCAGCCCCTGGCGGCGGAGCGCAGCGCGGCGCTGGCGGCCGACCGGCGCCGCTGAATACAGTTCCACCACTGGGGCGAGGACCATGGCGGATCGGTTGGTGCGGGCCACGGCGGCCCAGGGCGGCATCCGCCTGGTGGCGGTGAGCAGCACCACGGCCGTTCGCTACGCCCGTCGCCGCCACAACCTGTCGTTTCTCACCACGGCCCTGCTGGGCCGGGCGATGACGGCTGGCCTGCTGCTGGCCAGCTCGATGAAGGTGGCCCACGGCCGGGTCAATCTGCGCATCGCTTCCGACGGCCCCCTGCGCGGGCTGATGGTGGATGCGGGGCGTGACGGCACGGTGCGCGGCTACGTGGGCGATCCACAGCTGGAACTGGATCTCGTGCCGGAGCCGGGTGGCGGCCATCACTTCGATTTCCGCCAGGCCACCGGCACCGGCTACCTGCACGTGGTGCGCGACCTGGGCGAGGGCGAGCCGTTCAGCTCCACGGTGGAACTGGTGAGCGGCGGCATCGGCGATGACATCGCCTCCTACCTGCTGCACTCCGAGCAGACGCCCTCGGCGGTGTTCGTGGGCGAGCAGATCGACAGCAGCGGCGTGCGCCACGCCGGTGGCGTGCTGGTGCAGGTGCTGCCCAAGGCAGCCGAGGAACCGGCCCTGGTGGCCCTGCTGGAAGATCGCTGCCGCGAGATCAGCGGCTTCAGCCAGCGCCTGGCCGCCTGCGAGGGCAACCTGCAGGCCCTGCTGGAGGACATCTTCCCGGACCTCGATCCGCAGCTGCTGGAGGAGGCCGAGGCCAGCCAGGACGTGAGCTTCCACTGCCCCTGCAGCCGCCGCCGCAGCCTGAATGCCCTCAAGCTGCTGGGCCGAGCCGAACTGAGCGAGATGCTGGCCGAGGACGGACGTGCCGAGCTCACCTGCCACTTCTGCAACGAGATCTACGAGGTGAATGGCGGCGAGCTGCAGGAGCTGATCCATGAGCTCACACCCGCCGCCTGAGGGCAGCGGGTTCGCTCAGCGGGCAATCAGCGGATCGGCAATCAGGCGATCAGCAGGGCCCCGAGCGCGAGCAGGAGCAAGGCCGGCAGGCTCTGCACCTGCTGCATGGTCAGTGGCAGGCCCAGGGGCAGGCCGGGATCCAGCAGGGACACCAGCAGGCCACCCAGCAGCAGTCCGGCGCTGAGCAGCAGCAGGCTCCAGCCCACCGCCGGCAGGAAGCGGCCACCACGACGCTGGAGATGCACAGCGGTGAGCAGCGTGGCCAGGGCCAGCACCAGCTCAGCCGCTGTTGGCGGTGCCAGCAGCAGCACGGCCAGCAGGCTGCCACCACCGATCAGCGGCAGCCAGCGCGCCTTGCCCTCGGCCAGGCCAAGGCTGGGCAGCGCCAGGCGGGAAGCCGGAAGCGAGGGCAGGGAGGGCCTGGGGAGGCTGGCCAGATTCGGCAGGGAAGGCAGGCTCGGCCTGGCCGCTGGTGAGGCGGTGGATGGGCGGCTGGCTTCCCGCTGGGAGGCACTGACGGCTGCGGAGCTCACCTTGCCTTGCTGGCGCTCCTTGAGCCGATCCATCAGCACGGCGTCGTAAGCCGCCTCAATGCGGGCCCGGGCCTGCGGGTCGTCACCCACCTCGTTCAGGCGCTGCTGTTTGGCCTGCTGAACGGCATCGAAACCGGCATCAGGGCTGATCCCCAGCCGTTCGTACGGCCCGCTGGCGGGGTTGGCGTCAGGTGAGGGGTCCGCTCCCAGGGTCATGGCCGAGCCGCAGGCGGCAGATTGATCCGAGCGTAGGCAGGCACCGCGGCGAACGGCGCTGAAGGCCGGGAAGAACCGCCGAACTGGGCGAAACTTCCAACGGGGATGTCAGAAAAGCGGCTCGCTGTGGCGGTAGCCGCCTTCCTGTTGCAGGCGGCGCCGCTGCTGCTCAGCTTCGTCGCGGCGGAGCCAGCAGCGGCGTTTGAGCAGCGGCATCTGGGGTGGGAGGTGGCTGCCCTCACGCATCTCCACGCTGGCATCACCGGGCACGAAGGCCACGTAGTCGCTGCCGCCATCGGCGCGGGGTCGAACGAGCCAGAGAGGTCTTGCCATCGCGCACTCGCCGTCGTGACCTTTCGTTGCAAACAAGTCTGGCGTCCGCAGAGGCGAGACGTGGCTGGGATCACCACACCCCCACCCGGATCAGAGGGCGATCGGCTCAACGCCGCTCACCACCGGTGCAACGGCACTCAGCGCCAGGTCGGGATGGTCCTCATGCAGCTGGTTGAGATTCCACTCGTTCTTGAACAACAGCACCGGCCGGTCCCAGGCGTCGCGCACGGTCTTGCAGTTGAAGATGCGACCCACCGCCTCCAGGGCCGGCCAACCACCCACCACCCAGCGGGCCACGGCAAAACCAAGAGGCTCAAGCCGGGTCTGGACGCCGTATTCGTTCTCGAGGCGATACTGCACCACCTCAAGCTGCAACTGGCCCACCGCTGCCAGGATCGGATCGCGCTTGCTCTGGTCGGTGTCGTAGAGGATCTGCACGGCCCCCTCCTCGCGCAGCTCATTCACCCCCTTGCGGAAGCTCTTGAACGCGGAGGGGTTGGGGTTGCGCAACCAGGCGAAGATCTCCGGGCTGAAGCAGGGAATGCCCTCGTACTCCACTTTCGGCCCGAGGTAGAGGGTGTCGCCGATGGCGAACATGCCCGGGTTGTTGAGGCCGATCACATCGCCGGGGTAGGCGTCCTCCACAACCTCGCGATCCTGGCCGAACAGCTTCTGCGGACGTGACAGGCGGATCGCCTTGCCGGTGCGGGCGTGCTGCACCGTCATGTCCTTCTCGAAGCGGCCGGAGCACACCCGCACGAAGGCGACGCGGTCGCGGTGGCGGGGATCCATGTTGGCCTGGAGCTTGAACACGAAGCCGCTGAAACCTGGGGCCACCGGTTCGATCACACCGGCGCTGCTGCTGCGGGGCGTGGGCTTCTGAGCCAGCTCCAGGAAGGCATCAAGGAACGGCCGCACACCGAAGTTGGTCATGGCCGAACCGAAAAACACCGGGCTCAGCTCACCGGCATGCACCAGCTCCAGATCAAGCGTATTGCCGGCACCCTCCAGCAGCTCCAGCTCCTCGAGGGCCGCCTCCAGCAGCTCACTCTCCACGGCGCCGCTGGCGCGGGCGTCGTCGACGCTGAGCACCTTCTCCTCGGAGGCGCGACCCCGCTCGGCGCGCTGAAACAGAATCACCTGGCGGCTGCGGCGATCGATCACGCCGCGGAAGCGATCGCCGCTGCCGATCGGCCAGTTCACCGGCCAGCAGGCCAGGCCCAGCTCCTGCTCGATCTCATCGAGCAGCTCCAGGGGTTCACGCCCCGGCCGGTCCATCTTGTTGATGAAGGTGAAGATCGGGATGCGCCGCATCCGGCACACCTCGAACAATTTGCGCGTCTGGGGTTCGAGGCCCTTGGCGGCGTCCTCGAGCATCACCGCGTTGTCGGCGGCAGCCAGGGTGCGGTAGGTGTCCTCAGAGAAGTCCTGGTGGCCAGGGGTGTCCAGCAGGTTGATCGTGCTGCCCGCGTAATCGAACTGCAGCACGGTGGAGGTGATCGAGATGCCGCGCTGCTTCTCCAGCTCCATCCAGTCGGAGGTCACCTTGCGCTGCTCGCCCTTGGCCTTGACGGCGCCGGCCTGCTGAATCGCACCGCCGTAGAGCAGCAGCTTCTCGGTGAGCGTCGTCTTGCCCGCATCCGGGTGGGAGATGATCGCGAAATTGCGGCGGCGGCCCACCGCCTCGGCAAGGGCCTCCAGTTCGGAGTTGCTGGCGGCGCCGCCGGCGCTCGTGCTGATGCTGCTGGTCATCGGCCCAGCCTGCCAGGCTGCGTCAGCGCCGTGCAGGCTTCAGTCGAGCCGGCCCCACACCTCCAGGTAGCGGTCCTCCAAGGCTGCCAGCTGCAAGCAGCCCAGGCCGGCGGCGCTCAGCTGGGCGGCCACCTCCTCCAGCCTGAAGGCGGCCTGCAGCGAGGCGAGGTAGTCGTGCTGCAGCACGGGTGACGCATCGACGAGATGGCGGGCGCGCAAAGCCTCGGCATCCGCCAGGCAGGCCGGCCGGCGCAGATCCTTCACATACACCGCCGCACCGGGGGCTGCCAGCTGCCGCAGGCTGCGCCAGAGCACACCGGGATCGTGCAGGTGATGCAGCAGGCTGTTGCTCAGCACGGCGCTGGCACCACCGGGCAGGGCCGGATCCGGCAGCACCGCCTGCACGAAGCGCAGACGCTCCGCCAGCTGTGGCTCTTGCTGGAGCTGTTGCTGCAGCTGCTCGTGCGCCAGGGCCAGCATCGGAGCCGAGCCATCGAGGGCGAACACTGCGGCCGCCGGATAGTTGAACGCCAGCCGGAAGCTGATGTTGCCGGGGCCGCAGCCCAGATCCACCAGCCGCTCGCCGAGTCCCTCAGGGAACAGCTGGCGCACACGCGCCAGGAACGCCTGATCGCTGACGCTGAAATCAGCCTCGGCGTAGGCCCGAGCCTGCTCCAGGCCCGTCATCAGCTCGGGTTCAGGGATGCGCTGCATGGCCGATGGGAACGGATCACTCCGCGAGACTGCAGGGCCACGGGAGCGCCCCCGCCACTGGTGGCAACGACAGCTTGCCGACCCCACCAGTGGCGTTATGGTGCCGGCACGCCCGCTGCTGCCGCCACGTCGTGACCCTGTCTGTTCCTGGATCCCGCGCCCTCGATGGTGCGGCTGCCCCTGACCTCGACGCTCTCCAAGCCGCGATCGAGGACGCTGGCGCCAGCAACGGCACTGTCCTGAACGGCCCGAGGCCCGACTTTCCGGCCACGGCCCCGGCGGCGAACCCGGTTTTCTATCGCACCTATTCGCGCAAACTGCCCGGCGGCCGCGAGAGCTGGCATCAGGTGGCCGAGCGCAACCTTGAAGGCCTGCGCAAGCTGGGCCACCTCAACGAGCAGGAGGTGACCCTGCTGCGCCGCATGCAGCAGGAGCAGAAAGCGCTGCCATCCGGCCGCTGGCTGTGGATCGGCGGCACCCCCTGGATCGAGCAGGAGGTGAACTTCTCCGGGGCCTACAACTGCACCTCCACCAACCTGGTGGACTGGGAAGCCTTCGGTCTGATGATGGACCTGGCGATGATGGGCTGCGGCACCGGCGCCATCATCGAGCCGCGCCTGATCAGCCGCCTGCCGGCAGTGCGCAACCGCCTGGAGATCGCTGCGGTGAGCGACATCGGCGCCACCCCCGCCGGCCAACGCCAGGAGCACACCAGCCACAGCATCGAGGGCCAGCAGGTGGCCATCAAGGTGGGCGACACGCGCCGCGGCTGGGTGGACAGCTACCAGCTGCTGCTGAATCTCTGCAGCGACGAGCGCTTCGATGCCGCCACACCGATCACGGTGCGCGTGGATCTTTCCGACGTGCGCCCCGTGGGTGAAACCCTCAAGGGCTTCGGCGGCATGGCCAACCCGGTGAAGCTGAAGGACCTGTACGGCCGTGTGGCCCAGATCCTCAACAAGGCCCAGGGCCGCCAGCTCACCTCGGTGGAGTGCTGCCTGCTGATCGATGAAGCGGCCGTCACGATCGTGGCCGGCAACATCCGCCGCAGCGCCGGCATGCGCCAGTTCGCCGCCGATGATCTGAGCGCCGCCAACGCCAAGGACAACCTCTGGCAGCAGGACAGCGACGGCAACTGGCGCATCGATCCGGAGCGTGATTCGCTGCGGATGGCCAACCACACCCGCGTCTTCCACAACCGTCCCGATCGCGCCACGGTGCTGGAGGCGGTGACCAAGCAGTTCCAGAGCGGCGAGGGCGCGATCCAATTCGCCCCTGAGGCGATCGCACGATCCAACGCCGACCTGCTGCCAACGCCGGAGCTGCGGGCCGAATTCATCGACATCTACTGCGACCAGGGCCGCGAGGAAGCGGGCCTCTGGCTCACAACCCATCACCCCGGCATCAGCCCCGAGGAGCTTGAGCACCGCCTCAGCCGCTACGGCCTCAACCCCTGCGGCGAGATCCTCGGCGCCGACTTCCACTGCAACCTGGCGGAGATCCACCTCAACCGCATCGATCCCGATGATCTGGTGGCCCAGGAAGAGGCCTTCACCGCGGGCGGCCTGGCGGTGGCCTGCCTGCTCAACCATCGCTTCGAGGTGGAGCGCTACCGCCAGAGCCGTGCCTGGGATCCGATCGTGGGCGTCAGCTTCACCGGCCTGTTCGACTTCTTCGTGCACGCCTTCGGCACCCCCTGGCTGCAGTGGTGGGAAGCCGGCCGCCCGGAAACCGAGGAGGGCCGTGCCTTCAAGGCCAAGGAAGCGGAGTATCTGAGCCGCTGGAAAGCGAGCGTGAACCAGGCGGTGTGGGAGTACTGCGATCGCCACGGCCTGCGCCGCCCGAACCGCTGCACCACCGTGCAACCGGCCGGCACCAAGAGCCTGCTCACCGGCGCCTCGCCCGGCTGGCATCCGCCGAAGGCGCAGCGCTTCATCCGCCGCATCACCTTCCGCAAGAACGATCCGGTGGCGCTGGCCTGCATGGACTACGGCTACACCATCGTGCCGAGCCAATCCGACAAGGACGAGCAGGGCCGCCTGCTGGACGACGCCTTCGATCCCCGCTGCACCGAATGGCTGGTGGAAATCCCCACGGAGGTGAGCTGGGCCAACATCCCCGGAGCGGATGCCGTGGAGATCAACAACTTCTCCGCCATGGCCCAGTTCGACTTCTACATGCAGGTGCAGCAGCACTACACAGCCCACAACACTTCAGCCACGGTGGAATTCCGTGAGAACGAGATCGAACCACTGGCTGAAGCCATCCACCAGGCGATCGACAACGGCGAGGGCTACATCTCCGCAGCGCTTCTGGCCCGCTTCGATGCCAACGCCACCTTCCCGCGTCTGCCATTCGAGCCGATTGATCACAGCACCTACGAGCGCCTGCAGCATGAGGTCGTGGAGCGCCGCCGCACCAGCGACTTCTTCGAGGCCCTGCAGCGCTACGACAGCGGCGAACTGATGGAGGCTGGCCCCGCTGGCTGCGACTCCGACAAGTGCCTGCTGCCGCTGGCCAAGCCCAGCGCCGAGTAGGGCCGAGCCCGGCCCCACCGAAGGTCCAAGCAGCTCAGCCCCGGACTGAGCTGCTCGCCGTTGGTGGGCTGCCGTTGGGATCCGAAGCCAGCACGAAGCGATCGCGGCCGGACTGCTTGGCCAACAGCAGAGCGGCGTCGGCACGGCGGTAGACATCCGGATAGGTCTGACCTGGGAGATGCTGCGCAATGCCGATGCTCACCCGTGGCGTGATGCGCGCATCACCCGCCTCAATCGTGATCGAGCGCACGGTATTCAACAGACGATTGGCCACAAGCTGAGCCGTATGGAGATCGGCTCCGGCTAGCAGGGCCAGAAACTCCTCACCACCCCAGCGGGCGCAGTAATCGCCATCTCGAATGCTGCTCTGGAAACTGTTTGCCAGGCCAATCAAAACCTTATCGCCTACTTCATGGCCGTAGGTGTCGTTGATCGACTTGAAGCGATCGGCATCGATGGCGAGCAGGGAATAAGTGGTGCCGTCACGGTCCGCCCGGTCGTCCTCACGACGGCAGCAATCAGCCATCAGCTTGCGGTTTGGCAGACCTGTGAGCTGATCATGGGTGGAAGCCTCCTGCAGAGCCCGGTTCAGATCATTGAGGATGCTTTGGTAACGATCGGAGATACGGATCGCCTTTTCCAGGCGACTGATCTGCCTGTCGTAGCGGCGCGAGAGATTGCGAAAACGCTCATGCACGCCGGTCTGGTACCGATCGGAGATCTGGGTGATGCGCTCAAGCCGCGACACGTGCATGGACACACGCTCGACCAGATCCTCCAGCGCTTGCCGGAGAGGATGACCGTTGTAGTCGGGATCAGCCAGCATCTCGCTGATCCGCAACTCCAGCTCATCCTCCTCGTGAGGTCGGTTGGACTTGAGGGACATGCGACTCAATCACGCATGGCAGCGATGGTGAAAGCGAAACTGTAATCCTCCTTGAATTCCTCACCCATTTCAGCTGAGCGCGGGTTGCGGCTGTCGTACAACCAGCTGACACTCAGATCACGACCCTCATCATGGGCAGCCTGAAGGCGATCAAAAATATCAATCATGGCGCGAATGCTGCTGGTGTTGAGATAGTTCAGCTGCAACTCAACACGGAGAGTTTTATCGCATTCCCCTAGAAAAGACTCAACCCACGTGATGATTTCATCGAAAATCTCGTAGGTGTTTTCGGGATACGACTCACCCACCATCGACAGCAGACCCGCCTGCCAGTCAGCCTTGATCGCCGGGGTCGACACCGTGGCGGCAAGGTCGAGATTAGTGCCACTGCTGGGCTGTCCTGGATCCTGCGTCATTGCTGGCGTCAGATGGTGGCGCGAATGGTGAAAAACGCCTTGCCGGCATCAAGCGCGTCAAGACTACATTGCAAGGGAGCGCTGGATTTGCGCGCAACATCAATCAGGCCAAGGCCAGCACCCGTGCTGGCACCTTCCTGGCGAGGTCGGCGCAGCTGCTCTTTGTACAGCGCTTTCAGCTGCTGCTTATCGAGCTCAGCCAATGAGGCCACGCGATCGACCAGCGACTGGCCATCGGCGGCCTGAACAATATTGCCTGCGGAGACGACATAGTGACCACCTGATGTTTCAGCAATCACCACCGTGGCCGTGGCATCGGGTTCGACGTAACCCATCGCAGACGCATAATGGCGAATATTCTGACTCATTTCGATGTAGACACTGAACACATCCATCGCCGCAGACAGACTGTCCGACGAGGATTCAATATGCTCCTTCAGTGCAACACCGATTTCACTGATCAGGGTCCGTGACGTGGGGCCGTTAAAACAGATCAGAATGCGCTCCGCGGAAAAGAAATCCCGCAGAGACGCCAGGCTTCGGTTGGTGGTGAGCGAAGAATCCATCAGGCTTGGTCCGTTCTGCAATCGTAGCAGGATTTTTCGGGTGCTAGAGGGAGCATCGTTCAACTGACCCGGAATGAAAACATGGTGATGTCGTCTCGCTGCGGATGCTCACCACGGAAGTCGGAAATTGAGCGGGTGAAGGCATCGTGCTGTTCCGCCAGCGGCTTGGACGCATGATCCAGCAACCACTGGCAGAAGCGCTCGGTTCCCAAACCGAAGCCGTGATCGCCGCCGGCCTGATCAAACACGCCATCGGTGGCCATGTAATAGGTGAAGCCACGACGCAGGGGCATCTCGTGATCCTGGTAGACACCGGTGCGTCGGTCCCAGAGGGAGCGATTGTCTCCCTTAACCATCTCGACGGTTTCGCCATCACTCCAATAGAGCGAAATCTTGGCTCCAGCGAAGCGCAGGATCTCGGCGTCGAAATCAAGCAATACCAGGCCCACATCCATTGAGGTGGCGAGGGCGCGCGAGAGTTGTGCCTCGCTGAGAACAAGGTGCATGCCGGCGTTGGTGGCCTGCAGGACAGCCGCTGGAGAATCGATGCCCAACTGTTGAATGAAGCGATCAATGCCGGCGCGGGCCAGCATCGTCATCATCGCGCCGGGCACACCATGACCGGCACAGTCGGCGACTCCAGCCAGACAGCGGTTGCCATCATCGTGGAAGACGTAATAATCGCCACCAACGGTGTCGCGTGGCTGCCAGAGAACGAAATGGTCAGAACCAAAGCGCTCACTCAACTGGCGATCCGGCAGGATGGATCGCTGTAACAGAGCGGCATAACGAATCGAATCATCCACCTGCTTGTTCACATCACGCAGGCGCTGATTGGCTAGATCCAGCTGTTCAAACGCCTGGCGCTGCCGATGGAGAACACCATTGAACGCATCGGCCAAACGGGCCACCTCATCAGTCCCCACCACCCGGAGGAGGGCGCCATCCGTCCCCTC
>Ga0208361_1000153_pt1 | contig 24532 bp, 27 predicted proteins | sample LakMenEpi05Aug10_FD_150670 | JGI IMG/M metagenome (GOLD analysis project Ga0208361, IMG submission 150670) | Freshwater microbial communities from Lake Mendota, WI - 05AUG2010 deep hole epilimnion (SPAdes) | ecosystem: Environmental > Aquatic > Freshwater > Lake > Epilimnion/Euphotic zone ... | reverse complement strand
GAGGCACTGCCCGATTGAACCTAATCTTTGACTTAGAGACAGACGGACTATACGATGATGCTACCAAGATCCACTGTGTCGGTATTTATGATCTCGACACTGAGCAGACTCTTGTCTTCAATGATGAAGGAAGTGAGCAACCTATCTCGAAAGGTATCCAACTACTTGAGGATGCCGATGTCCTCATTGGTCATAACATTGTCGGTTACGATCTTCCTGTTATCCGTAAACTCTATCCTTGGTTTACCCCCAACGCTAGGGTTGTTGATACTTTGGTTCTTAGCCGCATTTATCACGCTGACATGTTGAAGACTGATCAGAAGCGTAAGTGGGGTAATATGCCACCTAAGCTGCTAGGTCGTCACTCACTAGAATCCTATGGCTATCGCCTTGGCGTCTATAAGGGTGAGTTCGGTAAGGACACCGACTGGAAGCACTGGTCACAAGAGATGCAGGACTACTGCATACAAGACGTAAAAGTAACACAGAAGTTATGGCAACATTTCCGCCCATACCTGACTTCATCCAATTAGAACATGATGTCGCAACAATCCTCACTGCCCAAGAGATACATGGGTGGTGCTTTGATGAGAGAGCTGCATGGGAACTTGAATCGAGTCTCCGACGAGAACTGGAAGGAATTACTCAATTACTACGCAACAGGTACCCTCTCATTAAAGACAGAGAGTTCACTCCTAAGAGAGTTAACAGAACAACAGGATACGTCGCAGGTGCTCCTCTCACTAAACTAAAAGAGTTCAACCCTGGTAGTCGTGATCACATTGCATGGGTCATGAAGAACCATCACGGTTGGGTGCCAGATAAAGAGACAGCAAGTGGCAAGACTGCCATTGATGAAACGGTTCTCAAAGATATCGGTACAGAGGAGGCACTACAGTTCTTCCGCTGCCTGGAGCTTACTAAGCAACTAGGTATGTTATCTGAGGGTAACAATGCCTGGCTTAAGTTAGTCAAGGGTAACCGTATCCACCACCACTGCTCAGTGGCTACGAACACACACAGATGTGCTCACCGTAATCCGAACCTTGCTCAGGTACCTAGCGATCTTAACTTTAGAAAGTTATTTACTGCTAGCCCTGGTCATGTCATGGTTGGTGCTGACCTCGCAGGCATTGAATTGCGAATGCTAGCACACTACCTTGCTCGATATGACGGAGGTAGGTACGGAGACGTACTTCTTAACGGTGACATTCACCAAGAGAACGCAGACAAGATAGGCATTAGTCGCCGCCTAGTCAAGACTGTAACTTATGCGTTTTTGTATGGAGCGGGCGACCAGAAAATAGGACTTAGTTATGACCAAAGCCTTTCCCCGAACAAGGCAAAAGAAAAGGGGGCAGAGATACGAGCTGCTTATGTTGCTGCCATTGACGGCCTGGATAGTCTTCTTACCGCTGTTCGTCAAGCAGGTGAGCGAGGCTTTATCAGGTCCATAGATACACGTAAGATCGCAGTAGATAGCCCGCACAAGGCACTTAACTATTTGCTCCAGTCAGGAGCCGGTGTTGTAGCTAAGCGTTGGATGGTCATCGCTAATCAAAACTTCCCTACTATCGACAATGACTACCTTAGTCACACTCATCAGCTAGCATTTATCCACGACGAATTGCAGTGGGAATGCTTACCAGCATATGCAGAGGATCTCAAGGAACACCTAGAGATGTGTGCTGCATTAGCTGGTGAATACTACAATCTCCGTATCCCTATCGCTGCCGAGGGTAAGATCGGATCCACCTGGGCAGATGTTCACTAATTATGGCTGTTAAATCAAAGACTGCACTGGGACGTGTTGAGTTCAAGTCCCGTGCTAAATATAAACGCACTCGTCAAGGTAATGGTACTCGCTCTCTTCCTTCCCATGGCCGTAAGCTTCGTCGAGGACAAGGTAAGTGAGCTTACTCATTGATGCTGACTTTATCGTCTATAAATGTTGTGCCGGAGCAGAAACAGAGATTGACTTTGGAGAAGACCTCATCGTCGTTACTTCCAACTTCAAAGAAGCATACGAGTATGTCGAGCGAGAGTTATACAACATCGCAAATGACCTTGGATGCTTCGATGACTCTATTCTGTTCTTTTCTGATTCTATTAACTTTCGTAAATCTATTGATCCAGCGTATAAAGGACATAGAAATCGAAAGAAACCGTGTGGCTACAAAAGGGTCATCAACAAACTCAAGGAGGAGTACAACGTTGTTGTGATGCCTACCCTTGAGGCTGATGATGCTCTTGGTATCTACGCCACCAAAGAGCCCGGACACATCATTTGCAGCCCCGACAAGGACATGAGACAGATCCCTGGGGACCTCTATGACCTAACTGATGGAGTGGTTACTGTGACGCCTGAGGAGGGCCGTAGGTGGCACCTCATCCAAACCATGTCAGGTGACCAAACTGATGGTTATGCTGGTGTACCTGGTATTGGTATCAAACGTGCTGTTGCTCTCTTTGAGAAAGAAGGTTACACCTGGGACACAGTGGTGAAAGCATTCGCTGAGAAGGATCTTAGTGAGGACGTTGCACTGATGAATGCCAGACTTGCTAAGATTCTACAATGTGATGACTATGATTTCACCAATCAAGAACCAAGACTTTGGTCTCCCAGCCCCAGTGTTGGAGTTGACAATGGAGCAGCAGTTCAAACTTAAACAGATTGAGAATGCACTGCGTGCTCCTGACACTAAGCTAGAAGATGTAATCACTATCTTCATGGCTCTACAACGCCAGAACTTTACTCTCTGCAACACAGTATCTAACCTAGTTAAGAAATGGCCCACTCAAATTCCACAGGCCCAACCTACTACAGACGAGGGTCAATTCAAGTTTGGGATTTCATCCGAGATCAAGGACTGAACTTCCATCTTGGCAATGCCATCAAATATATCTGCCGTGCTGGCTATAAAGACAGCAAAGTAGAAGATCTTCAAAAAGCAATCCACTATCTTCAAAATGAGCTTGAAAGCATCACCCCAACAGCAAGCGAAGGAGTTCCGAGCTGGTTTCCGAGTAACGAACAGTACGAGTCCAGCTTCACGGACTATGCAGCGGACTTTGATCGTTGAAGAGTTCAAAGAGTTCCTAGATGCTGATAATCAACTCATCAAAGGGTACGTAGTTAATGCTACCGATACCCTTAAAGAGTTGGCTGATCTTGTCTATGTCTGCTATCAATACGCAGAGAACCTAGGATGGGATCTTGATGAAGCACTATACCGTGTCCACCAAAGCAACATGAGTAAGCTTGGAGAAGACGGTAAACCTATCTACCGAGAGGATGGTAAAGTCCTCAAGGGTCCTAACTATCAACCACCAAACCTTAGTGATCTTGTCTAATATGTCCACTGATCTTATTGCCCGTACTGGGCGTGTTCAATCCTGGATCGATGATCCCACCTCGCGACTCCCTGTGTCGTGTACAGTATTTGTCGTCGAGGACACTATGGAGGGTCCTAATGGAATCGAGGCATCTTGGCGATTTGTATCGCACGCTCTTCGTTATGGAGCGGGAGTTGCTGTCCACCTATCCAAACTGCGACCTAAGGGTGAGGAGAATGGCAAGGGTCTTGTAGCATCTGGTCCTGTATCTTTTGCCAAGATCTACTCAACCTTGAATGAAATCCTTCGACGTGGGGGTATCTACAAAAATGGAGCTGTGGTACTACATCTTGATCTCAGTCATCCTGATGTGCTTGAGTTTATTACTGCTAGCCGTAGTGAGCTACCTTGGGTTAAGCGTTGCGTCAACATTAACAACCATTGGTGGGAAGAGACAACTCAAGAAGTAAAGGATGCTCTACTTGATGGTATCAAGAAGGGTGACATCTGGCTCAACAAAACAAAGGTAGACAAAAATGGAAATCGAATCCGGGGTAACGTTTGCCTGGAAGTATACCTCCCAAGCCGGGGCACCTGTCTACTTCAACATGTCAACCTTGGCGGATGTGAACTCAATGACATTCAAGGTGCATTTGTCCACGGAATGTCCGAACTGTGCAACCTACACGGCAAAACAAATGTTGGAGAAAGCGGAGAGTACCTCCCTTCAGAGACTGATCGCCAAGTCGGTCTCGGATTGCTGGGACTTGCCAACCTTCTCCGACGCTACAACGTAACCTATGAAGCCTTTGGAGAGGCTCTAAAGAACATCAATGATGGGCAGATGGCACAGACACCTGCTCATATTCTTGCAGCTGAGATCAACGCTGGTGTAATTGCAGCAGCGCATACAGCTCGCATGAATAAGATGGACCGTGCCTTTGCTATCGCTCCTACAGCGTCCTGTAGCTACCGCTATAAGGACTTGGATGGGTACACTACCTGTCCCGAGATTGCACCTCCTATTGCCCGCCAAGTAGACCGTGATAGCGGTACCTTCGGCGTCCAGAGCTTTGATTACGGTCCTGTTGAGATCGCATCAGAAGTTGGCTGGGAGAACTATAAGCGAGTTGCGGACGAGATTGTTCGTATGCTCGATAAGACGGGTCTTCTTCATGGGTACTCATTTAACAGTTGGTCGGATGTGATCACTTATGATGAGACATTCATTGAGGAGTGGCTGGATAGCCCCCAAACATCTCTTTACTACTCACTCCAAGTGATGGGAGACGTTCAGGATAAATCCAGCGCATATGCAGCACTGGATGAAGCTGAAGTCGATGATTACCTGGAGTCTATTCTTAATGACCCGGCTGGCGCTAGTCAGCCCCAAGCTCCTGATTGTAATTGCGGCGAATGAACCCTTATCAAAAACTACAAAATCGTAAACGTACCTGGACACCAGTCCAAACCACAGCAGGTGAACTTTGTGCAGGCTCTGAAGAAACCATCTACCGTGCCCTCGCTATGCGACACATGGAACTCCCCGTTGGTAGCTTCATTCAAGATGCCCTTAGTGAAATTCCAGCTCTATCGGCAGACCTGCTTAAATCTAATGTCAAAGACGAGGAAAACCACGACTTGGCTCTCGGTTACATCGCCAATGCTTTGGGTGTTGACGAAACTGCTGAAGCCGAAGCAAAGCGCCTTCGGGATGCTTGGGAAGCGCATCCTGATCACACGGTCCTCAAGGCACTTGTTGCCGAGCGTGCAATTTTCTTCGTACTACTCCCCTTCTTCCGCTTTAATGGTGACGCTGGTCTCAGAACCGTAAGCGCCGACATCAGCCGTGACGAACAGGTTCACGTGGCTGCTAATAGCCTTGTTTGTAAGGAGCTTGGGTTGGAGATCAGCCCTTCTCTTGACAAGCTGCGTAAGGCTACCATTAACTGGGTTATGACACCTCTCAAGGCATCTACTAACAAATATCTGGACAAAAAATTTTGGCTGGATGCCAGTGATCGCTTGATGTATGAGGGCAAAGCCCCCGAGCTTTCTGATACAAAGCGAGCACGTATGCCTGCCTTCTTTGAACATGCAAACCCCAACCTACCTCAGTATGCTTGAGACCCACGGTCTCCAGTTTACTTCTCTCCTCCAACAACTAGAAGAGAACTTCCCACCACTTAATCCCCACCCGGATGATCCACACTCATTAATCATGTACCGCTCCGGCCAACGTTCTGTGGTCGAGTGGATTCAACACCAACTCAACGAAGAGAACAATGGCTAAGAAAAAAAATCCAGCTCCAGCAAAGGTACAGACTAATGCTGGTGTCAATCCAATGGGTAGCCCAAAGGCACCAACGCTAAGTCAAGGTCTAAAGATTGCTGGCACTGGTGGTATTACTAAGCAAGAACTTAAGACTATCACTGAGGCAAGTGGTAAGTCAGGCGGTCAAGTTATCCAACGACTGGATAAGCTCAACCAGAATCTTAAAGCAAAAGATCAGACAGGTATTAACCTCAACTCTGGTGCTGCTAATATGCTCATCAAGGAGTCCGGCCCAGCTTATGGTGGTTTCTACGGGCTAACCCAAAAGCCTACCTTTGGTACTGGTAGGATTGGTCAAGCATTAGAAGGTATGCGTGGAACTCGCGCAAGTGGCGGTTACCAAAACCCTCAAAGTGGTTATGGTTCAGTGACTCCTGGCACGGATCGTAGGTTCATGATGGGTGGTACAGCTATCCGACCTGGTGGACGTGAAACAGTTCGCGGATTTGGTAAGCAATACGAAGGCATGATGCCAGTATCCAATACTACTACTGGAACTACAACTCCTACTACAACTCCTACTACAACTCCTACTACAACTCCTACTACAATTCCTACAGATGTATCTCCTGTAGACACTGGACTTTCAGAAGAAAGTACACCTGACGTCAATATCAATATGGATTCGCTGGGCTCCAGTTTGGCCAACTGGGCTTCTGGATTTAAGGCTGCACGTAGCAGCCGCCAACGTGCTGGCCGTAAGGCTCAAGGTCTTGGACAGCAACGTGTATCTCCAACTGGTTCATTCCGAGGTAGTGTAGGTTAATTCAAATGTCAGCTAAAACAAGATACGATTATCTAAGTAAGTATCGTTCCACGTTTCTAGACACAGCTGTACAGTGCTCTCAGTTGACTCTGCCTACTCTTATCCAACAAGATGATGATGTAGGACGTTCAACTAATCTTAGGTTGACTACACCGTGGCAAAGTGTTGGCGCTAAGGGGGTTGTGACTCTAGCTTCTAAGTTGATGCTAGCTCTCCTTCCTCCTCAGACCAGCTTCTTTAAGCTGCAGATCGATGATTCAAAGATCGGTGTAGATCTTCCAGCAGAAGCACGATCAGACCTTGATATCTCTTTCGCTAAGATGGAGAGGTCTGTCATGGAAATCATAGCAGCATCTAGTGATCGCGTTACCGTACACCAAGCTCTTAAGCATCTGGTGGTTGGCGGTAATGCTCTCATCTACATGGGTCCTAAGGGGCTGAAGCTATATCCATTGAACCGCTATGTTGTAGATAGAGATGGTAACGGTGAAATCCTAGAGATCGTTACTCGTGAAAGAATTAGTCGTAAACTTCTGGCACCTATCCTTACTGCCAGCCTCCCTGTTAACTCACCTGGTGAGGACGGAGCTGATAACGATGAGGATGTAGATGTTTACACGCATGTAAGACGAGACAACAACCGTCTTGTCTGGCACCAGGAAGTCTTCGATAAGATCATTCCTGGCTCTCAGGGTAAAGCACCATTGGATGCTAACCCTTGGTTAGTCCTTAGGTTCAACGTTGTAGATGGTGAATCTTTTGGACGTGGTAGAGTGGAGGAGTTCCTTGGAGATCTCCGTTCACTTGAAGCTCTTATGCAAGCTCTCGTAGAGGGCTCTGCAGTGGCCGCTAAGGTGGTCTTTACCGTATCCCCATCTAGTACTACTAAGCCGCAGACACTCTCTGCTGCGGGGAACGGAGCCATCATTCAGGGGCGTCCCGATGACATCTCTGTTGTACAAGTTGGCAAGACAGCCGACTTCAAGACTGCTATGGAGATGGCTAGTGTACTAGAGCGTAGGTTGAGTGAAGCATTCCTCATCCTTAATGTACGCAACAGCGAACGCACTACTGCTGAAGAAGTACGCATGACTCAGATGGAGCTAGAGCAACAACTTGGCGGCCTATTCTCGCTGCTGACTGTTGAGTTCCTAGTACCTTATCTGAACCGTAAGCTTTCTGTACTACAGAAGACACAAGAGATCCCACGTATCCCTAAGGATCTTGTGCGTCCTACTATTGTTGCTGGTATCAACGCACTCGGTAGAGGACAGGATAGGGAGTCACTGACTCAGTTCTTCACTGTCATTGCTCAGACACTAGGACCTGAAACACTTGGCACTTACCTTAATGTAGATGAAGCAGTTAAGCGTCTTGCTGCTGCTCAAGGTATTGATGTACTGAACCTTGTTAAGTCCATGAGTCAAGTACAACAAGAACAAGCTCAGGCACAAGAGCAAGCTATGCAAATGGAGCAACTTAAGCAAGCACCTAACATGGCTAAAGCTCCACTGATGGATCCTTCAAAGAATCCTGAACTATTAAATGGTTTAAATGGACAAACAGACACCAACGAGATCCCAGAGATCGAACAAGAAGCAAACATCCCCGGAGGAAGTCCCTTCGGTTGACACAGTTGATGATCAAACCAATCAAGAAAACGCTCCTTACATGAAGCGTACCAAGATTGGTGAACCCACCATCGGTCGTTCCCCCGATTTTGTCAAGACAGTAGGTCTTGGAAATCTAACCGTTATCACAGCAAATGGCAAACGAAATTACACTTAATCCATCCGAGATTGCAGAGGGTGAATTCTCTGCTGAAGAACTTGATTCCCTGGAAGTTGGTGAACGTCTAGCAGAACAAGAGCAACAGCTGTTGGCTGGTAAGTACAAGTCAGCAGAGGATCTAGAACGTGGCTACCTGGAGCTACAGAAACGCCTTAGTGGTAAGGAGGAGACTGAGGTAGAGGCACAACAAGAACCTCAGGAAGAGTCACCTAATGAAGAGGAAGGTAGTCTTTATGAAACAATCATGGAGTCATACCGTACTGGTGAATGGGATCCTGAAGTTGTAAATGCAGTTGAGAATATGAATCCTGTTGATGTTGCTAATATGTTCCTAGAGAACCAGCAAACTCAACAGCAGTCTGCTTTTCAAGCTACAGAATCTGACATCGAACAGATCCAACAAGCAGTTGGTGGTTCTGATGAATACCAAAGCATGATTCAATGGGCAGGTCAGAACCTGTCTGAACAAGAGGTAGCTATGTACGATGCAGTGATGGATCGTGGTGATCCTCTTGCTATGTTCTTTGCTGCTCAGGCTCTCAACGCACGCTACCAGGATGCTGTTGGATATGATGGGGAGATGCTGACTGGTAGTGCTCCACGTAATGCCAACGATGCCTTCCGTTCCCAAGCTGAGTTAGTTGCAGCGATGAGTGATCCTCGCTACGATAAGGATCCAGCCTATCGTGCTGATGTAGCAGACAAGCTTGAACGATCCAACATTCAATTTTAATGAACGACACTAACATCTTCGCTAAAGAACCCACCATGTACACTGACGAATCCTACACTGTGCCCCACAATGAGCGTGCTGAACTCCTCAATGGTCGCCTTGCTATGCTTGGCTTCGTGGCTGCTATTGGCGCTTATATCGTAACTGGTCAAATCATTCCTGGAGTATTCTAATGGCTTGTGGTAAGAAAGGGCATAAAGGTGGCGGAAAGAAAAAGTAAGTCCGTTGGCCTAAAGATTGGCACACATAAATCTCGTACTGGTGGACTCACAAAAGCTGGTCGAGAGAAATACAATAGAGAGACAGGCTCTAATCTAAAGGCTCCACAGCCTGAAGGTGGCCCTCGTAAGCGTTCCTTCTGCGCTCGTATGTCTGGCGTGAAGGGACCGATGAAGGATGAGAAGGGTAGACCTACTCGTAAAGCACTAGCCCTTCGTAAATGGAAATGCTAAATGGCTAAACCTGGACTCTACGCAAACATCCATGCTAAGCGTATGCGTATCGCTAAAGGCAGTGATGAGAAGATGCGGAAACCTGGTGCTAAAGGAGCACCTACTGCAGCTCAATTCAAGCGTGCTGCTAAGACTGCTAAAAAGAAGTAACTACCATGCCTAAAGTCGGAAACAAAGAGTATCCTTATACTCCTGCTGGTAAAGCAGCAGCTAAGAAGGCAGCCGCTAAAGCCGGTAAGCCTGTTAAAATGAAGCCCTCTAAGAAGGGTTATTGATCGATAGAGGCTTAGCCCCTAGCGAGTAGTGCTGGGCCTCTTTAATGAGTAGATGGAAATATAAACGTTCCTTGCTATCTTATTATGATTCCTCTTCTAACTACTCTGTCAGTGATTAGCTCTTGGTATGGTCCCGGATTTCATGGGAACCTTACTGCGAGTGGATCACGATACAATCAAAACGGCCTTACTGCAGCGCACAAGACACTCCCCTTTGGTACACGTTTGAAGGTGTGCTTAAAGAGGTGTGCCGTGGTGACGGTCAATGATCGCGGTCCCTACATTCATGGTAGGAGCCTTGATCTCAGTAAAGGTGCGGCTGATGCTATCGGTCTCACTGCCTCTGGAGTTGGACGAGTATCCATTACTCGACTTAACTAATTACACATGACTGCTACACTTGCAGCCCCTCAGTCCCGGACTAATATCTGGGACTCTTATTTGAGCTGGGTAACCAGCACAGACAACCGTCTTTATATCGGTCACTTTGGAGTCCTCATGATTCCAACACTGTTGGCCGCTGCTACATGTTTTATCATTGCATTCATTGCGGCTCCCCCTGTCGATATTGATGGCATCCGAGAGCCCGTTGCTGGGAGTTTAATGTATGGAAACAACATCATATCGGGAGCCGTCGTTCCGAGCAGCAATGCCATCGGACTACACTTCTACCCAATTTGGGAAGCTAATTCACTTGATGAATGGCTCTACAACGGGGGTCCATTCCAACTTACAGTATTCCACTTCCTCATTGGCATCTATGCTTACATGGGACGAGAGTGGGAACTTAGCTATCGACTAGGAATGAGGCCCTGGATTTGTGTCGCATACTCAGCCCCTGTCGCAGCGGCGACCGCAGTGTTCCTCATCTACCCGTTTGGCCAAGGTTCTTTTAGCGACGCGATGCCTTTGGGTATTTCAGGGACCTTCAACTATATGTTGGTGTTCCAAGCCGAACATAACATTCTCATGCACCCCTTCCACATGTTGGGTGTCGCTGGGGTTTTCGGTGGGTCGCTATTCAGTGCTATGCACGGTTCGCTTGTTACGTCCTCGCTTGTGCGTGAGACTACTGAAACGGAAAGCCAAAACTATGGTTACAAGTTTGGTCAAGAAGAAGAGACCTACAACATTGTAGCTGCTCATGGTTACTTTGGACGACTTATCTTCCAATATGCATCTTTCAATAATAGCCGTAGTCTTCACTTCTTCCTTGCTGCTTGGCCTGTTGTTGGTATTTGGTTTGCTGCTTTGGGCGTTTCGACCATGGCTTTCAATCTTAATGGTTTCAATTTTAACCAATCTCTTCTCTCGTCTGACGGGAAAGTGATCAACACTTGGGCTGATATCCTTAACCGAGCTGGTCTTGGTTTTGAAGTGATGCATGAACGTAATGCTCACAACTTCCCACTTGACTTAGCTACATACACTGCACCTATCATTGGTTAATCATGGCTGCTGCTACTCCTTTTGATCCGAAGAACTCTTCGGTATCCGCTGTTCAATATGTCACTGCTACCGCTGGTTCTCCTGCGTTTGCTACGGCATATGGTGAGGCCAACCAAACCCTCACTGAGATGAGCCCTAAGGGCACTAAGGTACAAGCTGGTACGCTTGCTGCCTGGACTTAATTGGATTGGAGGCACCTCAGAGTAGGACCTCCTTTTCTTTGGCTTAGGCCGGTTACGACCGATACCCTTTGCCATGACAGTCGGAGAGACGACAACAAAAATGACTATAAAATTTTCTAGGATCCTAGAGAGACAACGCAAACAACTCTCTCTTAACTATTGTGGCTAACACTCTTGTAACTCCTGTAGGTCGGATTAATAATACTAGTTCGACCCCCCTTGCTCTTGGTACTGCTTATGATACCAAGTACGCAACCTATCTGAAACTGTTCTCTGGCGAGATGTTCAAAGCCTATGAAGGCGCGACGATCGCTAAGGGCACTGTGCAGAGCCGTACCCTGAAGAATGGTAAGGCGATGCAGTTCATCTTCACTGGTCGTATGGAAGCTTCCTACCACCAGCCTGGTGAACCGATCCTGGGTAGTGGCGATCCTCCGGTGGCCGAGAAGACCATCGTCTGTGATGACCTCCTCATCAGCTCTGCCTTCGTGTATGATCTCGATGAGACCCTTGCTCACTATAGCCTCCGTTCGGAGATTGCCAAGAAGATTGGTTATGCTCTGGCTGAAGCTTATGACAAAAAGATCTTCCGTCAGATCGCTAAGGCTGCTCGTGAAGCTCATCCTATCACTGCCGCTCCTGGTCCTGAGCCCGGCGGTTCTGTGATTCAACTTGGTGCTAACAAAGAGTATGATGCTCAAGCACTGGTTGATGCCTTCTTCGAGGCTGCTTCTATTCTCGATGAGAAGAATCTGCCTAAGCAAGGCCGCACTGCTGTGCTGTCTCCTCGTCAGTACTACGCACTTGTGTCTCAGGTTGATAGCAACATCCTCAACCGTGACTACGGTAACACCAACGGTAACCTGCAGTCTGGTGAGGGCCTGTATGAGATCGCTGGTATCTCTATCAAGCGTTCCAACAACCTGCCCTTCCTGGCTGGTAACGTGTCTTCCGTCAACGGTGAGAACAACGATTACTCCGGTAACTTCAGCACCCACTGTGGTCTGATCTACTACAAGGATGCTGCTGGTGTTGTGGAAGCTATCGCTCCTTCTGTGCAGACCACCTCTGGTGATGTCTCCGTGATGTATCAAGGTGACCTGATTGTGGGTCGTCTGGCCATGGGCTGCGGTACCCTGAACCCCGCTGCTGCTATTGAGCTGCAGTCGGCTCGCTCCTGATAAAGGAGACAGCTAATGGGATTCGCACCTGTTGACGGTGTAGGCGTCACTACCAGTGAAACTGCCTACATGCGTCCTCCTATTGAGCCTGGCCGTGAAGGTGGTACGGTTGTTACCGTAACCCGCCTTACTGCTGGTACTGGTCAAACTGCTGGTACCGGTAAGGCCACCACTGTTGATAACATTAACGGTTCTGGTTGTACTATTACTACTACCGTAACTGACGGTGCAGTAACCGGCCAGACAGTTGTTGCTGGTGGTGATGGCTATCGCGTTGGTGATGTGCTGTCTATTGCTGGCACCACTAGTGCAACCTTCCGTGTTGACACTGTTTCTTATACCAACTGAGGTACTATCTAATGGCTAATCTTTCTACTGCTGCTGGTGGTAACGGCGTGGCTGGCAATGTAAACTTTGCTACCCGCACTATCACTGGTGCATATGCTTCTACCTATGCTGATAACGGCAACCTGGCTGTCTCTGACAACCATGCTGTTCGTCGCTCGGTATCCCGCACCCACGGTGGTGCTACCGCCTCTGGCGTGTTCTCGGAGACTCAGTGTCTTCGTACTTCTTACTCTGGTGTTGAGTCGGATGTTCCGGCACTTGATGCCAGCCGTACTGCTGCCTAACTAGGTTTACTATGGGGGTCCTTCGGGATCCCTTTTTTTTAATTTTTCTATAACATCATTGTTATGCCGTATACCAATAACGCTCAGGCTGAGCTACAAGCTGTTAATGAAATTCTGGCGTCTATTGGTCAGGCGCCTGTTACCACCATCGAGGCACAGACCATCACATATGAAGATGGTACTACTGTCGAAGCTGTAATCAACCCGGAAGTTGCAATTACTTACGAGACCTTAATGCAAGTCTCTCGGGAGGTACAGGCTGAGGGGTGGACATTTAACCGAGAGGTTGAGTACCCACTTACTCCGGATACTAATGGCTATCTATCACTTACTGGTAGTATGCTACAAATTGATCTTAGCGATAACGTAGCTAATAGTAACTACGATACTGTCATTAGAAATGGCAGGCTTTACGATAAGATTGGACACACTGATGTATGGGATACAACTAAGACATACGATGTAGATGTTGTCTGGTATTATGACTTCGTTGATCTTCCTCAAGTCTTTAAGGACTACATTACATCACGAGCTGCTACACGTTGTGCTATTCGTCTTGTTGGTGATGTGAACCTAACTCAAGCCCTAGCATCATTTGAAACATGGCGTAGGTCTAACTGCCTTGAGTATGAATGCAATGAAGGCGACTACACTATGTTTGGTTTCAAACAAGGTGATGGATTCTACAGCAGCTACAAACCATTCAAGGCTCTTGCACGATGACAGCAATCTCTCAACGTATACCTAATTTCATTGGTGGTGTATCTCAACAAGCTGATGAGAAGATGCTGTTGGGTCAAGTTAAAGATGCGCTTAACTGCTACCCTGATATTACCCTTGGCTTGCTTAAGCGTCCTGGTGGTAAGTTCCTTGGTAGACTAGCAAGTATAACTGCTAACACAGCTAACACAGCTGCATGGTTTAGTATGTTTAGGGATAACCAAGAGAAGTATATTGCTACTATATCTTCTGCTGGTGTACCTAGGGTATGGAATCTACTGACTGGATTAGCTGGCACTATAACTTACCCGACTGGTAAGCAAGCATCTATTGAAAGCTACCTAACTGCTACTGACTATCGTAGTATCAAAACTCTCACTATTAACGACTTCACCTATATCGTCAACAGCGAGAAGATTGTCACTGCTAAAACAGCTCCAACATGGAATGCTAAGCGTCAGGCAACCCTTATTGTTACTGCTGTTGACCATGACAATACTTACTCTGTAACCATTAACAGTACAACTTTTACCTATACATCGCCTAGTTCTAACTCCGGTAACCTTGTTATCGGTACAGTGATGACTGGTATCTCCAATGCTATTACTAGTGGCTTTGCTACTAAGACTATCATTGATAATACTATCTACCTTACCTTTAACTCTGATACTAATGTATCCGCCTCTGGTGGTCCTGATGGTAAGTACATCAGAGCATTTCAGGATTCAATCAATACATTTTCGAGTCTTCCTGAGCAGGCTAAGCACAACCAAGTTGTTAAAATTAACAATACCACAGCTAGTCAAGATGACTTTTACTTGAAGTTTGTCGCTGATGATGGTACTAGTGGTAAGGGTTATTGGGAAGAGACTATTGCGCCTAATGTAAGTACCGGCATCAATGAGAATACAATGCCTGTTGCATTGATTCGTACTAGCCTTAGTCCTCTTACCTTTAGGGCTACCTTTCTGGATGGTTCAGAAACAATCAATGGGCTTCCTCTGTTGTGGGAACCACGATTGGTAGGTGATAATGACTCCAACAGCCATCCATCTTTTGTTGATAATACAATCCAAGATATCTTCCTGTTTAACAATAGGCTTGGATTCCTGACCGAAGATAATGTCTCAATGTCTCAAGCCGGGGACTACTACAACTTCTACCACAAGTCTGCAACTACGATTACTGCAGCTGATCCTATTGACCTTAGCTGTGCCAGCATTAAACCTGCTATTGTTCGTTCAGTTGTACCAATCACTCAGGGTCTTCTGTTGTTTAGTGATAGCCAACAGTTCCTGATGGAAGCAGAGAATGGTGCATGGACACCAGCTAACTGCACGATCAGCACTATTGCTAACTACGAATGTGATCGCTATCTAAAGCCCATTGACCTTGGCTCTACTGTGCTGTATGCCAGTCGTAACCAAAGTTGGTCTAGGGTCTTTGAGATCTTCACTAGGGGTCAAAGAGAAACACCTACTGTTACTGAGACCACAAAGATCGTTCCTGAGTGGGTACCACAAGACATCACAGACTCCGTAGGAAGTGCCCAGAACGGCCTGTGGGCAGCCTCTGGTAGAGCCTCTAGTACTTTGTACCTGTACAAGTTCTTTGAGCAGGGAGACGAACGTCCTATGGCTGCATGGGTGAAGTGGACGCTACCTTCTAACATTATCCATACAGCTGTTCAGAATGATGTTCTCTTTGTACTTACCAGTGGTACTGAGGGGTACACTGTAACTCAACATAAGCTGGTACTAGCACCTAGTACTGGTGGTCTTATCAATAGCCTTGGAAACACTGTTGATCCTTACTTGGATTCATGGTGTGAGGTAACTGATGCTGCTATGGTATCCCCTACGCCTCCTACTGCTCCAAGCTATAGCAACACTACTTCTGTTACTAAAGTATACCTCCCTACTTACTTTAATACCACCAAGGTAATCAAGTTTGTGGTAGGTCTACTTAAGGTTGGCAGCCCAGGCACACAATCTGGTTATACTAACGTAGCCACATTAGCTACTGATGGTGGTGGTACATACTTCACTATTCCTGGTGATGTTACAGGTAACTATATCTATGTTGGCTATGAATACAACATGGAGATTACTCTGCCTAGATACTACTACTCGATGGGTCAATCAGGTGTTGACTTTACTGCTGTTACCACAACATCACGTATGGCATTCTATACAGGATTAGGTGGTGATATTTACTTTAGTATCAGAGATCGTAGTAGACCTGAATGGTCCAGTATTGGTGGTGCTCAAATAGCTGATTTCTATACAGCTAATACCTCACCATTCCGTGATACTTATGTCTATAAAGTTCCCATTTATCAACGGCCAGACAACTATACAATGAAAGTAACTTCAAATACTCCATTCCCTGTTAGTCTTGTGGCTATGCAATGGGAAGGGCAATACTCACCTGGCTTCTATAGGAGGACCTGAGTATGGATCCAATTAGCGCAATCCTTGGAATAGGCAGTGCTGTATTCGGTGGTCTAGCTGGTCAAGCTGAAGCCGATGCACAAAATGCAGCCATTGAAAGGCAACATAAATACAACATGCAGTCATGGAGGTACGGCAAGAAAAGTACCAAAGCTGACTACAGGCATAGTGTAAAACAGTGGCGCCTTAATGAACAGAATGAAGAGACATTAGCTGCTTTTAAAGATGCTACTAATCTTCAAGATTGGCAGTACAACTTAAAGATTCAGGACTTTGAGTACGCTTCTCAGATGAAGCAATACGCTAAGTCTGAGCAGATCTTTAAGCAACAGCTCACCTTCAATAAGATGGCACAAGCTGCCGCTAATGAAGCTGAGTACCGCAAGCTAGAAGATACCACCAAAGAGCTAGCATTTCAAAATCAAGATATTGTTATTAAAGCACTGCAGTCTGAAGGGGCTGCTGCTGTTAGAGGCCAACAAGGCAGAAGTGCTGAGAAGTTAGAGCAAGCTCAATTTGCTGCTCTTGGCCGTAACCAAGCAATCCTAGCTGAATCTCTACTGAGTGCTAAGGCTGATACGGGAGCTGCGTTACGTAAGATTGCTAACGATAAGTTTGGTGCTGATCTTGCTGCAGAAGCTAATCGTATGCTACGTCCTGATCGTATGCCCACACCGCCTAAGCCTCTCACTACACCACGTGCTGAGTACCTTAAGCCACGTAAACCTAAGAAGTTTGACTTCGGTCCTAAACCAATTAAAGGTGCTATGGCATCTTCTGCTGGGTCTTGGATGGGGGCAGCTACTCAAGGGTTAAGTAGCATTGCTGGTGCTATTGGCTCTGGAAGTAAGTACAATTTTAGTCTTGGAGGAGCATCTAACCAAAGCAATCTTGGCTCATTGGGGTCGAGTAATTTTGCAAGGAACATGTCCCTGGATTTTGGTTTTTAATTAACTCTTCGGAATAAATGGATCAAGTAAATTACAGAGGGTACGCCCGGAGTTTAGGTTTCGATCCTATTAAAGCACCTACGGAAGGTCTTGCTAGAATGCAAGAACGAGACAACCGTATCATACGTGGTATGGAGGATAACCGTAGGCAAATTAAACAGGTTAGAGACGAATACGGTGCTGGTCTTGAACGTAAGCTCAGCATTGAAGCACGAGATCGTGATCAGAACTATCAGTGGGAAAAGAAACTTGCTGATAAACGACAAGAAGCTATCAGTAAGAATGCACAGACTTTGATTCAAAGTGAGCTACAGCGTGGTAAGAACGCACAAGCTACGTTTGAAAGTCTTGCTAAATTTAGCACTACACTTAGTGAAGGTCTAACTGAGTACCGTAAACAAAAAGATGAATCTGATATGCTTGCTGGCTACATGGAAGTAGCAACTGGTGGATTGACACCAGAACGACAGCAGGCAGTATCTAATGTTGAGTCACTACTTAGACAATCAGGTGAAGCACAAGATCAAATTGCTGAAGGATTCCAATCTAGAGGCTTAGATCCAAGCGTTGTTACTAATCTCTTGTCTGGCAATAAGGCGCGTGACTATGGCCGCCTTAAGGCTCACATGGAGATCATCACCTCTGAGTTCCCTAACTATGCTCAGACTAAGCTGGATGAGATGGGAGCCAGTACTGCAGCTGAACGCACTGCAGCTATGCAAGGCCTCTTTGGTGATTTCCTAAAGGAGAATGGTGTCTTCGGGCTAAGTGCTGATTTCATGGCTCCTGCTCTTATGAAGATGCGTGGAACCTATAACTCATTCATTGAGTCAGCTAGGAAGTCTGATGTCGTCAATAAATCTTCTATGATGCGTGACGATGCCCTTAGCACATTGTCTCGTAATAAGAGTGGGGAAAGCCTTACAGAGGCATTTAGGACTATTGCACGTAGCTATCGAGAAGATGGTGTAACACCTGTTGGTAATGCAGTTGCTAAGTCTGAAATCTTTAAGGAACTTAGCGATACTACTCGCTACTCTGATGCTGATGTAGAACGTATTCTCGGTGAAGCTCAAACTGATCAAGGTAGCTGGAGAGATCGATTCCCTAGAGACGTTGATGATCTTATTAATTCCAGGAAGAAAGATCAAGAGTCTGAGTTCCAACTTATTGAAGCACAGGAACGAAGGGAGAATAAGAAGCAAGAGAACCAGCTACTTGATTGGGTAAAGAACAACAATCCCAATGAAGAGACCCTTACTTCTATTATCAAGGAAGCTAAGACAAAGGGTATTTCTACTGATCGTCTCCAAGCATACCTCGCCTTCACTACGGAACAACAGAATGCTGACTTCTGGGGTAAACAGTTCCGTGAGCAATACGAACAAGGAACTCTAACTGCTGATGATGTTGATCAACCTGGTGTACCTATTGAGGTACGTGAGACATGGCGTAACCGTGCTCAACAGTTAGACCAGCAACGTTCTGATTCTGGTATCAAACAAGAGACTATTAAAGGTGAGCTTACTGATGCACTTAAGCAGAACCTGATTGGTGATAGCACTAACCGTGCTGCTCACTATAGCCTACGTGGTGCTTCTGATTATGCCCTTAAGCTATACAACCAGAAGTTCAAGCAGTACGCTAAGACAATGGAGCCTAGCGTTGCTGCTAATAAAGCACGTCTAGATGTTCTAACTGCTATTGAAACTAAGAAAGGTGCGTTTGCTGTTATTGCTTCCTCTCAAGCAAAGACAGGCCAAACACAAGCCTTCTATGCTGCCTTCACTCCTGGTAAGCATCCTGGTGCTCCTGCTGCTATTAATGTCATTACTACCTCTGAAGTTGTTAAGAAGGTACGTGCTAACAGCAACGTAATTAACACTGAAGTACTGGCTAGTCCTGCTCTACTTAAGGATATTAATAACCGTATTACTAACGGTAAGCCAATCTCCATCCCACAGATCTACACTGATTTGTCTAGGGCAGTACCTGGCATGACTCCTGTTCAGATCCTTAATGCACAGCTTAAGGCGGCAGGACTTACTGGTCAAGTCCAGCCTGGCTTTAGAGACCAGCTTAACCAAATCAACGATCCAGTACTGCGTAGTATCTTAGATCAACCTCTTACTCAAGATCGCCTCAACACTGCCATCATTGGTAGTGGTAATGCCCCTGCTACTGTACGTACAGGTAACAGTGGTTATGCTGATGTACAAGCTCTTGGTAATGCCTCTGGGTTTAAGTTCCCTCAGGTAATGGCTGCTATGTGGGCATTGGAGTCTGGCTGGGGTAAGTACACCTCAGGTAAGAATAATGTCTTTAACATTAAGGCACGTCCTGGTCAAGGTACAATGAAGAATGGTTCCTATTGGAGGGACTACGCTTCACCTCTTGAGTCCGCTAAGGACTTCATGAACCTAATGACTGATCCTAGGTATGCTCCTGGTCTAGCTAAAGCTAAGACACCACGTCAAGCTATTGAAGCTATTGCAGCTGGTGGCTATGCTGGCGGTGAAGCTGCCTATCCTAGTAAGATCATTCGTGTGATGCAGCAGATGGGTGTTAATGTTGATCAACCATATAAACCAGCACCTCCTGCACGTAACCAAGCATTTATGCGACCCACCCTTGCTTACATTACAGACAACATTGGACCTACTTCTACTGGTCCCCACCTAGACGTTAAACAACAAGACAACCCTAACACACCACAGAATGAGTTTGCTAGGGAGTTTTCAGCTAAAGCTCTTGATAGCTTTGTCGTTGTTGATGATCCTCAATTTGGACGTGTTCCTTTGAGTCGTATTCCTGTTACTGATACCTTTGCTGGTCATGTAGCCCGTGGTTCACATGGTATTGACTATGGTACAGCTAAAGGCTCTAAAGTGTTCCTGCAGAATGGAGCACGTATTGTATCTAAATCTCGTACACAACACGGAGATAAATTGGTTATTCAACTGCCGGATGGACGGCGTTTCAGTTTCTTACATGGTAGAACCCTATGACACAAACCCCTTATGTAGATGAAGAAGAACTGAAGCGTCTAGAAGCTGAAGCACTTGCTGAAGAGCAAGCTTTACAGCAGGCAGCTCCAGCTTATAGTCCTCAGACAGCTCCTCAGACAATGTACAAGGAGGCTACGCCAGCAGAGAACCAAGCTGCTGGTAATGTACAACCTGTTAAGTCTCCTCAGCAACAAGCCATTCAACAGCTTACTGGTGGTGGCCAACAACAGCCCCAACAACCACTCAACCGAGGTAGTGGCTTCATTTATGGTAGTGGTGATCCCAATGCTACCCTTGGTGAAGATATTGGTACCTATGCCCAACGTACCCTTGAGGGACTTGGTTCAGTCGGTATGGGTATCATTGACTTTGGATCTGATCTAATTGGTCGTATCCCTGGTGCTGAGTGGATTGATGATGCTTGGGATGCTAAGACAAAGTTTAAGAACCCTGGCTTTCAAAAGGTAAGGGAAGTCTCTTCTATTCTTGTACCTAGTATTGGTGTTGGTGCTGCATCACGTGTAGCTACCACTGGTATGGCTGGTGGTCCTGTTGCTCGTGGCTTAGCTGCTCTTGGTATTAACGTTGCTGGTGATGTTGCTGTTAACGCCATTAGCGATCAATCTGAGGGTGAGACAGTATCGACGATTGTGAAAGAAGCAGCCCCTTGGTTGCCTGTTCCTGATGCCCTTGTGGTTAAGGACACTGATTCTCCTGAAGCAAGGCGTCAGAAGAACATCTACGAATCAGCTGGTATTAGTATTGTTGGTGACATCATTGGTTACTCTATGGCTGCAGGTCGTGGAGTAATGGATTGGTTTAAACCTAATGATAAGACTGCTCAGGAGTTTATGTCTTCTGAAGTTCTTGTTAATGCTGATGCTGCTACTGCTACTCGATTGTCTGAGATTGACACGCAGCGTATGGCTCTACAAGAAGAGCTAGCTCAGGTCTCTTCTATTGCTCCACTCGATGAAGCTCAACTGATTGAACAGAGTGTACGTATTGGTGACCTTGAAGCGCAGATTAAGGGATTGGACAGTGAAGCTGGTAAGCTCGGTAAACAGTACACTGATACCGGAGCCTCAGAACTCACTGAGAGCCCTCTAGAATCGTTTGTAGAGCGTCAACAGGTCAGCCGTGATAGTCAGATCGATGAGGTAGGTAAAGGGCGCCTTATGGACGATCCTGAAGGGGCTGGTGGTGTTGACCCTATGGTCACTCCTAACATGTTCCCTGAGGGCTCTACTGCTGCTCTTAGTATCCCTCCTGGTAACATTGCTCGTAATATGGCAGATACTACCGCTATTAAACTTGGCAATAGTGGTGGTACTCCTGCTCCTATCCTATCTGAGCGTGCCTACTATGACCTCAGTAAGGGCAATGCTGTATCGCGTAACCTCATCGAAGACCTAGCTGAAGGTACTCGTGCTACTGGTAATTTCGATGCAACTGTAGAGGGCTTTAGGTACACCAAGGCTCAGATGAGTGATGCTGCCTGGAAGATCTACAATGATATCATTGGTACTGATAAGGTATCAGATCTTAAGAACCTTTTCCTCGACAATCGTGATGTCAAGAACTTGCTTGATGGTCGTTCGATTAAGTATGTCAACGATGTTCAAGCAGAAGCTATTGGCTTTGCTATGCGTGAGCTGACTGATAAGTACATCGGTCAAGTTGTAACTGAAACATCAGCTCGTGCTATGGATACCGTAGGACGTGAAGTAGCGGACATTGCTGAGGGTTATAAGGCATTCCCTGAGACTGCTGACCTTAGTCGTGTTACTGAGATGCTTGGTGATCGTCTTGCCTTCCTTATGGAAGAGTATGCCCTCAACAAGTACATCGCAGGTTGGGCACTTAAGAACCAAGATCGTTGGCAGAAGTTCCTTAAGGAATCACCGGATAAGGAGTCTGCTATTAGGCAGATCACAGAACAGTTTGACCTTAAGGTACAAGAGAAGAACCTTCAGGCACAAGGCTATCGGGATATGATCCGTACTATTGCTCGTGATCGTCCTGATGCTGCTCAACCCCTTATCGATGCGTTTGCATTATCTAAAGGTGATGTGGACTCCCTTGATAAGCTGATGAAGTGGAGTGCTAAGCAACTTAGCCCCATGGGTCTTCTTAAAAGTGGTGATGAAGGTCTTAATGCTTTTGCACAAGGCGTGTGGTCAGTACGTTACAATAACATGTTGTCTGGTATTTCAGCTCTTAAGGCTATCACCGGCAACACTGTTGCTCTTACCCTCCGCACCAATAATGCCTTCCTTGGCACTGGTATTGGAGCATTGATGGGTAAAAATACGGTTGATGATCTCCGTAAGGCTACCCATGTTTATGGTGCATTTTGGCAAGTTAACAAGAGGGCACTTGCTGATTCCTGGGATACCTTTAAACGTACCTGGAATAATGGTAAGTGGGGTAATGATGCTACTACTGACTTCCGTGAATTAGCACGTGAGGACCTTGTTACTGACTATAACCCTAACCTGTGGGACACCTTAGCTGATATGGAACAGGTGTGGGAAAAAGATGGTAACTGGGGTCGCCTCTTCCAATACAGGTCTGCTAGGTTCTTGTATGACCTTGGTAACTGGCGTTGGCTTAAGTACGGTACTAATGCAATGATTAGTGCTGATGCCTATGTGCAGACTACTGTTGCTTCTCAACTTGCTCGTGCTAGGGCTTGGGATGAGGTTTATGGTATTGGCTATAAGGGAGCTGAACTTGCTCAACAGCTAGCTAAGGCTGAGAAGATTGCTTATGATGAGTCTTTTGATGCTCTAGGTAATCTTACGGATGCTGCTGCTAAGAATGCTGCTGGAGAGATTTCCCTTAATTTGGATGATGAGACTGCTACATGGTTGAGCCGTGGTATCAATAAACTGCCTATCTTGAAGCCGTTCTTCATGTTCCCCAAGACAGGTGTTAATGGTGTTAAGTCTGCTATGTCTTACACACCTATTGCTACCATTCCTGGTATGAATAGGTACTCTAAAGTACTGTGGGCTGGTGATGACATTGACAAGATCAAAGATGCTCTCATGGAGCACGGCATTGCATATGATGGTGTACCAAACGGTATGGCTATCTTTAAGGGTCTTGAAGCTGAATATCGTGGCCGTGTAGCCTTTGGTGCTCTTCTGTCTACCTCTATGCTTGGTTATGCTCTTGGTGGCAATATCCGTGGCAATGGTCCTGTTAATGCTGGTGAGCGTAAGAAGCTTCGTGATAACTTTGGGTGGCAACCTAAAACAATCAATGTTGCAGGTAAGTGGGTCAGCTATGCTGGCTACGAACCACTTGATACTATCCTTACTCTTGTTGGTGACCTAGCTTATTACTCACGTGATATTGGTTCTACTCTTACCGAGTCATTTGTTGATAAGTTATCGTGGACACTCTCCGCTACCTTTGTTAATAAGTCTTGGGTGGCTGGCCTTGAGCCTGTTGTTGCTGTTGCCAATGGTGATGAAACAGCTATTACAAGGTTCTTGGCTAATGAAGTACGAGCCGCTATTCCTATGTCAGGTGCCCTTGGTGTTGTCTCCAACGCTATCACAAGCTCCCAAAAGGACATTTACAATGATCTCATTGGATACGTAACTAATAAGGTTCCTGGATTCTCTAGCCAACTACCAGATCAAATTGATATCTACACAGGCAAGCCGCTTAATGACATTGATAACCCTGTGCTCCGTTCACTTAATGCTGTTAACCCAGTTAAGATCAGTGAGGGTACTGAACCATGGAGGCAGTGGCTGATTGATAGTGGCTGGGATGGTATCCAAATGATTCGCAAGGACTCATCTGGTAACCACGAATACACCCCACAGGAACGCGAAGTACTGTATAAGTACATTGGTGAACAGCAACTGTGGAAGGAATTTGATAAGCTCAGCAAGAACAAGAAGTACAACGATCAGCTGGATCGTATTCGTGCAATGCGAGTACAAGGTCGTCCATCTGAAGAGATACAGGCAGCTCAAAGTGAAGTCTATTCTGTGATGAATGACATCATGTCTCAAGCCCAGAAGGCAGCTGAGTTGCGTATGCAGCAGGATAATGAACCTATGTGGCGCTCTATCCAAGAATCACTCACCAATAAAACCCTCATGAAGCAAGGTCGTATTGATGATGCTGCACGAGCTGCTGATCGTCGTAAGGCAGAGATTGAACGACTTACTCAAATGTATCGCTAACCTAAGAGATGGCAACTACACAGAATACATTCACTGGTGATGGGTCTAACTTAGGCCC
>Ga0208361_1000152_pt1 | contig 24682 bp, 27 predicted proteins | sample LakMenEpi05Aug10_FD_150670 | JGI IMG/M metagenome (GOLD analysis project Ga0208361, IMG submission 150670) | Freshwater microbial communities from Lake Mendota, WI - 05AUG2010 deep hole epilimnion (SPAdes) | ecosystem: Environmental > Aquatic > Freshwater > Lake > Epilimnion/Euphotic zone ... | reverse complement strand
TTTACGGCAGGCTGTGCTTCCATACAACATATTATTCGGCAGTCACCCACCGGCAAAGTATTCGGCTACCTCAATGCTTTGCAAACTGTTTTTGAGCCGAATGTAAGTAACAATGCACAGGTTACTTCCTTCACTCCCTTTGCTATTGACCTGATCACCAGCCAGGTGAATCTATTGCGCAAAGACAACGTACAACTCAATGTAATTAACCGGGGAGATGCTTATAAGCGTATTCTATGGGCACCTTCCGCCGGCTTATCATGTTCGGATTGTCCCAATCCGATATTGTTCACCTTAACCAATCGTAACTACCTCATTACCGGTGTCAACCAGTATTTCTGTTCTGATACGGCTACATTGGCAGTAAATGTTTACTTCCAGTCAAAGCTGGCAATGCCGAATACTTTTACGCCCAATGGTGATGGCAAAAATGATTTCTTTTATGTTATTTCCGGAGAAACCGTATCAAAGGTCAACCAGTTTCAGATCTTCAGTCGTTGGGGTGAAAAAGTATTTGAGATAAGCAATGTGTTACCGAACGACCTGGTAGGCGGCTGGGATGGAACTTTCAGGGGTAAGCCGGCACCTGCAGGAACCTATGTTTATGTATTGATTTTAGGTCTTGCCGATGGCAGCACTGAAACCTATCGTGGAAATATAACTTTATTGCGATGATAGGCAGGCGACTATTGTTCATATTGATCATGCATAGCTGCGTCAATCAGCTGCAGGCACAGGATCCTCATTTCTCTCAGTTCTTTGCTTCGCCCCTGACGCTGAACCCCGCTTTCACCGGGTTCTTTAATGGTGATTTGCGCGTTGCCGCCAACGCGCGCAACCAGTGGCCTTCCTTCAACAATGCCTATTCTACCATCACTTTTTCAGTCGATGGACCGGTTATGACCAAAAAAATTCCCCAACGTGATCGCATGAGTATTGGATTAATGGGTATGAGTGATCAATCGGGTGGGGGTATTCTGAAAGAGAATTATTTAGGGCTCTCGATGGCCTACAGAAAAGGATTTGACTACAATGGTGATTTCTCGCTGACAGCAGGTTTTCAGGTAATGTATGGCAGTTTTGCATTTAACCGGGGACAGGCCACGCTGGAAGATCAGCTGGATGTGGGTGGCTTTGTTTTACCAACTGCCGACCTCGCCACATTGGGCAGTGAAAACAGACAGCTGGCTGATGTGCAGGCCGGCATCTTGTATGCAGGATTATTTCCCAATGACATTTATTTTTATGCAGGCGCTTCTGTCTATCACCTGATGGAGCCTTCGGTAGGATTTGGTAATAACAGCTATCCGCTGCATCGTAGGTATAATTTTCATACCGGGGGCTATCTTCCCCTGGGGCCCAATGCCACCCTGCACTTCAGTACGCAATATCAGCAGCAGTTCCAGTACAAAGAATGGATCTATGGAGGTGCTGCCAGCTATTACATCGCTTCAAACGACAATAATTATGAAGTGTATGCCGGCTGCTGGATTCGCAATGGTGAGTCATACGTGCCTTACCTGGGACTAGAGTGGAACGGATGGCGGGCAGGATTTACTTATGATCTTGCTTATGGAAAGAGCAAAATCAATACCCCTTATAGTCGCTCTACCGAATTCTCACTGATCTATCAATACAAGAAAAATCCCACCCGCAGAGGCATTCGTTGTCCGTCGTTTTAGTGTTTTTTGTGGTTTCCCCCGAGATGAGTATTTTCATAGTACTTAAATTTCATTTATGATACGTTTGATCATGGTAATCGTTCTTTCCGGCTGCTGTCTGTTGTCCTGCACCGAGCAGCCAAATATTTCCACGGAAACTGCGGTAACAGCCAGCGTTGATACTACCGAGCGGGGTGGTTGTTTCCTGCATGCCCTCAATAAAGACAGCACCTTCTTGCAGCTAACATTACAGCAAGGAAAGGCTACCGGCAAATTTTTCTGGTTGCCAGATCAGAAAGACCGTGCAAATGGCATGTTGGAAGGAACGTATCAGGGTGATACCATACGGGTGAAATACACCTACATGATTGAGGGCATGATACAAGAGGAAGATAAGATAATGGTATGGCAGAGAGATAGCATCAGTGTACTTTATGGTCCGCTGGAAGCAGTGGGCAATAAGTTTAGAATAAAGGATGAAAAAAATCTGCAAGTAGCGATACGGATGGGACGTGCAGACTGCGCCTCCCTGCAGTTTCCGGAATTTAAAAAGGAGTGATGTGATTGTTTAATACCAGCATAAGTACGGTTCGCTTGCAGCTATCCGTCAATTCTTTTTGAGATCAGTTATGATATAGCCAATCTCTTCATCGGCAATGCGTTCGTCGAAATCGTAATACACAGATGTTGGGTATCCCAAAACGGAGTCATATTTGACAGAACGCCGAAAAGGTTTTCGGGCATCGCTCTCTCGTATGAATAGAAAGAGATCAGGTATCTTCAGCAAACGTACATAGCTGTTGGCGGCTACATAGGGAGTGCCATTTACGCTCACAATGGTATCTGCTTGTATTCGAATAAGATGGGGGCCGGTTGTTTCGGGTCCGCAAAAGCAATTAATGCGTAGGGTATATTCATAATTATGCATTCCTGCTCTCTTCCATTGTTGTTCGCGCAATGATTTTTCGTCAGTAGCTGAAGGCCGCTTGCAAGCAGCTATACCGGCCATTATCAGCATAAAAAGAAGGCTGCTGGCTATGAAGGCGTTCCAACTGTAGATACTTTGATTAATCGATTTCATAATCCAGCTTCATGGTGATGGTAGCAGTCTTCTTTTTTGAGCTCGTATTGAAAGAGCCGCCCCAGGAATAGTCTTCATTTGAATTTTGAGCGACAATTTGAAAGATACCCTGGTTTGCATTTTTAAGTGAGCCCACCTTTCCACCTGCATGCTGTGCAATTTTTTGGGCACGGGTATAGGCATCTTTGGTCGCCTCTGCAATCATCTCTATTTTGAGTTGTCCGAGCTGGGTATAATAATATTCCGGCTTCTCTGAATAAAATTCCACCCCCGAATTAATTAGTTCACTAACCTGGCGCGACAGGTTTTCTATTTTATCTACCTCATTCGATTCAATCTGCACATTTTGCTTGAGACTATATCCTTCAAAAACTGATTTTGTTTTTCGGCCATTGGCATCATACACTTCATCAAAGAGTTTATTGATTTCAACTGCTGAAAAAATGATGTTTTCAGATGTAAGTCCCTTCGAAAGCAGATAACGTCGAATACTCTCGCGATCTTTGTCAAGACTAGCATAAGCTTCTTTCAGGCTCAAGTTCTTTTGGGTGAAAGAACCGTTCCATACAATCAGGTCTGACACGAAGTCTTTTCTGCCCAGGCCGGTAACGCTAATAGTTTTCGATGCCTTATTCCGGTTAACGAAGGCGTTGGAAAAAATCAATGCGGTCAGCAGGATAGCTGCGGCGAGAATGAGCGTGTTCAGATGTGCTTTCATTGCAGAGACTTTGATATAAAGTTATATGAATTATAATAGGATGCAAACTCCCGACCAAATTCATGCGGCTTCAGGGGGATTAACTAAATTTTGATATTTAGCGCAGGCGTACACCTGATTTTGCCCGCAGTAATTGGTCACTGCTAAGGATTCTTTATCTTTAGCCACACAACTTTTATGCTATGCGATTAAAGTTTTTGCTCGCCGCATTTATTTGTTTAACAAATGTCTCTTTTGCGCAGGAAGCCACTACTCTTATTAGCCGCGTGCGGATCATTGATGGCACGGGCATACCTGCCTATACGGGTGCTGTTCGGATAAAGGGTGACAGAATTATAGAGGTGGGTAACCTGCAGGCGCTCCCGGGAGAAAAGGTAGTGGATGGTCAAAACAATATACTCTGTCCCGGTTTTATAGATGCCCATAGTCATCATTTTTCTTCGCTGCGTAAGTTCCCGGAAGCTTCAGCAACAAATAATCAGGGTATTACTACTATAGTGATTGGTCAGGACGGCAGCAGCTACCCGATGGATTCGCTTCGTCACTGGATGCAGCAGCGTCGGGTGGCGGTAAATGTGGCATCCTATACCGGCCACACCACTTTGCGCGAGAAAGTTATGGGGGAGCAACAATTATTACGTGCGGCCACTGCTGCCGAAACAGTTGCTATGCAAGAACTGCTGGCAGATGAGATGCGGAAGGGCTCGCTGGGTTTGGCAACTGGTTTGGAATATGAGCCCGCTTTTTTCTCTTCCCGCGAAGAGGTGCTTCTACTGGCAAAAACTGCTGCTGCTTTTAAAGGGAGGTACATCAGTCATATACGGAGTGAAGATGTCAACCTATCCTCCGCTTTAGATGAAATTATACAAATCGGACGGGAAACAGGTATGCCCGTGCAAGTGTCTCATATTAAAATTGCCAAACGCTCGAGCTGGTATACCTCACCCGCCATCATTGCCCGTTTGCAGCAGGCACGCCAGGAAGGTATCCAGATCACTGCCGATGTTTATCCTTATACCTTTTGGAATTCTACCCTCAAAGTATTGTTTCCTTCACGCAATTATAAAAGCCTGGAAGATGCAACACTCGCCGTAACAGAACTATGTGATCCGGCTGGATCTGTTCTTGTCAATTACGCACCTGTTCCTGCTTACAAGGGAAAAACTTTATCTACCATTGCAGCTGAGCGGAAACAGACACCGGCACAGACTTTATTGCAACTGATTGCCATGGCTGATTCTTTTCGCTTGGCACGACCTGACTTTGAAGGATCAGTCGAGACAATCATGGGTAAGTCAATGACAGAAGCGGATATTAGAAACTTTGTCGCCTGGCCATTCTCCGTCATTTGTTCAGATGGGGCTAATGGAGGTCATCCAAGGGGCTATGGTGCTTTCACGCGCGTTTTGGCACAATATGTTCGCCAGGAACCCTTATTGCCACTCGCAACCGCCATTCACAAAATGACCGGTCTCACAGCAGCATTTTTAGGTTTGAAAGGCAGGGGCTTGATTGCTCCGGGATATATGGCCGATCTGGTATTATTGCAGCCCGATAAAGTGCGTGATCACGCTGATATAGAGCACAGTAAGGCTTTGTCAGCGGGTATTGAGCAAGTTTGGATTGGTGGCCAGATTACCTGGCAACAGCAAAAGCCAACAGGTAAATTACCGGGTGTTTTGGTGACAAGTTCAAGTAAGAATTAATGCATATGAACCAGGCTTTGATACTGACCAATGGCTCATTCCTTCATTCTGATGCGAAAACCGCACATGGACTTATTCGGGGCACCGAAAGATTCACCATTAAGGGGGTTATCGATCATGCCGCCACAGCCGGCCGCGATGCAGGAGAATTATTAGATGGACATCAAAGGCAAATTCCCATTTTCGCTTCGCTGCAGGATGCGTTGCAACAAGTGCCCGCTGCCCGATATCTGATCATTGGTATTGCAACAGTAGGCGGCAAACTTCCTGCCGATATGTTGGTACAAATAAAAGAAGCGATAGGTGCCGGTTTATCGATCGTTAACGGACTACATGAATTTCTTTCCGACAAGCCTGAGTTGACGGTACTCGCCGCCGAGAAGGGCGTTACGCTCACCGATGTGCGCAAGCCGCGGAGTCGTTCGGAATTACATTTTTGGACCGGAGACATTTTTAAGGTGGCAGCACCTATTGTTGCAGTGCTTGGAATGGATTGTGCGATGGGTAAGCGAACGACAGCCCGGTTACTTACACAAGCTGTTCGACAGGCAGGTCGAAAGGCAGAGATGATTTACACCGGTCAGACAGGCTGGTTGCAAGGCGGCAAGTATGGATTCATTTTCGATTCAACTGTAAATGATTTTGTTTCCGGCGAATTGGAACATGCCATCGTTTCTTGTTGGAAAGCTGAAAGTCCGGATATTATTTTTTTAGAGGGACAGTCCTCACTGCGCAATCCCAGTGGACCCTGCGGGTCTGAGTTATTGATATCAGGCAACGCCAAAAAAGTTGTGTTGCTTTTTTCACCGGCAAGAAAATATTTTGATGACGATGCCCATTGGGGTGCAATACCTTCTGTAGAATCAGAAATGGAAATCATTCGTCTGTTGGGTGCTGAAGTGATAGCACTTGCATTACATACGGCTGGTTGTACACCGGAAGAAGCATTGCACTGGCAGGCACAGTATAGCAGCAGGCTTTCCATACCTGTATTATTACCTGTTGAACAGGGTGTTGAACCACTGTTGCCTACATTATTAGCTTTGATGCCATTCCGCGAATCATGAAAATAACAGCTATTCGAACATCGCTGCGCAAGGTACCGCTCAAGAAGCCGTATACCATTGCCTACAATACTTTTTCTGATGTGACATTGGTATTGTTGGAAATTGAGTTAGCCAATGGTATGATAGGGGTTGGGTCTGCGAGTCCTGCCGAAGAAGTAGTAGGCGAAACACCGGTACAAACAGCCGCCCATCTACAAACAGAAGTGATACAACAATTGGTGGGACGTGACATACGTCATTTTCAGCAATTGATAGTTGAAGTGCGCTCGCATTTTGCTTTATATCCCGGCACGCAGGCTGCCGTTGATATTGCGCTGCATGATGCATTTGGTAAGTTCCTGGGTATTCCGGTCGTTGATTTTTATGGTCAGAAAATAAAAGCGCTACTTACTTCGGTAACGGTTGGCATAAAGGATGTGGCTGAAACACTCGAAGAAGCTGAAGCATATCAACGATCAGGATTTCGGGTATTAAAAATAAAAACAGGTAAGGCAGTTGAAGAGGATATTGAGCGGATTGCAAAATTATATGAGCGCTTTGGTCGCTCTATGCTTATCAGGGTAGATGCTAACCAGGGCTATACGCTTAGCCAGCTGCAGCAATTTTTAAGCGCCACACAGGGTTATGGTGTTGAACTGGTAGAGCAGCCTTTACCGGTTGGCAGCGAGATTTCTTTACTGGAACTGGAGGGCCCTATACGCGTTCGTATGGCAGGCGATGAGTCGGTTAAAGATGTTGCTGCAGCATTACGATTTGCAGCGGGCGAAAAGCCTTTTGGGATTTATAATATCAAATTAATGAAATGCGGCGGTTTGCTAGGCGCCTTTCAAATTGCCCAAATAGCGGCTGCTGCCCAGATAAACCTTTTTTGGGGTTGTAATGATGAGAGTATCATCAGTATCACAGCCGCCCTGCATGCTGCCTATGCCTGTGAGAACACCCGTTACCTCGATCTGGATGGTAGTTTTGATTTACAGGAAGACTTGCTGGCCGGCGGATTTAGAGTAGAAGATGGCTATATGTATATCGGCCCAGGAGCCGGGTTTGGATTATTACCCAATGCTTAGTCAGATGGATAAATAATTCATATTGATAAGATTGTATTTATCAATGTTTATTTAGCCATTCCCTTTTTACCTTTGCCACATCCCACTAGCGGGCTATCGACCTCTTCAGCCGAGGTTATGCCAGATGTCAGCACCTGTATCATATCATCACTTACTTTACCCTGCTTTCTTTTGCGGGAAAGAGCTGCGCATCGTTACCCGCCACCAAAAAAATCTTTATCTCCAGCCGGCTTTGTCTGCTAAGACAGGATTGATCTGTAAAGCGTTTACGGAAATTGATACTGATTTGTTGGGAACATTCAGCGGAGAAATCGACCGAACCTTGCCACCGCTGGAATGCGCCCGTGAAAAGTGCCGGCAAGCAGCGGCCTACTTTACGGATGGATATTTATTGGCTTCAGAGGGATCATTTGGACCACATCCTGCATTGGGTTTTATAGCAGCAGGAGAAGAATGGCTTCTTTTTTATGATATTGCTGAAAAGAAAGAACTGGTGGTTCGTGATGTAACACTCGACACCTGTTTCCGGGCTGAGGAAATTACAGAGGAAGAAACCTGTATCGCTTTTTTAGAATCGGTAGGGTTTCCGGAACAAAAGGTTATCTTGAAATCTGCCCGGCAACAACCGCAGAAAGTGTATAAAGATCTTGCAAGCGATTTAGTAGTGGTAGAGAAAATGAAAGTGCTGTTGCAGACATTCGGGAATTGTTATATCGAGACGGATATGCGGGCTATGAACAATCCTGCCAGGCAACGTCACCTGACACAGGTGGGTGAAATATTGGCCAATCGTTTGAGTAGCATATGCTCACATTGCGGGTGGTATGGTTTTTCTGTTAGTCGTGTGGAGAGAGGACTCCCCTGCAGCTGGTGTGGCAGCGCAACAGACTCGGTACTTAGTGAAGTATTATCTTGTATAAACTGTGGGTTTGAGCAAGAGCAGTTTTTTCCTGCGGGCAAGCAGCAGGAAGACCCACAATTTTGTAATCAATGTAACCCCTGATCATTGCATGGATCTTTCCCCTTATATACAGTTGCTGAGAAATGATGATGTGGTTGTAATACCCACTGAAACCGTATATGGTTTGGCGGGGTCTATTCAATCTGAGCAGGCCCTGATGAAAATTTTCGAGATCAAACAGCGCCCTTTAACTAATCCGCTCATTGTGCATGTAGCAGATCCGGCTGATTTCAGGGTATATGCTACAACTGTTCCTGACGAGGTTTATCAATTGGCACAAAATTTTTCTCCCGGTCCGATCAGTTTTGTATTACCCGCAGCGGCATCAATATCGCCCCTGATTCGTGGTGGACAAACAACAGTTGCCTTACGCATTCCGAATCATCCGCTTACACTTCAGCTCATTCGTGAACTGGGAATGCCCCTGGCGGCACCCAGCGCCAACCGTTATATGGGATTAAGCGCAACGAGTGCTGCAGTGGTCGAACTCGCCATGCCGGAATTAAAGGGACATATTTTAGATGGAGGCCGTTGTTCGGCAGGTCTCGAATCTACCATCGTTGGTTTCGAAGCAGGTCAGCCCGTGCTGTATCGGATGGGGTGTATAACTCGACAACAAATTGAAGAGGTACTGGGAAAGCCTGTTGCTTATGCAGGCGACACACACAGTGATGCGCCCAGGGCCCCGGGCATGCAGCAGCGGCATTATGCTCCAAGAACGCCCATGGTTGTAACAAACAGGCTTCACCCAACCATACTTGATTTATCTGCTGTGCGCTTAGGCGTTCTTAGTTTTCATCAGCCTGTCGACCATCCTGCAGTTATCGCACAGGAAGTGCTCTCGCCGTCTGCCGACTTAAGCGAAGCAGCTCATCGACTGTATGACGCATTGCACCGACTTGATTTAGCGCAACCAGATGTTATTGTTGCCGAGTGGGTACCTGATGAAGGACTGGGTCAGGCCATCAATGATAAACTGCGTCGCGGTGCGGAATCCGTTCTTTTATCATAACTTGTAACTTTCCAGCCGCATATGAATTATCAATTGCTCACCGATAATCTTTCTAATCCTGCACTTCTCTTCTTTCTGCTGGGTATATTTTCGGTGTATATAAAAAGTGATCTGGAGATCCCTGCCAACACTTCCCGATTCATAGCGTTGTATCTTTTATTTTCGATCGGCTTCAAAGGCGGACAGGAATTGGCGCATGAAACATTTACAGCAGAGGTTTGGCGTAGCATTGCACTAGGATTACTTTTATCTTTTCTGGTACCTATCTATACTTATTTTATTCTGCGTCGTTCCTTTTCAGTGTATGACTCGGCTGCTATAGCTGCTACATATGGATCTGTTAGTGCGGTTACTTTTGTTACTGCTGTAAGCTATCTGGAAATGCTGCGTCAACAATCCAGTGGTCACATGGTAGCGGTAATGGCTTTGATGGAGTCACCAGCTATCGTGGGGGCTTTATTTCTCATGTCAAGGTATCGGCCTGCGGAGGATAGAAAGGGAAATACACGGGGAGCGCTGCACCATGCACTTACCAATGGAAGTGTTGTAATGATTATGGGAAGTTTGTTGATTGGCTGGCTGGCTAATGCCAAACAGGCGGAAGGCATTAAACCATTTACCACAGATATTTTCAAAGGATTTCTGGCCATCTTTCTGCTAGATATGGGTATAACAAGTGGCAGACGCCTGAATACTTTTTTAAGGAATGGATGGGCTCCAGTTTTTTATGCCATCTTACTCCCGCTGATCAATGGCTGCCTCACCGCCTGGATCAGTCATTGGGTAACACATCAAATTGGCGATCGTTTTATGCTATCGATATTAGCTGCCAGTGCTTCATATATTGCCGTTCCTGCTGCCATGAAGATTGCTGCACCTAAGGCCAATGCAGGGTTATATGTTCCCATGGCGCTGGCCGTTACTTTCCCTTTCAATGTTACCATTGGCATGCCATTGTATTACTGGCTGGTTACACATACGTAGCCGATGATGTTTACGATGCTGCGAGGTGAGATGCGATGGTCTTTTGGAGGGCAGGAAGTGGAACGACACCGCTTTGTCGCCAAAGTATTTTTCCCTGCTTGTATAAGATAAGTGTTGGCACGCCACTGATTTGCATTTCTGTTGCCAATGCCGCGTTTTTATCAACATCAATTTTTATGATGCGCAGCGAACTACCCATTTGCATGTGCAGCTGCTCGAGAATAGGTGCCATCGTTTTACACGGACCACACCAGGTAGCCGTGAAATCAACCAGTACCGGCTGTTCACCCTGAGTAATACTGCGAAAGGTTTCTTTTTCTGACATACAATTAATCAATTGGAATTTTATTCTCCTGAGCAGAGCGATTGGGGTTGTGGGGAATAGAACAACTTCCATAACCGCAGCCCCATTTAAATCGTGCGGCCAGCAGGGAGTAAATGGCCAATGCAATTCCGATACTAAGATCAGTCATGGCATGGGTGCGATAACCTTCCACCATCAACAACCCCGCCAGCGATACTCGAAACAGCAAAAGCCAGTCCGGTTGTTTCACCATTTTTGTAACACGTTTCATCATAGCACAAAAGTACAGGCAGTTTTAGTCTTTGCCAGTGACAATTGTTACATATTCAATTTTGAGCCCTACTTTTACATCGTATGGATTTAAAGGCGTTAAAAACTTTGTTTCCCGATTGGGAAGATGGCTTATATGAAGAGGTGCTGGAGTCAGCGCAATATCAAAGCGCCTCAGCCGGAACCACTTTATTGAGGCCCGGACAAAATATACGATCTGCCATACTGGTGGTAAGCGGAACAGTCAAGCTATATCGAGAAGACCCCAATGACGGGGAATTTTTTATGTATTACCTCGAGCCGGGGGAAGCCTGTGCCGTTACCCTGGTTTGTGATTTTCACCAGGAAACAAGTCAAGTGCTCGCCAAAGCAGTTACCGATATTGCCTATCTCTCTATTCCGCTCAGCAAGGTAGACGAATGGCTACGCCGGTATAAGAGCTGGCATTATTTTGTTATTCGCACCTATCGGGCACGGTACGAAGAATTACTGCAAACCATTCACAGCATTGCCTTCACCAAAATGGATGAACGGCTTGAACAGTATTTAAAGCGGCAGGTAGAACGCTGGGGGTCGAATTTAAAGCTTACGCATCAGGAAATCGCTGCCGATTTGAATACGTCGCGGGAAGTGATTAGCCGGCTATTAAAAAAAATGGAACACGATGGCCTGATTATATTACACCGACAATCGATCGAGTGGGTAGGCTTGCGATGAAGCCGCCCCTTGTTTTTATTGCAGGTGTTCTCACATAAAGCACCAATGGGCTATGAATCAAAAGCTGATTGAGATAGTACAACAAGGCAATTATTCTTTACTTGATGTAAGAACTCCGGCGGAGTTTGCTGTCGCACATCTTCCCGGTGCCATTCATGTACCGGTCGATTTACTCCCATTCAACCTGTCTCTTATTCATGAGTTGCCCAGGCCTATAATTATTTATTGTCACAGTGGGATCCGAAGCGGACTGGCTGTTGAGTTTTTACAACAACACGGAATTGAGGGCTCAATGAATGGAGGTGGGTTGTCGCAATTGCTGCATTTGATGGAAACACACCATGAATGAAGTTGCTATCCAGCTATGCGGGTTCTATTTCTCGGACAGGCCCGGCGGAGCAAAAAAAAGTCACTTAAAAAAGTGACTCAAGCATTTTTGGCAAGCGTAGAACCGGTTATTCGAATTCCAGCTCATTCATGTTGTATTCCCAGCTGAAAATGTGGTTGGGAACCGACATGTTTTTTTGGTTAGGCATATGTATAGTTTTATTGTTTTTATTGATTGACTCAGTCATTCTCCTATCAGATATACCTTGCAAATAAGATGCCATATCGGGCCTTTTTGCTGCCCTGGCTCCCGTATTTAGCAAGTTATTAGAAGACATTCAACTTTGTTTAGTCTTTTATAACAAAATATTAAACAAAATGTTGTCCAGGAAATGAAAAAATTGCAGGAAAAAAAGACAGAAAATACGTAAGTCGTTAATTATCAACGCTTAATTATGATAAATTCAACCCGGCGGTTGGTAGTACGATCTTGTTCGCTTAATTCCTCCGCCACGATTTTTTGGCTGCCACCCATGCCTTTGTAAGCGAGGCGGTTGGAGGCAATGCCATGGTTGATCAGGAAAAGATATATCTCTTTGGCGCGGTTATGCGACAAGCGCTTTTCGCCGGTATCAATGTCTAGTCCGTCTTCATTTGCATCAGCACAACAAATATGTCCGCGAATTTCTACCTCCAGGGTTGGGTTGTTCTTCATTACCTCCAGTACCGCTTGCAAAGTGGGTGCTGCTGAAGGTAGCAGAACATGTCGCCCCCCTTCGAAATTGAGGTTATTTAAGACGATGTTGGACTTCCCTCCCTGAATTTGTTCCTGTATCTGAACAGCCGTGGTAACCGGTGCAGCAGGTGGGTCGGAATTGCGTTGTACAGCAGTTGATGGTTCTTTGCTTCGCCCGGCGGGTGTTCCCCAAATTTCTACCACCCGATTGAGGTGTCTTCTTTTGAAAAGATTGGATTCTTCAGTAGCCAACGGACTTCTTTTGCCCAATGCCGATTGGGTGGTAATCTGGTCGGGCGGAAGTCCCCTTCCGTATAAATAATTCGCTACGCTTTTGATGCGTCGTGCCGATAAGTCATCATTGTATTCGAAGTTTCCTCTATCATCTGCTCTGCCGGTTAATCGGATGCTGCTGTATGGTTCAAGTTGACTTCCTAACTCACGGAGGTAGATGGTAGAAGAATCATTGAGCCGATGTTGGTTAAAGGGAAAATATACTTTACCCAGTAAGCTATCGTTTTGTGCAATGGCGTAGCCAGATAGAAGGCAACAGAGGAAGACAGGCATGAAATACTTCATAGGAGGTAGCAGAATGAATCTTAAAGATACATGCCTGCCTCAATTATTAGTCCCAGTTAGTAAGTCCTAACAATTTTTTACCTAAATCATTCAGATCAGCCGTTGTATAGCGAGTTTGTTCCCAGTTACGTGGGTCTCCGGGAAATGCATAGCCTTCAGGCGCAATGCGGTTTTGCCAAGATTGGATTCTCCATTGGCGCAAAGGCTCATTGTCTTGCTCTGCGGGCATCATGGAAATGTATTGTGCGATGCGCACCTTGTTTTCACTCAGGTTGGGGCGAATGCCATGTGGCTCGAGGCTATTGAAAATGAGTAGGTCGCCCGCTTCCAGCGGAACTTTTACCAGCTCAAGTCCACTGATATCGGGCATAAAATGATTTCTATCTTCCGGCTGTGTCAATTTCCAGGTAGGATAGTTCCTGAATAGTTCCGGTACACACTGGAAGCCGCCCATATTTTCATCCGTCTGGTCTGCCAGTGCCAAAACTCCCTGAACATTTACCGGATTGGTTTCCGGATCATAATCCCAATGAATGAATCCTTTGTATTCATGGCCGGGCCGAATCGGGAAATTCAGGTTGGCCCGGTCGATACTGACCCATAATTGTTCTGTTCCCCAGATATCAACGAAGGCGTCATAAATACGTTGCACTTGTCGGTTGTTCCACAGGTGCTGATGATTGTACACTTCCACCATACCTGTATTGGCCAGCTCCTTCATTTTCATTTCTGCACGTGGTGCAGTATACCAGGTTGCAGGGCTGTTGGGGTCCTTTTCTTCAAACTCCCATAAAAAATCAGCCGTTGCTGCAGCCTGCTCTTTTGAAATAGCCTGCTTGATGACAATATATCCATTGTGCCTCCAGAAAGCCCAGTCCGCCTCGCTCAATACCCGTAAGGGTTTTCCATTACTGCGGTCGTTGAGTTGCAGTTGGCTGCTTTTCGCCGTTGAAGGGTTACCGGGAATATCTAAATGTGCGTTTTGAGGTGCCATAGTAGGCGCCATCGTTCTCTGTTCCATAGACAAAGTTTATTTGATCAGGGTTTTGAGTGTTTCACTGATGATATCCATTGTTTGCGGTCCAATACTCATGCTGGTCAGGTAGTTGCTGTGGGGTATTTTATTACCGGCTTCAAAATAGCCCGGCTTGAGGATGTAACCCAGCGCATCCATGGATAGTCCCAGCACCATTTTTGGACCATTGTTTTTCATCATGGTACGGGTGCTGAAACTAAGGGCGGGGGAAGTTTCACCCGGATGCGTCGCTAGGGCAGCATTGCCGATGGCAGCATACACGATTTCTGAATCTACGCTGTCGCCGAATACCCGTTTGATCACACCTGCTTGCGAGAGTTGGCGGAAGCCCTGATTTTGCAGTGGGAATTTCACACGTTGCCGGCGATAGATCAGATCGCTGCTGGTGATGTTCTGTGGTTTTTTAAGTCGATTCAGCACATAGGTCCCTAGCCGCTCACCCTGCTTCATTGCCTGCTCGTAAGTTTTGGGCACATCTTCGGGCTGAACCCAGCCCCCTATAGCACCTTGCAAAAATAGATTGGTTCCGCCTTGAACAGAATCCAGGAGCTTATAAAAGCCACCTACATAATCAGCGCTGGCGCCGCGTGCCACATCATCTAAAATGGTAGGATGACAGGCAAAGTTGACCAATGTAGCGATGTTTTTATTTAAGGCATCTTTAAACTGAATGATGGTAACGGTGCGGTCTAGCAAGCCGGGTTCAGAAATATTTTTCACCCAGTCTTCACCAAAACTACCTATGGCAAAACGGGCAAAGCCTGATCTTCTGTTGTTCCAAGCTTTTTGTAATGCCATTGCCGCCTGGTTCACTATTTTATTGAGGTGGATTTCATTGATTCCGCTGTGCATGATGTCTTCCCCCCAAATACCTACCACATCTGGTCCGGAATGGGTATGGGTTGAAGACATGATGATCTGCTGCACCGGGAAAGCCGGTACTGCTTTCGCAACTTTCTCACGAATTTCCAGTAGTTGTGGGTACATCAGACCGATACAATCTACTGTTAGCAATGCGATGCTCGTTTGGGCATTACTAATGACAACTGCTTTTACGTACAGGTTGTCAGCCACATCTATGAATTTTCGGTTGTTTTTGCCACCGGCAAAAAACAGACTATCGGCATCGGGATTGATGGTTTCCTGGGCTGCACCCACCCTAAAATTTTGTCCTGCTACCTGTAGTACGATTAATATTGACAGCAAGCCCAACCAGGCACTTTTCATCATCATTTATTTTTAATTCACCCAAAAATTACACAGATATTTCGAAGCAGTCAAGTAATTTTCCACTTCTTTCTTATCTTACCGCTAAATACATTCGCATGTCGGATACATCTAAATTACTGGAAGCCATCCAGTCAGGCTATACATTCAAGGGGGAACATGTAAAAATTGGCAGGGCCATGCTCAATGGTGAAGTGGTTCCGGATGCCGATGTATTCCTGCCGCTTAAAACACTCAATCGACATGGTCTTATCGCCGGAGCTACCGGAACGGGTAAGACCAAGACCCTGCAGATGATCAGTGAGTGCCTGAGCGATAACAGTATACCTGTATTGTTGATGGATATAAAAGGTGACCTGAGCGGCATTGCTGCAGCAGGTGCTTCCAATGAAAAGCTCAATGCGCGGTATCAGCAGTTGGGGATGGAATACAAGCCGGCAGCGTATCCGACAGACCTGATGACGCTCAGCAATGAGAAGGGCATCCGTATGCGGGCCACCGTAACTGAATTCGGTCCGGTACTATTGAGCAAAATTCTGGGCTTGAATGATGTTCAGGGGGGCTTGGTGGCATTGATCTTTAAATATTGTGATGACAACCAGATGCCGTTGTTGGACCTGAAAGATTTTATCAAGGTGTTGCAATATATAGGTGATGAGGGGAAGCAGGAAATTGAAAAAACTTATGGAAAGATTTCTACCACATCTACAGGAACGATTCTTAGAAAAGTTGTTGAATTGCAGCAGCAGGGGGCCGATCGATTTTTTGGTGAGAGAAGTTTTGACGTTGAAGATTTACTCCGCATAAGTTCCGATGGGCGCGGCATGGTACATGTGCTGCGGGTTACAGATATGCAGGACAGGCCCAAGTTGTTTTCAACCTTCATGTTGCAGTTGCTGGCAGAGTTATATGCTACCTGTCCGGAGGAAGGCGACCTCGATAAGCCCAAGTTGGTGATGTTTATTGATGAGGCACACCTCATTTTCAATGAAGCAAGCTCGGCGTTGTTGCAGCAGTTGGAGACAGTGATAAAGCTGATACGTTCCAAGGGCATTGGTATTTTCTTTTGTACCCAAAATCCGCAAGATATTCCTGCAGCGATATTAAGTCAGTTGGGATTAAAGGTGCAGCATGCGTTGCGTGCATTTACTGCGGCCGATAGAAAAACAATCAAGCAGGCAGCAGAAAATTTTCCTGTTACAGAGTTTTATAAGACCGATGAATTGCTTACACAGTTGGGTATTGGTGAGGCACTGGTTACGTTGCTGAATGAAAAAGGGATACCCACACCATTGGTACACACGCTTTTGTGCGCACCTCGCAGCCGGATGGATATTCTGATGGATGCCGAAATTGATCAATTGGTGGCAGGCAGTAAGCTGGCAGCCAAATATGCAAAAGAGATCGACAGCGATAGCGCCTATGAAATATTAACCCGCAAGCTCGAGCAGGCGGCGGCTGCTGCTCCGCCGGAGGAGGAAAAACCTGCAGCGGGCGGCGGCAGAACCACCCGTGAGCCCTCTTTCTTTGATAATCCTGTTGTGAAGCAAGTGGGAAGAACTGCTGCCAGTGTTATTACACGCAGCTTATTGGGGGCATTGGGTTTGACTGGGCGTTCCAGGAGAAGGTAAGCCACTGTTTTGCTCCGGCACTGAAGAGTTCCGGGCCATGTAGCATGCATTCTTTTGACCTTTGTCAATTGCATGGTGTATGTCAATCGCTGATGCGATTACCACCAGTGTATCCTGTTATAATTATTGGTTGTAATCGATTTAGGTAAATTTTGTGCAAACGCTATCGCTATTTGCCTAAAGTTTTCTGTTCTGATTTTTGACAATTCATGGGCGCGTGCCGCATCCTCTCTGGCATATTGTATCAGTTGATTTTCCCGTGCGATTTGATCTTGGTATTGTTTGACTTTCAAGTCCCAGGCAGCACGTTCATCGGCAGCGATTTTTTCACTCATGGATTTCAAAAAGGTGGATACCTCCTGCTGGCAGGAAGCGGCGGGATGTATACTCAGCAAGATATTGCCGGCAGATCTTGCTCCTTCATAAGAGGGATTACTGTTCCAGGTACTTTTTGCACGGGTAAGTTTTTGCGTACATTCTCCGTCTATCTTCTGCTGAAAATAGATTCCCATTTGCTTTTGACAAGTGGCATAACAATCGCTTGAAACATCGGGTATGGCAGCTAGTTCATAGATGGCCTCATCATATTTGCTTTGTGCAGCCAACGCTGCAGCCTTTTTTTCAATTAGTGGACATTTCGCAACGTAGTAGTCCATGATTTTTTGTTTACCATCCTGCATAAATTTTTTGATGGCCTCCTGTTGAGTAGGAATGTTTTTAAATGCGTCTATAAAAGCCTTGTTTTCATTTGTTCCAACTCCTTTTATATTCATCTGGATAGATGAAAAAGCCTTATTATCAATCGCATCTCCGATGAAGAAACTGATCTGCATCGTTTGTGCAATCATGGCCGGTGGTCCGGCTACCACATCTTTAGTTAATATGGAAACATATGCAGTAAGTACAAAGCGTGGTCTGTCTTCACTTCCGGCCATGGCATATTGTGTGGCCATTGTGTTGAGTTTATTTAGAAGCATCGATTTTGCTTCAGTCGGTATCTCTATATTATCGGAAACAAAGGCATTCAGGGCAATTCTTTTTGTATCATCAGACTGGGCAAAAGCTACAACAGATAGCAACAGACATATCAGCGAAAAAATATTTTTCATTTATTAGATTTTTTCTTGTTTGTTTTTTCAAGTTCACGGAGAAAAATGAACACTTTTTTATCTGTCTCTTGTTCATCCGTGAAGCAGGCAATTTGTTCCACTGCGTCAACGTACCCAATGGAATTTTCTTTGATTATTTCATTGATGTCTTCCACGGGAGGTTGCGATTTCTTTTTTCTGTCTTCAGCGGGAATAGTAATGACAGAGCTGGTAGAGATATACGAGCCATTCATGAATTGGTTGACTTGTGCTCGTGCCTTTACTTCCGCCACCCGATCTATCACCGATTCCGAGGGATAAGCGGACTTGGGCAATTTCACCAGTGATATCAGGTAGGTATGTTCATAATCACGAAAAACTTTTACTCCGGTAAATGGGGCCGCTTTATACATGCGGGTGATGAATTGGCTCAAGGATGTTCTTTCATTATTGTAAGACTGCCCATAACTTGCTAGTTGTCCTATCAAGAGTACCAGTACAATGCTCCCTCTTTTTTTCATGGCATGATTATTTTTCTCCCAGTACCAGTATAGCTTCTCCCAGTCCTCGCGTCATGAGTTTTGCTGTGATAGTAAATGGGGCTGCTTTCAGGTATTTTTGAAGTCCTTTTGCAAAATCTCTGGCATCCATGGCATCTCCTGTTTCGTTGGCCAGGGGAATACGTACCTGCTCATAAAGAATAAATGTTTCTGAGTTATCAGTGACATTAAAAACACCTTTTAGCGTATTCTTTTTCATCCATCCGGATATGTGTTCACTTAGTTCCTTGCCATCATATTCTTCTTCCAGATCTTTATCCCAGTTTTTCCATGTTTTGATGCGCACAATTACCTCTCTTCCATTTTTCTTTATATCGGCAAAATGATTTTCCAATTGTGAATTGAAGAGAGAAAAATTATCTTTTACAGCCTTCAAGAGCAGGTCAGGAATGAACTTATCTGCGGGCTTGCTGTTTCCGGTAGAGGATGCTATCCTTTTGCTGGTGTAGGCGTCAAAGGCATCAAGTGTATAACGGATCACATAGCCTGCATCTGTTCTATTCACCTCCCACCAGAGTTGCAGCAATATATCTGATTTGGCTCTTTTTTTCAGTTTATCGAGAGGCGTTTCATTCAATTCTGAGCCGGAGTTGCTGCTGGCGGTAACATTATCTTCCGCTGTGATCTGCTCTAGTTTTTTTAGTTCTTGCTCTGCATCTTTCAGGCTATAACCCTCACTTAGCATAAAGGCACCCAGCTTGGCGATTACTTGTGCTAATTCGGTATCTTCCTGAAAAGCCTGTTTGTAATTAGGCACTTTCTTAGTGGTACCCTGATCGTTAAAGGTCATCATGAAATAACGCTGATTGCACCAGTTGTCGCTGGGCAATATCAGTAAGGTTGGTTTTTTAGGTTGCGCGAATAGGGGCGCGGTCAACCAAAAAAAAGCAAGCAACAGTGATGTCAGTTTGGGAATCAAATTCATGCGATGTTTTTTAAGTGGGGTCAGAGGCCGATAATGGAATGAATCGATGAAAGCGTATCTGTAATTATCAGACAGCGATAATGCGAACAGATAGCAGCAGAATTCTCTGAGGTCCGGGAAACTCCGGATAAGGTAACTCGATACATAAGACTTGGATATTGGACTCTATCAACTAACGGCGAATGGCCGGAAAGTATATAGAAGGAATAAAATTATTTTATTTTCCTGAACAGAAGCCCGTTTTAACATTTTCTATACTAATAAGCATTTTATTTACTTTAAAGCAAGATGTTATAGCCAACGCCGGGGGCCGGGCACTTATTTCAATAAAATGGAACTTGCTTTTTAGGGGATTTTGCCAGGCGGCAATGGAATTACAGTTGCTGTATGGGCTTATTTTCCAGTTGGGTTGTGACTGCCGAAAGAATGGCAAAGGCAGTTTCTGCCATTCGGTTACATCGGTTGTCAAGTAAGGGATTGATTTCGGCTACTTCGAGGGCAACCACGGGTAAACGGGTAATTAATTTAGTAATTACCTCGTTGACTTCTTCCGGCCAGAAACCATGAGGTACCGGTGTACCGGTGCCACGGGAAACCTGCTCGCAGTCCATACTGTCTACATCAAATGATATATATATCATGTCGCAGTCTTGCAAAAAATGTTGGGTCTCAGCAACGCAAACATCGATACGCTTATTACGAACAGTATCTACAGTATATACCGGCACTTTGTTTTTCTCCAGCCAATTGGCTTCTGCTGTTTCATAATCACGGAGTCCGAAATAAACCAGGTGTTGTGGCAATAGTTTGGCACCGGGCACGCCGATATTTTTCATTTGCTTCCAACAGTCGGTGGAATTTTTTTCCGGTTGATTGATTTGACAAGCCAGGTTGTCTTCTGATAATGCTGCAGCGAGGGGCATGCCATGTATATTACCGGAAGGAGAGGTATAAGGTGAATGAATATCTGCATGCGCATCGATCCAGATTACCCCGAGTTTTTTTTCGGGGAAGGCAGCTTTGATGCCACTCATGGTTCCGAGCGAAGAGGAATGATCGCCGGAGAGAACAATCGGGAGATGACCCCCCTGCAATGAATGGCTAACTGCCAACGTCAGTCTTTCACATTGTTCAGCTACGTGTTCTATCCGCTTGGCAAAGGTATTGGTATTCTTGTGGTAGATGGTTTCGTTGCGGGTAGGCACATCAACAAAACTGTAGCGGTTGAAATAATCATTACCAGCATTGATGGCAGCAATTTCCAGGGCATCAATACCCAAATCAGACCCACGTGTTCCTGCACCGATATCAGATCGGTTTTTTATCAGCTGAATGGCCATGCGCAAAGGTAAGCTGCGACGCTGAGCCGGCGAAATATACAGTCTGGATTGTAGGAGGGGCTATTCAGGTCAGCAGATTACATCCATTTCAACAGATAGTTCTTATAGGAAGCACGCAGTTCGGCAATGACCTTCTCCAATATGGAAATCTCATCTCCAATGGCTTCATTTTCTGTCTGCAAGCGCTGATCTACCTTTCCGACATGATTTTTCGCATGATCGGCTGTTTGCTGGTGGTGTCGGTTGATGCGTGTTTCCAATTCTTCTATATTTTTCTTCTGTATGAAGAACTGATTTTGAAAATGTTCAGCTTCAGTGAGCGCTTCGCGGGAAGTATTTTTACTAACTACTTCGCTTAGTAGCTTCTCCAGGAACTTAAATTCTTGTTCATAGAACTTCAATAGGTGCAGCAGTTCTTTTGGATTGTTTTGCAGGTGTAATACCGAGGTGTAAGACATAAAAAAGGATTAAGTAGTTACTAAATGATACACCAAAGCTACCCCCCACTTTATCCATAGAAAATGATATTTATCACAAAATGAATTCCTATGTGCCAGATAGCTTGAATGTAACTGGCTACTTATCAAGTAGATAGAAAAATTGGTTTATTTACTTTGAATAACCTGCTGATAAAACCAGATCATCCTATCTAAATCTTTAATCCCTATGCGCTCGTCAATTCCATGAAAGCCTTTCATGTTCTGGAGAGCGGAAAAATTTAGCACCGCATCACTAAAGTCCCTGAAATACCTAGAATCAGAGGCGCCTATCATTAGAAACGGACTCACTACTACATCCGGAACAGCCCTTTTTACTATGCTTTCAATTTGCTTAAATGCCGGATCTGTAAATGGTGTAATAGACGAAGGCTCGATGAGGGAAGTAGTCTGTTTTTTTATTGTTACGCGGTCATCATTGACGGCCTTTTTTACAAAGGATAGTACATCATCACTGCTTTGTCCCTGTAGGATACGGCTATTAAATGTTGCTTTAGCAAAGGTAGGAATCACATTGTCTTTGATACCGGCCTGCACAATCGTAGGTACCAAGGTGGTATGAATCAGTGCATTGGTTTCCTTGCTCTTTTCCATCTGCATTTTAACCAAGGGAGCCGTGAGCCATAGATTTTGGGTCACCATTCTTTTCAGAAATGAGCCGGGCGCATTTGTACGGCGAATCATTTCCTCCACCACCGGAGTGATGGTTCCCGGAATCGGGCTTTTGCGTATTGCTACAATCGCCTTGTTCAATACATCTATGGCCGTTTCCTGTGCTGGCATTGAAGAATGTCCACCGGGAATTTCTACACTCAGGTCAATATTGGTATAGCCCTTTTCCGCGGTAGCGATAATAGCTACCGGCCGTTCGATATCTTTGAAATGTTCGGTATCAATCTGTCCCCCCTCATCTAAAACCAGTCCGGGCCGAATTTTTTGTTCCCGCATCCAGTTACTGATAACGCGGGCCCCTCTTTTTCCTGCTACTTCCTCATCGTGACCCATCACCAGATAAATGGTTCTTGCCGGTGTATAACCTTGCTGCAATAATTTTTCCACGGCCTCCAGTATCGCGATAACATTCGATTTATTGTCAACTGCTCCTCTGCCCCAGATGGTATCATTTTTAATGGTGCCTCCAAAACTCGGTACCGACCAGTTTTTTTCAGCAGCCGGTTCTACCGGTACCACATCCGTATGTGCCATTAGCAGCCAGGGGGCCAGACTGCTATCTTTCCCCTTCCATGCATAGAGATAGCTGAACTCATTGAAAACTTGACGCTGTAATGTCTGGTGAATGAGTGGATAGCTGCTTTCTAAAAATTGCCGGAATGCTACAAATTCGGCAGTATCAATGGGTAGGGTATCGCCCTTAGAAACAGTTTTAATTTGTAAGGCCCTGCTCAGGTGCTGTACGGCAGAGTCACCGGCAGCGGGAACTTTCTCAATCACCACACTGCGATCGGGCTCGGTTTTTTTAGAAGTGTTGAAAACGAGAATTCCGGCCAGCACCAGTACTCCGGTCAGTAAAAAATAGCGAATGAGCTTTCCCATGAGTTGGTATTTATTCAAATATAATTAATTCGGGTGTTAGTATGAATGGCTTTGTTCTCTCAGGAAATAGTATTTTCAATGATGCAAAAAATTAAAGGTGTTTTACTGTTGCTCTTGCTGGCATCTCAAGTAAAGGGGCAAGCCGATTTGGTTACAGCGGTTATTGATTCACTCATGAAAACAAAACCTGTGGTGGGTTTATCAGTCGCAGTTGTAAAAAATAATCGAATTATGTATGTGCAGTCATTCGGATATAAAAATTTGGAACGAAATATTCCACTCACGAATGACTGTATGTTTCGCATTGCCTCGATTTCGAAATCTTTTGCTGCCACTGCCATTCTTCAATTGCAGGAGGAGGGGAAATTATCAATCGATCAGGATGTTAGTGAACTGATCGGTTTTCCCGTGCGAAATCCGCGGTATCCAGACAGTCTCATTACCCTTCGACTGATGATGTCACATCTTTCTTCTATTAATGACAGTCAAGGTTATTTTTCTCTCGATGCTATCCAGCCAGTCAAAAATACTAAGTGGAGTGATGCGTATAGCAGTTATGCACCGGGCACAAAATTTAATTACTGTAATCTGAACTATAATATGATCGGCGCTATCATTGAGAGCGTATCCGGTGAACGTTTCGATCAATATATTTATCGTCATATCCTGTTACCCTTGCATTTGTCTGGAGGGTACAACTTAGATGAGATTGACACTTCACGGCTGGCTTCTATTTACGAATACCGGTCTGACTCAGGCAAGTTTGTGCTGTCTCCCGGCGCCTATGCATCCAGAACCAGGGAGATTGCGTCCTATCAGTTGGGTTATTCCACGCCCTTGTTTTCGCCTACCGGCGGAATGAAAATTAGTGCGGAAGATCTGGCTCGTTATATGGTCATGCACAGCAGACAGGGGAAGTCAGGGGGCAAAAGGATCCTTTCTCGTAAAAGCGCCCGATTGATGCAGACTCCTCAGCAGGAAGTGTCCCGGTATGGATTTGCCATCGAAACGGCCGATAAGATATTGCCGGGTAAAGTTCTTTGGGGGCATACCGGCTCTGCTTATGGGTTGCATAGTGCCATGTTTTTTCAGCCGGATGAAAAATTTGGTTTCGTACTGATCAGTAATGGTTGCCCGCCGGGTAATACCGGGGGCGTCAATTCTTTTTTACACCAGGTGATGGGCGTGCTTTACCGGCAGTTGATTTTGCAATCAGCTGATTAAATGCTATTCGTTCAGTTGAAAACGAGGGGGTGTTAGGGAAGAGCCGCAATAAATTTTTCACAATACTCTTTTATCTCCTGCCGCACTTCCCTGAATTTTTGCCGAATTTCTTCCTCGGTACCGGTAGCTTTTGCCGGGTCAGGAAAGTTATGGTGCAAGCGGGTGGCATGGCCAGGAAAGACGGGGCATTTTTCCTGGGCATGGTCACAAACGGTGATGATATAGTCAAAGGGCAGGTGCAGGTATTCGTTCAGGTGATTCGATGTGTGATGTGAAATATCAATGCCATCTTCCTGCATCGTAGCGATGGCTCTGGGGTTCACCCCATGTGTTTCTATGCCGGCACTATACACTTCCACCTGTTCACCTCCGAAATGCTGAAGATACCCGTGTGCGATTTGGCTGCGGCA